>Ga0081538_10001392_pt1 | contig 24810 bp, 25 predicted proteins | sample TabmetS5T2R1_FD_71022 | JGI IMG/M metagenome (GOLD analysis project Ga0081538, IMG submission 71022) | Tabebuia heterophylla rhizosphere microbial communities from the University of Puerto Rico - S5T2R1 | ecosystem: Host-associated > Plants > Roots > Rhizosphere ... | reverse complement strand
CGTGGAACCGCCCCGCAAGTGGGCGGCGCCGGTGCGGTTGACCGACGTGATCCGCGCCGCCCTGGGCGAGGTCGAGGACTACCAGCGGGTCACCGTGCGGGGCGTCGAGCCCGCCACCATCGTGGGCGCCGCCGCCGCCGACCTCGCCCACCTCCTCGCCGAACTGATCGAGAACGCCCTCGTGTTCTCACCCCCCGACCAGACCGTCGACATCCGCGGCCGCAGCCGCCCGGCCCGAGCGGCCGTGGGAGCGGAGGGCATGTCCCGAGCGGCCGTGGGAGCGGAGGGCATGTCCCGAGCGGCCGTGGGAGCGGAGGGCATGTCCCGAGCGGAAAGCATGTCCCGACCGGCCGTGTCGGCGGAAGGCAGGCCCCGCGAGGTCGCGGGGGCGGAGGGCAGGCCCCCCGAGGCCGGCGGCGCGGACCAGGTGTCCGGCTACACCCTCGCGGTCATCGACTCCGGGCTCGGCATGCCCCCCGCCGACATCGAGGCCGCCAACCGCCGCCTTGCCGGCGCCGAGTCGTTCACGATCGCCCCCTCGAAGTACCTGGGCCACTACGTGGCGGGCAACCTGGCCGCCCGGCATGGCATCGGCGTGAGGCTCGACGCGTCCCCGGGCAACGGGATCACCGCCACCGTGAACATTCCACCGGCCCTGCTCACCACCGAACCGGTCGTCGGCGTCCCGACGGCGTCCGATGACCGCCGAGAGCTCCCGGCCGCAGGGGCGCCCGCCGCACCCGAGCCGGTCGGCGTCGGAGCCGTGGCGGGAGGGTTGGTCACGTCGGCAACGGAAGCGGGCCCCGAGGACGCGGGCGATCCGTGGCGCAACGGCGAGTACCAGCCGGCGGTGACCAGCAGCTGGCCGGCGCCCGTCGGGCTGGCCGCGGGTACCCCGCCTCCCGATCCTGGACAGGGTCGAACCCAAAGTGGGCTCGTCAAGCGCGCCCGCGCCAACGGCACCGGGCCCGTCGAACCCCAACCCGGACCGGGCGCCGCCGAGGCGGCTCCCGTCGCGCCCGGCGCCGGCCCCAGCGGGGACCTGCTGGCCGCGTTGCGCCGCCACTCGGCGAACCTCCAGGGCGTCCCGGGCATGGCCGGGCAGCCCCCGTACCCGCCACCCTCGGCACGTGCGCCGCAGTCGGTGCCGCCGGGGGGCGCCCCGCCGCTCCCGCCGACCCAGCGGCCGGCATCGGGGTTCGACGTCGCCACGGCACGCCACGACCGCGTTCCCGAGGGCGAAGGGCGGCAACGCCCCGCCGCCCCGGGGGAGATGCCTATGCGTGGGCCCGACGTCGGTGCCGGACAGCAGCCGCCGCGCCCGCCGAGCGGGGTCCCGGGGCCGGGCGGACCGACCGGACCGGTGCCGGCCGGCGGCACCGATACCGGTCCCCCCCTAACACGTCGCGTCCGTGGTGCGCAGATGCCGCCCACGAGCCCGATGTCGCTCCGTCGCTCGACCGGCGAGCATCGCGTCGCACCCGGCGGCCCCGCGGCGGAGTCACCCGACCGAGCCCAGCCGCCTCGACAGACCCGCTCCGCCGACGACGTCTACAGCTTCCTGACCAGCTTCACCGCCGGCGTGCAGCGGGGCCTCGACGATTCCCGGCCCCCGGACCGCTCGGGCGAGGACAACGGCAGCGGCTGACCTCGCGCTCACCCCAACTTGGTGAGCGACCTCCTGAGATTGCGGATGGCCTGCTGCGTGCGCTGCTCGTTCTCGATCATCGCGAAGCGGACGTAGCCCTCACCGCCGGGACCGAAGCCGACACCGGGTGACAGCGCCACCTGGGCCTCCCGCACCAGCATGGAGGCGAACTCGACCGAACCCATGTCCCGGTAGGGCTCGGGGATCGGCGCCCACGCGAACATCGTCCCCCGCGGCCGGGGCACGTCCCAGCCGATGCGGTGGAGGCCGTCGATGAGCACGTCGCGGCGCCGCTGGTACACCTCCCGCACCTCGTTGGGCGTGTCGGCGGCGTCGTTGAGCGTGACCGTCGCGGCGATCTGGATGGGCTGGAACGTGCCGTAGTCGAGGTAGGACTTGAGCCTCGCCAGCGCCTGGACCACATCGGCGTTGCCGACGAGGAACCCGACGCGCCATCCCGCCATCGAGAACGCCTTGGTCATCGAGTACAGCTCGACCGCGCACTCCTTCGCCCCCTCGGCCTGCAGGATCGACGGCGGCTCGAACCCGTCGTAGCCCAGCTCGGCGTACGCGTTGTCGTGCACGACCATCACCTCGTGCTCGCGTGCGAAGTCGACCACCTGCTGGAAGAACTCGAGGTCGACGATTGCCGTCGTCGGGTTGTGGGGGAAGCTCAGCACGATGACTCGCGGCTTGGGCCACGAGTACTCGTAGGCCTCGTGCACACGCTCGATGAAGTTGCCGTCGGTCGACATCGGGATCTCGCGGGCCGATGCCCCGGCGAACAGGGGGCCGAAGATGTGGATGGGATACGACGGCGACGGCACCAACGCCGCGTCCCCGGGCCCGAGCAACACCCACATCACGTGCGAGTAGCCCTCCTTGGCGCCGATGGTGCTGATGACCTCCCGCTCGGGGTCGAGCGACACGCCGAAGCGCCGCTGGTACAGGTCGGCGAGCGCCAAGCGCAGCTTGGGGATGCCCCGGCTGGCGGAGTACCGGTGGTTGCGGGTGTTGTGGGCGGCCTCGCACAGCTTGTCGACGGCCACCGACGGCGACGGCAGGTCGGGGTTGCCGAAGCCGAGATCGATCACGTCGACGCCAGCTCGCCGGGCGTCGACCTTCAGACCGTCGATGATCGTGAAGACGTAGGGGGGCAACCCGGTGATGCGGCGGAACTCCATGGGGCCACGGTACATGGGTCCGTTTCGCGGCCCCGCAGCCGATTTCAGCCCTGGTCACGGGCCGGGCCGTCGGGGATCATTCCCCCGTGACCGCGCCGATCGACGTCGTGATCGAGATCCCCCGGGGCAGCCGCAACAAGTACGAGTTCGACCACGAGCGCCACGTCTTCCGCCTCGACCGGCGCCTCTTCACCGCCACCGTCTATCCCGCCGACTACGGATTCATCCCCGACACCCTGTCGGAGGACGGCGACCCACTCGACGCGCTGGTGCTGCTGGACGATCCCACTTTTCCGGGCTGCTGGGTGAGCGCGCGTCCGGTCGGGGTGTTCTGGATGGAGGACGACAAGGGTCCCGATGCCAAGGTGCTCTGCGTGCCCGCCGGCGATCCCCGCTGGGAGGGGGTCTCGGACATCGCCGACCTGCCCCCGCACCTGAGCGCGGAGATCGAGCACTTCTTCGAGGTCTACAAGGTGCTGGAGCCCGACAAGCACTCCAGCGTGCGCGGCTTCGAGGGCGCCGACGCCGCCGCCAGCGAGATCGACGCGTGCCGCCGGCGGTACGCCGAGACCCGAACTGGCGGCGGTTGAGGCCCCACAGGGGCTCCAGCCACCACAAGTTGGTGCCGGGTCAACCGCCGATCGCCGATGCCTCCCGGCCGCCGAGCAACGCCGCGCCGGTGGCACCGGCCCGCTCCCCCAGCTCGGCCGACACGATGCGCACGTCCTCGCGCTCCTCGGGCGCCATGACCTGTCGCAGGTAGGCGGCGCGCACGGGCTCCATCAGGACCTCGCCCGCCTCGACCAGTCCCCCACCGATCACCACCAGGGAACAGTCGAGCAGCGTGACGAGGTTGCCGACCCCTAGCGCAACCCACCCGGCGAACTCGCGCATCACCTCGAGGGCGTCCGCGTCGCCCTCGCGGGCGGCCTCGGTGACGTGTTCGCCCAGCACGTTGCCCGCTGCGCCCCCGGCAAGCTCGACCCCCCGGGCAAACTGGCCCGCCTCCGCCGCCTGCCGCGCGAGCCAGCCGAGACCGCTGCCCGATGCGAAGCGCTCCCAGCAGCCCCGGCGCCCGCAGGGACAACGCGGCCCCCGGGGATCGACCACGATGTGGCCGGCCTCGCCGCCGAAGCCGTGGGCACCCCGCACCAGCTCGCCGTCGGCGATGATGCCGGCACCGATGCCGGTGCCGAGCGTGACCAGCACCGCGTCGTCGGCGCCACGAGCGGCGCCGGCGAGGTACTCGGCCCAGGCGGCGCAGGTGGCATCGTTGTCGACGCGGATCGGCAGGCCGAGCCGCTTGTCCAACTCGACCCCGATGTCGATGTTGCGGCGACCCGGCAGGTTGGGGCTGACGCGGAGGCGGCCGGTGCGGTCGATGAGACCGGCGATGCCCACGCCCACCGAGGTGATCCCTGGGCTCCCGGCCTCGACGTCGAGCTGGCGTACCACGTCCGCCATGGCGTCGAGGAGCCCGGTCTTCGAGTCCGGCGTGGGCACTCGGGCCTCGCCTAGCACCGCGGTGGGGTCCTCGGCTCGCAGAGCCACACCGAGGACCTTGGTCCCCCCGACGTCGATGCCTGCAAGCAATCCGGTTTCCCGCTCGAACACCGAAGAACTGGGACGGCTCAATAGCGGAGCAGGGCGCCGATCCGCCCCATGACGTCGAGGTCGGCGTTGCCGACGCAGATCTCCACCTGGCACGACTGCGCCAGCGCTTCCTCGATGGCGTCCTCGACCAGGTCGTCGACCGGCACCATCTCCCCGCGGCAGCCCTTGCAGCGGCGACCGACGGTGGCGAGCGTGTCGCAGCCCGTGCACCGCCAGCCGGGGGACGCGTAGCCCTTGGAGACGATCAGCGTGTCGACGCGATGGGTGGCCAGTGCCTCGACCACCGGACCGAGGCCCGCCACCCCCCGGCGTCGAGCGGCGACGGCGGTCCGCAGCCGCTCGACGAGCGCGGCCTCGCGACGGCGCTCGACGTCGGCCTCGGCGGCCTGGGCGGCGGCCAGCACCTCGGCATCGCCCGCCGTGACCGGCACGGAGATCTGCCCGCAGAGCCGCGACCGTAGGTAGGGATGCAGGTCGGACTCGAGCTGTGCCCGGACATGGGGATCGGAGGCACCGACGATCAGGTGCCGGAAGGGATGTTGGTTCCACACCTCGAACGCCACGCGGGCGGCGTGGCGAACATGCTGCTGGGTGTGGGACTCAACGACCTGCTTGACGTCGCTGCCGCGGTCGCGCTCGCCGCGGACGCCGAGGTCGCGGGGCACGGCCTCGAACAGCTCGGACCGCTCGGCCAGCTCCCCGAGCTCGAACACGAACATGCGAGCCCGCTGACGATCGGCCAGGAGGACGCCCATGGGCTCGTGCTCGCGCAGCAGCACCTCGAGCTCGGCCACGGCCGGGACGTGATTGATCACCACGCGGCTGTGGACCGGCATCGGCAGCTCGATGACCTCCCAGAGCCGGTCGGCCGAGCACGCGAAGATCGCCAGCCCGCGGACGCGGGACCTGTCGATGCCGCCACGCACGTACTGTTCGATGCGGCGCAGGTCGCGAAACACCGACGGCTGCCCGTCGGCCCGGGCCCGAGCATCCTTGAGCAGGATGTCGATCTCGTGCTCGAGATCACGCTGGCGGACCACCCGGCGCCCGTCGACGTCGAGGTAACAGGACGTGATCGGTGCTCGCTCCCCCTTGATCGATGCCAACTCGCGAATCGTGGCTTCGGTCACAGCCGCCACGGCGCCTCCTCGAGCATGGGGGTTCGGCGATCGGTCGACGTCGTGTGCCGATCGTACGCGACCGTCCCGGCCTCCGCTGGGGGCCGTCGGGCATGCGCGAAGTGCTGCCCGAACCCGGATCGACGCCGTCACGCAACGGTGATGCGCTCGATCGTGGGTTCCGCGACCGCTCCCGAGCCGCCCTCGCCACCGTCGTCGCCGCCCGCGACGTCGTCCCTGCCGTCGTCCTCGGCACGGGCCACGGTTGCGCGGCGACGAGCGGCGTCAGCCATCGCGCCCAGCGCGCCCGCCAGGGTGGCGAGCGCAGCGGGGTCGTCGATCACATCCTCGGCCACGTCGAGCAGGGCGCGCGCCGCATAGATCAGCTCGTGCGCCGCGGTCTGCAGGTGCTGGATCCCCTCCCGGGCACGGTCCGGGCAGTACGCATCGGCTTCCATCGACAGTCCCCTCTCGGCTCAGCGCGGCTCGGCGGATGCCCGGATACGCAGGCCGTCTTGGCTCACCGTGGTCAGCGCTCCTGAAGGCCGGCCGTGAGGCCTCGGCACACGCTGCAAATCCCGTACGGTTCTGTGCCCACATGCGCGCCTATCCGCTCGGCCTCTGGGCGGCGGCGAAGGTCACCAGCAGCCGGCCCTCGTGAAGGCGCGCTCCGGCCACCGAGCGGCGGCTGAGCGAGTCGGGTAGCAGCAGCGCCCGGCGGTAGGGGCCCACCCGCACGAGAAGCTCCCCGTTGCGCCTGCCCAACTCGAGCTCGTCGCGCTCAGTGAACGGCAGATCGACCTCCAGCACCGTCGCCGACCCCTGGTGCCGGACGCGCATCGGCTCGCTGGACCCGAATCGTGCCGTCGGGTCCTCGTCGCCGTAGAGCGCGTCGGCCACGGTGCGCAGCGCCTCTGCGCCTACGGGTTCCGCCGGCTGCAGCGGGAGCCTCAGCACCGGCACCGGGGCGAAGTCCTCGTCGATGGCCGACAGGTGCTGGGCGTGCAGCGCCTTCCAGCGGGCGAACCACGGGTCGGCGACGTCGTCGGGCAGGATCCGGTTGGCGATCACGGCGTCGACGTGGTAGCCGAACAGTGCCAGGTAGGTGTGCGTGCGCCTCGCCTCGGCGATGACCACGCGTTCCGGGTTCACCACCAGCCGCACGCTCGTGCGCGTGCCGTCGGTGAGGACCTCGCGCACCCCCGCAAGCCGGTCGTAGAACCGCCGGGTGGCGGCGAACAGGTCGTCGTCGGCGACGGGGAGCGTGGTGAGCCGGGACATCACCGGCGACACGACCCGGTTCACCTGCCGCCCGATCGGGAACACCCGCTCCATGTAGCGGCCCAGCACGTCGGGCAGCGACAGCAACCGGATCGTCTCGGCGGTGGGGGCGCAATCGACCACGACGACGTCCCAGTCGGCGTCGGCGTGCTGGCGGATGTCGGTGAGCGCGAACACCTCGTCGAGGCCCGGCACCACCGACAGCTCCTCGGCCTCGAGCGTGTCGATCCCCGCCCACCGGAACACCTCCACCAGGTAGCGCTGGATCTCCGCCCAGGAGTCCTCCATGCGGTCCTGGGCATCGAGCTGTTGCCCCCAGAGCCCGTCGGCGACCGGGGCGACGAGCGGACCCAGCTCCACATCGAGGGCGTCGGACAGCGAATGGGCGGGATCGGTCGACAGCATCAGTGTCCGCAGCCCGGCGTCGGCGCAGCGCAGGGCGGTCGCGGCCGCCGCGGTGGTCTTGCCGACACCACCCTTGCCGGTGAACAGCAGCACCCGGGCGTCGCCGGTCGGCCGGTCCCCTGATCGTGCCCCAGCGCTCGGCATCAGTGTTCCAAGTGGTCGCGCAGCTGGCGGAGCGCGGTGTGGACGATGCGGGCCTCGGCCCGCCGTTTGACGAAGCCCGGCAGGGGCACCAGGAGGTCCACCTCGAGGTGGTACGTGACCTCGGTGCGGTCGGGGTCGCCGTCGACGGCCCGGAGCTCGTAGGACCCGTCGAGCTTGCGCGTGATGTCCCCCCGGAGCAGGCGCCATGCCAGCACGTCGGGCGCCCGCTCGTAGTCGTAGCGCAGCGTGTAGCTGGTGCTCCTCCCCATCGCCGCCGCCCGGAAGGCCACGTCGCGGGGACGTCCCTCGTCGTCCCGATCGACGACCGTCGCCGACTTCAGGTCGTCGGCCCACGTCGGGTAGTCGTCGAAGGCGGTCAGCACGTCCCAGATGCGCTGCGGCGACGCGCCGATGATCATCTGCTGCGTCGCCTGGTCCATGTCCGTGGGCTCCTCCCCGCAGGTGACGATGGAACGTGGGGCACGTTAGTGAACGCCGATTCCGCCTGCTGCAGCCCCGCCCGGCATGGCGGCCCGGTTGGGTACCTGGTGGAGCGGCAGTTCAGTCGTCGTCTTCGGATGGCTTCGCGGGGAAGCCGCCGTGCCGGGCCGCCCACAGCGTCATGAGGCCCAGGCCGAGCATCGGGACGAGGACCGAGAACGCCAGCGCCGTGAACGGCCGCACCGCCGCCGCCGTCACTGCCACCACCACCTGCACACCGAGTGCGCCGCGCAGCAGTCGGGTCACGTCCGGGGGCGCCACGCCCTCGCCGAGGAAGAAGAGCCCGCCCATCGCAATCGTCTCGTAGCGGCTCCGGCCGATCGCCAGCGCGTACGCCCACAGGAAGGCGCCGCATCCGGTGGCGAACAGCACGAGGTCGACCGGAACCGACAGCGGCAGGAACGTGTCGGGCCAAGCCGCCGCCAGCACCGAGACCACCACGAAGACGCCGGTGGCCCAGATCGCCAGCCGGCAGATCGGATCTCTCCCGGCACCCGGCTCCACCCGGTCGCCGGTGCGATCGTCGCTGGCCGCGCCGGCGCGATCGCGGCCGGAGGGATCGCCGGCGGAGGGATCGCCGCCGGGTCGGTCGCGCGGTCGATCGCCCGTGCGATCGTCGCCGGCTCGGCCGCGCCCGGGGCTCACCACCGCGCCAGGGCCTCCCCCAGACGGCCGGCCAGGCGGTCGTAGCCGAACTCGGCCACCGTCCGGTCGCGGGCGGCGGCGCCCATCGCGCGACGGCGATCGGGATCGTCGAGGAGCCCGGCCAGCACGGCGGCCACCGCGCTCACGTCGGACGGACGGCCGATCACGAGCCCGGTCTCCCCGTAGGCCACCGCCTCGGCCGCGCCCCCGCTGTCGCCAGCCACCTGCGGCACGCCGCAGGCGGCGGCCTCGAGGAAGACGATGCCGAAGCCCTCCTGTTCGAGCCCACCCCAGCGGTTGCGGCACAGCATCGCGAACACGTCCGCGCAGCCGTACAGCTCGGCCAGGTCGTCGTCGGGCACCCGGCCGAGCATCCGCACTGGCGCCCGGGTGCGGGACACCAGGCGATCCAGCCGCGCTCGATCACGCCCGCCCCCGCCGATCGCCACCACGAGGTCGGGTCGCGTCGGCGCCAGACGGGCCGCCGCCTCGATCAGGACATCCATGCCCTTGCGGGGCACGAGGCGGCTCAGGCTCACGACCACGAGCCCGTCCTCCGGCAGCCCGAAGCGAGCCCGGGCCTTGGCCCGCTGCTCCGGATCGAGCGGCCGGAACCTCTCGGTGTCGACCCCGGGCGGGACCACCGTGACCGGGAGCGACCGCCCCGCCGCCCGCTCGGCCTCGTCTGCGGGATACCCACCGGCGGCGATCACCTCGGCGGCGCCGCGCAGGACGCGCCCCAACTGCCGCCGGGTGACCGGCAGCCGCCCGGGCACCGTCACCTCCGCACCGTGGAGCACCACCCCGTAGGGGAGGCGCAGCCGGGGGCCCACCAGGCCCACCGGCAGCGCCGGGTCGAGCATGACCAGGCCGGCCCCGGTCTCTGCGGCGAGGGAGTCGATGCGGCGGACCATCGCGCCCGTGGGCAGGAGCATCTTCTGCGGGACGCGCTCGACCCGCAACGGCTGGGCCGCGTCCCAGGCCCCGGCGCCGTCATGCGGCGTGGTCAGCACCGTGAAGCTGTCCGGAGGCAGACGGCGCCACAACTCCCACAGGTACGACTGGATGCCCCCGAGCTTGGGCGGGAAGTCGTTGGTGACCAGCAAGTGGGACACGAGGGGGTCCTGGGAGATCGGCCGGGGTCAGCCGGTCGGCGCCCGCGCCGGGATCGACGGCCGCACCGGGGCCGGCGCCCCGGCCGCGGGGGGCACGCGCGCGTCGACGGCCGCCTCTAGCTCGGCTCGAACGAGCGGATCGGGATCGTCTGCGACGCCGGCCACCTCGGTCAGGAGGTCGGAACGCCCCAGCCGCCGGGCGGCCCAGACGGCATGGGCGCGCACGAGTGGGTCGGCATCGGCCAGCGCCCGGCCCAGGGCCGCCTGCACCGCGGGATCTCGGGCATCGGCGACGTTGCCCAGCACCACCAGGGCGTTGCGGCGGAGATACCGGGGTTCGCGGCGGGGTACGTACCAGCGGCCGTACCGGGCCATGAGCTCGTCGTCGCTGGCCGCCAACATGTCGATGAGGTCCACGTCCGGTTGCGAGCCGGGCGCGGCATCGGTGGCCGGGTCGACCCGGTCGATGCGGTGGTTGGGCGGGCACACCTCCTGGCAATCGTCGCATCCGTAGAGCCGATCGCCGAGTGCGGCGCGGTGGTCGCGCGGGAACGGCCCGTCGATCTGCAACAACCAGGCGAGGCACCGTCGGGCGTCGACCACGCCAGGAGCGACGATGGCGCCGGTGGGACATCCGTCGATGCAACGGGTGCAACCACCACAGCCATCGGCCATCGGCCGGCCGCGGGTTGCCAAGGGCGCATCGGTGACCACCGATCCCAGGACGAACCAGCTGCCGCGGCCCGGCAGGAGGAGGTTGGCGTTCTTGCCGTACCAGCCGATGCCGGCACGGTATGCGGCCTCGCGATCGACGAGGGCGTTGTCGTCGGCCACCACCCGGCAGCGCCAGCCTGCGGCCTCGAGCTCCCGAGCGACGACCGTCAGCGCCGACCGCAGGGGCGTGTAGTGGTCCTCCCAGGCGTAGCGTGCGACGCGACCCTGCGGCACGGCCGGTTGGCTCGATCCGGATGATGCGGATGGTCCCCGTTCCGCAGCGGATGATGGCGACGCCACCCGGCGATAGCTGCGCGCGCCGACCACGATGGCACGGGCGCCCGGGAGCGCCCGCCCCGGGTCGGATGACCGCTCGGGGCGCCGGTACGTGAACGCCATGCCTGCGTGTAGGCCGGCAGCACGCCGGCGCTCGAGGTGGCGGCGCGTGGTGGCGAACGGCACGGCCGGAGCGACGCCGACCGCGTCGAGCCCGTGGGCACGCCCCACTGCCTCGAGGTCGGAGACCTGGGGGACACGCCGAGGCGGTCGAACGACGACCGTGGACACCGAGTCATCGTGCCGGCCACCCTGCCGTCGGGCAACCCGGGCACCGTCGCCGACGCCCCGCGGTGACTCAGCCCGTGCGCCGAACGTGGCGCGACGCCGGCAGCAAGCCGGCCTCGGACAGCATGCGGAGCGCCCGTGCCTCCGCCACGTCGACCACCACCGCCTCTCCGGCCTTGCGAGAGCAGAGGAACGTCACCAAGCAGTCGGCGCAGCAGTCGGTGCCTTGCATCGCGCAGTCGTCGCAGTCGATGCGCAGGACGCCATCGCTCGGTTCGTGCGAACGGGCCGTGGCGAAGTCGTCGAGGTCGTCGCAGTCGATGCGCGGAACGCCGGAGCGGACCGTGGCGATGTCGTCGAGGTCGTCGCGGTCGATGCGCGGGGCGCCGTCGTTGGTGTCCTGGGAACGGACCATGAACGTCTCCTCGGCTCGGGTCGCGGGCCTCGGCCGCCCGGGATCTCGTCACTCCACCCATGCCCCGCACGTTACGGACGCCCTGTGACAATCAAGGTCCGATCCGGTGGTCGGGCGCCGGCCGAGTCGCACACGGGCGGCGTTCGCCGGACGGGTCCGGCAGTCTGGCAGGCGCGTCAGAGGCCGAGGTCCTCCAGCAGCCGCAGCCAGACCTCGGCGATCGTCGGGTACGACGGCACGGCGTGCCACAGCCGCTCCAGCGGGACCTCGCCCACCACGGCGACGGTGGCGGCGTGGATGAGCTCGCCGACGCCCGGGCCCACGAGCGTCATCCCCACGAGGGTGCGTCGCTCGGTGTCGAGCACGATCTCTGCCCGCCCGGCGTAGTCGTCGGCGTAGAGGCCCGCCCCCGCGACGTTTGCCAGGTCGTAGGCGGCCGTCGTGACGTTCAGTCCCGCGGCCCGCGCCTGATCCTCCGTGAGCCCCACCGACGCCACCTCGGGGATGGTGAAGATGACCTGCGGCACGGCCCGGGCATCCGCGGTCGCACACCAGCGGCTCCATGGCTCGTCGTCGACCTCGGGCTTGCCTGCGGCGCGCGCAGCGATCACGTCGCCGCAGACCCGCCCCTGGTACTTGCCCATGTGGGTGAGCAGCGCCCGGTGGGTCACGTCGCCCGCGGCGTACAGCCAGCCGCCGTCGGCGCCCGTGACCTGGAGGTGGTCGTCGACGTCGAGCCAGCTCCCGGGCTCCAAGCCGACCGTCTCCAGGCCGAGGTCGTCGGTGCGGGGTTGCCGGCCGGCGGCCACCAGGATCTCGTCGCACACGCGGGTCTCGCCACCGACCGCCAGCTCGACGGTGCCGTCGGGTCGCCGGATGGCCCGCTCGAGCTCCGTACCCAGCTCGACCTGGACCCCCATGTCGCGCAGCGATGCGCTCACCGCCGCCGCCGCGAACGCCGGGATGGCGCCGAGCATCCGGGAGCCGCGTTCGAAGACGGTCACCTGTGACCCGAACGAAGCGAAGACGGTGGCCATCTCGCACGCCACCACGCCACCCCCGACGATGGCGAGGCGTGGCGGTACGCTCGCGGCGCTGGTGGCGTCGCGGCTGGTCCACGGCCGGGCGTCGGCCAGCCCCGGGACGGGGGGCACCGCCGCCCGGCTGCCGGTGCAGACCGAGACGGCCGCCGTCGCCCTCAGCTCGATGGACGTGCCGTCGCCCTGGTCCACCACCACGCGACGATCGCCGACGAGCCGTCCGTGCCCACGCACGAGGTCGAGCCCGTTGTCGTCGAGCCACGAGACCTGCGAGGCGTCGTCCCAGTCGTGGACGAAGCGATTGCGGCGCGCCAGCACCGCGTCCACGTTCAACAAGCCGGTGATCGCGTCCGTCGCCCCGGCCACGGCCCGCGCCTCGGCGAGCGCCTGCGCGGGTCGCAGCAGCGACTTGCTGGGCATGCAGGCCCAGTAAGAGCAGTCGCCACCCACCAGTTCCGCCTCGACGACCACCGCGCGGCACCCGCCGCGGGCGGCGCGCTGGGCCACGTTCTCCCCGGTCGAGCCCCCACCGATCACGACTACGTCGTAGGTGCGTTCTGCCATACCGCCTCCGTGCGAAAGGGGCCCAGCTGGCGGGCCTCGTGTCCCGTCGAGTTCAGGTCGTGCCGACGCCCAGCGTGTCGAGCAGCTGACGGGAGTAGAGCAGGTTGGCGCCACCGCGGCGAGCGCCGTCGCGGACCCGGTTGTCGCTCGACACCACGATCACCGGCCGGTTGGCGGGGAGCTGAGCCACCAGGTCGAGCACCACGTCGTCGGCCTCGAGGTCCGGCGGGGAGAACCGCACCCGCAGGCATTGACGCGCGGGTGCCGGCACGGCGATGCCGCCGCCGTCGACCTCGGCGCCGTCGAACACCAACTCGACCCGGGTCGACGTCCGGGCCGCCAGGTCCGCGAGCAGCGCCACCAGCCGGCGTCGCTGCTCGGCCGCGGCCAGCTCGGGCCAGCCGGTCATGGACACGTTGTAGCCGTCGACCACCAGTACCGCGTTGGGGGTGCGCAGCAGGTGCTCGGCGGCGGCGACCGAATCGTCGAGCACGCCGCCCGGCAGCGCCACCGGGGTGCGCCGCACGCCACGGAGGGCGGCCGTGGTCACGGGAACGCTGGCAGGCGCCGCCTCCGCCGGCGTGGGAGTCGCGGGCACCGGTTCGACACCGCCGTCGGCCAGCGCTGCGGCCAGGCCGGCCAAACCGTCCGCCAGCGACGACGCCCCCTGCGCGGCCCGCCGGAGCTCACGCGCCATCTCGCCGAGGTCGGGTCCCGGCGCCACGGGCCCGACGCTCTCCGGGCCAGCGCCCTCGGGCACCATCCCCCCGGCAGCCTTCGGTGCCGCTTCCGCAGCAGCGGTCTCGGGTCCGGGCGCCGGCGCCTCCAGCGAGCGCAGCCGGGCCTTGACGGCCTTCAGCTCGGTGGCCCGGGTAACCAACCGGGCCTCGGCGTCCTTGAGGTTCCGGACGGCGGAGGCGCGCGCCTGGTCCAGCTGGGCAACGGTGGCCTCCAGCTCGGCGAAGCGTGCGTCGATGTCGAGGCGGGCGCGTCGCACGTCTTCCAGCTCCCGCTGCAGGCGATCCAGCTCGAGGCGGCGCTCCTCTGCCACTGTCTCGGCCCGCGTGAGGGCCGCCTGGGTGGCCGCCAGCCGCCGGGCCGCGGAGCGCTCGTCCCGGGCCTCCCGTTGCTCGGCCGCGCGGCTCGCACGCCGCTCGCGATCCTCCGCCTCGATCGCCGCCAGATCGTCGGCCCAACGCGGAGGGCGGGTGAGCCACAGCCAGGCCCCGCGCCCGACCGCGTCCTCGTCGGTCGACGCCGCCACCCGGGCTCGGAAGTCGTCGTCCTGGTCCACGACCCGAGCGATGGCCGCGAGCGCGGCGCTCGACAGCTTGGCGAAACCCAGGTACGGACGCAGTGACGGGGGTGGCAGCACGACGGGGTCGGCTCGCAGCCCGGCCCGGGCGGCCTCGAGGGCCGCCTCCACCGCCGGGCGGATCGTCCCCGTCGGGTCGGTCAGGTCTCCCCCGCGGCGTCGGCTGCCCGCGACGTCGTCGCCTCCCAGGCGACGAGGGTGCCCTCGACCTCGTGCTCGATGACCGAGATCGATGCGCCCGTGCCGCACCAGCGGCAGGTGACGTCCTCGACCGACTCCTGGAGCACGACCTCGTCCTCGACCCGCAGTTCACCGCCGACGGTGAAGTGATGGAAGGCTTGCGTGCGCCGCGAGGTCACCACGTCGAAGCGGGTCTGGTTCCCACAGGCGGAACAGCGGTAGCGCGTCGTCACGGGTCAGAAGCCTACTGATCCGGTGCGTCCGCCCCTGGCCTACGCTGCCCAGCCGTGCTGACCGCCTTCGTGCTGATCAATGCCCAGCCCGACCGGATCGCCGACCTCGCCCCCGACATCGCCGACGTCGACGGCGTCGCAGAGGTCTACTCGGTGACGGGCGACCTCGACCTCGTGGCCATCGTGCGGGTGCGACAGCACGATGAGCTCGCCGAGGTGGTCACCCGTCACATCGCCGCGCTCCCGGGCATCGTCCACACCACGACGATGATCGCGTTCCAGGCGTATTCGCGACACGATCTCGACTCCATGTGGGGCCTCGGCATCGAGTGAGCCAGAGCGGCCGGTCACGCCCGGGCGAGGGTGACCGGCGCGGAGCCGGTCAGGCGCTCACGTGTCGCGTGCGTCGACCGCGTCCACGGCGACGGCGTCGACCAGCCGGGCGATCAGCGTCTCCCACGGCACGGGGTCCGGACGGTCGAGGTCGATGGCCCCGAACAGCAGGAACCCCAGGGCCACGGCGTGACAGAACCGCACGATCGACCGCGTGTCCAGGGCCGGATCGATGGCGCCCGTGCTCTTCGCCTCGTCGACGAGCGCAGTGAGCGACACGGTGCGCTCCTCGATGATGCGGCGCAGCATGCCCGCGACCTCGGGATCACGCCGGCCGGCCACGAAGGCCTCCAACAGCAGCGCCTGCCCGCTGTCGAACTCGTCGGTCACCAGATGGGCGCCGACCGTCGTCAGGATGTCGGTCGCCCGGCCCTCGAAGCGCCGGTCCGCGAACAGCTCCTCGAACTCGTCGTGCGAGTTCGCCTCCATCGCGGCCAGCAGCAGCTGGGCCTTGCCGCGGAAGCGTCCGTAGATGGCGCCGGTGGTGAAGCCCGCCCGCCGGGCGATCTCCTGGACGCCGGCGCCGTCGTAGCCCTTCTCGGAGAACACCTCGGCCGCGGCCGTCAGCAGGCGGTCGCGCGTTGGGTCGCCGGCGGGTAGGGCTGCTCCGGACACGACGTCAAATCTACGGCTGTGGCGGCGTCGGCGCCCGCCCGAGCGGCCCTCAGGCGTTCGAGACCGCGACCAGGCGGTCGAGGGCGGATGCGGCACCGCCGCCGTCGATCGCCGCCTGGGCCGTCTGCAGCCCATCTGCCAGGTCGTCGGCCATGCCGGCGACGACCAGCCCCGCAGCGGCGTTGAGGCAGACGACGTCACGATGGGGACCGGCATCCCCGGCCAGGACGCGGCGTGCGAGCTCGGCGTTGGTGGCGGGGTCGCCGCCCACCAGAGCCTCGGTGGGTACCGGCGTAATGCCGAGCTCCTTCGGATCGACCGGGTACTCCCGCACCTCGCCGTCGCGCAGCTCGACCACCGCGGAGGTCGTGGAGACCGTCAGCTCGTCGAGGCCGTCGTCGCCGTGGACCACCAGCACCCGCTCGCTTCCCCGCGCCGCCAGCACGCCCACCATGCGTTCGGCCATGGACGGGTCCGCCACGCCGATCGTCAGGCGACGTACGCCTGCCGGGTTGGCCAGCGGGCCCAGGAAGTTGAATGCCGTGGCGATGCCGAGCTCGCGCCGGGCCGGACCGGCATGGCGCATCGCCGGATGGAAGCGCGGTGCAAAGCAGAAGCCGATGCCCGCCTCGGCCACACAGCGCGCCACCTCCTCGGGTCCGCAGTCGATCCGCACGCCGAGCGCCTCCAGCAAATCGGCCGAACCGGTCGCCGACGACGCCGCCCGGTTGCCGTGCTTGCACACCCGCCCGCCCGCGCCCGCCACGACGAGCGCCGATAGCGTGGAGACGTTGATGGTGTGGGCGCGGTCGCCGCCCGTCCCGACGATGTCGACCGCAGGCTCGTCCAGCGCCAGCGTGACCCGCTCGGCCGCCGCCAGCATGGCGTCGACCAGTCCGCCGAGCTCGTCGACCGTCTCGCCCTTCATCCGCAACGCGACGATGAACCCGGCGATCTGCGCCGGGGTCGCCGCGCCGTCGAGGATCTCGGCCATGGCGGCACGGGCCTGCTCGATCGTCAGGTCGCGCCGCGCCGCCAGCGTGCCGAGCACCGCCGGCCATCCGCCGACCTCGTCGAACTCCATAGGGGCGTCAGACTAGGTCTCGCACCCCGCGTGCACGGTCACGAGGCCCGGCGCCGCTGGCGGAGGATGCGGCGGCGTTCGCGCTCGGTGCAGCCGCCCCAGACGCCGTCCTTCTCGCGCACGGTGAGGGCGTGCTCGAGGCACGCCTCCCGCACGGGACACTGAGCACAGACCGCCTTGGCACTCTCGGCCTCTTCGTCGGTGGCCGGGTAGAAGGTCAAGGGATCGAGGCCGCGGCACGCGGCATGCTGGCGCCAGGTCTGCATCATGGTGGCGGGTGGGTCCCCCTATGGCTGAGTTCGTCGTACGCGATCGGCGTCGCAGCAGCGAGCTCGGATCGGAGTCTCTGCTCCCCGGGGGCCGGAATGCAAACCGCGGGGGACGCACCGGCCCGGCACCGGGAGACAGTCGATCTTGGCACTATCGACGGCCGCTGGCAAGGGCGTTGCGTGTCGGCTTCGTGCGGTCTGACCAGCCAGTTCGTGACGAGGCTCGGGGACGGCGATCCAGCCGGGGCGTGGCCGTGCCGGGCGAGGCCGTGCGAGCCATGACCGTCTGGTCACGACCGGAACGCGACGCCGGGCCCGTAGGCTCTGAGCCGCCATGCCGCTCGGCACGTTCGACCGCAACGAGAACATCGCGAACCTCTCCGAAGGCACCTACGACGTGCTGGTCATCGGCGGGGGGATCACGGGCGCCGGCACCGCTCTCGATGCCGCCACGCGGGGTCTCCGCACCGCCCTGGTGGAGCGCGACGACTTCGCGTCGGGGACGTCGTCGAAGTCGTCCAAGCTCATCCACGGGGGCTTGCGCTACCTGCAGAACGGCGACGTCCGCCTCGTATACGAGGCCCTCCGGGAGCGCCAGCGCCTGCTGCGCAACGCGCCCCATCTGGTCAGGGTGCTGCCGTTCCTTATCCCGGTATTCGAGGGCAAGGGCGGGATCATCCCCAAGGGACTCGCCCGAGCGCTGGGCTCGGCCATGTGGATGTACGACCTCACCGGCGGGCTCCGCATCGGCAGACGCCACCGTCGCCTCGGCCGGGACGCCGCCCGCGCCCACATGCCCACGCTCGGCGAGCGCCTGGCCTGGGCATACCTGTACTACGACGCCCAGGCCGACGACGCCCGGCTCACGCTCACCGTGGCCCGCACCGCGGCGCTCGACTTCGGCGCCACGGTCGTCAACCATGCTGCGGTCACCGCCATCCTCAAGGACGGCCGCGGCCGGGTGGCCGGCGCCGCGGTCGACACCGGCGGGGGTGCCGGCGAGGGCACCGGCCGCCAGATCGAGGTGCAGGCCAGGATCGTGATCAACGCCACGGGCGTCTGGGCGGACGACGTGCGGGCTCTCGACGAGGGGACCCACCCCCACTCCATCCGCCCGGCCAAGGGCATCCACATCGCCGTGCCGTGGCACAAGCTGCGCAACGACATCGCCGCGGTCCTGCCCGTTCGCCAGGATCGCCGCTCGGTCTTCGTCGTGCCCTGGCTCACTCCCGGCGGCAACGGCGACCTGGGAGGTGCCGGGGAGGGGGGCGCCGACGACGGTCGCGTCACGTACATCGGGACCACGGACACCGACTACGACGGTGACGTCGACGATCCCCAGTGCACTCCCGACGACGTCGCCTACCTGCTCGACGCGATCAACCATGCGATCTCGGAGCCCATCGAGGTGAGCGACGTGCTCGGCACGTGGGCCGGGCTGCGACCGCTCGTGCGCGACGCCAGCAACAGTCGCACCGCCGACCTGTCGCGCCGCCACCGCGTGTTCGCCAGCGCCGGCGGCATGATCACGGTGACGGGTGGCAAGCTCACCACCTACCGGGAGATGGCGGAGGATGCCGTCGATGCCGCCGTGCGCGAGATGGCGTCCGCCGGCGAGGCCCTCCCCCGCCGGGCCCGGCGCAGCCGCACCGGCTCGCTCGCCCTGCGAGGTGCCGTGGGTTGGCGCCAGGCCTCGAAGCGGGACCCCCACCTCGGCGGCCGCTACGGAGCCGAGGCGGCGGTCATCGAGGCGATGATCGCCGCCGACCCGGCGATGGCCGAGCCGCTCGTGCCGGGTCTCCCCTATCGCCGGGCCGAGGCCCTCTATGCCGCGCGCTACGAGATGGCCACGACCGTCGACGACGTCCTGTCACGGCGCACGCGCAGCCGGCTGCTCGGTCGCGACGCCACCGCCGCCGCCGCCGACGACGTGGCCGCGTTGCTCGCCTCGGAACTGGGCTGGTCGGAAGCGGAGCGGGCCGCTCAGGTCGATCGCTTCCGGGCTTGTCTGGCACGCGAGCGCGAGGTGCCAGGCCTGCCCGAGCACGCGGCCGTCGCCGGGCGCCGATGATGACGCCGCCCGACGCCGACGCTGGCCGGCCCGATCCTGCGCCACCCGCCGATGTGCCGGCGGCGACCGCCCGGGCGATGGACGCCTGCCGGGACGCGAGCGCGCGGCTGCTGGCGACGCTCGACGGGCTCGACGACGCCACCGCCCGGAGGCCCAGCCGCCTCCCGGACTGGACCGTGGGCCACGTCGTGACGCACCTCGCCCGCAACGCCGACTCGCACGTCCGCATGCTGGAGGCGGCCATGGCGGGCACGGTGGGCGACCAGTACGAGGGTGGCCTCGAGGGTCGGGCGGCGGATATCGCCGCCGGCGCCGGGCGTTCGGCTGCCGAGCTGGTCGGCGACCTGAACCGGGCTATCGACGATCTCGACGCCACGTGGGGCCGGGTCCCCCTCGACGTCTGGGCCACCGGACAGGGGCGCATGGGCAACGGGGAGCTGTGCGCGTGCGCCGAAATGCCGTCCCGGCGCTGGCGCGAGGTCGAGATCCACCGCGTCGACCTGGGCCTGGGCGCAGAGCCGACCGACTGGCCGGATGCCTACGTCGAGCTGGAACTGCGCCAGGCCCTGGCCCAGCTCCCGGACCGGCTGTCGCCGGCGGACCGCGCCACGCTGCTCGCCTGGCTGGTGGGCCGGGCCGAAGCCCCGCCCGGGCTGCCCCCGTGGTAGGCACGCCCATGGCCCAGGACCCGGACCAATGAGCACGCCCCACACGCTCCCGCCGGCCGGGCCCGGTACGCCGACGCCGCCGATCACGATCGCGGGCGGCGCCGGCGCGGCCAGCCCCCGGCTCGGCGCCACCCGAATCGACGTGACCGAGGACGTGGTCGAGCGCCTGCGGGGTGCCTGCGCAGAGGTGACGACCGATCGAGTGGTGGTGGCCGAGGCGAGCCGCGACTGGTGGCCCCTGGCGATGTCCTGGGCGACCGAGGGTCAGGTGGCGGGGCTGGCGGGTGCGGTCGCCCGGCCCACCGATGCCGACCAGGTCGCGGCCGTGCTGGCGATCTGCGACGAGGCCACGCTGCCGGTCACCGCCGCCGGAGGCCGCAGTGGCGTGTGTGGTGCGTCGGTCCCGGTGCACGGCGGGGTGGTCCTGGACCTCACCGCGCTGGCCGGCATCATCGACGTCGACGCCACGTCGCTGGTCCTGGACGTCCGGGCGGGCACCTTCGGCGACCTGCTCGAGCGTGACCTGCGGGCCGACCATGGCGCCACGCTCGGCCACTGGCCGCAGTCGGTCGCGCTGTCGACGGTCGGGGGATGGCTGGCGTGCCGCTCGGCCGGCCAGCTCTCCGGGCGCTACGGCAAGATCGAGGACATCGCGCTGGGGCTCGACGTGGTGCTCGCCGACGGAACCCGCATCACCACGGGTGGCTGGCCGCGGGCGGCCGTCGGTCCCGACCTGACCCAGCTCTTCGTGGGTAGCGAGGGCACCCTCGGCGTCATCACGGGCGCGCGGCTGCAGCTCCATCCGGCGCCACGCCACGAGCGGCGGGAGGCGTGGCTGCTGGCCTCGTTCGAGGATGGCCTCGACACCATGCGGCGCATCGTCCAGCGGGGCGCCACCCCCGCGGTGCTGCGGCTGTACGACGCCACCGAGGCCGATCGCACGTACCACACGGGCGACAATGCGCTGCTCCTCGCCCTCGACGAGGGCGACGCCGAGCTCGTAGACACCGTCATGGAGGTGCTGGCCGAGGAGTGCCTGCGCAGCGCCAGGCCCGCCCGACGTGCCGACGCCGCGCTCGTGGACGAGTGGCTGGCGCACCGCAACGACGTGGCGGCGCTGGAGGCCTTGACCAGCAAGGGGTTCACGGTCGACACCATGGAGGTCTCGGCGTCGTGGACGGCGTTGCCGGCTGTGTATCGCGCCACGCTGGACGCCCTGTTGGCGGTCGAGGGCACGATCGCCGCCTCGGCGCATCAGTCGCACAGCTACCCGTCCGGTGGCTGCCTCTACTTCACCTTCGCTGGTCAGGTCGAGGCCGACCAGCGCGACGGCTACTACCGGACGCTCTGGGATGTCGGCCAGCGGGCGGTCCTGGCCCGCGGCGGCGCCCTCAGCCACCACCACGGCGTGGGGCTCAACCGGGCGCGGTTCATGCGCGAGGCGCTGGGGCCCGCGCTCGACGTCCTGGTCGCGACCAAGCGAGCGCTCGATCCGCGAGGCATCCTCAACCCCGGGAAGTTGGGGCTGCCGTCCCCGTTCGGCGCCAACGAGGGTTGGTGAGGGCGAATGACCGACCGTGAGGGATCGATCCTGGTCGTCGACGTGGGCACCTCCGGCGTGCGGGGCGCGATCGTGCGGCCCGACGCCAGCCTGGGCGCGGTCCACTACCGCCAGGTGCTCCCCTCCTCGCCGGCGCCGGGCCTGGTGGAGTTCGACGCCACGGCGATGGCCGACGCCGCGCTCGACGTGGCCCGCGCGGCGTTGGCAGAGGACGAACCGGTGGCGGCGGTAGGCGTGAGCAACCAGCGGGCGTCGACCGTCGTGTGGGAGCGGGACACGGGCGAGCCGGTCGGCCCCGGGCTCGGCTGGCAGGACCTGCGCACTGTGGGTGCCTGCCTGGTGTGGCAGGCCGAGGGCCTACGGTTCGCGCCCAACGAGTCCGCCACCAAGCTGGCGCACCTGCTCGACGAGGCCGATCCCGAGCGCAAGCGCGACCTGTGCTTCGGGACGGTCGACACGTGGATCGCTTGGCACCTGTCGGCAGGTGAGCTCCACGTCACCGACCTGTCCAACGCCGCCGTGACCGGCCTCGTGAGGGGCGATGCCTCGGCATGGGACCCGACCGTCCTGGAGCACCTGCGGGTGCCGGAGTCGGTGCTCCCGGCGCTCGTCGACACCTCCGGGACCATCGGGACGGCGGGGGCCCTCCCGGGCGCGCCGCCGCTGGCGGCCCTGGTCGGTGATCAGCAGGCATCGCTCGTCGGCCAGGGCTGTGTCCACCCCGGGCTGGCCAAGATCACCTTCGGCACCGGCGGGATGCTCGACGTGTGTGTCGGCCCGGACCGACCGGCGTCCGAGCGCCAGGGCAAGCACGGAACCTTCCCGATCGTCGCCTGGCGCCGCGAGGGGCGGCTGATGTGGGGTGTCGAGGCCGTGATGCTGGCCGCCGGCACCAACGTGGAGTGGCTCCGCGACGACCTCGGCCTCATCGCCACCGCCGACGAGTCGCACGACGTCGCCGCGGCCTGCGAGACGGCGGACGGCGTGATGTACGTGCCCGCGTTGCTGGGGCTGGGTACGCCGCGCTGGGACTACGGCGCCCGCGGCACGCTCCTCGGCATCACCCGGGGCACCGGCCGCTGCCAGCTCGTGCGGGCGGTGCTGGAGGGCGTCGCTCACCTCGGCGCCGACCTCGTCGAGTCCTCCGAGGCCGACACCGGGCTGGCGCTTCCCCGCCTCCGCGTGGACGGGGGCATGAGCGCCAATCCCACGTTCGTCCAGGCGCTGGCCGATGCCACCGGGCGGCCGGTCGAGGTGTCACCCGAGCGGGAGGCCACGACGCTCGGGGCCGGCTACCTGGCCGGGCTCGCGGTCGGCACCTGGTCGGGGTGGGACGACATCGCCGCCCGCTGGCATCCGGCGGCGGTGGTGGAGCCGGCGCGCGCGCTCGATCGTGACCGCTGGCGCGAAGCAGTGGAACGCGCCGCGGGCTGGGAGCCCGACCTCAGCGCCATCAGCTTCTAGTCACGGCGCTGACGCCGAAGGGGTGGACGGGATGGCAAGACCGGGCCGAACGATCGGGATCGTGGTCGGCGTCGTCGTGGTGCTGGGCGTCGCGGCGTTGGCCGGTTGGTGGTTCCTGCTACGCGACGAAGCGCCCCCCGAGGCCGACATCGACACCGCCGGCGAGACCCTCGACGAGGCGTCCACCCCCGGGACTGGGGACGCGTCCTCCGGCGATGCGGCCGCCGTCGACGGCACATGGACCGTCGACCAGAGCGTCGGCTCGTTCGCCGACTTCAGCGGCACCTGGGCCGGCTACCGCTTCGACGAGGAGCTGGCCGGCATCGGGGGCAACACGGCGGTGGGCCGTACCCCCGACGTGACCGGCACGATGACGGTGGCCGACGGCGCCGTGACCGCCGTCGATGTCGAGGTCGACTTGACGACCCTCGACAGTGACAGCGACCGGCGGGACGGCGCGTTGCGCAGCCGGGGCCTGGAATCCGATCGCTTCCCCACCGCCACGTTCCGGCTCGCGGAACCCGTCACGCTGCCCGCCGGGCTGACCGACGGCGAGCGGGCCACCGTGACGGCGACCGGCGAGCTCACGATCCATGGCGTCACCAACGAGGCAACCGTCGAGCTCCAGGCGGAGCTGCAGGGCGACGTGGCCGTCGTGGTGGGCAGCGCGCCGATCGCCCTGGCCGACCATGGAATCGATCCGCCGACCGGGTTGTCGGTGCTGTCCATCTCCGACGACGGCACCTTCGAGTTCCAGCTCTTCTTCTCGAAGGGCTAGACGGGCTCAGGTCGCCTCGTCGGATGATCCGGAAACGGGAATGCCCAGCGTCTCGGCGTACGCCCGGTTGAGATCGTCCCACCCGTAGTTGCGGGCGTCCTCGCCCCGGATCGGGCCGAACGGCGTCCCGTCCAGCATGAGCTCGGCGACGACGAAGCAGATGTGCCAGCCGGCTGCCGCCTTGGGCACCCAGTCGCGGTCCTCGATGGTGTGGTGCAGGCTCAGCCGGGTCCCCCGCTCCGTCGGCGCCAGCTCCCAGCGCAACAGGTCCTTCCCCCACGTGTACTCCAGCAGCGTCGGCGGCTCGGCGCGGGTCACGGTGGCCGGTAGATCCTCGGCGACATCGCCGTCGATCATCGTCAGCGTGGCCTCTCCCGGCCGCCCGAGGTCGCGGTCGGTGGTGAACGGCGACCACTCCCGCAGCTGCGCCGGATCGGTGAGCGCCGCCCACACCTTGTCCGGCGGATGGCGCAGGTCCCGGACGAACACGAGGGTCCAGCGGCCGCCACTTGGTCGGCTCTCGACGTGGGCCAGCGGCCCGGGCTCGAAGGTCCTGCGGTTCATCGCTGCTCCTCGCTGTCGGCATGCAGGTCGGCCTGGTTCTCCAGATGACGCTCGAGGGCGTCGAGGTGGCGGGCCCAGAGGCGCCGATAGGGCTCGAGCCACTGGTCGAGCCGCTCGAACGGCGGCGCCTCGACCCGGTAGATGCGGCGCTGTGCCGCCACCCGGCAGGAGACGAAGCCCGCGTCCCGCAACACCTTCAGGTGCTTGGACATCGTCGGTTGGCTGACCGCGAGCGCATCGACCAGGTCGCCCACGCTGCTCTCCGACGCGCACAGCTCGTCCAGGATCCGGCGCCGGGTCGGCTCGGCCAGCACGGTGAACGTGTCGGCGGGCATGGGCTTAATATGCTATTAGACGTATATGCCTGTCAAGGCGTATACTGGCATCCCGCATGCCGGCGCGCGACCGCCGCCGGTAAGCTGGTTATGACGGTGAGCCGGCCGGGTGGCTGCGGCGCCGGGAGGCGTCGAGGAAAGTCCGGACTCCACAGGGCAAGGGTGCTGGCGAGAGCCAGGACGGGGTGACCTGCCGGTTCAGGGCAACAGAGAGCAGACCGCCGATGGCGGGAGGCCGGGTCCACCGGTGACCCGCACAGGCAAGGGTGAAACGGTGCGGTAAGAGCGCACCAGCGTCGGGGGCGACCTCGGCGGCTGGCAACCCCCA
>Ga0081538_10001391_pt1 | contig 24813 bp, 22 predicted proteins | sample TabmetS5T2R1_FD_71022 | JGI IMG/M metagenome (GOLD analysis project Ga0081538, IMG submission 71022) | Tabebuia heterophylla rhizosphere microbial communities from the University of Puerto Rico - S5T2R1 | ecosystem: Host-associated > Plants > Roots > Rhizosphere ... | reverse complement strand
GCCGCCCCAGCCGTAGCCGAGCACGACCAGCGTGCGCCCGGCGAGCAGCAGGTTGGTGGTGCGCAGGATGCCGTCGAGCGCCGACTGGCCGGTGCCGAAGCGGTCGTTGATCGTGCGCTCGGTCAGCGCCTCGTTGACCGCGATGACCGGGCACGCCAGCTTGCCCTCCGCCTCCAGCGCGCGCAGCCGCACGAGGCCGGTGGTGGTCTCCTCGGTCCCGCCCAGCAGGCCCTCGAGCAGGTCGGGGCGGGCGAGGTGGAGGGCGGTCAGGAGGTCGGCGCCGTCGTCGAGCGTGATCCGCGGCCCGCGCGCGACGACCGCGGCCACGCGCGCCGCCCACGCCTCGGCGTCGTCGCCGCGGACGGCGTGGACCTCGGCCCCGGAGGCGGCCAGCGCGGCAGCGACGTCGTCCTGCGTCGCGAACGGGTTCGACGCGCAGAGCGCGACGTCGGCGCCACCCGCCGCCAGCGCGCGCACGAGGCCGGCCGTCTCCGACGTCACGTGCAGGCAGGCGCCGACCACGAGGCCGTCGAGCGGCCGCTCGCGCTCGAACCGCTCGCGGATCGAGCGCAGGACGGGCATCTGCCCGTCCGCCCACTCGATGCGGGCCTCGCCCGCGTCGGCGAGCGCGGTGTCGGCGACCTCCGAGGCGGCCATCGCCGCAGCCTACGAGGTCAGCGCCGCGACGAGCCGGTCGATGTCCGCTTCGGTCGTCGACCAGTTCGAGACCGAGATGCGCACCGCGGCGCGCCCCTCCCACACCGTGCCGCCGAGCCATGCCTCGCCACCGCGCTGCACGCGCTCGACCACCGCGCGCGTGGTCTCGTCGTCGCCGAAGGAGACGAGCACCTGGTTGAGCACGACGTCGTTGAGGATGTCGGCGCCGGCCGCCTCGAGCGCGGCCGCGGCGCGGCGGGCCAGCGCGCAGTTGCGCTCGATCAGCTCGGCGAGGCCGTCGCGCCCGAGCTGGCGCAGCGCGGCGTAGACGGGGATCGCGCGGCCGCGCCGGGACATCTCGGGCACGGTGTCGAGCGGCTCGCGGCCGCCGGAGCCCGGCAGGTAGCTGGCCGTCACCCCCATGGCCGCGCGCAGCGCGTCGCGGTCGGCGACGATGGCGAGCCCGCCGTCGTAGGGGACGTTGAGCCACTTGTGGGCGTCGACCGACCAGGACTGGGCGCGATCGTGCCCGGCCACGAGATGCCGCAGGTCGGGCGAGGCGGCCGCCCAGAGGCCGAACGCGCCGTCGACGTGGAGCCAGGCGCCGTGCTCGGCGCAGGCGTCGGCGATCGCGTCGAGCGGGTCGGAGGCGCCCGTGTTGACCTCGCCGGCCTGGGCGCAGACGATCGTGGGCCCGTCCCCGAGCGAGAGCGCGTCGGCACGCATGGCCCCGCGCTCGGCGGCGACGCGCCGCGGCTCCCCGAGGCCGAGGTAGCGCAGCGCGAGCAGCAGCGACGCGTGCACGTGGTCGCCGACGATCACGTCGACCGCGGGCGCCCCGGCCAGGCCCTCGCGCTCCACGTCCCAGCCCGCGCGGGCGAGCACGTCGTGACGGGCGGCGGCGAGGCCGGTGAAGTTGCCCATCGTCGCGCCGGTGGTGAAGCCGACGGCGGCGGTGGCGGGGAGGCCCAGCGCCTCGAGGACCCAGCGCTCGGCGACGGCCTCGATCGCGGCGGTCGCGGGCGAGCTGACGCGGCTGAAGGAGTTCTGGTCCCAGGCCGAGGCGAGCCAGTCGGCGCCGAGCGCGGCGGGCAGCACGCCGCCGGTCACGAAGCCGAAGTAGCGCGGGCCGGGGCTGGCGACGGTCGCCGGTCCGGCCACCGCCACGAGGTGCTCGAGCACCGCCTCGGGCTCCTCGCCGTGGGCGGGGAGCGGCTCGTCGAGCCCGGCGACGACGTCCTCGTAGCCGATCGTCCCTCCGACCGGCCGGTCGGCGATGCCGGCCAGGTGGGCCTCGGCGAGCTCGGCGGCTCGGCGCATGACGGTCATGCGCCGAGCCTATCCGCGCACGATCGTGGCCGCCGCCACGATCGCGGGCGGCGCCTAGTAGCGGTAGTGATCCGGCTTGTACGGGCCCTCGACCGCCACGTCGATGTACGCGGCCTGGTCGGGCGTGAGCTGGGTGAGCTTGGCGCCGACGGCGTCGAGGTGCAGCCGCGCGACCTTCTCGTCGAGGTGCTTGGGCAGCACGTACACGCGCTTCTCGTACTCGTCGTTCTTCGAGAACAGCTCGATCTGGGCGATCGTCTGGTTCGTGAACGAGTTCGACATCACGAAGCTCGGGTGACCCGTGGCGTTGCCGAGGTTCAGCAGCCGGCCCTCGGAGAGGACGATGATCGAGTGGCCGTCGGGGAACACCCACTCGTCGACCTGCGGCTTGATGTTGATCTTCTCGATCCCGTCGAGCTTGGCGAGCCCGGCCATGTCGATCTCGTTGTCGAAGTGGCCGATGTTCCCCACGATCGCCTGGTGCTTCATCTTCGCCATGTGGCCGGCGGTGATGATGTCCTTGTTGCCGGTGGCGGTGATGAAGATGTCGGCCGTCTCGACGACGTCGTCGAGGGTGACGACCTCGTAGCCCTCCATCGCCGCCTGCAGCGCGCAGATCGGGTCGATCTCGGTGATCAGCACCCGCGCGCCCTGCCCGCGCAGCGACTCCGCGCAGCCCTTGCCGACGTCGCCGTAGCCGCAGATGACCGCGGCCTTGCCGGCGATCATCACGTCGGTGCCGCGGTTGATGCCGTCGATCAGGCTGTGGCGGCAGCCGTAGAGGTTGTCGAACTTGGACTTGGTGACCGAGTCGTTGACGTTGATGGCCGGGAACAGCAGCGTGCCCTGCTCGGCGAACTGGTAGAGGCGGTGGACGCCGGTCGTCGTCTCCTCGGTGACGCCCTTGATGTTGGCCGCGGCGCGGGTCCAGCGCTGGTTGTCCTCGGCGAAGCCGCGCTGGAGCGTCTCGAGGATGATGCGGAACTCGTCGTTGTCGGCCGTGCTCGGGTCCGGCACCGCGCCGGCCTTCTCGAACTCGACGCCCTTGTGGACGAGCAGCGTGGCGTCGCCGCCGTCGTCGAGGATCATGTTCGGGCCCTGGCCGTCCGGCCACGTGAGCGCCTGCTCGGTGCACCACCAGTACTCCTCGAGCGTCTCGCCCTTCCAGGCGAAGACGGGGATGCCGGCCTCGGCGATGGCGGCGGCCGCGTGGTCCTGGGTGGAGAAGATGTTGCACGACGCCCAGCGCACCTCGGCGCCGAGAGCAGCCAGCGTCTCGATCAGCACCGCGGTCTGGATCGTCATGTGCAGCGAGCCGGTGATGCGCGCGCCCTTGAGCGGCTGGGCGTCGGCGTACTCGCGCCGGGTCGCCATCAGGCCGGGCATCTCGTGCTCGGCGAGCTGGATCTCCTTGCGGCCGTACGCCGCGAGCGAGATGTCGGCGACCTTGTAGTCGGTCGTGAGGTTCGTGGCCATGGTTCTCCTCAGGGGGTGGCGGTCAGGGCGGCGGCCTCGAGAAGGCGCTGGTGCTTCTCCTGCTCCCAGCGCAGCCAGTCGGCGGCCGGGACGTCGTCGGGACGCTCGGCGCGGGCCTGCAGCCAGGACTCGGTGGCCTCGCGGAGCTGCGGCTCGTTGCTCAGGCGCAGCGCGAACGCGAGGTCGGACAGCCCGATGTCGTGCTCCTCGAGCAGCTCGCGCAGGGTGCGCAGGCGCTGGAGCTCGGCCGGGCCGTAGAGGCGGTAGCCGGACGCGCTGCGGGCCGGCTCGACGAGCCCGACGCGCTCGACGTAGCGCAGCATCCTGGGGGACCAGCCGGTGGTCTCCGCCGCCTCGTGGATCGTCAGTGCGTCCATCCGGCGGAGCAGTGTAGCGCAACCCTGACACAACTGTGTCAAGGTTTCCCGGTGGGTACCTTCAGTCGCATGAGCCTGATCAACCGCATCATGCGATTCGCGCGCACACCGCAGGGCCGCCGGATGATGTCCGACGCCGGCCGCTACGCCCGCAGCCCGCAGGCGCGGCGGCACCTCACCAGCGTTCGTCGTCAGCTCGCGAGCAGGGGGCGCGGCCGCCCACGATGAAAGGATGCGCGCCGTGGCCACCGGCGCGCAGCGGATCGTCGAACTGCTCGAGGCGAACGAGGTCGAGCTGTGCTTCGGCCTGCCCGGGGTGCACAACCTGGCCTTGTGGGAGGCGCTGCGGGACTCGGGGATCCGGCTGGTCGGCGTGCGCCACGAGCAGGCCGCGGCCTATGCGGCGGACGGCTACGCGCGGGCGTCCGGGCGGCTGGGCGTCGCCTTGACGACGACCGGGCCGGGCGCGGCGAACACGCTGGCCGCGGTCGGGGAGGCGTGGGCCTCGCGGTCGCCCGTGCTGGTCATCGCGACCGACATCCCGTCCACGCTGCGGCAGCCCGGCACGTATCGCGGCGTGCTGCACGAGGCGACCGACCAGGCGGCGATGTTCGGGCCGGTGGTGAAGGCGTCGCATCGCGCGCCGGCCGCCGGCGAGGTGGCGGCGGCGGCCGCAGCCGCGCTCCGCGACGCGCTCGCCGCGCCGGCGCGTCCCGTCTACCTCGAGGTGGCCACCGACCTGCTCGCGGCCGACGAGCCGGCGGGCCGCTCGGTCGACGGAGTCGCGGCGCGGGGCGACGTGGCGGTCGACGAGGCCGTCGCGCGGCTGGCGGCGGCCGAGCGGCCGCTGATCTGGGCGGGCACGGGAGCGCGCGACGCGGGCGAGGCGGTCGGGCGGCTGGCCGAGCGGCTGGCGGCGCCGGTGCTGGTCACCTACGGCGCGGCGGGGCTGCTCCCGCCTGCGCACCCGTGCCTCGTCGGGATGCCGCCGCACGTCGAGCCGGCGGGCGCGTTGTGGGACGAGGCGGACCTCGTCCTCGCCATCGGATCGGACCTCGACGGCGTGCAGACCCAGAACTTCGCGATGCCGCAGCCGCCGGCGCTCGTCGCGATCAACCTCGACCCGGCGGACGCGGGCAAGAACTACCGCGTCGACGTCCTGCTCGAGGGCGATGCCGCCGCGGTGACCGCCGCGCTCGCCGACCGCGTCCCGGATCGCGGGGCCTCGGTCGCGGAGCGGCTGCACGACGTCCGCGCCCGGGCGTGCCGCGACCTCGACGAGCCCGCGCTGCGGTTCCTCGACGCGATCCACTTCGCGCTGCCCGAGGACGCCGTCCTGGTGGCGGACATGTGCATCCCGGGCTACTGGCTGGCCGGCTTCCACACGCCGTTCGCGCCGCGGCGGCTGCAGATCCCGCTCGGGTGGGGCACGCTCGGCTATGCGTTCCCGGCGGCGCTGGGCGCGGCGCTGGCCGGCGCCGGTCCCACGGTGGCGGTGACCGGCGACGGCGGCTTCCTCTTCGCGTGCGGCGAGCTCGCCACCGTCGCGCAGGAGCGGATCCCGCTCACCGCCGTGATCGTCGACGACGGCGGCTACGGGATGCTGCGCTACGACCAGGACGTGCACGGCGACGAGCGCTACGGCGTCGACCTCCATACGCCCGACTTCGCCGCGCTCGCGACGTCGTTCGGGATCCGGGCGGAGACCGTCGACGGGCTCGAGGACGCGTTCGGCGAGGCGCTCGCGAGGCACGTGCTCGAGCCCGAGCCGAGCGTGCTCGTGGCGCGCACGCCCGAGCCGCTCGTGCCGCCGCCCAACACGTCGCCGAACTGGTATCGCCGGCGGCGGCCCTAGGTGCGCTCCCTGTGGACGGCGACGCCGCCGACCACGAGCGCGACGCCGAGCACCTCGACCGGGGTCGGGAGCTGGGCGAGCACGACGACCCCGATCACCGTCGCGGTGGCGGGCAGCAGCGAGACCATGAGGGCGTAGGTGGCGCGCGCCATCCGCGCGAGCGCGAGCTGGTCGGCGACGTACGGGATCACCGAGGAGGAGATGCCGACGCCGATCCCGGCGGCGAGCGCCACCGGATCGCCGAGCACGGGCACCACCGCCCAGCCGCCGATCGGCGTCACCACCACCGCGGCGATCAGCATCGAGGCCGCCAACGCGTCGATCCCCGCTCCCGCCCCGCGCTCGGCCACCTTGGCGCCGAGCACGATGTAGAGGGCGAAGAGCGCGGCGTTGACGGCGGCGAACGCGACGCCGAGCGGCTCGCCCTCGAGGACGACGTCGGTGAGCAGGTAGACGCCGGCGACGGCCATGACGAGCGCGACGAGGTTCCGCGCCGTCCGCGTCCCGATGGCGGCGAGCACGATGACGGGGAGGAACTCGATCGCGGCCACGGTGCCGAGCGGGAGGCGGTCGATGGCGCTGTAGAAGACGCAGTTCATGCACGCGAGCACGGTCCCCCAGGCGATCAGCACGCGGCGGCCGTCCCGGTCGAGCGCGGCGTAGGCGCGCCAGGGGCGGCGCCAGGCGGCGAAGATCAGCGCCGCCGACGCGATCCGCAGCCAGGCGACGCCGAGGACCTCGACGCGGGCGAAGAGCAGGACGGCAAAGGCGGGCCCGAGGTAGTGGAACACCGCGCTGATCGCGAAGAAGCTCTCCGGCGGGGCCTTGGCCGCGAACGTCCCGGCCCACCGGTTGACCGTCGTCGCCGTCACCTCGGCGGACGGTAGGAGCGCCCCGCCCGGCCGGCAATGCCGATCGGCGATACCACCCATCAACCCTCAACCAACCCTCAGGGGGGTCTGACCCCTTTATCTACCGCCGGTAACGCCGGGGTCAGACCCCTTTATCTACCGGCGGTAACCCCGGGTCAGACCCCCGCTTTACGATGGCGGCATGGAGCTGCGGCAGTTGCGAGCGTTCGTGCAGGTCGTGAACGCCGGGACGTTCACGCGCGCTGCCGAGGAGCTCCATCTCGCCCAGTCCGCGGTGTCGCAGTCGGTCGGCCGGCTGGAGGCCGAGCTCGGCTTCGCGCTGCTGCGCCGCACCCGCGACGGCGTCGAGCTGACCGAGGCCGGGACGGTGGTGTTCGAGCGTGCCCGCGAGCTCGTCGCCGGCGCCGACGCCATCCGCTCCGACCTCGCCGCCCTCCGCGGCCTGCTCGAGGGCACGGTCGCGCTCGGGACGATGCTCCCGCCCGGCCCCGTCGACCTCCCCGGCCTGCTCGCAGGCTTCCACGCCACCCACCCGGGCATCGGCGTCCACGTCCGCGAGGGGAGCGCGCCCGAGATCATGGCCGCGCTCCGGCGCGACGAGCTCGACGTCGCCTTCACCGGCCTGCCCGCCGACCGCCTCGACGAAGGGCTCGCGGGCGAGCAGATGCTGACCGAGGAGCTGCTGCTCATCGCCCCGCCCGACCACGACCTGCCCACGCCGGCCTCGCTCACCGACCTCACCGGCGTCCCCTTCATCGGCTACCGCCGCGGGTCCGCGCTGCGCGACACCGTCGACCACGCGCTCGACGCAGCGTCCGCCACCCCCCAGATCGTGTTCGAGAGCGACGAGCTGGTCAGCGTGCGCGAGCTCGTCGCCCGCCGGCTCGGCGTCTCGATCGTCCCCCGCTCGACGATCGCGGCCGACGGCCCGCCGGTCGCCGCCATCCCGATCGGCCTCGAGCGCCCGCTCACGCTGACGTGGCGGGAGCGGCGCCAGCCGCCGGCGGCGGGAGCGTTCCTGAGCTTCGTCCGCACCGCGGCGACCGAGCACACGCTCCCGCTGGTCGCGTGATCGTCCGCCGCCTGCGCCCCGGCGAGGCCGTGCCGCTGCGCGACCTCCGGCTGCGCTCGCTGCGCGAAGCGCCGGACGCGTTCGCCACCACGTACGCGCAGGCCAGTGCCTGGCCGCCGGAGCACTGGGAGCAGTGGGCGGCCGCGCCGGAAGAGGAGCAGGTCACGGTGCTGGCGATCGACGGCGAGCGCTGGGTCGGCATGGCCTCGGGCTGGCTGCTCGAGCTCAAGCCGCACAGCGCGTGGCTCGCGCGGCTGTGGGTCGACCCCGCCCATCGCGGCGCGGGCGTCGGGCTGCGCCTGGTCGACGCGATCGCCGAGTGGGCCCGTGAGCGCGGCAAGGCGACGCTCGAGCTGTCGGTGACCGCCAACAACGAGGCGGCGAGCGCCTTCTACGAGCGCGCCGGCTTCGAGCCTACGGGCCGTCGCCGCCCGCTCCCGGCCGACCCGTCGCGGACCGAGGTGTTCCTCTCGCGGCCGTTGTAGATCATCGATCGACCGGCACGGCGGTCAGCACGGTCGGGCCCTGGCGCCGGGGATTCCCGTCCGCCGGCTCGAGCGTGACCGTGATCCTCGGATAGCGTCGAGCGTCGGCCGCACCGACCAGCCGCACCGTGCCGCGCCCCGTGTCATCCGGATGGAACGTGCCGGCGGACACGCGGCCCTCGGGTCCGACGAACCACAGCTCGTACAGCCCGTCGGGTCTCGGGTCGCGCAACCGCTCGATGTCGATCGTCACCTCGCGGCCGACGCCGGTGGTCTCGACCGTGGCGGTCACCTGCGCCCCGCCGCCTCGTAGCTCGTACCGGTCGCCGCTCGCGACCGGGATGAGGAGCATCGACGCTGTGACCGCCGCTGCCGCCGCGGCGGCCACGGGCACCAGCAGGCGCCAGCCGCGCCGCCGCCGCTGCGGCGGAGCGAGCACCGCGAACACGCGCTCCTCGAGCTCGACAGGCACGTCGAACCGCGGCGCGGCGCACCCGACGAGCTCGCGCAGCTCCTCGAGCTCAGCCATCCCAGCCCCGCTCCTCGAGCGCGCGCTTGAGCCCGCGCAACGCGTGATGGGCCCGCGTCTTGACGGTCCCCAGCGGGATGCCGAGCCGCTCGGCGATGTCAGCCAGCTTGAGGTCCTCGTCGTAGACCAGCTCGAGCACCTCGCGGTGCGCCGGCGACAGGGAGTCCATGGCATCGCGGACGGTGACGGAGAGGAGAACATGCTCGGCGGCCGCCTCGACCGCGCCCGCGTCCTCGACCTCCGCCCCCAGCCGCCGTGACGACGGCCGGCGATGGAGGTCGACCGCGACGCGGCGGGCGATCGTGAACAGGAAGGCCCGGAAGGGACCGCGCTCGGGGTCGAAGCGCGCGGCCGACTGCCAGACGCGCACCCAGGTCTCCTGGACGAGCTCCTCGGCGAGGCCGGGCTCGCCCAGCAGCCGCAGCCCGAAGCCGTAGAGACGGCGCTCGTAGCGACGGTAGAGCCGGCGGAGCGGCTGGCCTTTGTCTCCGGCCGCGACGAGGGCCATCAGCTCGGCCTCGGCGGCGTCGACGGGGTGCGCGAGGGTCGCGAGCACGAGGGTCACTGCGCAGCGGGCGGGCGGCTGGATCAGCCGCCCGCCCACCAGCATCCGTCAGTCCTGCCAGGCCGCCAGGCCGGTGACGACGAGGCGCTTGCCGCCGCCGATCCGCCCGAGCGACTTCGTCTTGCCGGTCGGCACGTCGACCGTGTACAGCTCCGTGCCGCGGCCCGTACGGGCGTTCGAGAGGAGGCCCATGTTGTCGTCGCCCGCGATGTCGAAGCCGGCGTTGAGGCCGACGTCGAGGCGCAGCTTGCGGGGGTTGACGAGGGTGCCGTTGTTCGGCGGGGTCTGCGTGAACAGCGTGTCCGTCGCCGCGTCGACCACGTGCAGCGTGGTGGCGGCGGGCGGCGTGAAGCTGAACGAGGAGTTCTCGTAGCCGGCGGCCACGACCTGCGGCATGCCGGGGTTGAGGTTCATGTCCTGCGTCGCGGTACCCGCGTCGGGGGCCAGGCGCAGGTTCTGCTGGGCGTCGCTGACGACGCGAAGCGCGTCGGCGGCCGGGTTGAAGTCGACTCCGAACGCCCTGCCGTTCAGCGCCGGCGTGAACGCCGGCCCCTCAGCGATCGCGATCCCCGTGGTCGGGTTGACGCGGTAGACGATGTTGTCGGAGCCGACGCCGTAGAGGTCGCCGGTCTTCGGCCGGAAGTCGATCCCGCGCAGCGTCGCACCGTTCGTGCCGGTGATCGACGTGACGGTCTTGATGCGCTCCGGGTTGCGCGCGTTGAAGCTGATCAGCTGGTTCTGGCTCGTGGTCGCGTAGACCAGCCGGTCGGGGCCGCGGGACCCACGGTCCCAGCGGTCGCGATCGCGCTGATCCGCCTGCGCGGCCACCGCGGAGAGGGCGAGAACGGACGCGAGAGCGGCGCTCCAGCGCATGATGCGGGTACTGCTCATGGGGCACCTCCTGGGGAGAGAACGTGAACGGCCGCCAGTTCGGGCGGCCGTTCGCAGACGGTTCATTTCCCGGTGTGCGTGGCGCGCAGACGCTCTACCGCAGGGTGCGGGGTGACGGACGCCGTCCCGATTTCAGAAGGTGCGCTCTTCCAGCTTGAAGTCGAGGACCGCGTCGATCTCGACGACGTCCATCTGGGCCTTCTGGAGCTTGCCCGCGTAGTCCCAGTTCATCGACTGCCAGCGGGTGAACTGGTCGAGCACCCAGACGCCCGACTGGCGCGAGCCGTTGCCCGACTTCCCGTTGCCGCCGAACGGCAGGTGCGCCTCGGCGCCGGACGTCGAGTTGTTGACCGACACCATGCCGGCCGTGATCCGCTCGCGGAAGCGGAAGGCGTGCTCGCCCGAGCGCGTGTAGATCGACGAGCTCAGCCCGTAGCCGTGGTTGTTGGCCAGCTCCATCGCCTCGTCGAAGGTCCGGAACGTCGCCACGCCGGTGATCGGGCCGAACGTCTCGGTCGCATACAGGTCATCGCCGAGCGTCACGCCGTCCACCAGCACCGGGTGGTAGAAGATCCCGGCGTCCGGGTCGCCGACGAACCCCTCGCGCGGGTTCGACGACGAGATCCGCCCCTGTGCGGTCGAGCCGTACGTGGTGTGGTGGTCGCGGATGAGCCCGAGCCAGTCCTCGAAGCGCTCGGCGAAGCGCTCGTGCAGCATCGGGCCGTACAGGACATCCTGCGTCGGGTCGCCGACCGGCGCCGCCCGCAGCCGCTCGTCGAGCTTGCGGACGTACTCGTCGTGGACCGACTCGTGGACGATCGCCGTGCCGAGCGACGTGCAGCGCTGTCCCGCCGTGCCGTACCCGCCGAACAGCGCCCCCTCGACTGCCAGATCCACGTTGGCGTCGTCCATCACCACCATCGGGTTCTTGCCGCCGAGCTCGAGGCACGGCGACTGCAGGTGGCGCCCGCACAGCTCACCGATCTTGGAGCCGACCGCGCTCGAGCCGGTGAAGCCGACCTTGTCGACGAGCCCCTCGCCGAGCGCGCTCGAGAGCCCCTCGAACGTGGCCGCGCCTTCGGCCTGGACGACGTTGAGCACGCCGCCCGGCACGCCGCCGGCGTGGAACAGCTTGGCGAGCGCGTCGCCCAGCGCGGGCGAGTACTCGGCCGGCTTCCAGACCACGGCGTTGCCGCACAGGATGGCCGGCACCAGGTACCACGCCGGCACGGCGACGGGGAAGTTGCCGGCGGTGACGATCGCGGCCACGCCGACCGGCATCCGGAACGTGAAGAGCTGCTTGTCCGGCATCTCCGACGGCACGGTCTGCCCGTACAGCCGCCGGCCCTCGCCGACGAAGAAGTCGCAGGTGTCGATGATCTCCTGGACCTCGCCGAGCGACTCGGCGTAGGGCTTGCCGACCTCGCGCGTGACGAGCCGCGACAGCGCCTCCTTGTTGGCCTCCACGATCCGCCCGACGTTGGCGATCACGCGCCCGCGGGCGGGCGCCGGCACCCTGGCCCACTCGCGCTGAGCGGCGCGCGCCGCCCGGCAGGCTTCGACGAACGTCCCGGCGTCCCCCAGCCGCACCTCGGCGACGGTCTCGGATGTGTTGGCCGGGTTGGTGGAGGTCAGGCGGCCCCCCGGGGCGTCGGCGAGCGGCTTCCCGCCGACGATGGAGGCGATCTCGGTCGCAGCAAGCGTGGTCATGGCTCCACCGTACTGCGACCGCCGAGCCAGGTGTCGACGACCTGCGCGCCCGCGAGGTCGTCGAACGGGTCGCGGTCGAGGACCACGAGGTCGGCGAGCAGCCCGGGCCGGAGCCGGCCGCGGCGGTCCTCGTCGCCCTCGAGCCACGCCGGCGTGACGGTCAGGGCCTCGAGCGCGGCCTGCACGTCGAGCGCCTCGTGCGGCCGCCACGAGCGCAGCACCGCGTCGCGGAGGCCCTGCAGCGGGTCCATCTCCTCCACCGGCGCGTCGGACCCGAGCGCGAGCCGGGCGCCGCTCGCGTGCAGGGAGCGGTACGCGTAGGCGCCGTCGAGCCGGTCGCCCCACAGGCGCTCGGCGAGCGCCTCGTCGCTGACCGCCATCGACGGCTGGATCGATGCGGTGACGCCGAGCGCGGCGAAGCGCGGGATGTCGTCGGGATGGAGGCACTGCGCGTGCTCGATCCGCGGGCGGATGGCGCCGGGGACGGCCGCGAACGCGTCGAGCGCCTCGCGGTTGGCGAGGTCGCCGATCGCGTGCACGGCCACCGGCACGCCCGCCGCCGTCGCGGCGCGGACGATCGCCTCGAACTCGTCCCGGCTGGTGATCTCCACGCCGCTCCCGTCGAGCAGACGGGCGGTGCGCGAGCCGAGCGTGCCGTCCATGTACGCCTTCACGTAGTCGGGCCGCTCGTCGAGCCGGGCGGCCGGGAGCGACTGCCAGACCCGGAACGGCAGCTCGAGCTCGGCGTAGACCTCGCGCGAGCCGATCAGCCCGTCCTTGCAGTGGATCGCGGTGACGCCGCGGGCGGCCGCGACCGGCAGCGCCGCGCGCGTGGCCTCGACCATCTCCTCGTGCGAGGCGACGGTGAAGCGGTCGCGGAACGACCACGCGGCCTCCTCACGCAAGACGCCGGCCGCGAGGTCGACGACGCCGCCCGGCCGCTCGAGGTCGCCACGCGCGTGGGCGAGGCCCGCCGAGTTGACCCACAGCGAGTGCCAGTCGTGGGCGAGCAGCGCGGTCGGCACGTCGCCGGTGACGGCGTCGAGCAGCTCCAGCGAGGGCTCGAACCCCGTCCAGCCGAACCCGCGCAGCCAGCGCCCCGAAGGAACGGACGGCACGGCGTCGGCGACCTGCGCCAGCACCTCGTCGCGCGACCCGTGGAGCTGCAGCTCGCGCCGCGTGACCGCCCAGGTCGGGAAGTGCACGTGCGCGTCGGTGAAGCCCGGCAGCAGGCAGCCGCCGGCCAGGTCGACCCGCCGGGCGCCGGCCGGCTCGGAGTCGAGCCCCACGATCCGCTCGCCCTCGACGACGAGCGTGCGCGCCACCGGCCGGGCCGGGTCCATGGTCCGCACGACCCCGCCCGCGAAGACGGTCACCGGACGGCCGGTCATCGCCTGGCCAGCGCGGCCTTCAGCGCGTCGATCGGCGGGATCGACACGGGATCCTCACCGCGCAGGACGGCGAGGTAGAGCGACACGAGGTCGCCGAGGAGGACGAGCGACACGAGCCGCTCCACCGGTGTCTCGCCGCGCGCCGCGACCCGCGCGACCACCGCGGCGCCGGCCGCCGCCTGCTCGGCGGTCAGCTCGACCCGCAGCCGGTTGCGCGGGTGCGCGCCCGGGTCCTCGAGGAAGACCGCCGAGAGCCGCCCGTCGGCCGCCGGCCAGCCCACGACCTCGTTGTGGTCGAGCTCCGGCAGCACGCTCGCGAACGCGGGCAGCCCCGCGTTCTCGTTGATCTGGCACTTCCACCGGTAGGCGGCCGCCGCGGCCAGCTCGGCGCCGGCGATGACCGGCACGGTGCCGTGCAGCCGCCGCGCCAGCGCCTTCGCCTCGCCGTCCTCCCGCCCGTCCGGCCCCCACTCGCCGGCGAGCCCCTCCGCGAGCGAAGCGGCGGCCTCGACCTCGTCCCGCACCGACGGCGCCGCCCCGCACAGGGCCGCCGCCTCGAGCGCCGCCACGAGCGCGTACCCGACCGCCGCGCGCGGCTGGAAGCCGCCCGGCACCGGGATGACGGGCACGCCGTCGCGCCGCGCCCGCTCTGCCAGCGGGCCGCCCGTCGTCGCCACGAGCCGCGGCGCGCCCCGCTCGACGGCGTCGTCGTACGCCGCCAGCGTCTCCTCCGTCGCGCCCGAGTAGCTCGAGCACAGGACCAGCGTCTCCGGCCCCGCCCAGCCCGGCAGCGCGTAGCCGTCGGCCACCACCATCGGCCGCCGCAGGCGCGCGCCGAGCGCGCCGAGCGCCAGCCGCCCGCCGACCGCCGAGCCGCCCATCCCGGCCACGATCAGCCCGCCCGGGGCCTCGATCGGGGCGACGCCCGCCGACTGCACCCGCCACAGCGCGTCCTCGAGGTGCTCGTAGAGGTCGAGGATCTCGCCGGCCTGGCCCGTCGAGTCGACGGCGGCCACCGCCGCGCGGTCCAGCGAGGCCATCAGAACAGGAGCGCGCCGTCGGGCAGCGTCACGCCCGGGAACACCCGCGCGCCGTTGGACACCACGTTGCCCGCCCCGATCGTCACGCCTTCGCCGAGCACGCTCAGCCCGTCGACGTGGCAGCCGTCGCCGATCCGCACGCCGCCGCCCACGATGCAGCCGCTCAGCGTGCAGTCGCGCCCGATCTCGGCACCCTGGAGGACGACGGCGCGCTCGATCGTCGTGTTCGCGCCCACCGTCACGCCGCCCTCGAGCACCACGCGGCCGCCGATGCGCGCGCCCTCCCGGATCCGGCAGCCGGACTCCACGAGCGCCGACGGGATGATCCGGCCCTCGTTCTCGACGCCCTCCTCGATGCACAGAAAGCCCTTGCCCATCCGCTGCCGCACGTCGCTGGCGACCGTGCCCTCGAGGATGTCGAACGTGCCCTCGAGGTAGCGCTCGGGCGTCCCGATATCGAGCCAGTAGCCGTCCGAGACGAAGCCGTAGAGGCCCTCGCCGACGAGCCGCGGGAAGACGTCGCGCTCGATCGAGGCCGGCTGCTCGGGCTCGAGCAGGTCGAGCACCGCCCGCTCGAGCACGTAGGCGCCGGCCGAGATGTTGCGGGTGTCGATCTGGTCGGGCGACGGCTTCTCGACGAACTCCGTCACCTCGCCGCCGTCGCGCGTGCGCACGAGCCCGTAGGCCGACGGGTCCTCGACCGGCGTCAGCGCCAGCGTGGCGCGCGCCCCGGTCTGCTCGTGCTGGGCGATCTGCGCGGTGAGGTCCATGTCGGTGAGCACGTCGCCGTTGAGCATCAGGAAGCGGTCGTCGAGCAGCGACTCGGCGAACTTCACCGCCCCGCCCGTCCCCAGCGGGCGCGGCTCCTCGACGTAGCGCAGCCGGATCCCGAACGCCGACCCGTCGCCGAGCACGTTGCGCACGCCGCTGGCCAGGTGCCCGCACGACATCACGACGTCCTCGACCCCGTGCGCGCGCAGCCAGTCGAGCATGAAGCGGATGAACGGCCGGTCGACCAGCGGCACCACCGGCTTGGGCACCGTCGACGTCAGCGGCCGCAGCCGCGGGCCCTCGCCGCCCGCCCGGATCAGCGCCTTGCGCACCACCGGCGGGGGGAGCGGCGCGAAGCCGTACTCGCGCCGGATGCGGTCGGGCAGCAGCCCGATCGTGATGAAGTTGAAGGTCTCGACGAGCGGCTGGGCGACCAGCGGCACCGGCGGCGCCAACACGATCGCGCGGGCCCGCGCTCGCGCCCAGTCGGTCACATGCAGGCGGTCGCCCTCGAGCATCTCGCGCCGATACTCGTCGAGGTCGTCGATCGTCCGCGGCAAATCGCGGACTCGGAGGCCGAACAGGCGGCCGATCACCTTGTAGTCCTCCCAGTACGCCGCCTCCTCGGCTCGCGCAAGCGACCCGACGTACGTGCGGTAGACCACGAGCCCCGAGTCGACGAGCGTGAACAGGACCCACAGCAGGAGGTCCGGGTCGTCGGCCCGGTACGGCGTGCCCGCCGGGTAGGGCCCGACCGGCTCGCGCAGCCGGCCGCTCACCCGCCGGTGCATCGCGCGTACCCGGCGGCAGACCCGGTCGGCGTCGGCGCGCTCCCCGAACCCGACCGTGGCCATCACCTCGGCGGTGCGGGCGAGGCGGTCGTAGGGCTCGTCGAGCGTCGTCGAATGGGCGAGCAATCCGGACACGGCCAGCGGATGCGCAGCCTGCATCAGCAGGGCGCGTGCCCCGGCGAGCGCCAGCGCCCGCTCGCGATGTACCCGGCGAAGCATCGAGCGGTCGTCGAAGTAGCCCGCCATCTACAGGAGGGTACGGGTGACCTCGCCGGGCGGACGGACCGTACCCCGTCCGAGGGAGCCCGGATGGCACAGCACCCGAACAACGGCGTCGCTTCGGCCCCGGCGCGGGCCGGAGCGGGAGAGCCGCCGACCGCACACGGACGCGGTTCCGGCCGATCGATCCTCGAGATTGTCCGCGTCGTGGCGCAAGCGCTCCACCTCCGCTCAGGCCGCCGGCGCCACCGACTCCTTGGCCTTCCGGACCCCCAGCCGGAGCCGGCTCTTCGCGGTTCCGAGCGGAACGCCGGCCGCCGCGGCGGTCTCGGCGGCGGACAGGTCGCGCCGGTAGGCCAGGAGAACCGCCTCTCGCTGGGGGGTCGGGAGCTTGGCCACCGCATCGAGCGCACGGCTCCGCTCCTCGCGCCGAATGGCCACGTCGAGCGGCGACTCCTGCTCGCCGCCGCGCTCCTCGTCGCGACGGCCGAGCCGCTCCACCGCCGCCTCGCCGGCGTGGCGCGAGCGCATCCGGTCCACCGCGCGGCTGCGCGCCATCATCGCGACGTACCCCGGGAGGTTGCCCCGCCGCGGATCGAACTTTTCCGGGCTGCGCCAGAGCGTCAGGAACACGTCCTGCACGACGTCCTCCGCCGCGGCCGCCTCGCCAAGCACCCGGTACGCCGCCGCAAAGGCGCGCGGTGCATACGCGCGGTAGGCGCGGGTGAAGCCGGTGGGGTTGTTCAGCGCGCTCACGTTCGACTGTGTTTCGGGAGACACCAGGTCTAAACAAGATGTTTAGCAAAATCTCAACGGGTTGCTGAGCTTTGTCGCCGGAGACGTTGACGATCGGGCAGCTGGCGGGGCGCACGGGCGTCCCGCCGGGCACGCTGCGCATGTGGGAGGCGCGCCACGGATTTCCGGCCGCTCGGCGTCTCCCAAGCGGCCACCGGCGCTATCCCGTCGATGCGGCGGAGCGGGTGCTGGAGGTCGTCCGCGCCCGCGAACGCGGGCTCTCACTCGGTGCGTCGATCGCGCAGGTGACGCAGGGGACGGCCGAGGCGCCGCCGTCGATCTACGCGGGGCTTCGCCGGCTGCGCCCCGACCTGCACCCCCATCCGGTCCCCAAGCGGATCATGGTGCCGATCTCGCACGCGATCGAGGACGAGTGCTCGGCGCGCGGCGAACGCGCCGTGCTGGTCGGGTCCTTCCAGCGCGAGCGCTTCTACCGGCAGGCGGAACGCCGCTGGCGCGGCTTCGCCCGCACGGCGGAGCTGGCGGTCGCGCTCGCCGACTTCGAGCGCTCGCGCATGCCCGAGAGCGCGCCGCTGGAGGTCCCGGTCGAGCGCGGCCACCCGCTGGCCAACGAGTGGGCGATCGTCTGTGACGGGCCGGAGTTCAGCGCCTGCCTAGTGGGGTGGGAGCGCCCCGCCGGGGGCGAGCGCCCCGGCCGGGGTGAGCGCGTCTTCGAGATGATCTGGTCGATCGAGCCCGACGTGGTCCGAGCGGCAGCGCGGCTCGGCCTGGAGCTCGCCAGCCGCGCGCTACCCCAGGTGGCCGAGCGGATTCCGGCGCGCCTCGCGGAGGCCCCCGTCCTGGACGCGGGCGCCGTGCGGCGGGCGACCGCCATCACCAACCGGATGCTCGCCTACGTCGCTGCCGCGACCTAGTGGACCTCCTCACAACGTTCCGCCCGAAACTGCGGCCCCAGGGGCCGCCATGCGGCGCGGCGCCTAACGGCGCCGACCGGTCGCTTCGCTCCCTGAGTCGCCCGGGTAGCGCTGCTACCCGGGCTCCCGGCGTCCTTGCCTGGCGGCCCCTGGGTCTCGCATTTCCGGGAGAACGTTGTGAGTTCGGCCCACTAGCGAGCCAGCGAAGCCAGGTCGGTGCCCTCGTCGGCCAGCGCCGCCGGGTCGAGCTGCGGGCGCTCCGTGATGAAGCGGCTGGCGTGCTCCAGATCGTCCGACCGGCCCACGGTCAGGGCGGCCGTGACGCGACCGTCGTCGACGTAGAACGCCGTGAAGTCGCCCTCGTCCATCGACCCCCGCACCACCACCTCGCCGCTGCCCGGGCCCACGTACTCCATCCCAGTCCAGTCCGCGAGGTCGGAGAAGAAGTACGGCACGACGGTGTGCTCCACGCCGCGCCCGAGCATGTTGAGCGCGGCCGTCTTGCCCTGGTTGAAGGCCACGTCCCAGTGCTCGATCCGCATCGGCCGGCTGTGGATGGGGCTGTCGTACTCGCAGATGTCGCCCGCCGTGAAGATCCCCGGAACCGAGCTCTCGAGCTGCGCGGACGCCTTGACGCCGCCGGCCTCGCCCAGCTCGAGCCCGGCCTGGCGCGCGAGCGTGACCTCCGGAATCACGCCGGCGCCGATCACGACGGCATCGCATTCGAGCTCCAGGCCCACCTTGGTCACGACCTTGGCGACGCGGCCGCCCCTCCCCTCGAAGCGCTCGAGCTCCTGCCCGCCGTGGACCTCGACGCCGTGCTCCTCGAGCACCCGCTGGAAGTAGCCGCCCACCTCCGGTCCGTAGAACCGCTCGAGCGTCACATCCTCCTGCATCACTATCGCGCACTGGACGTCGTGCGCCGCGGTGAGCGAGGCCGCCACCTCGGTGCCGATGTAGCTCCCGCCGATCAGGACCACGCGCTCGGCCCGGTCGGCGTCGGCGCCGATGGTGGTGGAGTTCGGCAGAGTGCGGAGGTAGTCGATCCCGTTGAGGTCGTTGCCCTCCGCGCGCAGGCGGCGGACGTTGGCTCCGGTCGCCAGCAACGCCTTGTCGAACTCGATCTCGTCCCTCGTGGAGAGCGAGGCGACCCGTTCGCGTGCGTCCAGCCTCGTGACCGTGGTGCGGGTCAGGAGCTCGATCTCCTGCTCGGCCCACCAGTCGTCCGGGCGAAACAGCGCGTCCTCGCGCGACTCCTTCCGCTGCAGGTAGCCCTTCGACAGGGGCGGGCGGTTGTAGGGCGGGTCGTACTCGCGGCCGACGAGAAGTACTGAGCCGTCGGCGCCCTCCTCGCGCAGCCAGCGGGCGCAGTTCGCCGCGGCCAGCCCACCGCCGATCAGTAGGTAGTCGACGCGGCGGCGGGCCACGCTACGCGGCGGCGCTCGAGGCGTTCGTGAAGCGCTCCGTCACGCGCGACTCGATGCCCACGTCGAGGACCAGGAGGACCTCGTCGCCTGCCTGCACGACCGAGTCGCCGGCGGGCACGAAGCCGCCGCCGTCGCGGAGGATCGAGATCACGAGCGAGCCGTCCGGCAGGCCGAGCTCCTTGACCCGTCTCCCGGCCGCCTCCGAGCCCTCCGCCACCTCGAGCTCGATGATCTCGAGCCGTTCCTCGGGGAGGTCGAGCAGGTGCACGAGGCCGTACTTCGGCACTTCGTGCTCGATCAGGCGCAGGATCAGATCCGTCGCGGAGATCACCGGCTTTACGCCCAGCAGCTCGAAGTGCTGCAGGTTGCGGGGGTTGTTGCAGCGGGCCACGATCCGGCCCACGCCGTACTTCTCGCGGGCGACCTGGGAGATCAGGATGTTGTCCTCGTCGTCACCGGTGACCGCGAGCACGAGATCGGCGCGCTCGATCCCGCCGCGCTCGAGGACCCACAGCTCGGACCCGTCGCCGTACTGGGCGCTGTGCTCTAGCTCCTCCTCCACGACGGCGAAGCGGGCCTGGTCGGACTCGATAACGGTGACCTCGTGGCCCTTGTTGATCAGCTCGCGGGCCAGGTTCCAGCCCACCTTCCCCGCGCCGACGATCAGCACGTACATGGTTACCCCGAGACTCCCTCGAAGCGGATCTGTCCGCGGACGGCCGCCTCGAGCAATTCGATGGCGGTCTGGGTGGGACAGACGGTCTGAAGTCCCTGCTCGGCGTACCAGCGCGCCCGAGCCGGATCGAGCACCCGCACGACCACGCGCTCGACCTCGAAGCGGCGCTTGGCGATCTGGGCGATCACGAGGTTCGTGTTGTCGCCGTCGGTGGAGGCGACGAAGGCGTCGGCCTCCTCGATCCCCGCCGCCAGCAGCGCGTCGAGCTCGAGCGCCGTGCCAACCGTGAAGCGCCCGCCGCGCTCCTCCCAGCTCTCGGTCTGGCCCCGGTCGAGCAGCGCGATCGCCTCGGGGTCCTCGTCGACCACCGAGACCTCGTGGCCCTCCACCAGCATCGAGTTGGCGATCGAGGAGCCCACCCGGCCGCAACCTACGATCAAGACGAACATTCCCTATCCACTCTACCTGCGCTCCGGGCGGGATCGGCGGCCCGCATTGCGCCGCACGCAGGTCAGGGCAGCACGCCCTCGCGGGGCTCCTCCTGATCCGCCGGAGGCGCGGTGAGGATCACCGTGCACGGGGCCTTCTCGACCACGTACCGCGTGGTGTCGCCGACGACCCGATCGCTGGCCCGGCCCCGTCCGCCCAGTCTGAGGCCGCCTCGCACCCGGGTCGGTGCCTCGGCGGCGAGGACGATCACCTCCACTCCGCGCCGGCGGGCCTCGGCCACGATCGCCTGGCCCACGGAGCGCCCGCGCACCATGGCTGTCGCCACCTCGACGCCCTCGTACTCCTCGCCCACCTCCTTGGCCCGCGCGAGCACCCTCCTGGCCTCCGCCACCCGCTCGGGGGGCACGCGCGCGTCGATCGGGAGCGACATCGGGATCTCGAAGACGTACAGCGCCTCCAGCACCGCGCCGCCCTCGTCCTCGTCGGGATGCTCGGCGGCGAGCCGTCCCGCCGTCCCGACGATGTCGTCGTCCAGCGCCTCCCCGAACACCGGCACCAGGATGCTGCCGTACTCCGGCTCGGCGGTCTCGCGCAGCGCCGAGGCCGGGATCGTGAAGCGCTGGCGCACCGACCGGCCCTGGCCCCGCCGGTAGACCACGTAGAGCGTCACGCCGGCGATCATCCAACCGGTGCCGATCATCGCCGCGTCCCGGTGCAGGATCAGCACGCTGACCCACGCGGCCACCGCGAACAGCGCGCCCGCGGCGGTCGGGAGCGGTACGCTGCCGCGGCCGAGGCGGATCGAGAACGGCACCCGAAACGCGCTGGGCCGGTCGGGCTCGCGAAAGCGCAGACCAATGACGGCCAGGTGCGCGGTCGCGAACGAGATCATCGCGCCGTAGGCGAACACGCCGGCAAGGAACTCGAGGTCTTGCGGGATCACGAACGCGATGGCGATCACCGCCGCGATCGAGATCGCGACGTAGGGCGTGCCCCGCCGCTCGTGGAGACGGCCGCTGGCGCTGGGGATCTGCCGGTTCGTGGCGAGCGAGTAGGCGAGGCGGGCCAGCCCGAGCATCTGCCCGTTCATGGCGGTGATCAGGATGGCGGCCGCGGTGACTCCCACGAGGTAGCGGGCACCGTCCCGCAGCCAGCCGGGGTCCAAGGCGGCGGCGATGCCCACCACCGGAGACTCGATGTAGCGCGTGCCGAGCGCCGTCTCGCCGCCCACGACCGGTTGGGCCATGAGGCCGGCGGCGGACACGCATACGAACAGCACAATGGCCGCCGCCGAGACCGCGAGCACCACCCTACGCAGCCCCCGGCGGCCCACCCGGACCTCGCCGGCCAGCCCCGAGGCGGCCTCCACGCCGATGAGCGCGACGGTCGCGACCACCGCGGCGAACACGACGTCGTCCCAGCCGGGCGTGGTGCCGAGGTCGACCGAGTCGACGATCGCGCCGGCGTCGAAGAACTGCGCGAACGCGATCGCGACCAGCGCGGCGAGCAGCACGACACCCCACAGCGACACGCGCAGGACGGTGCGCAGCCGGTCCGCGGAGAGGCCGCGCACGTTCTGGACGGCGACGAACACGATCGCCAACACCGCGACGAGGATCTCGACCAGACCGTCGTCCAGGTCCGACCAGAAGACCGCCAGGTAGTCGGTGATCACGATGGCGCTGGCCGCCATCACGATGAGGTAGTCGAGCGCGATCGCCCAGCCGGCGATGAAGCTCCAGAGCTCGTCGAAGGCGTAGCGCGCGAACGTCGAAGCGCCCCCGCGCTCGGGGTGGAGCGAGCTTCCCTCCACGTACGTGGCGATCGTGACCACCAGGAAGCCCCCGGCGACCAGGTAGACGACCGGGGTCAGCCCCAGCGCGTCGCCCGCCACCACCCCCAGGGCCAGGAAGATCGCCGCGACGACCGCGCTGAGCATGATCGCGAACAGCGCCGGCTCCCCCAGGCCGCGGATGATGCGCGCCCCCGCCCGTTCCGAGGCGCGCCGGAGCTCCCCGCGCGCCCGATCCGCGACGGGTGAGCGGCGCCGGTCGCGCGGCCGGTTCACCGATTGCCGTCCGGGCGGGCCAGCCATAGTCGTCCCGCCCCGAGCAGCGCGAAGAGCGTTCCCAGGATCACGCCCAGCGCGAGCAGCCCTCCGCCGCCGGCGAGCGTCGAGACCACCATGGCCACACCGATCACGAGGAGGAGGGCGCCGAGCACCCGCGTCGAGGCGAGGTAGGCGCGTTGCACCCCCGTATCGTAATCCCGTCCAGATGGCTGATTCCGAATCCGCGTGCCCCTGGGGGCGCGCCAGACCGCGGCGCCTGCGGCGCCGACCGGTCGCTCCGCTCCCTGGGGCGCCGACCGCGGACGAAGCCGATAGTTGAAGAACTATCGGCGAGGACGTGGGTACGACACCGACCGGCGACGGCGAAGCCGTATCCGGGCGGTGGCCAGCGACGGTATGGCGCGTCATCCAGGGGTGCGCGGGTTTGGAATCAGCCATCTAGGGCTGATTCCCCGACCCCGCGTACACACCCGCGGCCGCGGAATCAACCCTCTACCGGCCGTCCCGCCGGCCGTCCACCCCTCGCGAGGAGTCGATGATCACCCGGCAGGGGCGTTCCGACAGCACCGTCTCCAGGGTGCGGCCAAACAGCGACCGACCGGTGCGCCGCGGCGGAAGCGCCATGACGATCGCTCGGGCCCTGATGTCCTTCGCCTCCTCGACGATCCGCCGCCCGCCCTGGCCGGGACGCACCTTCTCCCAGTGACCGGTCACCCGCCGGCCGCCGCGAACGCGTGCGGAATCGATCAGCGATGCCGCCCGCGCTTCCTGGTCGGGCATCTCCGCGTCTATCGGCGCGTTCGGCGGGACCGTGATCGTCACCAGCACGTGGATGCCGCGGCGCCGGCGCGCGGCGAGGCGGGCGGCGGTGGACACGGCCTCCGCCGAGTAGTCGCCGTCCTCGAAGGCGACGAGAACCGATTCGTACTCCACCTCATGCTCCACCACCGGCTTTGGCATGACGACCTTGTGGGTCTCGGTGAGGGAGAGCCCCTGCCGGTGCCGGTAGAGCACGTAGAGCGCCACGCCGAGCGCGACCCAGAGCACGCCCGACACCAGTACGCGCAGGTCGAGCACGGTCACGACCACGAAGGCGATGGCCGTTCCGACGCCGCCGACGAGCGCGAACACGGGCAGCTCGCGGCCCCCGAGCCGCAGCGTCCCCGGGCCGCGCCAGGGTCGCTCCGCGGTCGGTCGCTTCACGCGCAGCGCGATCACCGCCGCATGCGCCATCGTGAAGGAGAGCATCGCCCCGAAGGCGTAGATCACGCCGAGGAAATCGGCCTCTCCCGGTGCGATCGCGAGGCAGGCCACCGCGCCGAACACGATGATCGCGACGTACGGCGTCCGGAACTTCGGGTGCAGGATCCGGAGCCCCTCCGGCAGCTGGCGGTACTGGCCCATCGAGTAGGTGAGGCGGGAGACGCCGAGCATGCCGGCGTTGGTGGCGATGAGCAGAATCGTCGCGGCGAGGATGCCGACGTAGATCTCGGCCGCGCCCTCGAGGCCGCCCAGGTCCACGTTCGCCACCACGCCCAGGATCGGATCGTCGGCGTAGCCGCCCTCGTCCTGCGACTTGGCGAGCAGCGTCTCGCCGTCCACCACCGGCATCGCCGAGAGCGCCACCGCCGGGAGGAAAGCGTAGATCACGAAGACCGCCAGCACCACCAGACCCATGCCGCGCGGGATCGTCCGGCCCACGTCGCTCGCCTCCTCGGCCAGGTTCGAGATCGTCTCGATGCCCGTGTAGGCGACCATCCCGACCGGGATCGCGATGAGGAAGTCGGTGACCGTGGGCGAAGTGCCGAAGTCGATCTGGCGCACCAGCAGGTCCGGATCGAGCACCAGCACGATCCCGATAAGGACGAGCAGCACCTGGGTGCAGAAGTCGGCGACCGCGAAGAAGATGTTCAGCCGCGCCGACTCCTGCACCCCCACTACGTTCACGGCTCCGAGCAGGACCACCACGAGGATGCCGGCCACGATGTCCGCCGGGGACTCCCCCAGCGGCTCCCAGAACACGCCGAGGTAGTGCGGCACGAAGAACGCCGAGATCGCGATCGTGATGATGTACGTGAGCATCTGGCCCCAGCCGGCCACGAAGGACCAGAACTCGTTGAACGCGCGCCGGGCGAAACTCGCCGAGCCGCCGGCCTCCGGATACATCGTCGTGGCCTCGGTGTAGGTGGCGGCCGTGCAGGCGAAAATGAGCCCGGCGATCACGAACACGACCGGCGTCATCCCCAGCGCGAAGATCGCGACCAGGCCGAGCGCGTAGTAGATCGACGAGCCGACGTTGCCGTAGGCGGTGGCGAAGAGAGCGCCGGTCCCCAGGACGCGCTCCAATCCGCGGCCCTTGGGTCGGTACTCGGCCATCAGCTGTCGAACCCGGCCCCGATGCGGTCGAGCAGGCCGAGCCACGGGCCGCGGCGCCCGCCGTGCTCGTCGGCGCGGGGCAGGGCGCGCCGCCGCACCTGCACGGCCGCGCA
>Ga0081538_10001390_pt1 | contig 24819 bp, 24 predicted proteins | sample TabmetS5T2R1_FD_71022 | JGI IMG/M metagenome (GOLD analysis project Ga0081538, IMG submission 71022) | Tabebuia heterophylla rhizosphere microbial communities from the University of Puerto Rico - S5T2R1 | ecosystem: Host-associated > Plants > Roots > Rhizosphere ... | reverse complement strand
TTTCCATCCGCGCGGTGGGGGCCGCTCGGCGGGCGCTGGCCCCCCCCCCCCCCGCGGCGGCCGCCGCCACGCCGGCAGCCGCGGCCACGCCGGCGGCCACGGGCACCGCCGCCGGCCGGGATCGCACCGGCCGGGGGTAGAGAGCCGGTCACGTATCCCGGGTTGCAGGGATGGGGTGGCCGCCGGGGGCGGCGCGCACGCTCCACGCCGCAGGGATGGTCCGGCGCGGCATCCGGTGGTCTTGTTGCCGTAGGTGGCCGGGTCGAACCAGGACTGGGCCCGGACCCAGCCGTCGGGGTCGACCAGTGCCTGCGGCGACATCTCGACCTTGTGCCAGCGGCCCGTGCCCGCCAGCACGGCCTCGTCCTGGCTGGCCGGGGCGAACTCGGCCACCCACAGCTGGCCGTCCTCGAACAGCCGCGAGTTGCGCCGGCCGGCCGCCCGCCGGTAGCGCCCGCTGGAGACGTACCTGTAGAGGAACTTGTCGCGGGCGTCGTCGCCGGTGTGGACGACCAGGTGCTTGCCCTGCCTGGCCCAGACGGTGGCGTTCTCGTGGCGAAGGCGGCCGAGGTTGGTGTGCTTGCGCGGCGTCCAGTCGGGGTCCATCGGGTCGACCTCGAGCACCCAGCCGATGCCGCCGTTGTTGACCGCCGCGAAGTCCGGGCCCCAGCCGTAGGTGGTGGCGTAGTCGGCCCAGTTCTCCTCGGCCGACAGGGCCGTGCCCCAGGCGCTGATCCCGCCGGCGCAGTTGGCCACCGACCCGTCGGTCCAGTCGGGGACCGGCGCCCACTTGGCGGGGTTGCCCGCGTCGCCGACCCCGGCGCCGGTCATGCGGATGCGGGGGCTGGTGCCGGTGATCCGACGGCGTAGTGGCGGTCGCTCGGGGGCCGCCGTCAGGCGCGCACCTCGAAGCCGGTGCGCATGCCGTTGGCGTAGTGGTTCTCCTTGGTGCCGTCCGCCTCGGTCTCCAGGATGTTGCAGAACAGCGCGTACCTGCCGGCGGCCAGCGTGAAGGTGCCCTGGCAGGACTGCTTCGCCGGGAAGGCCTCGATCTCGCCGATCAGCGCGCCCGCCGGGAGCTTCGCCTCGTCGACGATGCCGTCGCTGGACTGGGGCAACGTGGCCGGGTTGTCGGCGCGCACGACCACCAGCTCGTGGGCGTCGGCGCCGACGTTGGCCGCCTCGAAGGTGACCGTGCCGGCCTTGACGCTGGCCTGCTTGGGGGTCACCGACCACTCGGCCAGCTCGACGGCGACCTTGGCGTCGGCCGTGGCGGCGTCACCGACCGGCTTGCAGGCCACCGCCGCCGACGCCGAGCCGCCGCCGGTGCCCGACCCCGACCCGGCGCCGCTCGCGGACTGGGCCCCGGAGTCCACCGTGCGGACCCCGGCGCCGTCGTCCGACCCGCAGCCGGCCGCCAGCAGCACCAGCAGCAGCGCCACGCCCGCCCCCGCCAGCCTGCTCCTCCGGGTCCTCATCGCCACGTCCCCTCTCGAATTAGGCAAACCTAATAAGCAGCGGGCGAAGCCTACGCACGCGAGGACGGTACTGTCCAGCCGGCCGCCCGCCCTCGCGGACCGCCCGCCCCGCGCGGCGGGCCACCCGGCCGCGGGGTCCCGACGGCGGCCGCGCCCGCCCGGCGCCAGGCGGCGGCCGCCCACGCGGTCAGGACGACCAGCCAGGCCGCGTGCAGGGCCCAGGTGGCCCAGGTCACCGCCAGGTAGTCGGGCAGGAGCAGCCGCCAGGCCCGGTAGGCGGGGTTCCCGGTCCGGAAGAAGTCGACCGCCCAGGTCACCCGGCCGGCCAGCCCGTCGGCCAGCAGCCACCCGTAGGCCACCACCCCGAGCCCGCCGGCCACCGCCAGCGCCGCGACCCGCCGCCCGGGAACGGCGGCCCACCCCGCCACCGTGGCCACGGCCCCGGCGGGAGGCCTGGCCTCGGCCCCTGGGTCGCCGGCCGCCGTGCCGCCGGCGGCCACCGCGGCCAGCCCTGCGGCGGTGCCGGCGGGTCGCCCGTCCACGCCGGCCCACCAGGCCACCGCCAGGACCGCCAGGGGCAGCACGACCACCACCTGGCGGCCCGGCGACCACCAGCCGTGCATCGTCAGGGCCACGAAGGTCGCAACCAGCCAGCCGGCGGCGAGCGGCAGCGTCACGGCGGCCCAGCCCGGCGGCCGCCGCCTGGCCAGGGTCGCCAGCGCCGGCACGGCCAGCAACCAGGCCGGCTGCCAGGCGGCCACGCCGAAGGTGCGGTCGGTCGCCAGGCCGAGCAGCCGCCGGCTGCGGCCAAGGTAGTCGGGGTCGGTGCCGACGGCGGTCAGCTCGCCGCCGACGAAGTGGTCGCCGGCGGCGTACGGGGTCCAGCCGCCGTACCACCAGCGGTGCAGCACGAAGAAGGCGACCGCGGCGGCCGCCAGCCCGGCGGCCAGCGCCAGCGCCCGCCGGCGCGCGCCGGCGCCGGCCAGGCGCCAGAGGGCGAGCAGTCCCAGGACCGCCGCCACCGGCACGTACTTGACCGCCAGCCACGGCAGCGCAGCCACGGCGACCCCGACCACCACCACCGCCCCGCCCCCCGGCGGCCCCGCCAGTCCGCCCGCCCCCGCCCGGCCCGCCCACGCCGCGGGGCCGGCGGCAACCGGCGGCGCGGCGGGGGCGGCAGCGGCCAGCGGCGCGCTGGGGCCGGCGCCGGGCACGCCCGCCTCCGAACGGACCGGCGGTCGGGTGGGGGCGCCGGCGGCGGCCGCGCCGGTGGGGGCGGCGACTGGGGGCTTGCCGGGGGCAGCGGGCCGGGCGGGGGCGGTCAGGGCGGCGACGGCGGCCACCACGGCGATCGCGGCGGGGAGCTCCGGGTAGAGCTGGCTGCCGTAGACGGCCAGCGGCGGCGACAGGGCGAAGGCGGCGACGGCCAGCGTCGCCACGCCGACCGGGACGCCGAAGCGGCGCACGGCGGTCCACAGCAGCAGCCCGGCGAGCAGCCCGGCGAGCGCGGCCATGGCCAGCTTGGCGCCGACCCAGCCGCCGGCGGCGACCGGCGCGGCCAGCAGCAGCGGCAGCAACGGGTCGTGGGGGCTCAGCCGGCGGCCCGACGCCAGCGGCCTGGTCTGCTCCGGCAGCGGCGCGGCGTGGAACGCCCGCCAGCGGCCGGCGGCCAGCTCGTCGGCGACGTCGAGGTCGCGGTCCTCCGCCAGGCTGATCGCGGTCAGCAGGTACTGCGGCTCGTCCGCGGTGGTCTGGGCGCCGTGCGCCGCCCGCACCGGGATCCCGGCGGCGGCGCCGGCGAAGGCCAGCAGGCCGACCGCCACCGCGGCCGCCCACGGCCGGGTGCCCCTACCCGGGCGCATCGCCCCGGCGCGCCACCAGCAGCCAGGTCAGCAGCCCCGACAGCAGCAGCAGGAGCAGCGCCGCCAGGCTCGCGTCGGCCAGGAACGCGTCCTCGGTGGCGTTCCAGATCTTGGTGGCGAGGGTCTCCAGGCCGGGCGGGGCCAGCAGCAGCGTCGCCGGCAGCTCCTTCATGGTCGACAGCAGCACCAGGCCGCCCCCGGCCAGCAGCCCGCCCCTGGCCAGCGGCAGCTCCACGGTGAGCAGGCGCCGCAGCCGGCCGGCCCCCAGCGTCCTGGCGGCGTCGTCGAGCCGTGCCGGCACCGCCGCCACCGCGACCTGCGCGGCCCGCAGGGCCTGGGAGCCGAAGTGGACCACGTAGGCGAACACCAGCAGCGCCTGGGTCTGGTAGAGCAGGGCGACCGGACCGGGCGCCTGCAGCGTCCAGAAGGTGAGCGCCAGGGCCACGACCAGGCCGGGGAGCGCGAACCCGCCGACCACCACGGCGTTGGCCAGGCCCGCCAGCCGGCTGGCGTGCCGGGTGGTGAGGTAGGCCACCGGCAGCACCGCCAGCAGGGCCGCCAGCGCCGCCGCCACGGCCAGCGCCGCGGTGTTGAGGGCCGGGCCCGCCAGGGCGCCGACGTCGCCGACCAGCGCCCCGGCCCGGCTGGAGCCGGCCAGCGTCCCCCGCACCGCCCAGAAGACCAGCACGCCGACGGGCGCCAGCAGCGCCAACCCCGCGACCCCGGCGACCAGGGCCACCGCAGGCGCCTTCCAGCGGCCCAGCGGCACCCGCAGCCGCCGCCCGCCCGGCGGCCCCAGCCGCGCCGGCCGCCGCCCGCGGGTGACCCGCCGCTCGGCGGCCACCACCGCCAGCGCCAGCACCCCGAGCAGCAGGCTCTGGGCGAGCGCGCCGGTCCGGTCGAACACGCGGGCGGCGTAGATCGAGGTGGTCAGGGTCTGGTAGCGCAGCAGCTGGACGGCCCCGAAGTCGCTGATGGTGTAGAGGAACACCAGCAGCGTCCCCGCCCACACCGCCGGGGCGGTCTGGGGCAGCACCACGGTCCGGAACGCGCCGCCCGGGCCGCGGCCCAGCAGCCGCGCGCTCTCCTCCAGGGAGGCGGGAAGCTGGCCGAGCCGGGCCGCCACCGGCAGGTACACGTACGGGTAGGTGAACAGGGTGAGCACGTACAGCGCTCCCCAGAACCCGTCGAAGGCCGGCAGGCGCTCGACCCCCAGGGTCGCGAGCAGGCCGGCGAGCAGGCCGCCGGGGGCGAACGCCGCCAGCAGCGCGAACGCGGCGATGAACGACGGCATCACCAGCGGCAGGGGCAGCAGCAGGCCGACGACCCGCCGGCCCGGCAGGTCGGTGCGGGCGACCAGCCACGCCAGGGTGGTGCCGAGCACCGCCGCGGCCGCCGCGACCGCCACGCCGAGCAGCAGGGTGCGGGCCAGCGGCGCCAGCGTCCCGCCGGAGGCCCACGCCGCGCGCAGCGTCCCGCCTTCGGCCGCGCCACGCACCACCAGGTACGCCAGCGGGGTGGCGAACAAGAGGGCGACCAGCGCCGACCCGGCGACCAGCCAGCGCGGCGCCGGCGGGGAGCCCGCGCGCCGGGTCCCCTGCAGGGGCTCAGACGCCGTTGAAGCCACTCGACCGGATCAGCTCGACGGTCCGCTCCAGGCCGCCGCCGAGGTCGTCGACGTCGTAGCTCGGTGACTCGACCGAGCCGAGCGGCGGCAGCCCCTCGGCGGCCGGGATGCCCGGCACCAGCGGGTACTCGAAGGTCTGGTCGCTGAAGTAGCGCTGCGCCTCGGGGGAGAGGAGGAACTCCACGAAGCGGGCGGCCTCGTCGGCCTGGTCGCTCCCGGCCAGCACGCTCGCGGTCGACGGGATCACCAGCGCACCGACGTCGCCGCCGTGGAAGTAGTGGTTGCGGCTCGGGGTGGCGGGGTTCTCCTTCTGGAAGCGGTAGTTGTAGTAGTGGTTGACCAGCCCCATCGGGATCTCGCCGCGGCCGACGGCCTCGACGATGGCGTTGTTGTTGGCGTAGGTCCTCGGCCGGTTGCGCGCCATGTCCCGGAGCCAGCGGGCGGCGGCGTCGTCGCCCTTGAGCTGCCGCATGGCGGTCACGAAGTCCTGGAAGGAGCCGTTGGAGGGGGCGACGGCGACCTTGCCGGCGAAGCGGGGACCGGTGAGGTCCAGGACCGAGTCGGGCAGGTCGCGCTCTGCCACCATCGCGGTGTTGTAGACCAGCACCCGCTGGCGCGCCGACAACCCGACCCAGCGGCCGCCCCGGTTGCGGAAGCGCGGGTCCACCTTGTCCAGCAGGCGCCCGTCGAGCTGGCCGAGCAGGCCCTTGCCGGCGAGGAACCCGGTCGCCCCCGGGCTCTGCGACAAGAACACGTCCGCCGGGCTGCGCTCGCCCTCCTCGGCCAGCAGGAGCGCCAGCTCGGCGGAGTCGCCGTACTTGACGTCGATCGCGATGCCGGTCTCCTGGTTGAAGCGCTCCAGCAGCGGCCCGACCAGGTTCTGGGTCCGCCCCGAGTAGATGGTGAGGGCGTCCCGCGAGCGGCTGCAGCCGGCCAGGGCCAGCGTCAGCAGCAGCGTGAGGGCGAGCGCGGCGGTCCTGCGGGTCATGCGGCCTCCAGCGGGTGGCGCGTCGACGCCGGCCTGTGTTTAGGTTCGCCTAAATCCTAGCCCGTGGCCGTCCCAGGGGCCAGCCGACGATCAGGGAGCCTAGCGTGCCCTTGCGCCTGCCGGCGCCGCCAGCAAGGCCAGCCCCCGGCCCCGCCGCGGGTCCCGGGCCGGTGGTGCTGTTCCTGCCGGCCCACGACGAGGAGGCGACCGTCGCGGCGGTGGTCGCCCGGGCGCCCGAGCGGGTGCTCGGCCGTCCGGTGGAGTGCCTGGTGGTCGACGACGGCTCCGGCGACCGCACCGCGGCGCTGGCGGCCGCGGCCGGCGCGGTGGTGCTCAGCATCGGCGCCAACCGGGGGCTCGGCGCGGCGGTCCGCGCGGGCCTGGCGGCGGCCGTGCGGCGGGGGGCCGCCGCGGTCGCCTTCTGCGACGCCGACGGCGAGTACGACCCGCGCGAGCTGGAGCGCCTGGTCGCGCCCATCCTGGAGGGGCGGGCCGACTACGTGGTCGGGTCGCGGTTCGCCGGCCAGATCCACCGCATGCTGCCGCACCGGCGGGTCGGCAACCGGCTGCTGACGCGGCTGCTCGGCTGGGTGGCGCGCGCCCCCATCGGGGACGGGCAGAGCGGCTTCCGGGCGCTGTCGCGGGCCGCCGCCGCCCACGCCGAGGTGGTCCACGACTACAACTACGCCCAGGTGCTCACCCTGGACCTGCTCGCCAAGGGCTACCGCTACCTCGAGGTGCCGATCGGCTACCGGTTCCGGACCGTGGGCCGCTCCTTCGTCCGCCCCCTCACCTACCTTCGCCGGGTCGCCCCGGCCGTGTGGCGCGAGCTGAACCCGCCCGCCGGCCTCGCCCCGGCGGACGTCGACGCCGTGCCCGGCCGCGGCAGCGACCGCGCCTTCCGCCTGCCGGTGCAGGCACTCCTCGACGAGGCCGGCGCACCCCGAAGTCCCTGACCGCACCGATCCGTCGGCGGCGGCGGCCCCTCCGGACCCGTGCGGGCCGGCCCTCCGCTCAGTCCTCCACCACGTGGCCGGCGAAGCGGGCGCGGGCGGCGGCCCAGGCGGCGCGGTCGAAGCCGCCGCCGGGGGCGAGGGCGTCGGCGGCCGCCCACGCCATCGCCAGGGCGTGGTGGGTGTTGTCGTGGACGAACAGGCCCAGCCGGCCGAAGCTGAGCAGGGCGGGCTGCGCCGCGGCCCACGCGTCGAGGGCGTCGAAGGCGCCGGCGTAGCCGACCCGGTACACCGGGTACACCGCCGGGAGCCGGCGGACCGCCACCGCGCGGACCGCCGGTGCCGGCAGCCCGCGGTCGCGCAGGGCCGCCTGGACCAGGACGGCCAGCTCGCCGTCGGCGGCGCGCCACAGCTCGCCGTCCCGCTCGCAGGGCAGCTCGGCGCAGAGCACCGTCCGCCCGGGCGGGTCGTCGCCGTCGCGGTAGTTGGTCGGCTCCGAGACCCGCGTCACCGGGGTGCCGGCGTCCGGCAGGTAGTGGGCGTCGTAGGGGCTGTAGCGGTCGCCCTCCAGCACCAGGTAGACCAGCAGCATGGCGCGGAAGGCCAGCCGTCCGGCGGCGGCCAGCAGGTCGGCCGAGGGCGCCGGCTCGGCGATCCGGGCCAGCACCGGCAGGGGGATGGTCGACCACAGCCGCCTGGCGGTGACCGTCTCGCCGCCGGCCAGGGTCACCGCCGCCCCGGCGGCGCCCAGCGAGACGCGCTCGGCGGCGGCGCCGAAGCGCAGCTCCGCCCCGGCGGCCGCGGCGGCCTCGGCGAGCCGCTCGCTGATCGACCCGAACCCCCGCCTCGGGTACCAGAAGAACGACCCGTCCCGCCTGGCGCCGCGGGCGACCCGGGCCAGCAGCCTGCCCGGCGACCCGGCGGTGACCCGCCGGCGCGCCTGCTCACCCGCCAGCTCCGAGGGGTCGAGGCCCCACAGCTTGCGGGCGTAGGGGAAGTAGAACCGGTGGCACATGGTCGGCCCAAGGCCGGCCCACAGCACCTCCGCGAAGGTGTCGGCCCGCGCCCGCCTGGCCCAGCCGGTGGCGGCGTCGCGGGCCGCGGCCGCCAGGAACGACGGCGGCAGCCGCCGCGCCAGGTCGGCGGGGCGCAGCGGGAACCGGATCCAGCGGCCCTCGAGGTAGACGCGGCCGTTGCGGGGCCGCCGCTGCAGCTCGCTGCCGAGCAGGCCGCGCAGCTCGCCGAGGATGCGTGGCTCGACCGCCGGGTGCAGCCGGTGGCTGCCGTGGTCGACCCGGATCCCGTCCAGCTCGAAGCTCCCGGCCGCGCCGCCCGGTCCCTGGCCGCGCTCCACCACCACCACGCGGTGGCCGGCCCGTGCCGCCCGGTAGGCGGCGCCGACCCCGGCCGGTCCCGCGCCGAGGACGACCAGGTCAGCCTGTGGCACGCAGGTAGCCGACGGTGGGCCCGCCCACGTAGTCGAGGTCGACGCGGTCGCCCGGACGGAACTCGGGCGCGTCCAGCACCCGCACCCGCACCGCCGCCCCGCCGGCCAGCTGGGTCAGGTAGACCGCGTCGTGGCCGAAGTACTCCACCGCGGCGATGGTCGCCCCACGGCCGGCGGTCACGCGCAGCTGCTCGGGCCGCAGCAGCACGTCGACCTCGCCGTGCAGCTCGCCGCGCAGCGGCACGCGCCCGACCGGGGTCTCGGCCTGGCCGGCCGCGGCCACGCCGGGGAGCAGGTTGGCGTCGCCGAGGAACCCGGCGACGGCCCGCGTCGCCGGCGCGCGGTACAGCTCGGCCGGGGTCGCCTGCTGCACGATCCGGCCGCCGAGCATCACCGCGACCTCGTCCCCGACCACGAACGCCTCCTCCTGGTCGTGGGTGACGAACACGGCGGTCACGCCGACGTCGGCGAGCAGCCGCTGCACCTCGCCGCGGATCTGCACCCGCAGCAGCGTGTCCAGGTTGGAGAACGGCTCGTCCAGCAGCAGCGCCGTGGGGCGCGTCACCAGCGCCCTGGCCAGCGCCACCCGCTGCTGCTGGCCGCCGGAGAGGCTCGCCGGCGCCCGGTCGCCGAAGCCGGCGAGGTCGACCAGCGCCAGCGCCTCCTCCGCCCGGCCGCCGCGGCGCTCCTCGCGCCGCAGGCCGTAGGCGACGTTGCCGGCGACGCTGAGGTGCGGGAACAGGGCGCCGTCCTGGAAGACCATGCCGACGTTGCGCCGCTCCGGGGCCACGAACCCCTGCGCCGGGCCGCACAGCCGGCGGCCGGCCAGCCAGACCTCGCCGGCGTCGGGGTGCTCCAGCCCGGCGATGCAGCGCAGCAGGGTGGTCTTGCCGCAGCCGCTGGGACCGAGCAGGGCGACCACCTTGCCGGACGGCACCCGCAGGTCGACCCCGTCCAGCACCGGGGCGCCGCCGAAGGCCTTGGCGAGGCCCTCCACGACCAGGGCACCGGTCGTCGCGGAATGAGGCATGCCTAAACGCTACCGCACCGCCTGGGCCGAGGTCGAGGCGGCCAACCTTGACAACAGAATGTAAAGGTTTGTAGCGTGCCGGCATGCCGAGCGACCCACGGCGCCTCGCCGACCGCCACGACATCCGCCCGGGCCTCCAGGAGCGGGTGGGCCAGGCCGCCCGGCGGCTCGGCACCAGCGCCCGCATGCTCCGCTACGCCGAGGCCCTCCGCCTGGTCGCCCCGCCCCGCACCCGCGCCGGCTACCGCCTCTACGGCGAGCGCGACCTGCTGGCCGCCGCCCTCGCCGGTGAGCTGCAGGCCCGCCACGGCGTCACGCCGGCGGCGCTCGCCTTCGGCCTGCGGGCGCTGTCGGATCCCGAGCTCGCCGCCGAGCTGCGCCTGCTCGGCCGGCTCGCGCACCACGGGGTATCCACCGGGGCACCCCTTCGGGGTTCCCCGGCCCGGTCGGACGGTCCCGGACCGGACCACCTGCCGGCTGGGCCGTCGTGGGGCTCCCCGGACCCCTCCGCGACCGCGGACGGCGCCCTCGACTTCGAGACCCGCAAGGCGCGGCGGCTGCTGCGCCTGGCCAGCTGACCCGAGGTGATCCCGATCGACACCATGCTGAGGGACCCCGCCCTCGCCCCGGAGGGGCGGCGCAAGGTCGACTTCGCCGCCGACCGCATGCCCGTGCTGGCCGCGGTCGCCGCCGAGCTGGCCAGGACCCGGCCGCTCGAGGGGGTGCGGATCGCGGCCTGCCTGCACGTCACCACCGAGACCGCCAACCTCTGCCGCGCGCTGGCGGCCGGCGGGGCCGAGCTGGCCCTGTGCGCCTCCAACCCGCTGTCGACCAAGGACGACGTCGCCGCCGCCATCCACGAGGAGCTGGGCGCCGCGGTGTTCGCCGTCCACGGCGCCGACCGGGTGACCTTCCGGCGCCAGCTCGACGCGGTCCTGGCGACCAGGCCGACCCTGGTGGTCGACGACGGCGCCGACCTGACCGCCCGCCTCCACAGCGGCCGGCGCGACCTGCTCGGCGGGGTCCTCGGCGCCACCGAGGTGACCAGCACCGGCGTGCTCCGGGCCCGCAACCTGGCGCGCGAGGGCACCCTGGCCTACCCCCTGCTGGCCGTCAACGACGCCGCCACCAAGCACCTGTTCGACAACCGCTACGGCGTCGGGCAGTCGACCGTCGACGGCATCCTGCGCGCGACGAACATCCTGCTGGCCGGCAAGGTGCTGGTGGTGGTCGGCTACGGCTGGTGCGGCCACGGGGTGGCGGCCCGCGCCCGCGGCATGGGCGCGCGGGTGGTGGTCTGCGAGGTCGACCCGCTGCGGGCGCTGGAGGCGGTGATGGACGGCCACCAGGTGCTGCCGGTCGCCGAGGCCGCCACCGTCGGCGACGTGTTCGTCACCGTGACCGGCAACCGCGACGCCATCACCGTCGACCACCTGGCGGCCATGAAGCCGGGCGCGATCGTCTGCAACGCCGGCCACTTCGACGTCGAGGTCGACGTCGCCGGCCTGCGCCGGGCGGCCACCGCCGCCACCGAGGTGCGGCCGAACGCGGTGGCCTACGCCCTCCCCGGCGGCGGGCGCGTGGTGGTGCTCGCCGACGGCCGGCTGGTCGGCCAGAGCTGCGCCGAGGCCAGCCCGGCCGAGGTGATGGACCTGACCTTCTCCACCCAGGCGCTGGCCGTCCAGCACCTGGTGGCCGCCGGCGGCGCCCTCGGGCCCGGCGTCCACCCGGTGCCCGCCGAGATCGACCAGCGGGTCGCCCGCCACAAGCTGGCCGCCCTCGGGGTCCGCCACGACGGCCTCACCGCCGGGCAGGAGGGGTACCTCCGGGACTGGCGGCTCGGCGGCTAGCAGCGCCCAACCGTTCAAGCCGCGGCACCGCGGGCGGCGGCACGACCTACCTGAAGGACACCGAGTGCGACCGGCCGAGCGCGCCGACCGGCTCGTTCACCGCGACCGGCTGGCAGTAGGCTCCCGCGCATGAGCCCACTCGCCGTCGCCGCGCTGGCCGGACTGTTGGGCCTGGCCGCCGGCTCCTTCGCCAACGTGGTCGTCCACCGGGTGCCGCGGCGCGAGCCGGTCGTCTGGCCGGGGTCGCGCTGCCCCGCCTGCGGCGCACCGGTCGCCTGGCGGGACAACCTCCCGCTGCTCGGCTGGCTGCTGCTGCGGGGCCGCTGCCGCTCCTGCCGGTCGCCGATCCCGCTGCGCTACCCGCTGGTGGAGCTGGCCATGGGGGTGCTGTGGTTCGTGGTCGCCCTGCGGCTGGCCGGTGCGGGCCTGGGCTGGGCGGTCCCCGCCTACCTGGCGTTCGCCTTCGTCTGCCTGGTGTTGGCGGTGATCGACGCCGCCACCCGCCTGCTGCCCAACCGCATCACCTACCCGGCCTTCCCGGTGGTGGCGGGCCTGCTGCTGGTGGCCAGCCTCGGCCTCGGCGACCTCGGCCGGTTCGGCCGCGGCCTGCTCGCCGCCGCCGGCGTCGGCGGCTTCTTCCTGGTGCTGGCGTTGATCTCGCCGCGCGGCATGGGGCTCGGCGACGTCAAGCTGGCGCCGACCCTCGGCCTTGCGCTCGGCTGGCTGTCGTGGGGCACGGTGGCCGTCGGGGTGTTCGCGGCCTTCCTGCTCGGCGGCCTGGCGGGGCTGGCCGGCATCGTCGCGCTCGGCCTCTCCCGCAGGTCGCTGCTGCCGTTCGGGCCCTGGCTGGTCGCCGGCGCGCTGCTCGGCGTCCTGGCCGGCGGCGAGCTCGCCGGCTGGTACGGCCGCGCGCTGCTCGGCGCCTGACGGCGGCCCCGCCGGGAGGGCCGGCCGGGGCCGTGGCGCCTCCTTGGGGCGTGGGCCGAGGTCCGGAACCCGGCCGGCCTGCCCGCCTGAGGCCCGGCGCGGGATAGCATCGGCTGGATGCTGCGCTACCTGACCGCCGGGGAGTCGCACGGGCAGGCGCTGGTCGCGGTGCTCGAAGGCCTGCCGTCCGGCGTGCCGCTGACCACCGCCGACCTCGCCCGCGACCTGGCGCGGCGCCGCCTCGGCTACGGCCGTGGCAAGCGCATGCGCTTCGAGGAGGACCACCTGGAGGTCCTCGGTGGCCTGCGGCACGGGCGCACCCTCGGCTCGCCGCTGGCCGTCCGCATCGACAACAGCGAGTGGCCGAAGTGGACCCAGGTGATGGCCCCGGACCCGGTCGACGACCCGGAGGCGGTCCGCAGCGGCCGCGGGACGCCGCTGACCCGTCCCCGGCCGGGCCACGCCGACCTCACCGGCATGCAGAAGTACGGCTTCGCCGAGGCGCGCCCGGTGCTGGAACGGGCCAGCGCCAGGGAGACCGCCGCCAGGGTCGCCGTCGGCGCCGCCGCCCGCGCGCTGCTCGGCCAGGTCGGGGTGGCGGTCCTCAGCCACGTGGTCCGGCTCGGCCCGGCGGCCACCCGCTCCCGCGCGGTGCCCACCCCCGCCGACCTGGACGAGGTGGACGCCTCGCCGGTCCGCTGCCTGGACGGCGAGGCCGAGGGCCGGATGGTGGCCGCGGTGGACGCCGCCAAGGCGGCCGGCGACACCCTCGGCGGCGTGTTCGAGGTGGTCGCCCACGGCCTGCCGCCCGGGCTCGGCTCCTACGTGCACTGGGACCGCAAGCTGGACGGCCGCCTGGCCGGGGCGCTGATGAGCGTCCAGGCGATCAAGGGGGTGGAGGTGGGCGACGGCTTCGCCGGCGCCGCCCGGCCCGGGTCGCGCGCCCACGACGCGATCGTGCCCGCGGAAGGCCGCCCGCGGCGCCGCACCGGCCGCGCCGGCGGGATCGAGGGGGGCATGTCGACCGGCGAGGTGCTGCGGGTGCGGGCCGCCATGAAGCCGCTGTCCACCCTGGTCCGGGCGCTGGACACCGTCGACCTGGCCACCGGCGCCAAGGCCACGGCGGTGGTGCAGCGGTCGGACGTGACGGCGGTGCCGGCGGCCGCGGTGGTCGGCGAGGCGGTGGTCGCCCTGGTCCTGGCCGACGCGCTGCTGGAGAAGACCGGCGGCGACTCGCTCGCCGAGGTCCGCCGCAACCTCGACGCCTACCTGGCCACCCTGGAGCCGCCCGCCGGGGAGTAGGCCTTGGCAGGCGGGTAGCTGCTAGGCTTCGGGTCGTGCGCCAGATCCTTCCAACCATCGTGGTCATCGGGTTCATGGGGGCCGGCAAGACGTCGGTCGGGCGGCTGGTGGCGCGGGCGCTCGGGCGCGAGTTCGTCGACACCGACCAGATGATCGAGCGGGCCACCCGCATGACCATCGGGGAGCTGTTCCAGCGGGAGGGCGAGCTGAGCTTCCGGCGCCGCGAGATCGCCGCCATCGACCGCGCCATCGCCGTCCCCGGCCGCGTGATCGCCGTCGGCGGCGGCGCGGTGCTGTCGGCCGAGAACCGCACCGCCCTGAAGCAGGCGGGCCTGCTGGTCTACCTGCGGGCGACCCCGGAGACGCTGACCGGCCGGCTGACCGGCGTCACCGACCGGCCCCTGCTCAACACCGGCGACCGGGTCGGGCGCATCCGCGACCTGCTGGTCGCCCGCGGCCCCATCTACGAGACCGCCGGGGACGTCGCCATCGACACCGACCGGCTCAACCTGGAGCAGACGGCGGTGGAGGTGCTGGAGTGGTACCGGCGCCGGGTCGGCGCGATGGCCGGCCGTTGACCCCCGGCTCCGCCACCCACGCCGCGGGGGTCAGCGTGGTCGTGCCCACCGCCGCCGGCGGCTACCCCGTACGGATCGGCCGCGGGCTGCTGGACCGCCTGGACGGGCTGCTGCCGGCGTTCCCGGGCGCGGAGGCGGCGGCGGTGGTGTTCGCCGCGCCCGTCGCCCGCCACGCCGGCCGGGTCGGGGCGGCGCTTGGCCGCCTGGGCCTGGCCGTGCACCCGCTGGAGGTGCCGGCCGGCGAGGCGGCCAAGCGGCTGGAGGTGGTCGGCGGCCTGTTCGAGCGGCTGGCGCGGGTGCCGACCCACCGGGCCGACCCGGTGGTGGCGGTCGGCGGCGGCGCCACCACCGACGTGGCCGGGTTCGCCGCCGCCACCTGGCTGCGCGGCGTCCCGCTGGTCAACGTCCCCACCACGCTGCTCGGGATGGTCGACGCCGCCGTCGGCGGCAAGACCGGCATCGACCTGCCCGCCGGCAAGAACCTGGTGGGCGCCTTCCACCAGCCGGTCGCCGTGGTCGCCGACCTCGACGCCCTCGCCGGCCTGCCGGCGGTGGAGGTCCGCTCCGGCCTCGCCGAGGTCGCCAAGGCCGGCCTGGTGGGCGACCCCGGCCTGGTCGCCGCCCTGGCCGCCGCGGCCGGGCCGGCCGCGGCCGGCGACCCCGACGCGCTGGCGCCGCTGGTGGAGGCCGCCGTTCGGGTCAAGGCCGCGGTGGTCGGCGGCGACGAGCGCGAAGCCACCCCCCACGGCCCGGGCGCCGCGCCCGGGCGGCCGGAGGGGTCCGGGGAACCCCGGAGGGGTGCCCCGGTGGGACGGGAGGGGTCCGGGGAACCCCGGAGGGGTGCCCCGGCGGGTCGGGTCGTCCTCAACTACGGGCACACCCTGGGCCACGCGCTGGAGCGCCTGGCCGGCTACGGCGGCCTGCGCCACGGCGAGGCGGTCGCGCTCGGGATGGTGTTCGCGGCCCGGGTCGCCGAGGCGACGGGCCTGGCCGCCGGCGGGCTCGCGGCCGGGCACGTCGCGCTGCTGCGCGCGGTCGGGCTGCCGGTGGGCGGCGTCGACCTCGACCCCGGCGCCGTGCTCGCGGCCATGGCGACCGACAAGAAGCACCACCGCGGCCTGCGGCTGGTGCTGCTGCGCGACGTCGGCCGCCCGGAGGTCGTCCCGGCCCCCGAGCCGGCGCTGCTGGCCGCCGCGATCCGCTCGCTGGCCGAGGTGCCCGCGTGAGCCGCTTCTTCGCGGCGGCGGGGGAGGGGCCGCTGGTGCTGGTGCTGCACGGGCCCAACCTGGGCGCGCTGGGCCGCCGCGACCCCCGCCTCTACGGCGCCATGGACCTGGACCAGGTCATGGAGCGGCTGGCCAAGCTCGCCGGCGAGCTGGGGGTGCGGGTCGAGGGCCTGCAGTCCGACCAGGAGGGCGAGCTGGTCGGGGCGCTGCTGGCCGCCGCCGGCCGCGGGGTGGCCGCCGCGGTCCTCAACCCGGGCGCGCTCGCCCACACCTCCTACGCGGTCCGCGACGCCGTCGAGGCGTCCGGCATCCCGGTGGTGGAGGTGCACCTGTCCAACGTCCACGCCCGCGAGCGCTGGCGGCACCACCTGGCGGTCGCCCCCGCCGCCGCCGGCGTGGTCGCCGGGTTCGGCCCGGCCAGCTACGACCTCGGCCTGCGCGCCGCCGCTGACCTGCTGGAACGCCGCACTTGAACGGGTGCCGCGCACGACCGTGCCGGCCGGCCTGATCGCCTCCGGGATCCCGTGGTCTTGGTCGTGCGCGGCACCCGTTTGCAAGCCTTGGCACCATGGTGGGCGGGCAACGCCACCTCGGGGGAAGGAGCGCTCCTGCCCGGTAACGCCTTCACCGAAGCCAGGCGCCAGGCGCTGTGCAGCCTGCTCGCCCACGCCGACCTGTCGGGGCTGCTGGTCACCAAGCCCGTCAACGTCCGCTACCTGACGGGCTTCTCCGGCAGCTACGGGGCGCTGCTGCTGCTCCACGACCGCACGATCTTCTTCACCGACCGCCGCTACGAGCAGCAGGCCGCCGCCGAGGTGCCCGGCGCCGAGCTGGTGCTCGCCCCCGGCGACCTGATCGGCGCGGTCGCCGGGGTGCTGCGGTCGGCGGGGGACGGGCTGGGCTTCGAGCCCGCCGGGCTCACCTGGGGCGACGGCCAGCGGCTGCGGGCCGCGGTGCCGGGCCGCGCGGTGGTCCCGGCGCCGCCGCTGGTGGAGGAGCTCCGCGAGGTCAAGGACGAACGCGAGCTCGCCAGCATGCGGGAGGCCGCCCGGCTCGGCTGCGAGGCGCTCGCCGGGCTGCTGGAGGGCCTGCGGCCCGGCGTCAGCGAGCGCGAGGTGGCGGTCGCGCTGGAGCTGGCGATGCGCCGGCTCGGCGGGGACGGCCTCGCCTTCGACACCATCGTGGCCTTCGGCGAGGCCGCGGCCGAGCCGCACCACCACCCGGGCGACCGCCGGCTCGCGGCGGGCGACCTGGTCAAGCTCGACTTCGGCGCCCGCGTCGACGGCTACTGCTCCGACATGACCCGCACGGTGGTCTACGGGCGGGCGTCCGAGCGCCAGCGCGAGGTCTACGAGCTGGTCCGCCGCGCCCAGGCGGCCGGGCTGGACCGCCTGCGGGCCGGGGTGCCGGCCGCCGAGGTCGACCGGGCCTGCCGGGACACCATCGACGAGGCTGGCCTCGGCGAGGCGTTCGGCCACCCGGCCGGGCACGGCGTCGGGCTGGAGATCCACGAGGCGCCGAGGATCCGGCAGGGCGCCGCCGGGCGGATCGCCGCGGGGACGGCGGTCACCGTCGAGCCCGGCGTCTACCTGCCCGGCTTCGGCGGGATCCGGATCGAGGACCTGGCGGTGGTGCGCCCGGACGGCCACGAGGTGCTCACCACCGCCACCAAGGAGCTGCTGGAGCTCTGAGCCGCCGGCCGGGGCGGAGCCCCGCGGCGCCGGTGGTAGGGTTAGTCCCATGCCCACCACCAACGACCTCAAGAACGGGATGACCCTCAACATCGACGGCAACCTCATGAACGTCGTCGGGTTCCAGCACGTCAAGCCCGGCAAGGGCGGCGCCTTCGTGCGCACCAAGCTCAAGAACGTCCGCACCGGCCGGGTGCTGGACAAGACCTTCCGCGCCGACGAGCCGGTCGAGGTCGCGATCCTCGACAAGCGCGAGATGCAGTACCTGTTCCGCGACGAGACCGGCTTCCACTTCATGGACACCCGGACCTACGAGCAGTCGGTGGTCGACGCCGACGCGGTCGGGTCGGCGTCGAGCTGGCTGACCGACGGCGCCACCCCCTACGTGACGTTCTACGGGGACGCCGCGATCGGGGTCGAGCTGCCGGCCGCGGTCGAGGTCGAGGTGACCGAGGCCGAGCCGGGCGTCAAGGGCGACCGGGTCTCGGGGGCGACCAAGCCCGCCACCGTGGAGACCGGCGCGGTCGTGCAGGTGCCGCTGTTCGTGGAGACCGGCGACCGCATCAAGGTCGACACCCGCTCGGGCTCGTACCTGACGCGGGTGCAGTGAGCGCCGGCGGGCCCGGCGCCGCCCCGCCGGGGACGCGCGCGGCCGCCCGCCGCCGCGCCCTCGACGTCCTCTACGAGGCCGACCTGCTGGGGCGGCCGATCGCCGAGGTGCTGGCGCGCCACCGCGAGGACCCCGACGCCGGCGCCCCGGACGCCTACACCGTGGAGCTGGTCAGCGGCGTCGAGCGGCTGCTGCCGGAGCTGGACGACCGCATCGGCGCCGCGGCCGAGCACTGGACGGTGGAGCGCATGCCGCTGGTGGACCGCAACCTGCTCCGTCTCGCCACCTACGAGCTGGTCGCCAGGCCGGAGGTGCCCACCCCGGTGGTGCTCGACCAGGCGATCGAGCTGGCCAAGCTGCTGTCGACCGCCGACTCCGGCCGGTTCGTCAACGGCGTGCTCGGCCAGGTCGCCCGCGAGGTCCGCGGCGCCCCCGCCGACGCCGGCGAGCCCGGCGACCCCGACGACCCCCGCGGGAGGTAGCGCCATGGCCGCCACCGGGCCCGGCGACGGCGGGCGCGTCACCGTCGAGCGTGACGGCCACGTCCTGCTGATCGGCATCAACCGGCCGGAGAAGCGCAACGCCTTCGACCTCGCGGTCCTGCGGCAGCTGGCGGCGGCCTACGAGCACCTGGCCACCGACGACGGGCTGCGCGCCGGTGTCCTGCACGCCCACGGCGAGCACTTCTCCGCCGGGCTCGACCTCGCCGAGGTCGGCCCGGTGGTGGCCGAGCACGGCCCCGAGGCGCTGGGCGGCGGTGGACGCTTCGACCCCTTCGGGGTGTGGGGCGAGCCCGTGCCCAAGCCGGTCGTGATGGCCGTGCAGGGCATCGCCTTCACCCTGTCGATCGAGCTGGCGCTGGCCTCCGACATCGTGGTCGCCGCCGCCGACGTGCGCTTCCGCCAGCTGGAGATCGCCAGGGGCATCATGCCGTTCGGCGGCGCCACCTTCCGCGCCCCGGCGCAGCTCGGCTGGGGCAACGCCATGCGGTTCCTGCTCACCGCCGAGGAGTTCGGCGCCGCGGAGGCCCACCGCATCGGGCTGGTGCAGGAGGTCGTGCCCGCCGGGCGGCAGGCGGAGCGCGCCGCCGAGCTCGCGCGGCTGGTGGCCGCCCAGGCACCGCTGGGCGTGCAGGGGACCCTGGCCAGTGCCCGCGCGGCGCGCACGGCGGCCGAACGCGCGGCCGGGGAGCGCCTGCGGGAGCTGCTGCCGGGCATCCTCGGCAGCGAGGACGCCGCCGAGGGGGTCCGCAGCTTCGTCGAGCGCCGCAGCGCCCGCTTCACCGGCCGCTGAGCCGGCGCCGCGGTCGCCCGCCACGCCCGGTGCTTGCCGGCCACGGCATCCCGGGAACAGTATTCGCGGCATGGCTGCCCGCTCCCCACGGCACCTCGCCGACCGCCGCCGGCGGGCCGGCGTCTCGCTGCGGGTGGTCTTCCTGGCCGCGCTGGGCTCGCTCGCGCTGGTGACGGCGATCGTCGCCCTGGCCACCGGGGACGCCGGCGACGCGGAGCGGGACGCCGCGCCCCCCGCCACCACCGGCCCGCCACGGGGCGGCGCCGCCGCCCCGACCACGGCGCCGGCGGCCCCGACGACCCGGCCGACCCCGGGCAACCTGCTGCAGGGTGCCGACTTCGAGCGCGACCTGGCCGGCTGGACGCCGCTGGGCGGCGCCACCCTGGAGCGGGTCGAGGGCGGCACCTCCGGGCGCTGGGCCGTCGCCGTCCAGCCCGGCGAGCCCGCCTCCGGCGTGGACGCCCCGGGGCTGGCCAGGCGGGACCTGGCCAGCGCCACGCCAGGCACCGTCTACGAGGCCAGCGTCTGGGTGCGCGCCACCGTCCCGGGCGGCCAGGTGGTCCTCACCCTGCACGAGGAGGCCGGCGGCCGGGTGGCCAGCTCCGACACGGCCGCCTACGGGCTGGCCGACGACGGCTGGCGGCAGCTGGCGGTCGAGCACCGCGCCAGGGTGGGCGGGTCCAGCCTGGCGCTGGAGATCACCGGCGCGGACCTGGCCGGCGACGGCCGGCTGCTGGTCGACCTGGTCGACCTGCAGGTCGAGTGAGCCGGTCCGGGCCGATCGGTTCGGCCGGGTAGGGCGGAGCGCCCGTTTGCTTCAGCATCATTGCCGATCCCCGGGGGTACGGACGTTTGCGTACCGTCAGCGCTGTGCACCCTTTCGGGGTGCGTCCGATGGCGAGCGCGGAACCGGCACCCGACGGCGGGAGGACGGTCCATGCGACGGTGGCGAAGGGTCGCGGCGGGGGCCGGGCTCGCCGTCCTCGTGGTCCTCGCCGCGCCGGGACCGGCGGCCGCCGTGACCTACGTCGGCCTGCACGACCTGACCTGTGACGGGGTGACCACCGAGGGCACCGGGCTGCCGGCTTCGACGCGGCTGGACGTCGCCCTGGTCGACCCGGTCTCCAGGCGGACGCTGGCGCGCGGCCAGCCGACGACCAGCGCCGCCGGGGCGTTCGAGTGGCGCGCCAAGCTCTCCATGAGCGGCATGCGGAAGATCCGCGCCGTGATCCGCCGTCCCGGCGCCGCCCCGCTGGCCTGGGCCGAGCAGGCGATGCCCAGCGCCTGCCCGCTCGCCAGCACCGGTCCCGACCGCGCCCTGCCCCTGGTCGGGGTCGGCCTCAGCTCCCTCACCCTCGGGATGCTGCTGCTGGTCGCCTTCTCCTACCAGGGCAGGCACCTGGCCACCCCCGGCCGGCACCTGGCCACGCCCTACCGCGGCCGCCACCTCGCCGCCCGCTGACCCGGCGCCGCCCGCGGCGCCCCCCGGGGTGGACCCCGCGCCCGGCCCCACCTACGCGGGCAGGTTCAGCGCCACGATCCCGGCGGCGACCAGCGCCGAGGCCACCACCCGCAGGCGCCCGAACGGCTCGTGCAGCACCAGCGTGCCGATCGCGGCGGCGATCACCACGCTGCTCTCGCGCAGCGCGGCGACCGCCGCCAGCGCCCCCCGGGTCTGCGCCCACAGCACCAGCCCGTAGGCCAGCAGCGAGCAGACCCCGGCGAGCACCCCGGCCCGCCAGCCGGCCCGCGCCGCGGCCAGGAACCGCCGCCGCCTGGCGAGCACGGCGTAGGCGGCGAGCACCGGGCCGTAGCCCAGCGACAGCCAGACCACGTACCCGAGCGGGGTGCCCGAGCGCCGCGCGCCGAGCCCGTCGCTGACGGTGTAGGCGGCGATCACCGCGCCGGTCGCCAGGGCCAGCAGCAGCGCGCGGCGCCGGCGCCGGTCGGGGCGGCCCTTGCCGGCCGCCAGGCTGGCCAGCCCGACCGAGGTGAGCACGACCCCGGCCAGGTGCACGGGCCCGAGGCGCTCGCCGGCGACGACGGTGGCGGCGGCGGCGACCAGCAGCGGCGCCGACCCGCGCGCCAGGGGGTAGACCTGGCTCAGGTCCCCCGCCCGGTAGGAGCTCATCAGGAACAGCTCGTAGGCGACGTGGAGGGCCACCGACAGGGCCAGGAACCCGCGGCTGGCCGGGGCGGGCGCCGCGATGAAGGGCAGCGCCAGCGCGCCGGCGGCGAAGCTGGTCAGGCCCAGCAGCGCGAACGCGGCGAGCTGGTCCGGCACCGCCTTCACCAGCGCGTTCCAGACGGCGTGGAGCACGGCGGCCAGCAGGACCACCAGGGTCACGTCCAGCTGCACGCCGCCGCGGGCTCAGGGGTGGGCGTGGTCGCCGCCGGCGTGCAGCAGCTCCCGCATGGCGCCGCGCAGGCCCTCGAGGGCGCCGGCGGGCACCACCGCGTCGGTGCCGGCGACCTCGCCGACCCCGACCACGAACGCGTCGGGCCTGCTCGACCGGAGCCGGCGGGCCAGCGCCCCGGGCCGCGGGCCGGCGGCGCTGGCGTCCAGCACCAGGAAGCGGGCCCTGCGCTCCAGCGCCTCGCGGACGGCGGCCTCCGGGCCGTCCGCCTCGCCCACCACCTCCCACTCGGCCGTCACCGCGGCCCGGCGCAGCTGCAGGCGGCGCTCGCGGTCGGCGGCGGCGACGACGATGCGGACGGCGGTGCACATGGGCCGGCTCCCGGGTCGGACAGGCTGAGCGGCGGCGTGCCATGCTATCGGGATGCCGTGCCACCGTCGCCATCGCCTGCTCGCGCCGCTGCTGGTGGGGCTCGCCGTCGCCGGCTGCGCGGGCCCGGCCGACCCCGGGCCGGCGCCCACGCCGGCGGGGCCGGCGACCTCGGCGGCCGGACCGGCGGGGGAGGGCGCCCCGGCGCGGGCGCTGGTGTTCACCAGGACCCTGGGCTTCCGGCACGCCTCGATCCCGGCGGCGGTCGCCGCCCTGCGGCGGCTGGGCCCCGGGGAGGGCCTCGAGGTCGACCACACCGAGGACCCCGCCCGCTTCACCGCCGCGGGCCTGCGCCCCTACCGCGTGGTCGTCTTCCTGCACACCACCGGCGACGTGCTCGACCAGGCCGGCGAGGCCGCCCTGCGGGACTTCGTGGAGGGGGGCGGCGGCTGGGTCGGCGTCCACGCCGCCGCCGACACCGAGGACGACTGGCCCTGGTACGAGACGCTGGCCGGCGCCCGCTTCGCCCGCCACCCCGCCGTCCAGCGCGCCACCCTGCGGGTGGTCGACCGGGAGCACCCGGCCACGGCGCCGCTGCCGGCCACCTGGACCCGCACCGACGAGTGGTACGACTTCCGGTCCAACCCGCGCGGCCGGGTCCACGTGCTCGCGACCCTGGACGAGTCGACCTACCAGGGCGGCGGCATGGGCGCCGACCACCCGATCGCCTGGTGCCACCCCGTCGGCCGCGGGCGCGCCCTGTACACCGCCGGCGGGCACACCGAGGCGAGCTGGGCCGAGCGCCGCTTCCTGGCGCACCTCGCCGGGGGCCTGCGCTGGGCCGCCGGTGCGGCCACCGGCGACTGCCGCCCCCAGCCGGGGGGTTGACAGCCACTTTCCTATCACCGTTAACTAAACGCCGTTAGCGTAACGGTGATAGGAGGGATGCCATGCTCACCGGGCTCGGCCGCTTCGCGCTCCGCCGGCGCTGGGCGATCCTGGCGGCCACGCTGGCCGCGGTCGTCCTGGCCGGCGCCTTCGGCGGCGGCGCCGTCGGCCACCTGAGGTCCGGCGGGTTCGAGGACCCCGCCGCCGAGTCGGTCCAGGCGGCCGCGACCCTGCGGGACACCTTCGGGGCCGGCGACCCCAACCTCGTCCTGCTCGTCACCGCCAGGCACGGCGACGTCGACGACCCGGCGGCGGCCGCCGCCGGCGGCGACCTCACCCGCCGCCTGGCCGCCGAGCCGGGCCTCACCCAGGTCGCCTCCTACTGGAGCCTGGAGGCCCCGTCGCTGCGCAGCGAGGACCGCCGGCAGGCGCTGGTGCTCGGCCGCGTCACCGGCGACGAGGAGGGCCTGGACGAGCGCGCCAAGCAGCTCACCGCGGCCTACGCCGCCGACGGGCCCGACCTGCGGGTGCAGGTGGGCGGCCAGGCGCAGGTCTTCCGCGAGGTGGGCGAGCAGGTCGAGGCCGACCTGGTCAGGGCCGAGGCCATCGCCATCCCCGTCACCCTGCTGCTGCTGGTGGTGGTCTTCGCCAGCGCCGTCGCCGGCATGCTGCCGCTGGCGGTCGGCGGCTTCGCGATCGTCGGCACCCTGCTGCTGCTGCGGCTGCTCGGCGACCTCACCGACGTCTCCGTCTACGCGCTCAACCTCACCACCGCGCTCGGCCTCGGCCTGGCCATCGACTACAGCCTGTTCATCGTCTCCCGCTACCGCGAGGAGCTGCGCGGCGGGCGCGAGCCGTCCGGCGCCCTGCTGGTCACCATGGCCACCGCCGGCCGCACCGTGCTGTTCAGCGCCGCCACCGTGGCGGTCGCCATGCTCGCCCTGCTGGTCTTCCCGCTCTACTTCCTGCGGTCGTTCGGCTACGCCGGCATCGCGGTGGTCGCGCTGGCCGCGGTCGGCGCCCTGGTGGTGCTGCCGGCCCTGCTGGCGGTGCTCGGCCGCCGCGTCGACCGCCTGCGGCTGCCGATCGGGCGGCGCCGCGCCGCCGCGGCCGGCGGCGGCTTCTGGCCCCGGGTCGCGACCGGGGTGATGCGCCGGCCGCTGCCGGTCGCCGTCGTGGTGGTCGCCTTCCTGCTGCTGCTCGGCTCGCCGTTCCTCGGCGTCCGCTTCGGGCTCCCCGACGACCGGGTGCTGCCGGCCAGCGCCGAGGGCCGCCAGGTCGCCGACGCGCTGCGCGCCGGCTTCGCCGCCGACGAGTCGAGCGCGCTGTCGCTGGTCGCCACCGGCACCGACGACCCCGCCACCCGCCTGCCGGAGATCGACCGCTACGCCGCCGCGCTGTCCCGGCTCGACGGGGTGAGCCGGGTCGACGCCCTCAGCGGCAGCTACGCCGGCGGCCGGCGGCTGCAGGGCCCGCTGACCGGCGCCGGTGCCGGCGCGGTCCCGGCCGGCGCCGGGCGCTTCGCCGCCGCCGACGGCACCTGGCTGTCGGTGGTCCCCTCGGTGGACCCCTCCTCGCCTGCGGCCGAGGACCTGGTCGCCGAGGTGCGGGCCCTGCCGGACCCGCTGGGCGTGCAGGTCACCGGGCCGGCCGCGCAGCTGGTCGACACCAGGGCGTCGCTGGGCGCGCACCTGCCGGCGGCCGCCACCGTCATCGCCGTGGTGACCTTCCTGCTGCTGTTCCTGTTCACCGGCAGCGTGGTCATCCCGCTCAAGGCGCTGGTCCTCAACCTGCTGTCGCTCACCGCCGTCTACGGCGCGATGGTGTACGTCTTCCAGGACGGCCACTTCGCCGACGTCCTGGGGTTCACCGCGACCGGTACCATAGACACCTCCATGCCGGTCTTGATGTTCTGCATCGCGTTCGGGCTGTCCATGGACTACGAGGTGTTCCTGCTGTCCAGGATCAAGGAAGCGCACGACCGTACCGGCGACACGGTCGCCGCGGTCGCGACCGGGCTGGAACGCAGCGGCCGCATCGTCACCGCGGCGGCCGTCCTGCTGGCGATCGTGTTCGCCGCCTTCGCCACCTCCAGGGTGAGCTTCCTGCAGCTGTTCGGGGTCGGTGCCGCCCTGGCCGTGATCGTCGACGCGACCCTGATCCGCGCGCTGCTGGTGCCGGCGTTCATGCGCCTGGCCGGCCAGGCCAACTGGTGGGCCCCTGGCCCGCTGCGCCGGCTCCACCGGCGGGTCGGGCTGCGTGAGGTCCCGGAGCCGAGCGGGGTGTGATGGGCAGCCCTGCGCCCGCCGCCTCGCCCCGCCGCCACCGCGCGCGGCGGGGCGA
>Ga0081538_10001389_pt1 | contig 24834 bp, 30 predicted proteins | sample TabmetS5T2R1_FD_71022 | JGI IMG/M metagenome (GOLD analysis project Ga0081538, IMG submission 71022) | Tabebuia heterophylla rhizosphere microbial communities from the University of Puerto Rico - S5T2R1 | ecosystem: Host-associated > Plants > Roots > Rhizosphere ... | reverse complement strand
CTGGCGGGTGCGGTCCGGGTCGCCGAGGCGGACCGACGCCACCTGCTCGAACACGAAGGAGAGGTCGTTGACGTCCAGGTCGGCGCGGACGGCGCCGGCGGCCTTGGCGCGCTCCAGCAGCCGCAGGTTGAGCTCCTGGGCCCGCTCGGCGTCCTCGTACAGGTCCTTGGTGGGAGGGAAGGTGCCGGCCAGCCGCAATACCAGCGCGTGGGTGTCGGCGTCCACGATGCGGCCCATGAACCCGACAAAGGCGGCCCAGGGGTCGCCGTCGTCGGCCAGGGCCGCCTCGGTCTCGGTGATGATGCGGCGCAGGCCGTCGCCGGCCAGACTGGCCAGCAGCTCCTCCTTGCTGCGGTAGCGGCGGTACAGGGCGCTCATGCCCACCCCGGCCCGCTCGGCCACCGCGCCGATCGGGGCGGCCGGGTCGGCGACGAACACCTGGCGTGCGGCCTCCAGGATGCGCTGGTCGTTGCGGGCCGCCTGGGCCCGCCGGCCGCTCAGCGGCCGGGTCGTTGCTTCCATGCCATCAGGATACTTGAACGGAACGCTCTACTCCACTATAGTGGAGCGGAATACTCCATTCCGAGTCTGTTCGGGGCAGACAGAAGGGAGTCCCAGATGAGCGACAAGGCCAACGGCGGCGCTCGCGCCGACGCCGAGCGCACACCGTTTCGCATCGAGGTTCCCCAGGCCGACCTGGACGACCTCCATGACCGGCTGCGGCGTACCCGCTGGACCGACGAGTACGAGGGCGTCGGCTGGGACTACGGCACCCACCTCGGCTACATGAAGGAACTCGCCAAGTACTGGCAGCACGGCTACGACTGGCGCCGGCAGGAGGCCCACCTCAACTCGTTCCCGCACTACACGGCCGAGCTCGCCGGCGAGGCCCTTACCTTCATCCATGCTCGCGGCACCGGCCCCAACCCGACCCCGCTGCTGCTGCTGCACGGCTGGCCGGACTCCATCTGCCGCTACCTCAAGCTCATCCCCCTGCTCACCGACCCGGCCGGGCACGGCCGCGACCCCGGCGCCTGCTTCGACGTGGTCGTGCCATGGCTCATCGGCCGCTACGCCGGCGGGACCGGGGCACCGCGGCCACAACGGTTCGCCCACATGGCCGAGCAACTGTGGACCCTGATGACCCGGGAGCTTGGCTACGCGCGGTTCGGCGCCGTCGGCGGCGACGGTGGCAGCGTGCTCGCCCAGCTGCTGGGCGTCGGCCACCCCGACCAGCTCATCGGGATCCACCTCACCGACCTTGGCTTTTCCAGAGCATTCGCCCAGTTCCCCGATCTCTCCGAGGCGGAGCAGCGCTACTTCGCGGACCAGCGGGTATGGGGCATGCGGGAGGGCGCGTACTCGATGGTGCAGGGCACCAAGCCGCAGACGCTGGCCTTTGCGCTCAACGACTCCCCGGTCGGGTTCGCCGCCTGGATCATCGAGAAGTTCCACGGCTGGAGCGACTGTGACGGCGACCTCGAGCGCGTCTATACCAAGGACGAGCTGCTGACCAACGTGATGCTCTACTGGCTCAACGGGCCGACGGCCCGGTCGGTCAGCTACCGCGAGGAGTTCACCGCCCCCTCGCTGGCCCCACATCAGCAGGTCGGCGTCCCCAGCGCCCTGGCGGTGCCGCCCAGGGACCCCGGGGCGATCCCGCCCAGGGAGCTGGCCGAGCGCTACCTCACCGACCTGCGGCGCTACACCGTCCTCCCACGCGGCGGCCACTTCGTCGCCATGGAGTACCCCGACGTCATGGCCGCCGACGTGCGGGCGTTCGTCGCCGAGCTGACCACCCACGGCTGACCCGACCCCCCGAGCCAAGAACCTGCGGCTGTAGGACGAGGTCGGATCCGTCGTCGAGGGATTGCCACCACGACTCCTGGTCGATCGGCGGTTCAGGGACACGCGGCGGCGTAAGCGTGGTCCCCCACCGACCGCTCCGTAGTCAGCCAACCGCTGTCCTCGCCCGCCCTCGTGGTCCCTTCCCGTCCCCATTGGTCCTGGTCAACGGCCCGGCGCCAGCCCTTCGCCGTCACCGGGCGTCCCCGCCCGTTCCGCCCCATCCCGCGCGGCCTGGCGTCGGGCGGAGCGAAAATGGAGCGAAATCCGAGCCGTCCCCAGTTTTAGGCGTGGCGGCGGGCAATGTGGAGCCGAAGTGTCCCTGGGACACCCTTCAGCTCCACGGGCCCGATCTCGGTGAACGTCACGGGCCCTCCGTCCGCTGCGTCGACGACCTCCTGGCTGACCAGCACCTCCCCGGGCCTGGCGTACTCGGCAATCCTGGCCGCGAGGTTCACGGTGCGGCCGAAGTAGTCACCCTCCTGGAACACCACCGGCCCCGCGTGGATCCCCACGTGCGCCGGTGGAAGGCCGTGGCGCCCCACCACCTCCACCATCTCAACCGCGGCCAGCACCGCAGCCCCCGGCTCCCGGAAGTAGAACATCACCCCGTCGCCCAGCCACTTCACTGGCGTCCCGTTGTGCTCCTGGGAGGACCGGCGGACCAGGCGGGCCAGCCGCGCCGCCAGGTCCGCGGCGGCCTCGTCCCCCCGCTGCTCGGTCAGCCGCGTGTACCCGGTGAGGTCCAGGAAGCACACCGCCGGCGGACGCTCCAACCGGCGGTACAGCCCCGCCCGCTCCAGCGCGCCCTCGGCGAGCTCGACGAACCCCTGGCTCCAGGTGTGTTCCTGCTGCCCGTGGTAGATAGCCAGCAGCGCCTGCTCGAAGAGAGGGGCCATCTGGGAGCCGAGGTCGGCTTGGGCCTGCAGCATCTCGCGGTCTGCCATGCCCGACTCCAGCAGCGGAACCTCGACCTCGCTGTGCCACCAGGTCGCCTCGGTCTCGGCGATGCGGCGCAGGCTGTCCCCGTAGACCCGAAGCCACCGCTCGATGACCACGGGCCGGAACCCCTTGGCGAGCTGCAGCTGGATCAGCGGCACGACCTTCAGCTCGTTGTGGTGGACGTGGTCCTGCGGCTGTGGCTCGGCGAAGCCGGTGACCTCGCGGACCACCCCCAGCAGCTCCAGGGGGATCCCGGTCTGCGCGCTCAGCTGCTGGAAGGTCGTGCCGCTGAGCCCGGCGAACCGGTCGAACGCGGTCGCATCCAGGTAGGAGAACGACAGCGCGCCGTCCCGGACGGCGGCGGCAATCCCGTCCAACGGTGCCCCGGCTCGCTCCAGGCTCTGCACCCACCGCGCCCGGAGCACGTCACCCGGCGAGAACGCGTCTCCAGAAGCCGGCGTCAGGATGCCCAGCTCGACCAACCGGTCGAGGTAATCGAGGTCGACCCCGGCCCGCAGGGCAACCTCCTGCCTGGTGTATCCGCTCACGCCTCCGCCAGCATAGCCGCGGACTCTGGCCCGAATGGAGCGGACATCCGACCCGCTCCCAGCCCACGACCCGACCGCCCACAGCTCCGCGGGGATCGCGGCCGACACTCGAGGCAAAGGCACCCGAGAACGGTGAATGCCACCCTTGACTCGCCAGGCAAAGCTAGATCAGGCCGGAGCTCTGGTTCGGTGCGCTCCCCCGACCAGCCAGGAAATCCTCCCAGCTGCGGCGGCCCACGGCCCGGTCAACGACCGCCGCCACGGGGAGCAGCCAACGCATCACCGAACGCGATTGCCTCAGGCCATCGAACAGGCCGCAGGCTACCCGAGGATGGGCCATGTCGTCCCTGATCGGCTGGTGGTGGCACAACCCGCACCAGAACGATCCGGTACAGCGCGGCGTTGGCGGGCGGTCACCGCCCCGGTTGCGCCGATGCCGGGTGGTCTTGCCGGAGAGGCCGGGATCGGTGAGGCGCCCGCACAGCATCCAGAAGCGGGCGTCCGAGGGGGGCCGGCTGGGGTTGTCACCGACGGCGACCAGCAGCGCGCCGGCGGTGTCTTGGCCGCTGCCAACAGCGCCGTCTAGTCGACCAGGGCCTGGTAGACGAGCTGGCGCAGCTCCGACCGGAGCGGGTAGGTGCTGGAGGGCAGGAGCTGGGTGAGGAAGATCGCGGTGAGCTGCTCGATCGGGTCGACCCAGAAGAAGGTGCTGGCCGCCCCGCCCCAGGCCAGCTCGCCGGGGCTGGACAGGACCTTGTTGGCGACCGGGTCGAGCAGGACCGCGAACCCCAGGCCGTAGCCGACCCCGTCGAAGGTGGTCTCGGCGAACAGCGGCCGCCCGAACGACTCGAGGTCGGCCCCGCCGGGCAGGTGGTTGCGGGTCATGTAGCGCAGAGTGCGGGTGCCGAGCAGGCGTGCCCCGTCCAGCTCACCCCCGCGGACCAGGGCCTGGGTGAAGCGGTGGTAGTCGGCGGCGGTCGAGACCAGCCCGCCTCCGCCGGCCAGGCAGGCCGGCCGCTGCAGCGCCCGGCCGCCGAGCTCGTCGTTGCGGACCACCCCGCCGCCGTCGGGGGCGGGGCTGTACAGGGCGGCCAGCTTGCCGGCGGCCGCCCCCTCGACCCAGAACCCGGTGTCACCCATGCCGAGCGGCCCGAAGACGCGCTCGTCCAGGAACCGGTCCAGCGGCTGCCCGCTCAGCACCTCGATCACCCGTCCGAGCACGTCGGTAGCGACCGAGTAGTTCCACTCGGTGCCCGGCTCGAACAGCAGCGGCAGGCCGGCCCAGGCGTCGCAGCAGTCGGCTAGGTCCCGACCTTCGGGGGTGACCCACTCGAACCCGGCTGCCCGGTAGGCGGCATCGACCGGATGGGCGTGGTGGAACCCGTAGGTCAGGCCGGCGGTGTGGGTGAGCAGATGCCACAGCCGCACCGGCCGGGTGGCCGGGACGGTGACCGGCTCGGACGCCGACCCGTCGCGGTAGACGCGGACGTCGGCGAAGGAGGGGATGAACCGCTGCACCGGGTCCTTGAGCGCGAACGCGCCCTCCTCGTAGAGCTGCATCGCCGCCACCGCGGTGATCGGCTTGGTCATCGAGTAGATCCGGAACCGGGTGTCGGCCCCGACCGGCAAGTCGGCCTCCAGGTCGCGCCGCCCGCAGGCGGCCAGGTGCACGATGCGGCCGTGGCGGCTGACCAGGACCAGCCAGCCGGGCAGGCGGCCGTCCTCCACGTAGCGGGCGAAGTGCCGGTCGATCCTGGCCAGCCGCCCGGCGTCGAACCCGACCTCGCCCGCCTCGACCTCGACCTCGGGCTGCACCGCCACTCCTCTCTGGACCGCGCCAGGCACTACCTTACGGGGCACCACACGACCAGGGAGGCAACTATGGACAAGGTGATGGTGGAGACCAGCCGCATCCGCACCCACTGCTTCGTCGCTGGGCCGGAGGACGGGGAGCCGGTGCTGCTGGTCCACGGCAACCTCACCACCGGCCGGTTCTGGCAGGACGTGGCCGACGGGTTCCCTGGCGGCTACCGGCTGGTCGCCCCGGACCTGCGGGCCTTCGGGCGGACCGAGCGCAAGCCGGTCGACGCCACCAGGGGCCTGCGGGACTGGAGCGACGACCTGCACGCCCTGGTCCAGGCGCTCGGCTGGGCCGGCAGCGGCCGGATCCACGTCGCCGGCTGGTCCAACGGCGGCGGGGTGGTGCAGCAGTACGCCATCGACCACGCCGAGGAGCTGGCCAGCGTGACCCTGGTGGCGCCGCTGTCCCCCTACGGGTTCGGCGGCAGCAAGGACGTGCAGGGGACGCCGTGCTGGGACGACTGGGCCGGGTCCGGCGGGGGCACGGCCGCCCCCGACTTCGTGCGCCGCATGGCCGCCGGCGACGACTCGGAGGAGGACCCGGCGTCCAGCCCGCGGGTGGTGATGCGCACCTTCTTCTGGTCGCCGGCCTACAAGGCGCCCGACGAGGACGAGCTCATGGCCGAGGTGCTGCTCACCGCCGTCGGCGACACCGCCTACCCGGGGGACGTGACCGCCTCGCCGAACTGGCCTGGCGTTGCGCCCGGCCGCTCGGGGGTCAACAACGCCTTCGCCGGCAAGTGGTGCGACACCACCGCCTTCGCCGACCTGGAGGCCAAGCCGCCCGTGCTGTGGCTGCGCGGTGACCAGGACCAGGTGATCTCCGACGAGTCGATGTTCGACTTCGGCACCCTCGGCCGGCTGGGGGCGGTCCCGGGCTGGCCAGGTATGGATGTGTTCCCGCCCCAGCCCCAGATCGCCCAGACCCGGGCCATGCTGGAGCGCTACCGGGCCGGCGGCGGGTCGGTCCGCGAAGTGGTGTTCGACGGTTGCGGCCACGGCCCCCCGATCGAGCGTTCGGCCGAGCTCCGCGAGCAGCTCCTGACCCACATCCAGGGCGCAGCCTGAACCTCGGACGACTTCCCTGGGTATCTGCTCGGCGGTCATGAAGAAGCTGGCTCGGTTCCCGAGCCGGCCGGCCCTCCAGGCGACGCGGTCGCCGCCGCTCTCGCCGGTCGCGGAGCCGGTTTGAGCAGAGCAGCAGATTCCCGATCTGGTGGGAGAGTAGGTCGCCGCCGGGCGAGCAAACCGTTGGCGCGGCCAGCACGAAGCAATGGTGCAACGCAGTCACGGCCGCCCGCGCCACTGCGATGTGCGGGGTTGGCGGCCGGCCCAGCTGGGAGGTCGATGATGCGCAGGGCAGTGGTGTTCCTCAGCGTGGTGGTGCTCGTCGTGCTTGCGCTGGCACTGCTGGCGGGTCCCGCCGGCGCCGCTACGGCAATCGAGTACGGCCTGATCGCCGGCTGAGCGGGGCCGGTGGCTGGTACCCCCGCTAGCCGGCGCTGGCGCAGTTCGTCAACAGGCCGCGGTACGGCTACCAGCTGCGCACTGGGTCCAAGACAGGACCGGCGGGAGTTGGCCGCCGCGGGCGTCGGTCCAGGAGGCGGCAGACCGCTACCGTGTGGTGCTGCAGAACCCCTAAGGACAACGAGCTCTGCCGCACATGAGCGGAACCGCGCCACAGCAGCCCGGCGGCTACCGGCTCCGGCCGGCAACCGGGTCGGACGCCGCAAGCGTCGCCGCGCTCGTCGACGCCGCCTACGGGCACTACGTCGAACGCATCGGGATGCAGCCTGGCCCGATGACCGACGACTACACCGCGGTCATCCGCGACCGCCAGGTCACCGTCGCCGAGCACGACGGCGCCATCGTCGGGGTCGTCGTCCTCGCCGTCACCGACGAGGGGTTCCTCATCGAGAACGTCGCGGTCCATCCCTCCCGGCACGGGACCGGGCTGGGCAGGACGCTGCTGCAGTTGGCGGAAGCCGAGGCAAGGCGCGCGGGGTTCGACGCCATCCACCTCTACACCCACGAGAAGATGACGGAGAACCTCGCGCTCTACTCGAGGATCGGCTACGTGGAGTACGACCGACGCTCCCAGGGCGGATTCTCGCTGGTCTACATGCGAAAGCAGCTTGAATGAGAGCCGCGGGACCAGGAGGGTTCGCCGTGGGAGCCCTCGCGGGGAAGCTCGTCCAGCAGTGCGGGCCGCTAGCTCGTGGCCCGACTGCCACCGAGACCCAGCACGCAGGAGGAGTCCGCAGGAGGTCGGCATGGAAACGTGGGATGCGATCAGGTCTCGACGCAACGTGCGGTCCTACGGCCAACGGGCGATCGCGCCACAGGAACTGGACCGGATCCTGGAGGCCGCGCGGCGCAGCCCCTCCGCCGGCAACCAGCAGGCATGGGACCTCATCGTCTGCACCGACCGCGGGCAACTCACTCAGCTCGCCAGCGTGGCGCCTTCCGCCCGCCACGTCGCCGGCTCGACGGCGACGATCGCGCTGGTGGCCCCACGGTCTGACGACGCCAAGATGCGCGACCTGGTCCAGTTCGACCTGGGCCAGGCGACGATGAGCATGATGCTGGCCGCCGCCGACCTCGGCATCGGGAGCGCCCATGCGGGCGTCGATGATCAGGACCTCGCGCGGCGCCTGCTGGGCTATCCCGAGGACCGGTTCTGCGCCCTGCTGATCGCGCTCGGCGTCCCCGTCGACCGCCCGCTCACGCCGATCCGGCGGCCCAACCGTCGCCCGCTCGACGACATCGTGCACCGCGGCCGCTGGTAGCAGCCGCCGCTGACGGTCCAGGCATTGCCGCTGCGGCTGGGAACGGCCAGCCCCACAGCAAACCCCACAACCCGCGCTGGCGGCCCCATCTTCCACCAGCCAGCGCCCGCAAGGGCGTTGCTCTCACGCCGGGATGGCGCCGAGCTGCTGGAGGATGCCGAGCATGTCGAACACACCCCAGTGCTCGGCGATGCGGCCGTCGGCGCAGCGGAAGATGTGAACCTCCTTCCAGGTCATGGACCGGCCCGTCGCGGGGATGCCGGGCGGGAACGGCGCCCCGGTGTGGGTGCCGCTGGCCTGGACGCGGACCGCGACCAGATCGGCCTCGGCGAGAACCGGGTCGAGGGTGGGGGCGATGTCGGGGAACGACGCCCGTACCGCCAGCACCGCGGCGACCAGCTCCCGCTTGCCGCCTTCGCCAACGCCAGGGATGTCGTGGTCGAGGTAGTCGTCGGCGAGCACCTCGTCGGCGACGGCGGTGTCCCCCTTCGCCATGAGGCCGCCGTACAGCCGCCTGACCAGCTCCTTGTTGGCATCTGCCGTGGCCATCGCGCCTCCTTGCGCCAGGGTGGCTATCCCGCGCCGGCCGGCTTGGCCGCCGCCAGGACCTGCTCGCGGGTGAGGTCCATGCCGTGGGCCTCGCGAGCGTGCCGCCCGGTCGCCTCGATCAGCTCCTCCTCGGGACCTTGAAACGACCAGCCGCACTCGCATTCGATGACCATCTGCATGTCGACCTCCTGGTCGGAGCTTGGCCTGGCAAGGTTGGGATCATGTTGGGAGCGGGTTGGCGAGGATGCGGATCTATCTGACGGGCACGGTGAGCGTCCAGCAGGGAACCAAGCTGCTTCCCCAGCGGGCGTTCCCGGGCCCACAGGGCCGGGTGGTGTTCGCGATGCTGGCCGCCGAGCACGGAACCCCGGTCTCCCGCGACGAGCTGGTCGAGGAGGTCTGGAACGGAAGCCCGCCGGTGGGGTGGGAGGTGGCCGTGCGGGCGCTGGTCAGCAAGGTTCGTGGCCTGCTGGAACCGGTCGCGGACCGTGCCGGCCATGAGCTGATCACCGCCGCGCTCGGCTGCTACCAGCTCAACCTCCCCGAGTCGGCCTGGGTCGACCTGGACGCGGCGGCTGCTGCGGTCCACGCCGCCGAGGTCGCGCTCGCCGCCGGACGGGTGGATGCGGCTGGAAGCGAGGCGCTGGTCGCCAGCATGATCAGCCGCCGCCCCTTCCTCGCCGGCGCGGACGGCCCCTGGGTCCGCGGATGGCGCCAGCGGCTCCAGGACGTGCGCGTGCGAGCGCTCGAGTGCCTGAGCGAGGTGTGGCTGCGCAAGGGCGACCACGGTCAGGCGGCACGCGACGCCGAGACGATCCTGCTGCTGGACCCCTACCGCGAGACGGCGTACCAGCGGCTGATGCTGGCGCACGCGGCGGCAGGGAACCGGGCCAGCGCGCTGCTGGCCTACGAGCGCTGCCGCGCCCTGCTCGCCGCCGACCTGGGCACCGACCCGAGCGCGGCGACCCAGGCTATCCACCGGGACCTCCTCCAGTAGGTGGGCTGCTGCAGCTGGTCGCCGAGCCCTATCTGCAAGGAGACCTCGACTTCGTCTGGCACCCCCGCCAGCTGGTCGCGATCGCCACCGAGCATCCGCCGCTGTTTGCCCGGCAGCGGCTGGTCCTACTCCAACACCGGCTATGTGCTGCTGGCCTGATCATCCGCGCCCGCCACCGGCAGCAGCGTCCAGCAGAACTCCAACAGCGTCGACCCGGGTGCGCCCGCCTGTTGCGGCGCGCGAAGCTGAGCCTCTCCACACCGCGCAGCCGCCGCTGGACCCGTTCCCACTGCTCCACGGGGCAGCGCCGGGAGGAGCCAGCGCACCTGGTGGCGCCACGCATCCCGGTGGCTGCATGCGCACAATGCACCGATGGGCACGACACCGACGGCACTGGTGTACGCGGCGCTGGGCGACTCGATGTCGATCGACGACTATGCCGGCGGCCCAGGCCGCGGGGCAGCCAGCCTGCTGTGGCGCAACCGCGACGATGACTTCCCGGCCTGGGCCGGCCGCGACCTGACCACCGGTGACCCCGCCGCGCGGTTGGCGCTGCTGGCCACCGACGGCGCCACCGCCACCACGGTCGCCTCCCAGCAGCTCCGGCGGCTGCGCCGGCTGGTCGACACGCCGACCTTGGCGACGGTGACCATGGGCGGCAACGACCTGCTGGCCGCCTACGGCGACCAGCCCTCCGCCCGACGGGCGATCCGAACGGTGGCCGACAATGGGCGGCTTGTCCTTGGCGGCTTGCGGGAGCTGATGGGCGCCGCGGCGCCGATCGTGGTCGCCACCGTCTATGACCCAAGCGACGGTAGTGGTGACGCCGGCCGGCTTGGCCTGCCGGCCTGGCCGCAGGCGCTGGACCTGCTGGCCGAGCTCAACGGTATGTTGCGGGCGCTGGCCGCCGACCACCGGGCGCTGGTGGCCGACGTGCACGCCCGCTTCCTCGGCCATGGCCTGGACGCCGGCGACCCTTCGCAGCCGGCCGCGCGCCCGCCGGATCGCGCCCTGTGGTACCGCGATCTGTTCGAGCCCAACGCCTGGGGCGCCAGCCAGATCCGCGCCGCCTTCTGGGAGACGCTGCAGGCCCACGGTGGGCTGCAGGCATGCGCTCCGACCGGGTGACGGGCACGTCATCGCCTGACCGGCGGTCCGGGACGCCGTGGGTGACCACGGTGGCCGGTATGGTCTGCCCCGGCCACACCGGACGAAGCGTAGGCTTGGATGTGCCGCTCCGATTGGACGTTCCGCCAGGAGGGGGATGCGATGCCGCCTGCCTCGTCGCATCAGAAGGCGATCAACGAGCTGGAGAGGATGTTCGGCTCGCGGTTCAGTGTCGCCCAGAGCATCCGGGAGCACCACAGCCGTGACGAGTCGGTGCTGGCGCCGGCCCTTCCGGACTGCGTGATCTTCCCCCAAACGACCGCGGAGGTGGCCGCCGCCCTTGCCGTCTGCTCCCGCCACGGCCTGCCCGTGATCCCATTCGGTGCTGGCAGCTCGCTGGAGGGCCAGGTTCTTGCGACCGTCGGCGGGGTGGCGCTGTCGACGGCGGAGATGAAGCGCATCGTGCAGGTCAATCAGGAGGACCTCGATGTTGTCGTCCAGCCGGGCGTCACGCGGGGGCAGCTGAACGCGGTCCTCCAGCGGCAGGGACTCTTCTTCAGCGTGGATCCGGGCGCCGACGCCACGATCGGTGGGATGCTCGCCACCCGGGCCTCCGGCACGACCACCGTCATGTACGGGACGATGAAGGACAACGTGCTGGGCCTGGAGGTGGTCCTGGCCGATGGCCGCGTCATCCGCACGGGGACCCGGGCTCGCAAGTCATCGGCCGGCTACGACCTCACCAGACTGTTCGTCGGCTCCGAAGGCACGCTGGGCGTGATCACCGAGGCGACGCTCCGGCTGCGGGGCATCCCTGAGGAGATCTCGGCCGGGGTGTGCGCGTTCGGTTCCATCGGTGATGCCGTGGCCTCGGTCATCGAGCTCCTCCAGCTGGGCGTTCCGGTGGCTCGCGTGGAGCTGCTGAACGAGTCCGCGATCCGGGCCATCAACTCCTACGAGGACCTCACCTACCAGGTCGCTCCGACCCTGTTCTTCGAGTTCCACGGATCACCCGCTGGTGTCCGAGACGCCGTGGACAGGGTCGCGGCCGTCACCTCGTCCAATGCCGGCTCCGAGCTGCAGTGGGAAATCGGCCGGGAGGGCCGCGATCGTCTCTGGCGGGCGCGCCACAATGCCTACTTCGCGTCGCTTGCGTTGCGTCCCAACTGCAAGGCGTTGACGACCGACGTGTGCGTGCCGATCTCCGGCCTTCGCGCATGCATCGAGCGGACCGAAGCGGATCTGGCGAATCTGGGCATGCCAAGCACGATCGTGGGTCACATCGGCGACGGGAACTTCCACGTCCTCCTGCTGCTGGACCCCTCGGACCCCAAGGAGCTGGACGAGGGGCATGCCTTCTACGACCGCCTGATCGACCGGGCGCTTGGGATGGGCGGGACCTGCACCGGCGAGCATGGAATCGGCCTCGGGAAAAAGCGCTACCTGGCCAGGGAGCTGGGCGAGGCGACAGAGGTGATGCGCGCGATCAAGCAGGCGCTGGACCCGACCGGCGTCATGAACCCCGGCAAGGTGCTGTAACCCGGGCTGGGTGCGCTGAACACAAAGGCCACCCAGGTCCGAGTCCTGCCAGGGGCGCCTAGCGACGCTCGGGTGCCGGGCCGTCGTGGATCACGCCGCGGACCTGGTCCACCGACACCTCGTCCCACGGGAACTCCACCAGCCACCACGTGGCTCCTGCCGAGGCGTAGGGCGCCGGATCGGTGCCTACGGGCAGCGCCGCGACGACGTCGAAGGGCTCCTCGAGATCCCCTCCGATCTCCTGACGAACCGAGGCGATCTCAGCGACGATCTCGGCGAGCTGGTCCGGGTGCTCGAGGTCGACCGGGAAGTACCCCTGGAACCGGGCGGCACGGCGGAGCGGCCTCCGCTTTCCGGGGTATCCGCCGACCCACACCGGGATCCCGGGCCGCTGCACCGGCCGGGGCAGGAACCGCATGCCGTCGACCGTGTAGTGCTCGCCACGGTGGTACACGGGCTCGCCCGACCAGGCTGCTGTCAGGATCTCCAAGGCCTCGTCGAGCATTCCTGCGCGCCGGCGGTCATCGAGTTCCTCCCCGGTGCTCGAGAGCTCGTTCCCGGACCCGTCGCTGCCGAGGCCGACGCCGAGCGTCAAGCGGCCGCCGCTCAGCCGATCCAGGGTCGCGGTCTCCCTGGCCACCTTGACCGGTCGGCGCCTGGCCAGCGGGGTGACCATGGGACCGAGCCGGATCGTCTCGGTGGCGGTGGCGATCGCCGCGAGCGTGATCCAGGCATCGGCGACCTCGAGAACCGGCTCCCGCCAGCGGACGTGATCCCAGAGGAAGATCCCGTCCCATCCGGCTTCCTCCGCCTCGGCGGACAGCCGGGCGACGAGCGCGGGGTCGGCCAGCGCATCGAAGATCGGCACGAACAGTCCTGAGCGCATGGTCATGGACGGCGGGCCTCGATGATCCAGGCCCGCGAGTCGAACCACACGCCACGTTCGCCTGCGTGCGTGGCCAGGGCCTCACGGAGACGCGCGAGCGCCCGCTCAGCGGCGGCGGCATCCAGACGCCTCAGCACCTCCCTGGTGCTCGAGAAACCGCCGACCCAGGCGAGGGCCGCCGCGACGTCCGGACCGTAGTAGACGGGCTGGTGGACGTCGGTGAACGTGACCTCGCCGAATCCGGCCGCGCCGAGGATCGCCTCCACGGTGGCTGGATCGCCGAGCGAGAACGGCTCCCGCCCCTCCGGAGCCGGGACCGGCGACCCCTCACGGCCGAGCGCCCGTTCGATCGCCACGGACCACTCGTTGTGCTCGTGCTCCTGCCAGACCATCATCACCAGGCGCCCAGCGGGCCGAAGCGCCCCCGCGATGTTGGCGAACGCCGCCACGGGGTCATCGAAGAACATCGTCCCGAACCGACTGATGGCCAGGTCGAACCCGTCCTCCGGAAAGCGGTGCACCTGCGCATCGCCCTGCTCGAAGGCGACATTGTGGACCCGCTCGGCCCGGGCGAGTTCGCGGGCCCGCTGGATCATCGCGGCCGACAGGTCGACGCCGAGCGCGCTCCCTTCCCCGGCCGACCGCGCGGCGTCCCGCGTCGTCCGGCCGGTTCCACAGCCGATGTCCAGGACCCGGTCGTCCGCCCGTAGGTTGTACCTGCGGCGAAGGACCTCGTCGTGCAGCCGGAGTTCGGCGTCATAGTCGACCCGGGCGACTGGGTGGTCCAGGGGCCGATCCGGCACCGGGCCCGGGCCGGGATGGCTCGTCGCGCGCGGTTGCTGGCGGTCGTTCGCGTCCACAGCACAAGATCCTAACGAGGGTGTCCGTGATGCTCGATCGCCCGGACAGTGACGGGGACCAGACCATCGGCAAGGTGTCCAAGCCTGCCTCGGGATCTCCAGGTCCGAGGTCGGCGAGGCGTGTGCGTGGACGCGGCTAGCGGAGTGGGCGGAAGAAGGTTCGGATGTCGTCGGTGAGGAGATCGGGGGCTTCCATGGCGGCGAAGTGGCCACCGCGGTCGAACTCCGACCAGTGGACGATGGTGTGTTCGGTCTGGGCGAAGCGTCGGATGGCGATGTCGCCGGGGAAGACGGCGACCCCGGTGGGGACTGGGGAACGTTCTGAGCGCTGGCCCCAGCGGCTGGCGCCTTCGCGGTAGAGGCGGGCGGCGGCGCCGGCGGTGCCGGTGACCCAGTAGATGGTGATGTTGGTGAGTAGCTGGTCGCGGTCGACGGCGTTTTCGGGAAGTTCGGCGTTGGGATCGGTCCATTCCTTGAACTTCTCGACGATCCAGGCCAGCTGGCCTACGGGTGAGTCGGTGAGGGCGTAGGCGATCGTCTGTGGCCGGGTGGACTGGATGATGGCGTAGCCGGTCATTTCCCGACCCCAGTGCTCCAGGCGCTCCAGGCGCGCCTGCTCGGCTGCGGTGAGGTCGGCGAAGTCGGACGGGTCGCCGGAGGGCATCGTGAGCAGGTTGTTGACGTGGACGCCGATGACGTGCTCGGGGTCCAGGCGTCCGAGCTCCGGGGAGACGACCGCGCCGACGTCGCCGCCCTGGGCGCCGTAGCGCGTGTAGCCCAGACCGTGCATCAGCTCGGCGAAGGCGTTGGCGATGCGAGGGAGATTCCAACCGGTCTCCCTTGTGGGCCCCGAGAAGGCGAAGCCGGGCAGGGATGGGGCGACCACATGGAAGGCGTCGGCGGGGTTGCCGCCGTAGGCCCGGGGATCGGTGAGCGGGCCGAGGATGTTCAGGAACTCGACGACCGAGCCGGGCCAGCCGTGGGTGAGGAGCAGCGGCAGGGCGTCGGGCTCGGGCGAACGGACGTGCAGGAAGTGCACGGTCTGGCCGTCGATGGTGGTCGTGAACTGCGGGAGCTCATTGAGCCGGTGCTCCTGGGCTCGCCAGTCGTAGGCGGTTCGCCAGTAGTGGGTCAGATCCTTCAGGTAGTCGAGCGGGACGCCGTAGCTCCAGCCGACCCCCGGCAGCTCGTCCGGCCAGCGGGTGCGATCGAGCCGCTCGTGCAGATCGTCGAGGACCGCCTGCGGAACGGCGATCTCGAAGGGCTGGAGCTCGAGGCGGGTGTCGGACATGGAGACCCCCTGGTCGCCGATGTAACGGAACAGACTCTTCCATTCAATACTAACAGAACGGAAGGATCTGTTCCAGTGCTAGACTGTGGGCATGGGATCCCGCGGACCCGCCGACAAGGGCCAGCCAGCCGCTCCAGCGCGCAGCGGCCGGCGCGCGCAGGCCGCCCTCAACGACACCCGCATTCTCGAGTCCGCCCGGGCGGTCTTCCTTGCCGACCCGGGTGCGCCGATCGCCGACGTCGCAACCCACGCCGGCGTCGGCATCAGCGCGCTGTACAGCCGCTACGGCAGCAAGGAAGAGCTCCTGCGCAAGCTCTCCCACGACGGCCTCCAAGGGCTCGTCGACGAGACGCAGGCCGCCCTCGCCGACACCCGTGACCCCTGGACCGCCTTCGCCGACTACATGCGCCGCCTCGTCGACGCCGACACCAGCTCGCTCACGCTCGCCCTCGCCGGCAAGTTCACCCCGACACCGGAGCTGATCGACCTGGCGGAACGCGCCCACGAGCTGAGCACCACGTTGTTCGAACGCATCAAGGGCGTGCTGCGTCCCGGCGTCGGAGTCCACGATCTCGGGCTGACGCTCGAGATGGTCGCCGCCGTCAAGCTCCCGGACCGTGACCGCACGGTCCGGCTGCGCCAGCGCTGCCTGACGATCATCCTCGACGGCCTCCGCGCACACGACCGCGACCCACTCCCGCAGGACGCTCCCACCTGGGCCGAGATGCACCAACGCTGGGTCCCGTGAGCGGGGTGCGAGCGGGGGGATTCGAACCCCCACGGGTTGCCCCACCGGGACCTAAACCCGGCGCGTCTGCCGTTCCGCCACGCTCGCGAGCTGGGATCGAGCTTACAGCTCCGTGAACCAGGTCAGGCGGTTGGGCGTTCCTGGACCACCCAGGCGTTGCCGTCGGGGTCGGCGAAGAAGATGAAGGAGTTCCAGCGGCCGCCGCGGCCGTCGACCCGGTCGGCGCCCTCGTAGTGCTGGATGGGGCTGACCTGGACGCCCCGCTCGACGAGCTGGGACCGGGCGGCGTCGAGGTCGGGGACGACCAGCTGCAGGCCCTCGACCGAGCCGGGGGGTGTGCCGACCATGCCCGTGGCGATGGCGATCGAGCAGCCGGAGCCGGGCGGGGTCAGCTGCACCACCCGCATGTCGTCGGCGATCCTGGTGTCGTGGTCGACGGCGAAGCCGACCTGCTCGCTGTAGAAGCGCTTGGCCCGGTCCACGTCGGTGACGGGAACGACCACCACCTCCAGCTTCCAGTCCATGGTTGCTCCCATCGGCCTAGGGGAGCCCGTCGTCGAGGGGGCGCTCCTCGATGATCTCGACCGGTTCCTGCAGGCCGACCATGCGGCGGCGGGCGACGATCCGGCGCCGGCCCCAGGGCGTCAGGCTGCTCCAGAACAGCAGCGAGTACAGCACCGCCACCAGACCGATGAGCAGGAGGATGACCCCGAGGGCGTTGACGTTGACCCCGGGAACGTCGGTCTCCACGGCGAACATCAGGATGGCGCCCAGCACCATCAGGAAGATCCCAACCCCGATACGCATGCTCTCCACCGTCCATCCGGCTGCCTGCCCCAAGCTTCCCGCCCGGAGCGCCTGCGCCACAAGCCGGCCAGGCAAACCCCGCCCCGATGGCCGGGATATGGTTGGCCCATGAAGGCCGCGGTTCGCACCAGGTACGGCCCGCCGGAGGTCGTCCGGGTCACGGAGGTGGACAAGCCGGCCGTCAAGGACGGCGAGGTCCTGGTCAGGGTGCACGCCACGACGGTGAACCGGACCGACTGCGGCGTGCGGGCGGCCAAGCCGTTCTTCTACCGGCTGTTCATCGGGCTGCGGCGGCCGCGCCGGACGGTCCTTGGGACCGAGTTCGCCGGCGAGGTCGAGGCGGTCGGCGGCGGCGTCGGCGGCTTCCGGGTCGGCGACCGGGTGTTCGGGTTCGAGGGGACCCGGTTCGGGGCTCACGCCGAGTACGTGTCGGTGCCCGAGGGCGGCCTGCTCGCGACCATCCCGGCGGGCCTGAGCTACGAGGAGGCCGCGCCCTGCACCGAGGGGCTGCAGTACGCCCACTCGCTGGTCAGCTCGGCCAGGCTCCAGCCCGGGCAGGCCGTCCTCGTCAACGGCGCCACCGGCGCCATCGGCTCGGCGGCGGTGCAGCTGCTGCGGCACCTCGGGGTCGAGGTGACCGCGGTCTGCGGCCCCGACCACCTGGAGCTGGTCAAGCGCCTCGGCGCCGACCGCGTCATCGACTACACGGCCGAGGACTTCACCCGCGACGGCCAGACCTACGACGCCGTCCTGGACGCGGTGGGCAAGAGCTCCTTCGGCCGCTGCCGGCGGCTGCTCCGCCCCGGCGCGGTGTACCTCTCGACCGACCTGGGCCCGCTGTCCCAGAACCCGTTCCTGGCCCTGGTCACGCCGCTGCTCGGCCGCAGGCGGGTCCGGTTCCCCATCCCGCGGACGCCCAACCGGGAGCTGGTGCGCCACTTCAGGGAGCTGATCGAGACGGGCGCGTTCCGACCGGTCATCGACCGCCACTACCCCCTGGACGAGATCGTCGACGCCTACCGCTACGTCGAGTCGGGCCAGAAGCTCGGCAACGTCGTGATCCGGGTCACCCCGGCGGCCGGGTGAGTTACGCCCATGACCGCGATCTCGAACGAGGAGCTGATCGACTCGGCCCAGGCCGTCCTCAACCCGCGCCGGGTCGGCGACCGACTATTCGGGGACGTGGGGTCGACCCTAGTCACCGACAAGGGCAACCGGTACTCGGGTGTCTGCATCGACACCGGCTCTGGCACCGGGTTCTGCGCCGAGCACAGCGCCATCGCGGCCATGGTCACGGCGGGCGAGCACCGGATCGCCAAGATTGTCGCAGTGTGGCGCGACGAGGCCGGCGCCCTATACGTGGTCCCGCCCTGCGGGCGGTGCCGCGAGTTCATCCGCCAGGTCGACCCGGCCAACCTCGGCACCGAGGTGGTCCTCAGCCGGCACCGCACGGCCAGGCTCCAGGAGCTGCTGCCGCTCACCGACTGGCCGGCGCCGCTCGACTGACCCGGCTCAGGGCGTGCGCAGCCGGTAGCGGGCCTCGCCGTCGGCGATCCGGTCGAGGGCGCCGCCGTTGGCCTCGATCACCCGCCGGGAGCCGAGGTTGTCCTCGGCGCAGGTGACCAGGACCTCGCTGAGGCCGAGCCGGCGGCAGACGGCCAGGGCCTGGGCGAGCATCTGGGTGGCGTGGCCGCGGCGGCGGCTGGCGGGCACGACGTGGTAGCCGATGTGACCGCCGCTGTGCTCCAGCGCCGGGGTGAGGCGGTGGCGGATGACGACCGTGCCGAGGTAGTCGGTCCCGTCCACGAACCACAGCTCGGTCACCGGGACGCCCCACAGCTCGCGCACGGCGCGGCGCCGCTCGACGAAGGCGGTGAAGTCGGCCGCCGCCTCCTCGAGCCAGCCGGTGGACAGCCCCTCCTCCACGGCGGCCTCGGTCTCGCCGGCCAGGTAGGAGTCCCGGACCAGGGTCGTCGGCAGGATCAGCCGCGGCATGGCGATAGGGTGGTACATCACGGTGACAAGCGACAGCTGGAGTGGTCCTGATGGCTGAGCCCGAGCGCTGGCAGGTCTCGACGGATGCCGCCGAGGTCTACGAGTCCTGCTTCGTGCCGGCGATCTTCGGCGCCTGGGCGGGCCCGGTCGCTGACGCCGCCGGCATCAGGGCGGGGGACAGGGTCCTCGACGTCGGCTGTGGGACTGGCGTGCTCGCCCGCGAGGCCCTTCGGCGCGTCGGGCAGGAGGGCCAGGTTGTCGGCGTCGACCTCAACGAGGGGATGCTGGCGGTGGCGGCGCGAACCGCGCCGGAGATCGCATGGCGATCGGGCGATGCGGCCTCGCTTCCGTTCGAGGATGCGAGCTTCGACGTCGTGGTCAGCCAGTTCGCGCTCATGTACTTCCCGGACCGCGTTGCCTCCCTCGGCGAGATGTGGCGCACGCTCACGCCAGGGGGACGCCTGGCCGTCGCCGCCTGGGCGGCGATCGATCACGCCCGCGGTTACCAGATCCTGGTGGAGGTCGCCGCCCGACAGTGCGGGCGCGAGGCAGCGGACGTGCTGGCGGCGCCGTTCGTCCTCGGCGATCGAGTGGAGCTGGCCGAGCTCGTCGCCGACAGCGGCATCCCGGAGGCCCAGGTCACCCTCCATGAGGGCTCGATCCGGTTCCCGTCGGTGAAGGAGTTCATCCGCATCGAGGTCAAGGGCTCGCCCCTGGCCGACATGCTCGGCGACGAGGCGATGCGGTCGCTCGCCGCGGAATCCGAGGATGCGCTGGCGGAGTTCGTCGTCCCCTCGGGCGAGATCGTCATGCCGATGGACGCGCACATCGTGACCGCGAGCAAGGGGTAGGTCGCCATGGAGCCGGACAGACCCGAGCGGGGGGCGCGGGTCCCGCCGCGCTGGTTCGTCCGTCTCGCGTGGTCGGTGCACCGAGGTCTGTATCGCGTCAGCCGTGGCCGGGTCGGGCTCCGGCGGCCGAGGGGCAACCGCTACGGGACCCTGCGCCTCACGACCACAGGACGTCGCACGGGCCGGGAGCACAGCGTGATCATCGCCTACTTCGAGGATGGGCCGAACCTCGTCGCGATGGCGATGAACGGCTGGGCCGACGGCGAGCCGGCCTGGTGGCTGAACCTCCAGGCACATCCCGACGCGAGCGTGGCGCTCGTCGACGGTCCACGTCCCGTGCGGGCGCGCGTGGCGGAGGGCGACGAGCGGTCGCGCCTGTGGGGCAGGTGGCGCGAGATCGACACGAAGCTGGACGCCTACGCGGCGCTCAGGTCGACCGAGACCGCGGTGGTGATCCTGGGACCACGGCCCGATCCTGGCGCTGCGGGACCGCCGGGCTGAACCTCCTCCGGACGAGGCTATGCTGGCGGAGGCGTGAGCGGATACACGAGGCAGGAGGTCGCCCAGCGGGCCGGGGTCGACCCCGGCTTCGTCGACCGGCTGGTCGAGCTGGGGATCCTGACGCCCGGTGGCGGTGACGCGTTCTCGTCGGGTGACGTGCTCAGGGCGCGTTGGCTGCGGAGCCTGGAGCGGGCCGGGGTACCGCTGGACGGGATGGCCGCCGCCGTCCGGGACGGAGCGCTCTCGTTCTCGTTCATGGACGTGCCCGCGTTCGATCGGTTCGCGGGGCTCAGCGGCACGACCTTCCAGGAGCTGAGCGCGAGGACGGGCATCCCCCTGGAGCTGCTGATGGTGGTCCGTGAGGCCGTCGGCTTCGCCGAACCAGGTCCGGAGGACCACGTCCACGACAACGAGCTTGCGGTCGTGCCGCTGATCCGGCTGCAGCTCTCGGAGGGGTTCCGGCCCGTCGTCATCGAGCGGTGGCTTCGGGTCTACGGGGACAACCTGCGCCGGATCGCCGAGACGGAGACGGCCTGGTGGCGCAGCGAGATCGTGATGCCGCTGCTGGAGTCGGGCACGGCGGAGACCGAGATGCTGGAGGCACAGGCCGACCTCGGGACGCGGATGGCTCCCTTCACCGAGCGGGCCCTGCTGGCCATCTACCACGGGCAGCAGGAGCACACCTGGAGCCAGGGGCTGGTCGAGCTCGTCGAGAGCGCGCTCGAGCAGGCGGGCCTGTACCGCCGGCTGGACCGGCCGCCGGCGGTGTGCTTCCTCGACATCACCGGCTACACGCGGCTGACCGAGGAGCGGGGCGACGAGGCCGCCGCCGACCTGGCGGCGCGGCTGGCCCGCCTGGTCCGCCGGTCCGCCCAGGAGCACGACGGGACGCCGGTGAAGTGGCTCGGCGACGGCGTGATGTTCTACTTCCGGGAGCCGGCGGACGCCGTCCTGGCCGCCCTCGAGATGGCGGAGGTGGTCGGGAGCCACGGTCTGCCACCGGCCCATGTCGGGATCCACGCCGGGCCGGTCATCTTCCAGGAGGGCGACTACTTCGGCCGGACCGTGAACCTGGCGGCCAGGATCGCCGACTACGCCCGGCCCGGCGAGGTGCTGGTCAGCCAGGAGGTCGTCGACGCGGCGGACGGAGGGCCGGCGACGTTCACCGAGATCGGTCCCGTGGAGCTCAAGGGCGTCCCAGAGACGCTCCGGCTCCACATCGCCCGCCGCTCCACCTGAACGGCCACGGCCTCCAGGCCGTCCCCGCCGGCGATGGGATAGCAGTGGGCCGGGGAGGGTACCTGTTCGGTCATGGCCGACCCTGACACCGACCGCTCCGACGCGTTCCGGCGAGCAAGGAAGGCGCAGGCGCAGAGCAAGGCGCTGCGGGCGCAGCTGGCCGAGGCGGCGGAGATGACGGCCGAGGTCGAGGAGGAGGTCGCCCGCGTCCACCAGCAGCTCGCCGATGGGGGCGGCCCGCTGGCCGAGCAGGCCAGGAGACACGCCGAGCGGGCTCAGGAGCTGGCGGCGAAGGAGCGGGCCGAGGCGGCGCGGTTGCGCCGGCCTGAGCCCGACTGAGGATCCTCGGGCTGACCCGAGTGATGGACTCCCGGTCCTTGGCCGCTACCTCGCCCCCGGCGCTTGGTCGTCCCCCGACGTCTGGTCGCCTCCGGCTTGGGCCTTCTCGGGCAGCGTCGCCTCGTAGGCATCGAGCCACCGCTTGCTTTGACGCCGCTTCGCCTCCGGAAGGACCTGGACGAACAACACCACGACGACACCGGTCCAGAGTGCGAAACCGAGCGAGTAGAGCAGGTCCGCCACCAGCTCGAGCGGCTCCGTCGTCGCCGACGATCTGAGCAGGTAGCCACCGACGTGGGCGACCAGGCCGACGACGAAGCCCAACCCCAGGCTCTGGTACAGGATCCGCTGCCCCGACGTCGACCGCCGCAGCTCGGGCAGATGCGCTCCCATCCAGGCCAGCGTGTCGGGGTCGGACAGGCGCGGGTCGAGCTTCTCGTCGGTGAACGGGTGTGGAGCGCCCTCGGCTCCTCGTTCTCCGGTCATGGTCGAACCTCCTGCCAGCCAGCGCAGGTCCGCGGCTCCACTGCACCCTGGTCGTCCTGCATGCTGTCTACAGCCCAGACCGATGGCTCCAAGGCGACCACCCTACCGGTCCCGCCGGTCACGGTGGTGATCAGAGCCACGGCACCAACGTCTCGACGAGCGGTTGCAGACCACAAGCGGAAGGAGCCCCATGCTGAGGCAGGTCGCGGAGGGTGTGCTGGTCCACCAGAGCGAGCTACTCGAGAACAACGCCGTTGTCGTGCAAGGCCGGGCTGGCGTGTTGCTCATCGACCCCGGGATCACAGGCGACGAGATGGCCTGCCTCGCGAGCGACCTGTCCGCGTTGGGCCAGCCCGTTGTGGCAGGCTTCTCGACGCATCCTGATTGGGATCACGTGCTCTGGCACGCCAGCCTCGGCGAAGCGCCCCGTTACGGTACGGCCCGCTGCGCGGCTTCAATGCGAGATCTGCTGTCGGACGCGGGTTGGAAGGCCCGTGTCGCCGAGGGGCTACCGCCAGAGGTCGCCGAGGAGATACCGCTGGACCTGTTCGGCCTCATTACCGGCCTGCCCGCCGAAACCACGCACATCCCGTGGGATGGCCCGCAGGTCCGGATCATCGAGCATCAGGGACATGCCCCGGGCCATGCGGCGCTGCTGATCGAGGAACGCAGGGTTCTCGTCGCCGGCGACATGCTCTCTGATGTCTTGGTACCGATACTCGACTTGAACGACACCGCTGACCCGATCGAGGACTACCTCGCCGCGCTGCGGCTGCTCGAGGGCGTGGCGGGCGACGTCGATGTCCTCGTCCCCGGCCACGGGTCCGTCGGCGGAGCTGATCAGCTACGCGCACGGATCGACCAGGATCGGGCGTACGTGCACGCCTTGCGCGACGGCCACGATCCCAGCGACCCGCGGATCGGCCCATCGGCTAAGCCCGGCTGGGAGTGGGTAAGCGATGTGCACAACGGGCAAGCCCAGCGCCTCGCCCGAAGAAGCGAGCACGACGGGACGCCCGGATAGAGATCCGCTTGCGACACAAGACGACCCCGCCAAATTCTTGACTCAAGACAACCGGGCATGCCTGGGAAGCCCACGACCCCACCCTGACCCGCCCCATCGCGGCCTCCCTGGAGCGCTGCGCCGAGCTCCTTGGCGTCGACCTCGCCGCCATTCAGGAGGCGGCCGCCCACGTCGAACCCTACCTTCCGGTCGACGGCACCAGGGTCTGGAGCCTGATGCAGCTCGAGCGCCACCTGCGCCCTGACGCCTGTGGCCGGGTCCGCGGCGGCTACTCGCCCGGCGGCGGCCACGGGCCACCGGGCCGCTGCCCCGGTGACCCAGCGGGGGGGCAACTGCTCGTTCTGCGGCGCCACCCGTGGGCCCTTTACCAAGGTGGAGGGGCTGTTCACGGTGCTGATCTGCATCCCCTGCCCGGAGATCCGGCAGGCCCAATCGAACACCCGCCTTGGTCGTCACAACCCTGGCCCGTATCCGGCCATGACTCGGGCCGAGATGCGGGAGAGTTTGGAGTTGCTGCCCAGCTGGGTGCTGGCCTAGAAGGCGGCGGCCAACCGCCAGGTCATCGCGGTCATGCGCCAGCGGCTGGCGGCTGGCGAGCAGGTCGCCCGGATGTACCAGGAGCCGGGCCTGGCCTGGCTGGAGCGCCAAGCCGCGGCCGCCGAGCAGCTGCTCGCCGAGCGGCAAGCCGACGCCTAAGAACGATGACAAGGGCGTGAGCTGAAGCGTCGACTAGCGGCCCCATATCGCGACCAGGTTGAGCTGTGGGAGGGCGGGGGCCGCCAGGTCCCTATCGTCGACGTCGAGGCCGCGAATCGCCAGGCGTGCCGCCGTTGGCGGGTGGTGGAGATCGCGCCGACCCGTTCCGGTGGGCGCGATCGCTGCAGCTGCTCGACCAAGAGGCCTGCCGGTGCTGGAGTAACCCGCAGTCGCCGGGCCGCATGACGCCAGCCACCGCCCGGTCCTACGAAGCCGTCATCAACCAGCAGCTGACCCACTCGGGCGACTCGCGGTTGGCCCGCCACATCGGCAAAGCGGTCCTCTGCGAGGAAGCCCGCGGCGCCCAGCTAGCCAAGGGCGAAAGGACTTACCTCGCCGGATCGACGCCGCGGTGGCCGCCGTGATGGCTGTGCATCGCGCCGCCGAGCTGGCCGGCGCCCACGAGCCAGCATTTACATCAGAGCGCACTACGACCCCGGGAGAGATGGGGCTCCCCGGGGTCGTAGCTTGGGCCATGCTTCGCTGGGAGCTTGGCCCGCGGGTCGATGGGTGTCTCCGGGCTCAAGGTAGGTGCCCGCCCATCGACCTACGAAGGAACGTTACCAGCATGGCCAGCATTACCTGCCAAAGCAGGGTGCTTGGCATGGGTTAGGCTGTGTTCGCCTGCTAGGTCCACCTTGTCGCTGCTTGCTGGAGGTGCCGCTTGCCTGCTCTCGCCGATCAGATGCGTCGCCGGTCGATCGTCCTGCTTGTCGCCCTGGTCTCGGCCCTGGTCATGGCCGTGGCGCCCTCGGGCGCGGTGGCCCAGGAGCGTTCTACCGGTGCCCCGGCTGGCTTCACGCTCACGCTGTTGCACAACAACGACGGTGAGTCCCAGCTGCTGCCGAGCACCGACGGCAACGTCGGCGGGGTCG
>Ga0081538_10001388_pt1 | contig 24834 bp, 23 predicted proteins | sample TabmetS5T2R1_FD_71022 | JGI IMG/M metagenome (GOLD analysis project Ga0081538, IMG submission 71022) | Tabebuia heterophylla rhizosphere microbial communities from the University of Puerto Rico - S5T2R1 | ecosystem: Host-associated > Plants > Roots > Rhizosphere ... | reverse complement strand
GAGTACCGCGTGGCGCTGACGCCGGCCGGCGCCCGCGAGCTGGCCGAGCACGGCCACGAAGTGCTGATACAGGCCGGCGCCGGGGTGGGCAGCACGATCGCCGACACCGAGTACGAGGCCCAGGGCGCGCGCATCCTGCCGGACGCCGCCGCCGTGTTCGAGGAGGCGGAGCTGATCCTGGGCGTCAAGGAGCCGCAGCCGGAGGAGGTGGAGCTGCTGCGCCCCGAGCACACGCTCTTCACGTACCTCCACCTCGCGCCCGCGCCGGCGCTGACGAAGGGGCTCTGCGCCAGCGGCGCCACCTGCGTGGCGTACGAGACCGTCGAGGACCCGCGCGGCCGGCTGCCCCTGCTCGCACCCATGAGCGAGGTGGCGGGCAAGATCGCCACCCAGGCGGGGGCATTCTTCCTCGAGCGCCCGCTCGGGGGCCGCGGGGTGCTGCTGGGCGGCGTGCCCGGCGTGGCCGCCGCCACCGTGATGGTGATCGGGGGCGGGGTGGTGGGCCGGAACGCGGCCTTCATCGCGATCGGCATGGAGGCCGAGGTCTACGTCTATGACCGCAGCATCGACCGCCTGCGCGAGCTCGATGTCGCCTTCGGCGGCCGGGCCTCGACGGTGTACTCGTCCACGCTCGCGATCGAGGAGATGCTGCCGCGGGCGGACCTCGTGATCGGCGCGGTGCTGGTCCACGGCGCCCGGGCGCCGTACGTGGTGCGCCGCCGTCAGCTGAAGCTGATGAAGAAACGCGCGGTGCTGGTGGACGTCTCGATCGATCAGGGGGGCTGCTTCGAGACCTCGAAGCCGACCACCCACTCCGATCCGGTCTACGAGGTGGACGGCGTGACGCACTACTGCGTGGCCAACATGCCCGGTGCCGTCCCGGTGACCTCGACGTTCGCGCTCACGAACGCCACCCTGCCGTACGTGCTGGAGCTGGCCGACTACGGCCTGAAGGGCGCGATCGCGCGCGACCCGGGCCTGCGCCCGGGGGTGAACGTCGCCGCCGGCAAGGTCACCCACCCCGCCGTGGCCGAGGGGGTGGGGGTGCCGTTCACGCCCGTCGAGGACGTGCTCGACGTGGCGCAGACGGCGTAGCTAGAGGGCGGCCCGCGTCACCGCGGCCAGCGCCGCCAGCTCGTCGCGCAGGCTCACGACCAGGCCGTGATCGGGGATCAGCCGGTCGAGCATGTCCAGCGACGCCCGATAGTGATCGATCTTCGCGCGATCGGACTCCCGCAGCGGGCTGCGGCTCGCCCGCACGCGCATCTCGCGGGTCTTCGAGACCTTGTCCGCGGCGAACACGGCGGCCGCCTCCGGCCCGGCCCGGGCCACCTGGAGTCGAAGCGCGGCCTTGCGCTCGCGCGCGTCCGAGATCGAGCCGTCCTCGGTCACGGCCGCCACCAGCGTCGCCACCCGCGCCCCGAAGCGGTCACGGATCTCCACGGGCTGGGCGTCGGTGTCCTCGAGCACGTCATGGAGCACTCCCGCGGCGACCACATGGTCGGGAAAGCCGGCGTCGTGCAGGAGAGAGGCGACCTCCAGCGGGTGCAAGACGAACGGCGCGCCGTCGGCCTCGCGGCGCTGGCCGGCGTGGCGCTCGTTCGCGAAGGTGAGCGCCGAGCGCGTGTAGGGCCGGTTGCGCGGGAAGCTCTGGGTGCTGTTCGGCGTGACCGTCATTGAGCTCGTTCACACAGCGTTGGCATGCAGCCGGGCGGTGAGGTACGACACTGTTACGGCCATGGGCAGCGTCTGTTACGCCCCGAAGGTGCCTTCGTACCAGGTCGAGCGGATGCTTCGCAACCCCCCAACGCGGTTTGGAGCGCAGTGGTGATGCGCTTCGTCGCCACCCGTGTCCTCCCCGCGCTGATCGTCGTGGGCGTCGTCCTGGCCCTCATCTTCGGCACGTCCGACGACCCCGTCGGCCAGGGGTCGGAGCGGGCGGCGCTGTCCGCGCAGCCCCTCCTGCGTCCGGTGGCGCGCCGCGCCGCCGTCCCGCGCCGCCCGCACGTGATCCTCCTGATCCTCGACGAGTTCCCCGCCGACTCGCTGCTCGCCCGCGACGGGCGCATCGACCCAGTGCGCTACCCGAACTTTGCCGCTCTCGCCGGCAACGCCACCTGGTTTCCGAACGCCCATACGGTCTACGACTCGACCACGAAGGCGGTGCCGCTGATCCTCGACGGCATCCGTCCGCGGCCGGGCACGTCCGCGGACCGCAGCGGACACCCGCGCTCGATCTTCGACATGTTCGCGCGCCGGCGGTACCGGATCGTGAGCGCGGAGGAGGCGAGCGCGATCTGCCCGCCCCGGTTCTGCCGCGGAGCGCCCACGCGCCGGCCGGCGATCCTGCCGCACCTGGGCCACGGCCGGCCCGAGCGCTTCGAGCGCTTCCTGCGGACGATCCGCCCCGGTCGGCCCGGGTTCTGGGTCAAGCACATGCTGTTGCCGCACGGGCCCTACCTCTATCTCCCGTCCGGGGCGCAGACCCGCCCCGGCGCACGCGACCCGCTGCCCGGCATGCTGAGCGTCCCCGGGTTCCACGACCCGTTCCTCACGCGCCACAACGAACAGCGCTACCTGCTCCAGCTGGGCTACGTCGACGGGCTGATCGGCCGACTGCTGCGGCGACTCGACCAGCTCAACATGTACGACGACACGCTGATCGCCGTGACGGCCGATCACGGCTTCGCCTGGCAGGTCGGCGTCGAGACCCGGCGCAGCGTGCGCGACTGGAACGTGGAAGAGCTCGCCCCCGTGCCGCTGATCGTCAAGGCCCCCGGTCAGCGCCGCCCCCGCATCAACGGGGCCTACGCCCGGACCCTCGACGTCGCGCCCACGATCGCGGACGTCCTCGACTTCCGCCTGGGCTATCGCACCGATGGACGGTCGGCGTTCTCGGACGCGGCGCGCCGGCTGCGTGTCGTCCGCCTGCCCACGCGGGACTTCAGCGCGATCGTCCGGCTCTCCGGACGGCGGTGGGAGGCGCGCCGGCGCCGGGTGGTGCGCCGGCGGCTGAGGCAGCTGGGATCCGGCGACTGGGCCAGCCTCTACACGGGAATAGGGCCCAACCGAGCGCTGCTCGGCCGCCGGACCGACGAGCTCCAACCGGCAGCCGCCACCCGGGCGCGCGCGAGCATCGCTCGGGAGTCGGCCTTCTCCGACGTGCGAAGGGCGACCGGGATCGTGCCCACGCAGATCGCCGGCGACCTCCGGGGGCCCAGAGCGGGTCGCAAGCGCGACCTCGCGGTGGCCGTCAACGGCCGCATCGAGGCGGTGGGGCGGTCGTTCTATCTGAAGGGGGACGTCACCGAGCACTTCGCGCTGAACGTGCCCGAGGCGAGCCTGCGGGAAGGTCAGAACACCGTCGAGCTGTTCGAGGTCGGCGCCGGCGGCCGCCTGCGCCTGCTCGCCACCGCTTAGTGCTCCCCGCCGCAAGTACCGCCGCGTTTGGCGGCTGCAAGCCTTCGCCTGGCTGCGTCCTCGCTCGCTCGCGTACTTTGCAAGTACGCGACGCTCGCTGCGTCCTTGCCATGCTTGGCTTTCGCTCGCCAATCCGCGACGGAACTTACGCCGGGAAGCACTTAGATTCAGGTCCCATGCGCGCGTGGGCCCTGGTCGCGGCGGCGTCGGCCGCCCTGTTCGGAGGCGGCTGCCTCGGGGCGAACGATCCCGAGCGGGCCCAGCTGCGGCCTCCGGTCGTGGTCCTCGTGCTGGACGAGTTCCCGGCCGACGTGCTGCTTCGCCCGGACGGGCGCATCGACGCCGCCCGCTTTCCCAACTTCGCCGCACTGGCCCGCATCTCGACCTGGTTCCCGAACGGCTCAACGGTGCACGACTCGACGTTCAAGGCCGTGCCGAGCATGCTGGACGCGCGGCTGCCGCGCCGCGGCACGGCGGCCGACGTGCGCAGCCACCAGCCGAGCGTCTACCACCTCATGGACCAGCTCGGATACCAGGTCGTGAAGGTCGAGTCGGGGACTGCGATCTGCCCGCCGCGGATCTGTCCCGGCACCCGTACGCGCCGTCCCGGCGTGCTGGCGCGGCTCGCCGGGGGCGGCCGGCCGGCGCGACTGCACCGGTGGATCGGCGCGATCCGCGCGCGCCCCAGGCCCACCTTCTACTTCCAGCATGCGCTGCTCCCCCACGAGCCCTGGATCTACCTACCCTCGGGTCGCCGCAGCCGGCCCACCGGGGAGGATCCGATCGGGGGCCTGAACCGCTGGATCGGGTTCCACGACGCCCGCCTCACCGAGCACAACCACCTGCGTCACCTGCTGCAGGTGGGCTACGTGGACCACGAGCTCGGCCGGCTGCTGCGGCGCCTGCGGCGCACCGGGCTGCTGCGGCGCTCGCTCCTGGCGGTCGTTGCCGACCACGGCTACTCCTTCGACGTCGGCGTGCTCAGCCGGCGCCGCGTTCGGGAAACCACGATCGAGGAGGTCGCCCCCGTTCCCTTCTTCGTCAAGGCCCCGGGGCAGATGCAGGGGGAGATCGACGAGAGCCTGGTGCGAACCGTCGATCTGGTCCCGACCATCGCGGACCTGCTCGGAATGCGGGTGTACTGGAGCCACGCCGGCCACTCGGCCTTCTCCGAGGTCACGCGCGAGCGTGAGGAGCTGCGGGTCCCCACGCGCAGCTTCGACCGCGTGATCCGCGTCGGGCGCGAGGACCTGGAGCGCCGGCGGCGGGCAGTTAGGGTGAGGCGCGCGCGAACCTACGGGACCGGGACCGAGAGCGAGCTGCTCTTCGGTGATCCGTGGGCGATGGCCTATCGGATCGGCCCCCACCTGGAGCTCTTGGACCGGCGCGTGGCGGAGCTGCGGGTGGCGCGTCCGAACGAGGTCCGCGCGCGAGTGGCCAACGCCGGCCTGGCCGCGCACGTGCGGCTGGACTCGGCGGTGCTGCCCACGCGCGTGACGGGCACGCTGCGCGGCGGCTCGTCCGGTCAGTTGCGCGACCTGGTGGTGGCCGTCGACGGACGGATCCGCGCGGTAGGGCGCAGCTTCAGGCTGCGGCGGCGTCCGGGGGAGTTCTTCTCGATGTACGTCCCCGAGCGAGCGCTTCACCGCGGCCCGAACACGATCGCGGTCTACGAGGTCAAGGACGGGCGCACGCTCGTGCGACTGAACTAGCGCATCTTGTAGGCCGAGTTCGGCTCGGCGCTCGCGTCGCGCTCGACCCGCGCGGGATCGGTGGCCGTGTTGACGAAGGCGCAGAAGTAGCGCGTGCGGTCGTCGCGGGCGATGCACGTCCGAAAGTAGTCCTCGCGCAGCCGCACGGTGTTTGCCGTCTCGAGGTTGCGGATCAGCTCCGGATCGCCCGCGCCTAGGACGAAGGCGCGAAAGGCCTCGGCGTTGCGCTCGGTCGCCTCGGTCTCGGACACCACGGTGGGGCGTGCGGCCAGGCCGGCGGCGAGCACGCCCGCCACGCTCGCCAGGAGCAGGCCGGTGCCGATCCGGTCGGACAGCACGTCGAACCGCGCCTTCGCCGGCGCCTCGCCCTCCACCGCCGGCCGGCGCGACCAAAGCCGACGGGCGAGAAACGGCGCGACGACCCCGATCAGGAACAGGTTCCCGAAGGTGGCCAGGAGGATCCCTGGGATGAGGTCGACTCCGGTGGCGATCGGCGGCAGGAGATGCAGGATCAGGCCGTCGACCAGCGTGAGCGCGATGAACGACGGCCACATCCACGCGCCGCGCAACCGCCAGCGGATCCGGGTCGGCCAGAAGCGCTCCTCGCGGTTCACCAGACGGAGAGTAGCCTTGGTCTCGATGACCGAGCTGTGGGTGGCGCAACTGGGCCTCGTGCCGTACCGCGAGGGTCTCGCCCTGCAGGAACGCCTGCGCGAACGGCGGCGGGCCGGCGAGGTGCCCGACCTGCTTCTGGTGCTCGAACATGCCCCGGTGTACACGCTGGGCAAGCGGGCGGAGCCGAGCGACCTGCCGCTGGGGGAGGAATGGTACCGGGAGCGCGGGATCGACGTCTGCGAGACCGATCGCGGGGGGCGCGTGACCTATCACGGCCCCGGCCAGCTGGTGGCCTATCCGATCATGGCGATCGAGCGAGTGGCGGAGTTCGTCGGCACGATGGAGCAGGCCATCGTGACCGCCCTGGCCGACGAGGGGATCGCGGCGCAGGTGCGCGACACCCCCTTCACCGGCGTCTGGGCCGGCGACGCCAAGATCGCATCGATCGGCGTCCGGGTGACGGGAGGCGTCACGACGCACGGGCTGGCGGTGAACGTCGATAACGACCTCGAGCCCTTCGACTGGATCGTGCCCTGCGGGATCGAGCACGTCCGGATGACCTCGGTATCGCGGGAGACGGGGCGCGCGCGCTCCCTGCCCTGCTTTCGCAAGCGCCTGGCCTATCGCTTCGCCGATGCGTTCGGGCGCCGCCAGCGGCTCGTCTCCGCGCAGCGCGTGATCGACCGTCAGCTCGCCGCCGCATGACCACCCGCTCGCGCGCCCACCCCGGCGGCGCCCGGGTCCTCCAGATGGGCGAGGTGCGCCCGTTTCGCGATCGCAAGCCGGCCTGGTTCAAGCGCCCGGCCCCCGGCGGCCCGCACTACCGCGCGCTGCGGGAGATGATCGAAGGCCAGGGCCTGCACACCGTCTGCCAGGAGGCCGCGTGCCCCAACATCGGCGAGTGCTGGGAGCGCGGCACCGCCACGTTCATGATCCTCGGCGACACCTGCACCCGACGCTGTGGGTTCTGCAACGTGAAGACCGGCAAGCCCACGCACAACGACGCGCTGGAGCCGCTGCGGGTGGCCCAGTCGGTCAAGCGGATGGGGCTGCGCCACGCGGTCATCACGAGCGTGGACCGCGACGATCTCCCCGACCTCGGCTCCACCGCCTTCGTCGGGGTGATCCGGTCGATCCGGCGGCTCGCCCCCGGCTGCAAGGTCGAGGTGCTCACGCCGGACTTCCGCGGCGAGGAGATGCCCCTGGCCCGCGTGATCGCCGAGCGTCCGGACGTGTTCAACCACAACGTCGAGACGGTGCCCCGGCTCTACCCGCTCGCCCGCCGCGGGTCGCGTTTCCTGCGTTCCTGCCGCGTCCTGCGAAACGCGAAGGAGATGGGCGGCGACGAGGTCGTCACCAAGTCCGGCCTGATGACCGGGCTCGGCGAGACCAGGGAGGAGCTGCTGGAGGCCTTCGGCCTTCTACGCGAGCACGGCGTGCAGGTGCTGACCGTCGGGCAGTATCTGCGCCCCACGCGGGACCACCTGCCGGTGACGCGCTACTGGCACCCGGAGGAGTTCGCCGAGCTCGAGCGGGCGGCCTACGCGATGGGGTTCCAGTCGGTGGCCGCGGGTCCGCTCGTGCGCTCGAGCTACCACGCCGAGCAGACGCTCGAGCAGGCCCGCGCCGAGCCTGGTGACGCCGCCGCGTCCGCCTGAGCGGAGGCGCGCTCTCGGTCGGTTCGGCATCGCGGCGGCGGTGGCGCTGCTCTGCGCCGCGGCGGCGGTGGCCCTTGCGGCGAGCGCCGGAGACTCGGCCCGCAGCGACCGCTGGACCGCGCTGGCGCCGGCCGGGCTCGAGCGCACGGAGGTGGCGGCCGCGAGAATCGGGCGGGCGATCTACGTCGTCGGTGGGTTCGAGCGAAGGAGCGGCGCCACGACGGCCGCGGTGGAGCGCTACGACATCCGGCGCGACCGCTGGTCCCGGGTGCGGCCGATGCCGCTGGCGCTCAACCACCCGACCGCGGCGGCCCACCGCGGGCGCCTGTACGTGCACGGCGGCTACCGCGGGGTCGACGACCTCTCCCGGCCCACCGGCGCGCTCCTCGAGTACCACCCGGGGCGCCGCCGCTGGCGCCGGCTGCCCGCCGCCCCCACGCCCCGGGCGGCGCACGCCCTGGCCGCGATCGAGGGGCGACTCTACGCGGCGGGTGGGGCAAACGACTCCGGGTCGCTGCGCTCGCTCGAGATCTACGACATCCACAGGCGCCGTTGGCGATCGGGGCCCGACTTCCCCGGCCCGGCGCGCAACCACACGACGGGGGTCGCGTCCGGCGGCCGCTTCTACGTGCTGGCCGGGCGCGATGCTCGCAACCTCGCCGCGGCCGAGCGCTACGACCCCCGCCGCCGGAGCTGGCAGCGCCTGCCCGACCTCCGAACTCCCCGCGGGGGCATCGCCTCGGCGCGGTTGCCGGGCGGGCGCATCGTGGTGTTCGGGGGCGAGGACCTCGGGCCGGGCGGGACCACCATTGCGTCGGTGGAGCTCTTCGACCCCAGGCGGCGGCGCTGGCGGCCGCTGCCGGACCTGCGCACCCCCCGCCACGGCCTCGGCGGCGCGGCGTTCGGCCGGCGGATCTTCGCGATCCAGGGCGGCGTGCAGCCCGGATTCTCGTTCTCGAACGCGATCGAGGCCCTCGACGCGCGGTGAGCCCGGCGCCGTTCGAGCATCAGGCATCATGGCCCGAAGGCGCGCGTGTTCCCGCTGAAGGACGACATCCCCACCCGCCGAACGCCGATCCTCACCCTGGCGATCATCGTCGTTTGCTGCGTCGTCTACTTCCTGTTCGAGGACAGCTTCTTCAGCCTCAGCGCGACGGGGAACGAGCGGGTGCTCGAGTACGGCGCGATCCCCTATGAGGTGACTCACCCCGGCGACGACTGCGGCGGTGACCCGAACAGCGGTCAGATCGTGTGCGAGGGCCAGGAGGGAGTGCAGGGACGGGCGCCCGATCAGGCGCCCTGGTGGGTCACCGTGTTCACCTCGATGTTCATGCACGGCAGCCTGCTGCACCTGGGCGGGAACATGCTGTTTCTGTGGATCTTCGGCAACAACATCGAGGACTCGATGGGGCGGCCGCGTTTCGTCGCCTTCTACCTGCTGGGGGGGATCGCCGCCCTGGCGGCCCAAGTGGTGATCGACCCCAACGCCACGGTCCCCACGGTGGGAGCGAGCGGCGCGATCGCCGCGGTGCTCGGGGGCTACGCGGTGCTCTATCCGCGTGCACGCGTGATCACGCTGGTCTTCATCATCATCATCTTCACGATCATCGAGCTGCCCGCCCTCGTGGTGCTCGGGCTCTGGTTCTTGATCCAGCTCTTCTACGGCGCGAACGATCTGGCCCAGCCGGTGGGGGGCGGCGGCGGGGTGGCCTACTTCGCGCACATCGGCGGCTTCGTCTTCGGCCTGTTGCTGATCAGGCTCTTCGCCAACCGAGTGCACGAGGACTACGACGTCCGGCGCCGCATCCCGGTCTATTGATGGACGCCCACGGGCGGACCCTGGCGCTGGTGGGCAGCCTGGCGATCATCGTCCTCCTCGGCGTGCTGACGATCATGGTCACGCTGGCCGAGGGCGTCGACATACTCGTGGTCGTGTCCGTGATCGTGCTTGCGTTGCTGGGCTTCGGCGTACTGGGCGCGCTGAGCTCGGCGCCTCCGGATGAGTAGCGCCGCGCCGCCTCCCGCCCCGGGCCGCGGCTCCGCATCGCGTTCGAGCGCCCGCGGCGGTCGCTCACGGCTCGCTCGCGGAGGCCGGAGCCGGGCCGCGGTGCTCGCACTCGTTCTCGCACCGGTGGCCGTGGGCGCCGCCGCGTATCTGTCGTTCGCGGCGGACGACGACTCGCGCGGTGGCCACGCGGCTCCACTGGCGGTCGGCTCGCCGCCCGTGCCCGAGCGGCCCGCGCCGCCGCCGGTCGCGCCGCCGCCCGTGCCGGCCGAGCCCGTGCCCGACGTGCCCGTTGGAGGCGTCGACGCCTTCCATGTCACGCTGCGGCGGCCGCCCCGGGCCGCACTCGTGTTCGATGTCCGAACGGGCGACGTCCTGTGGCGCCATCGCCCCCTGAAAGCGCTTGCGGTGGCGAGCCTCACGAAGATCATGACCGCGTTGATCGTGGTCGACCGTACGAGGCCGAACGAGCCGGTCCGCATCACGCCCGCGGCGCTTCACTACAGCGGCTCGGGGGTGGGGCTGCTGCCGCGCGGCAAGCGCGTGCGGCTGGAGACCCTCCTCAACGGCTTGCTGCTCGTGTCCGGCAACGACGCCGCCATCGCCCTGGCGGTGCACGTATCCGGCAGCGAGCGGCGCTTCGTGGCGCGGATGAACCGCCAGGCCCGGCGTTGGGGCCTCACCTGCACGCGCTTTGTCTCCTCGCACGGCCTCGAGTACGGAAACCGCTCGTGCGCGCGGGACCTGGCGGTGCTCACGCGCCTGGCGATGCAGAGGGCACGCATCCGCCGCATCGTCCGTCGCCGCCAGGTCGCCTTCCGCTTCCCGATCAAGGGCCACCGCCTCTACCTGACCGGGCACAACCCGCTCCAGCGCATCCGCTACCCGGGCGCGATCGGGCTGAAGACCGGCTACAACAACGCGGCCGGCCGCTGCTTCGTAGGCGTGGCGCGCCGGCACGGCCGGACCCTCGGGGTTGTCCTGCTGAACTCGCGCGACCCGTCGCGCCAGGCGCCAAAGCTTCTCGACGAGGCCTTCAAGCGGCTCTAGATGGAGCCAGCCGGACTCGAACCGGCGACCTCCTGCTTGCAAAGCAGGCGCTCTTCCACCTGAGCTATGGCCCCGCGGTGCAAATGGTAGGCGCCGCTCTGGCTCCGGCGGACCGCTGGGGAGGCGGTGCCGCCGTGGCCGCCGGCGGCTCAGTCGAAGTCGAAGTCGCGCGGCGGCTTCTGCTCGAACCAGAGCCGGTCGTGCTCGGAAGTCTCCTGAAGGAAGTCCGGGGTCTCCTCGAGCATGTCCCCGCGCTCGGGCCGCGGCGGCCGTTCGTCCGCTTCGTCCTGGGGCGCGACACTGCTCACGTGCTCGTCGACCAGAGCGCGCGGCTCGTCGGGGGGTTCGGGCCCGGGCGCCTCGCCCTGAGGCTCCGGCTCGGCGGCCGGCTCCGTACCCCGATCCTCGTCGTCGAGCCACTCCGCCGGGGGCGGTGCCGGTTCCGGGGCCTGCGGCACTGCCTCGATCGGCGCGGGACCCGCGTCCGCCTCGTGATCGAACGGCTGAAGCGGTTCCGCCTCCTCGATCAGCGCTTCGGGGCGCTCCTCCTCGAGCGACTGCTCCTCGAGCGGTTCTGGCAACGCCTCGTCGCCCACCGCCTCCTCGCCCGGCTCACCGTTCCCGCCCGCGTCCGCACCCTCCACCTCACGGCGCACCGGGCCAAGCGCCTCCTCCTCCTGGCGCTTGACCTCATGCTCCGCAGCGCCGTGCCGGCGCTTGAGATCGAGATGCTCCCTGATGGCATCGTCGAGAACGCCCATCACGCCGAACCTTACCGAGGGTCGCCCGATGGCCTTCCAGCACCCGAACCCGCGCCAGCGGCGGCTCCGACCGCCGCTACCATGAGTGCCGCCCCGGGGCTATAGCTCAGTTGGGAGAGCGCCTGGATCGCACCCAGGAGGTCGCCGGTTCGAGTCCGGCTAGCTCCATCGCACGGATCCCTCTAGCCATGCGGGTTTCGCGGCTCTCGCGCCTAGTCCGGCTGCGCCGCTGGGGATGGTCGTTGGCCCGGTCTTTGGCCCGATCTCGCGCAGCCCGGCGCCGGGCGGCGTATGAGAAACCGCGTTAGCAAGCGGTTTTCGCCGGTGTGAGCGACTCAGTCCGCGGGCCGAAATGGACATTTCTAGGAGCGCCCGGGTTCGAGTTCCGGAAGGTCGGTTGCCGCGGCGGGCGCCTCCATCCTCGCCCGAGGCAGATGCACGCAAGAGGGTGCGCCGCTGCTGCTTGTCGTCCATCTGAGCTGCAAGGCGTCGGTCACGCAGTGAGCCCCGCACGCGTCCTCGGCAATCGTGCGGCAGGGCATCGAACCCTGCCTTGTCCGGCCGGCCGCGCGCCGTTTACGGTAGGTCGATGGAAAATGCTGTTCCCCAGCCGGAGCGGCATACAAGCCTTCGGGGGCGCTCCAGCGAGTGCGCGGTGTTGGACGAGTTGCTCGCGGCGGTCAGACGGGGCGAGAGCCGGTCGCTGGTGCTCCGAGGTGAGGCTGGGATCGGGAAGACCGCGCTACTGAAATACCTGATCGCGACCGCGTCCGATCTGACGGTCGCGCGGGCCGTGGGCGTGGAGTCGGAGATGGAGTTGGCGTACGCCGGTCTGCATCAGCTGTGCGGGGGGCTGCTTGATGGGCTTGAGTCTCTGCCGAGCCCGCAGAGGCGCGCCCTCGAAGTGGTGTTCGGTCTCAACGCCGGCGAGGCTCCGGATCGCTTCCTCGTCGGCTTGGCCGTGCTGAGCCTGCTATCCGAGGCGGCTGATGAACGACCGGTGCTCTGCATCGTCGACGACGCACAATGGCTCGATCAGAGTTCGGCGGCGTCGCTTGCGTTCGTTGCGCGGCGCCTGCTAGCTGACCACGTCGGCCTCGTATTCGCGGCTCGCGAGCCAGCCAAACAGCTCAAGGGCCTCGCAGAGCTCGCTGTCATGGGTTTGCCTAGGAGCGAGGCGCAGGCACTGGTCGAGTCGGCAGCGCCTTTTGGCGTGAACGAGCAAGTCCGCGAGCGCATCGTCGCTGAGGCACGCGGCAACCCCCTCGCCCTAGTTGAGCTCGCGCGCGGCCTAAGCGCCACCGAACTCGCCGGATTCGGCGCGCAGTCTGTTTCCGCGCCCTCTGACGGAATGGAGGAGAGGTTTCGCCGCCAGCTCACCGAGCTGCCCGAGGACACCCGGCGACTGCTCATGACCGCAGCGGCCGACCCACTCGACGACTCCACGATCGTCTGGCTCGCCGCCGCGCAGCAAGGAATCAAGGTGGAAGCTGTAGCGCCTGCCGAAGAGGCTGGGCTGTGTGAGTTCGGTGCTCGCATCCGCTTCAGGCATCCGCTCGTCCGCGCCGCCGCGTACACCGCGCTGCCCGCAGGCGAGCGGCGGCGGGCGCACGCGGCGCTCGCCGACGTGACGGACGCTGATGCTGATCCGGACCGCCGGGCATGGCATCGCGCACTCGCGTCGGCAGGTCCCGATGAAGCCGTCGCCGATGAGTTGGAGCGGTCAGCAGCTCGCGCTCGTGCGCGCGGCGGGCAGGCCGGGGCGGCTGCGTTTCTCGAGCGCGCGATGGAGCTGACGCTCGATCCCGCGCGCCGCGCGGAGCGCGCGATCGCCGCCGCAGATGCGGCGTACCTCGCCGGGTCCGCGGAGGACGCGCTGCGACTGGCCGCGGTGGCGCAGCGCAGGCCTCTCGACGAGTTCCAGCGTGCAAGGCTCGACGCGTTGCGCGGACGGCTGGCGACAATGCAGCGCCGTGCGGGCGAGGCGCCGGCACCGCTTCTCGGCGCGGCTCGGCGGCTCGAGCCGTTCGATCGCCGCGCTGCCCGCGAGGCCTACCGAGACGCGTTCATCGCGGCCATCTACGCGGGACGTCTCGCGGGTGGTACGGGCTTATCTGAGGTCGCGGCGGCCGTGCGCGTGGCGGCAAAGACGGGCCATCCTCCGAGCGCGACCGACGAGCTGCTCGACGCGGCTGCCCTACTCATCGATGCCGGCTGGGCCGCGGGGGCGGCGGGGGCGGCGGGCGCGCTCGCCGATTTCCTTGCCTCGCCGACGGCCGACATGCGCTGGCTTGTTTTTGCGTATCGCGTGGCGGTGTACCTATGGGACTACGCCGCATGGGATGCCCTCACCGTACGGATCCTCGAAAGGGTGCACGACACTGGCACGCTCGGACTGCTGCCAATAGCAGCCGCCTCGCGGGTCGGGTGGAATTTGCTCGCCGGCGATCTAACCGCCGCATCGGCGCTGGTCGTGGAGCAGGACACGGTGCAGGAGGCGATCGGCGGCGATCCGTCGCCCGGGTCACGGATGGCGCTCGCCGCCTTCCGCGGGCGCGAAGCCGAGGTCAACCAGCTCGACGAGGCCACGACCAGCGATGCGATTGCGCGCGGTGACGGCCAGTGGGTCGCCCTGCTCCACTGGTCGACCGCCGTTCTCTACAACGGTCTTGGCCGCTACGACGAGGCACTCAAAGCCGCACAGCAGGGAACCGCGGATCCGGTCGGCCAGCACGTCTCGAGCTGGGCGCTCAGCGAACTCGTTGAGGCAGCGGCTCGCTCCGGTCGGCCCGACGAAGCCGCCGACGCGCTGGGGCGGCTCGCGGAGATGGCACGGGCGTGCCGCACTGACTGGGTTCTCGGCATCGAGGCCCGCGCTCGCGCGCTCGTTGCGGACCGAAGGCATGCAGAGGAGCTGCACCGCGAGGCGATCGAGCACCTCGACCGGACACCGTTCCGCACGGAACTTGGTCGGGCACGCCTGCTCTACGGTGAGTGGCTACGACGGGAAGCGCGCCGCGTGGATGCACGCGAGCAGCTCCGGACCGCGCACCGGATGTTCACCTCGATGGGACTTGAGGGTTTCGCGACACGCGCGGAGCGCGAGCTGCGGGCTACCGGCGAGACCGCTCGGAAGCGCACGGCCGACACCCGCGACGAGCTCACCGCGCAGGAAACGCAGATCGCGGAGCTGGCACGCGACGGCCTCTCGAACGTCGATATCGGCGCTCGCTTGTTCATCAGCCCCCGCACGGTGGAGTACCACCTGCACAAGGTGTTCGGGAAGCTCGGGATCAAGACCCGCGAGCATCTCGACCGAGCGCTGCCCGTCGACACCGGTGCGCAGGTACAGCGACTCGATCAATAGGACCATGCTCGGGAACGGCTTGTCCCGGCCAACTCGCTGGTATACCCGGAGCTCACGACACCAGTGAAAGTTGGCTCTCTCGGTGGCGAGCCGCCGCGGGCGACGGTACGACCACGACGGTGCGATCCGCATGCTGCACGAGGGCATGCCACACGCTGCCGAGCAGCGCGGACTTGGCCGCTCCGCGCCCGCGCGTTCCGACGACCACCGCATCGGCATCGATGCGTTCTGCGACCGCAAGGACCGTTCTCGCGATGCTTCCGTCGCTCTGTTCCACCAGTGGATCGGCGTCGACGCCGGCGGCGCGCAGACCTCGAACGCCCTCTTCGGCGGTTCGATGGGCCTGCTCGCGCAGTTGCGCCTCGACGACCGCGGTCTTGTCGCTCTGGTCGTAGCCCAGGCCGAACCCTGAAGCCAGGCCGAACCCTGCGCTGGCGAGCATCTGGACGTAAGACTCCGAGATTGTGAGGACTGTCGCCGCCTCGCCATGAAAGAGCGGATCACATGGTCCGCAGCGGCCTGCGCGCCCTCGGACCCGTCGTAGCAGATGATGATCACGGCTCGAACCCGCCCTCAGGCTGGCGCTCGAGCCGGCTCGGCCGTCACGGCGTCGAAGGCGTGCTCGCGGCGGCGTTCGAGCCTTCGGGAAACCGGCAGGACCAGCAGCGCGGCGATGATGACGCTCCAGGCGAGGAGCCCGAGGACGGCGGTGCCCACGTCCAGGCCGCCGAAGTAGAGGATCCCGCGCTCGGCGTTGACCGCCAGCGCGCCGAACCAGAAGTGATGGAGGAAGCGCCAGAACGGGGCCATCACGGGTGTGGTGTACGTGGCGCCCAGGCTGGCGATGTTGAGGAACACGAAGATCGCCAGCGACGCGAAGATCGCGGGCGGGCCGAGCACGACCTGGAGCAGGCGCGTGCCCAGGCCAATGGTGAACACATACAGCGCGCCGACGCCGATGAAGGCGAGGATCGTCCCGAGCGAGCCCTTGTACGTGCCATAGGCGAGACCCCCGATCAGACAGGCGATCGTCGGCACCAGGAGGGCGGTCACCGCCATGATTGTGTAGCGGCGGGCTGGCTCCAGGGCAGGCGTGAGCGTCTCGAGGATCGTCGGCGTGATGTAGCCACAGATCGTGCAGACGATCATGAACATGAAGATCCCGAGCCCGAGTTCGTCCCCATCGGCCAGCGCACGCGTCTCACGCACGACCAGCGGCGCCCCCTGGGCGGCGGCGGCCGATCGCGCCAGGGTCTCGGCGGCGACCGCGACGATGCGGCCGCCCGCGCTGGCCACGACGACGGTCGCGGGCTGCTTCGGGTTCGCGGCCGGCACGTAGGCGGCGTCGAGGTCGCGCTGGCGTACGTCGTGGGTCGCCTGCGCCACGGTCGGCACTTCGCTGATCGCGAAGTCCGAGCCGGCTGACTTGGCCAGGCCAGCGCGCAACGGCGCGGTCTGTGCCGCCGGCCCGACCACGCCGACCTTGATGTGGTTGGGATGCGGCTTGTGATACGAGCCGATGATGCAGGCCGCGAACGCGGCCACGAAGAACAGCGGCACGAGCATCGCGGCCACCGCGACCTGCGTCTCCGTCAGCTGCTTGCCGTTCCTCATCGCGCGGGCCCCTTCGCCTTGTCCTTGACGTACATGACTGTTCCTTCCGGAGGTCGCTACGGTCGACGCTCAGAGGCGGATCTCGATGTTGCCGCCGGCCTGCTGCACCTCGTAGACGTGCAGCGGCGTGGAGGCGGGGCCGGCGATCACCGCGCCCGTGGTGATGTCGAAGCGCGAGCCGTGGCACTGGCACATGAGCGTCGTTCCGGTGAGGAGTCCTCCGGAGAGCGGGCAGGCCCGCTCGGCGCAGGTACAGAGGTCGTCGAACGCGTGGAGGCGGTCGCCGACCCGCGCGACGGAGATCCGTCGCTTGAGGTCGTCTAGGTAAAAGGGAACGACGAAGTCGTTCGCGATCGCTGCACCTGGTCCGAGCGTGCGGAGTTCGGTAACGAGATCGGTCATGGCTTCTCCTCAGTAGGGGTACGCGGGAATGACTTCTTCCTTCGTTGCGTCGAGGCGCAGCTCACCCGGAGCGCCTGCCGGCACGAATGGGCGGCGCGGCATGATCGGTTGGATGCGCTCGTAGCCGGAGCCCAACGCTGGTCTCGTGTCGGCGTCGCCCTTGTTCGGCCAGAGCGACATCGCCCGCTCGACGAGCGCCGCGATCGAGAGCGAGGGGTTCACTCCGGGGTTCGCCGGCATGACGCTGCCGTCCATGACGTGGAGGCCCGGCTGGCCGAACATGCGCAGATACGGATCGACTGCGCCGGTCTCGCTGCTCTCGCCGATCGGGATCCCACCGACGAAGTGCGCTGACGCGTTGCGGTTGATGACCTCGGTTGCGAGGGCCGCCTCGTGCGCTCCGAGCTGCTCGGCCACGCGATCGACGAAGTCCTCGATGGCCGGGACGTGCACCGATGGGGGCGTTCCAGAGGGCTTGCTGTGGAGCAGGCCGTTGTGCCAGTAGAGCTCGATCGAGGTGTCCGTCGTCTGCGAGCAGAGCGCGACGAACGACCGCTCCGACCAGTGGCGCGGATCGGCGGGCAGGATCTCCTCGCTCGGGTGTCTGAGGACGTGCTTGAGCCAGGACTCGAACGAGTGCTTCTGCTCCCCGTGCTGGTGGTAGGTCCCGAGGAACGCGAAGACGTTGCTGCCAAGGCCCCAGTAGGTCGGCTCGATGCTCGTCACCGGATCCGGCCAGGTCCCCGAGGTGATCGTGACCGACCCGGGCATGATGTGGATCCGCTCCGGGTCCTGCTTCCACTCCCCGTGGGTCCGCGTGATGTAGAGCAGCTGTTCGGAGTTGGTACGCGCGCGCTGCCCGAGTTGGCTCGACAGGCCCGTCAGCCGCCCCTTGTGCTGCATGTGATGGAGCAGCTTGGCCGAGCCGTACGCGTGGGCGGCGACGATCACCTGCTCGGCCGTGTAGGTGTGGTGCTGCTTGTGCGCCGCCCGTTGCGCCCAACCCGGATGACGCGTGCGGACCTCGAAGCCACCTCCGTCGAGCGGGGCGAGGTCGTACACCTCCTGCAGCGCGTGCACTTCCGCGCCCAGCTTCTCGGCCAGGTAGAGATAGTTCGTCGTCACCTTGTTCTTCGCGTTGTGACCGCAGCCGTTGTTGCAGTTACCGCACGAGATGCAGCCGGTGCGCCGCGGTCCGACGCCACCGAAGTACGGATCGTCGGCATCGACCCCCGGGGTGCCGAAATAGACCCCCAGCGGGGCTTTGTTGTGGGTCTCCCCCCGACCCATCTCGATTGCGACCCGGTGCATGGCCCGGTCGACGTCCGTGGGCATGTACGGGTAGCGGACGACGGCGAACATCCGCGTCGCCTGATCGAAGTACGGCGCCAGCTCCTCGGCCCAGTCGGTGATGCCGGCCCACTCCGGCGCCTCGAAGAACTGCTTCGGCGGGACGTACATCGTGCTCGCATAGACGTGCGAGCCGCCTCCGACGCCGGCGCCGGAGAGAACGAGGACGTCGTCGAGGTACTCGATCCGCTGGACCCCGTACAGCTCCGCGGCGGGGAACCACAAGAAATGCGCCAGGTCCCACTGCGTCTTTGGGATGTCCCTGTCCGGCCAATGTCTGCCGGACTCCATGATGCCCACGCGGTAGCCCTTCTCTGCGGCGCGGAATGCGGCGACGCTTCCGCCGAACCCCGAGCCGATGATCACCACGTCGTAGTCGAAACCAGCCATGGCGCGAACTGTCGCCGGACTGGGGTGTGCCTCGCATCTGGGAACCCCTAGTTCTGGGCCCCGGGCTGAGTCGCGGGCCGGCTGCGGCTTACAGGGAGCCTCAACCTCAGTCAGCCGACGCGTACCCCGTCCGCCGTCGTCAGTCGACCACCCAAGACGAGCGCGGTCTGGCGCAGCAATGTCTCGAGGTCGAAAGGTTCTAGTGCCGAGATCGCGTCGCGGGGGACCACGATCGCGTACCAGCGAAGTGCGGCACTCGCCGCCGTGTAGTACACGCCGATGTTCGCGACCGTGCCGCAGATAACGAGCGTGTCGATACGCCACCCCCGCAAAAGGTGGTCGAGCGGAGTGCCGTAGAACGCGTCGTGCCGGACCTTGCTCAGCACGGTCTCGTCGGCACGCGGCGCCAGCTCGGCAACTATCTCCCACCCCCACGTCCCCTCACGGCAGTGTTCGGGCCAGATCTGCCATTCGGGATCGCCTTGGCGGTGAGTGTCCTGGATGTACACCACGCGCATTCGGCTGCTCCGGGCGCGGTCCAGCAGCCGCCGGATGGCCGGGACCGTCGCTTTCGCATCCGGCACGAGCAGGCTGCCTCCCTGCTTCACGAGGTCATTCTGCATATCGATGACGACCAGCGCCGTTCGCCCTGGGTCGAGTCGAATCTCGTCCTGGACGGCATACCGCGGCACTTCAGGCGTGGCGCTTTTCGGGTTCTTCACGCGCGTCACTCGTGTGCGGAGTTTGGGCGCATTCGAATTCCCTCGCATCAGGGAGGCCCTAGTTCCGAGCGCGTGGTGTCACGCCCCGTCTGTCCACGAGCTCACGTCCTCCGGGACGTCAGCGGCCGCCGTCGTGGCCGGCGTCCCCGGCGGCGCCATCCGGCACGACTAGGGCCCACGCCCGGGTGGTCACTGACGCGAAGCTCCGGCGCCCGGGCGACCCTTAGGCCATGACCAACACGCCCGAGACGCAAGCGACCGACGGCGTTCAGACCTACGTCGGAAGGGGCGATCCCGACGGCAGGTTCGCGAACTACTACCCGGCGTGGGTGGACAAGCTGGCCGGGGACGTGACCCTCGAGGGCTCGATGTTAGACGGCGACGTGCAGGGCGCGGACGCCATCCGCGCAGTCATCGGCGGCGTCCGCGAGCTCTACGACCGCCAGGACTTCAACTTCGCCGGCCCCTGGGGCGAAGACGGCTTCATCGAGGACTACACCGCCGAGGTTCGCGGCAGGCCGCTCGGGTGCTTGCACCTGGTCACCTTCAACGCCGACGGACAGACGCAGCACATCGCAGCCCACTACCGGCCGCTGAGCTCTCTGATGTTCTTCTCCCGCCTGCTGCGCGAGAGGCTCGCCGGAACCCCTTACGCCGAGCACTTCCTCGCCGGCGAGGCTTGAACGGAATGACCGCGACAGCAACGCCCGCGAGCCGGTACGTGGCGGCCCCCACCGAAGTGATCAGCGCCGCGAACGGGATCGACTACGCGTATCGCCAGGTCGGCGACGGGACGCCGGCGCTCCTGCTCCTCCAGCACTTCCGCGGGAACCTTGACAACTGGGATCCCGAGCTGATCGACGCGCTGGCGCGCGACCGGCGAGTCGTCACATTCGACAACGCCGGGGTGGGCCGATCGACGGGCACGACGCCAAGCACGATCGCGCAGATGGCGCGCGATGCCATCGCGTTCATCGAGGCCCTCGGAGTCGGCGCGGTCGACCTCCTCGGTTTCTCGATCGGTAGCTTCGTGGCCCAGGAGATCGCGCTGATCAGGCAGGCAGTAATACGTCGCCTCGTCCTCGCCTCGGCAGCCGCTCGCGGCGCCACCGGGATGCACGGCTGGGCACCAGAGGTGATCGGAGCCGTGGGCGCGCCCGAGCGGAATCCCGACGGGTACCTCGACGTCTTCTTCACGCGGTCGGCCGCGAGCCGGCACGCGGGCGTGGAGACCCTGGAGCGCCTGAGCGCACGACGCGACGACCGCGACGAGCTGACGACCTGGCAGACCCGGCAGGCTCAATACGACGCCGTGTGCGACTGGGGCATCCCGGATCACAGTCAGCTGCAGCGGCTCAGCGCGATCGGCGCGCCCGTGTTCGTCGCCAACGGGGACGGCGACCCGATGATCCTGCCGCACTTCTCCTACCTGCTCGCCGGCCTGATGCCGCAGGCGCGGGTGAAGATCTACCCGGACGCCGCGCACGGGTTCCTCTTCCAGCACCGCGCCGATTTCGCCCGCGATGTGAACGCGTTTCTCACGGACCAAGCTCGTACTACCACGGACACTCTCGAAAGGAGATTCTCATGAGCTCGACTGATGCGTTGCCCGGGCTTGCCTCGGACGGCAGGACCGAACTTCGGGAGGGCTATGCCCAGGTCGGCGACGTGCGGCTGCACTACGTCGAGGCCGGCGACGGGCCGCTGGTCGTGCTGCTGCACGGCTTCCCCGAGTTCTGGTACGGCTGGCGGTTGCAGATCGCGCCGCTCGCGGCGGTCGGTTTCCGCGTCGTCGCGCCCGACCTGCGCGGCTACAACCTGTCGTCGAAGCCCGACGGCGCCGCGGCCTACACCGCCGGCGAGCTGGCCGCCGACGTGCGCGGTCTCATCCACGAACTCGGTGCCGAGTCCACGTTCCTGGTGGGCCACGACTGGGGCGGGACGGCCGCCTGGACCGTGGCGATGAACCACCCCGAGGCCGTGGACCGGCTGGCCATCCTCAACGCGGCCCATCCGCGCAAGCTCAATGAGGGACTGCGCCACCCCAGCCAGCTCGCGCGGTCCTGGTACTTCTTCTACTTCGCGCTCCCAAACCTGCCCGAGCACCACGTGCGCGCGAAGGACTGGGAGTTCTTCCAGCACTTCTTGCGCGACGCGCAGCCGCCATACACGAAGGAAGAGACCGATCGCTATATCGAGGCTTGGTCGCAGGAGGGCGCAGCCGCCGCGATGATCGACTACTACCGCGCCGCGGTGCGACCGCCCAAGGGCACCAAGACGGAGCTTCAGACGATCTCGGCGCCCACGCTGGTGATCTGGGGCCAGAAGGATCGCTACCTCGGCCCGGACCTCGCCGAGCCCCACCACGAGGACGTCCCCAACCTCGACCGCGTCGAGCGTCTACCCGACGCCTCGCACTGGGTCCATCACGACGAGGCCGAGCGCGTCAACCGGCTGCTCATCGACTTCTTCGCCCCCGCCGGCGCACCCTCAACCACATAACAGGAGGAGCAGATGTCCACGACGGAAGCGGTCGCGGCCGTTCGCGAGTTCGAGATCGGCTTCGACGAGTCGGAGATTGCGGAAATGCGACGGCGCATCAGCGCCACCCGCTGGCCCGATCGGGAGACGGTCGACGACGACTCACAGGGCGTTCCGCTCGCGACCATGCAGGAGCTCGCGCGCTACTGGGCGACCGAGCACGACTGGAGAAGGTGCGAGGCGCACCTGAACGCCCTGCCGAACTTCCTGACCGAGATCGACGGGCTCGACATCCACTTCATCCACGTCCGCTCGCGCCACAAGGACGCGCTCCCGCTCATCGTCACGCACGGCTGGCCCGGCTCGATCGTCGAGCAGCTGAAGATCATCGAGCCGCTCACGGATCCCACGGCGCACGGCGGCGACGAGGCCGACGCGTTCCATTTGGTGATCCCCTCCCTGCCGGGGCATGGGTTCTCCGCGAAGCCGGCCGACACCGGCTGGGATCCGATGCGGATCGCGCGCGCCTGGGTGGTGCTTATGAACCGCCTCGGCTACGGCGAGTTCGTGGCGCAGGGGGGCGACTGGGGCGCGGCGGTCACGCAGGCCATGGGCACTCAGGCGCCCGCGGGATTGCTCGGCATCCACTCCAACATGCCCGGCACGGCCCCCGCCGACATCGTCAAGGCGTTCGAGACCGGCGAACCCGCGCCGTCGGGCCTCTCCGACGATGAGCGACGCGCCTACGAGCAGCTGAGCACCTTCTATGCGAAGCATGTGGCCTACGCGCAGATCATGTCGACGCGTCCGCAGACGCTGTACGGATTGGCGGACTCGCCAATCGATCTCGCGGCGTTCGCGCTCGACCACGGCGACGGGACCGGTCAGCCCGGCCTGGTTGTGGCCTACGCGCAGATCATGTCGACGCGTCCGCAGACGCTGTACGGATTGGCGGACTCGCCAATCGATCTCGCGGCGTTCGCGCTCGACCACGGCGACGGGACCGGTCAGCCCGGCCTGGTCAAGCAGGTCCTCGAGGGGCGGCTGCAGGGCGACCTCACGCGCGACGACCTCCTCGACAACATCACGCTCTACTGGCTGACCAACACCGGGGTTTCCGCGGCTCGCCTGTATTGGGAGAACACGGCGGACTTCTTCGACGCCAAGGACATCTCGATCCCGTTCGCCATCAGCGTCTTCCCCGACGAGCTCTACCAGGCCCCGCGCAGCTGGGCCGAGCGCGCATACCCGGACAACCTCATCCACTACAACACCCTCGACCGAGGCGGGCACTTCGCGGCGTGGGAACAGCCCCAGCTGTTCTCCGAAGAGCTCCGCGTCGCGTTCAGGTCCCTACGCACGTGAGCCCGGTCCTCGCTACGCGCGTCAACCAGATCGCGGCCGGCGTCCTCGACGTCGGATACGCCGACGTCGGTCCCGCCGACGGCCCTGCGGTCGTTCTGCTACATGGCTGGCCGTACGACATCCACACCTTCGACGAGGTCTCGCCGCTACTGGCGGCGGCGGGCTACCGGGTGATCGTCCCGTACCTGCGCGGCTACGGCACGACGCGCTTTCTCTCAGACGAGACGTTCCGCAACGGGCAGCAGTCGGTCCTGGCGGTCGACACGGTTGCGTTGATGGACGCCCTCGAGATCGAGCAGGCGGTCGTCGCCGGCGCCGACTGGGGAGCGCGCACGGCCAATGTCGTCGCGGCGCTCTGGCCGGAGCGGTGCGCCGGGCTCGTCTCGGTGAGCGGCTACCTGATCGGAAGCCAGCAGGCCGGCGAGCTGCCGTTGGCGCCGGAGGCCGAGCGGCAGTGGTGGTACCAGTACTACTTCGCGACCGAGCGCGGCCGGGCGGGGTACGAGCGCCACCGGCGCGAGTTCGCAAAGCTCATCTGGCGGACGGCCTCGCCGCAGTGGGATTTCGACGATGCCACGTTCGAGCGCAGCGCCGCCGCGCTCGACAACGCGGATCACGTGGCGATCGTGATCCACAACTATCGCTGGCGGATCGGCCTGGGCGACGGCGAGCCGCAGTACGACTCGCTGGAGCGCCGCCTGGCCGAGGCGCCCGTCATCGACGTGCCGGCGATCACGCTCGAAGGCGATGCCAACGGCGCGCCGCATCCGGACCCCAGCTCCTATGCGGAGAAGTTCCGGGGCCCGCACTCGCACCGGACCATTGCGGGCGGCATCGGCCACAACCTGCCACAGGAGGCGCCTGAGGCCTTCGCCCAGGCGGTCATCGACGTCAACACTCAGTGAGGAGCTCTCATGTCAAAGGCAACCCCCAACGCCCCGCTCACCGTCGTCCTCGTCCACGGGGCCTTCGCCGACTCATCGAGCTGGAACGGTGTCATCGAGGAACTCCAGGCCGACGGGATCCAGGTGACCGCGGCGCCGAATCCCTTGCGCGGCATCTCCCACGACTCCGCTTACGTCGCAGGCTTCATGCAGCAGGTCGCCGGACCCGTCCTCGCCGTCGGCCACTCCTACGGCGGTGCGGTGATCTCCAACGCGGCGACCGGGCTCGACAATGTCGTCGGGCTCGTCTTCGTCGCCGCGTTCGCCCCCGACGAGGGCGAGCGCCTTGGCGAGGTGACCGCCGACTCACGCGACAGCGTCCTGGGGACGGCGCAGGTCGCGCTGCAGTACCCGACCCCGGACGGCGCGACGACCGCCACCGAGTTCGCGATCGATCCCGCCAAGCTCCACGACGTCTTCGCCGCCGACCTGTCGGCGCAGCAGGCCGCTGTGCTCGCCGCGACCCAGCGGCCGGTCTCCGAGCTGGCCTTCACCGAGCCATCCGGGCCGCCCGCCTGGAGATCGCTGCCGTCCTGGACCGTGCTCGCGTCCCCCGACAAGGCGGCCGGCACGGACGTGGTCCGGTCGATGGCCGAGCGCGCCGGAGCCGCCATCACCGAGGTCGAGGGCTCGCACGTGATCATGGTTTCCCGGCCCGACGTCGTCGCCGACGTAATTAGGTCCGCGGCGGCGGCCAGTAGCCCAGTCGCCGCCACAATGGGCTAGCTAACTGGGCGGCCTGGGGTGCCAACCGCTGCCGTCATCGCCGCCCCGCCGCGCTACTGCACAGCTACGGCCCCTCGCTCAACACGGGCCGAGTGCTCATGACACGTCCACTGAGGAAACACGAGATCGGGCCAAAACCGCGCTTCTTTGGCCCGATCCCAGCCGAAATGGGCGGAAACAAGCCAAACTCAGGGCTAGCGCACGCCCGAATCGCACCCAGGAGGTCGCCGGTTCGAGTCCGGCTAGCTCCAT
>Ga0081538_10001387_pt1 | contig 24845 bp, 27 predicted proteins | sample TabmetS5T2R1_FD_71022 | JGI IMG/M metagenome (GOLD analysis project Ga0081538, IMG submission 71022) | Tabebuia heterophylla rhizosphere microbial communities from the University of Puerto Rico - S5T2R1 | ecosystem: Host-associated > Plants > Roots > Rhizosphere ... | reverse complement strand
AGGCCGAGGAGGAGCCCGCGACCGAGGAGGAGATCATCGCCCTCATGCAGACGACGTTCGACGCCCGCAAGCTCGAGAAGGAGAGCGAATAGCCATGGGCATGGACATGAACAAGATGCTCCAACAGGTGCAGCAGATGCAGGCCGACATGGTGAAGGCGCAGGAGGAGCTCGCCAACGAGCGGGTCGAGGCGTCCGTCGGCGGCGGGATGGTGACCGTTACGGCGAGCGGCTCCGGCGAGATCGTCGGGGTCAAGATCTCGCCCGAGGCGATCGACCCGGACGATCCGGAGACGCTGGAGGACCTCGTGCTGGCCGGCGTCAACGAGGCCCTCAGGAACGCGCAGGACCTCGCCCAGTCGAAGCTGGGCGGCGTCGCGGGTGACCTGAAGGGCCTGGGCCTGCCGGGCCTGTAGGCAGACTACGGGCTGACATGTTCAGCCCTGTCGTCGAAAACCTCATCGCGCAGCTCTCGCGCCTGCCGGGGATCGGCACCCGTACCGCGCAGCGCCTCGCGTTCCATCTTCTCCGCGTGCGGGAGGAGGAGGCTCTCGCGCTCGCGGAGGCGATCCGCGAGGCGAAGGAGCGAATCGGCTTCTGCCGCGAGTGCGGCAACCTGACCGAGGAGGAGCTCTGTGTCGTGTGCCTCGATGCCCGCCGGGACCGGACGCTGGTCTGCGTCGTCGAGCAGCCCGCCGACGTGCTCTCGCTGGAGCGCACGCACGAATACCGCGGCGTCTACCACGTCCTCGGCGGCGCGCTCTCCCCGCTGGACGGCGTCGAGCCCCAGCACCTGCGGATCGACGAGTTGCTCACCCGGGTCGAACGGAACGGCGTCCAGGAGGTCGTGCTCGCGACCAACCCGAACATGACCGGTGAGGCGACCGCCGCCTACATCGCCGACCGCGTGCGCGGCCGCGCCCGCGTGACCCGGCTGGCGAGCGGCCTCCCGGTCGGCGGCGACCTCGAGTACGCCGACGAAGTGACCCTCGGGCGCGCCCTCGCAGGCCGCCGCGAGATGTGAACCGAAGCGAGCGGCTGAGCCGCTTGCTTTCCTCAGCCCGGTCTGTATAGAGTGCTCGCGTTGAACCGGGCGGCCTTCGGGTCGGCCGGTTCAACATTTAACCGGGCGGTTTCGGAGGCATAGCATTCCGCACATGGCGAGCTCTCCGACCGCGGCCGCCGCGGATCCCGAAGACCTGTTCGCGCCTGAGGTCATCGCCGATCCCTACGCCTACTTCGGGCGACTCCGAGAGACAGATCCGATCCACTGGAATCCCCGAGCGGAGCTGTGGGTGGTGACGCGCTACGAGGACGTGGTCTGGCTCGTCCGGTACCACGAGCTCTTCTCCTCGGCAGTTATCAAGACGGACCGGCGGCCGCCCCATCCTCCGATCGACCCCGAGGACGCTCCGTTGTTCGAGCAGGTGCGTGCGTTTCGCTCGGACCAGCTCGTCGAAAACGACCGGCCACCGCATCAGTCGATGCGAAACGCGGTCCACGAGTACTTCACCCCGCAGGCGATGGAGAGCTGGCGCTCGTTCGTCCGCGCGGCAGTGACCGAGCTCCTCGACGAGGCGGAGCCGGACGGGCGGATGGACGTCCTCGAGGCCCTCGCAGCGCCGCTCCCGGTGCGCGTGATCACGCAGATGATGGGCGTCCCCGAGGAGGACCGCGAACACCTGCGCCACCTCGCCGACCGGCTCCTCTACATCAACCGCGGCGAGCCCGACCGCATGCGGCACCTGATGGAGGGCATTCGAGGCATGATCGAGTACGTCTCGCCGAAGGTCGACGAGCGCACGGCCGCTCCGAGCGACGACTTCATCTCGGTGCTGGCGCGTGCGGAGAAGGAGGGCGTCTTCACGCGCCACCAGGTGCTCGTCAACACGGCGCTGCTGCTCTTTGCCGGGCACGAGACGACAATGAACCTGATCTGCAACGGCACGCTGGCGTTCCTCAGGCATCCCGACCAGTGGGAACGGCTTCGCGCCGATCCGGCGGGCGCTTCCCGGCTTGCCGTGGAGGAGTGCCTTCGGTACGACCCGCCGGTGAAGTCGACCCAGCGCATCGCCGCGGAGGACGTCGAGCGCCGCGGCAAGACGATCCGCAAGGGCGACCGCATCAGGTGGTTCATGGCGGCGGCCAACCGCGACCCGCGTGCGTTCGAGGATCCGGACCGGTTCGACATCGGCAGGCAGCCGAACCCGCATGTCTCCTTCGGCGCCGGCATCCACTACTGCCTGGGCGCGTCGCTCGCGCGCATCGAAGGCCAGGAGGTCTTCCGCGCCCTGGCCGAACGCCTCGATTCGCTGCGCCTGGAGAGCGAGGAGCTCGAGTATGCCCCGAGCATCCAGTTCCGCTCGCTGACCTCGCTGCCGGTGGCCTGGGCCTGATGGCGCGGGAACACCGTATCGCCCTAGACCACGACTTATGCATGGGTAACGGTCAGTGCATTCTCCTGGCGCCCGGGGTCTTCCGGCACAACGAGAACCGCCAGTCGGAGGTGACCGACCCGGCGGCCGCCCCGGGGGAGACGGTGCTGCAGGCGGCGATCTACTGCCCGACGGGCGCGATCTCGGTCGTGGACGCGCTCACCGGCGAGGTCCTGTTCCCGTGAGGACGAGCAGGGCGCCGGGCAGCCGGCGCCCTGCTCTTGGAGGTCCCTACAGCGGACAGTTTGGGCCGGGCGAGGGCTGATCGATCCGAAGCGGTAGCGCCGGCGTCGCCTTCGGGACGAGGTAGGTCGCGTAGATGATCAGCGTGTCCGTCCCCTCGTTGCGGGCCAGGTGCACCTGGTCGGGAGACGTGCTGAAGCCGCTCCCGGTGGGGTAGATGATCTCGGTCGTGCAGTGCTTGGCGTGGTAGAGACTGAGCGTTCCCTGGGCAACGACGTTGACGTTCTCGCCAGGGTGGTAGTGCCAGCCGAAGGTAGCGCCCGGTTCCGCCACGATCTTCTGCGTGACGATCTCGAAGGCGCCCTTGGTCGTGATCCTGGCGCTGACACCAGGGCTGAAGCGCGTGAACAGCTTTAGCTGCCCTTGGACGTCACCGCGGTAGGTCTCGGCCGTGACTCCCGATGACGGCGTCGCGATCGCGACGCCGACCACGACGACCGCGGCCAGAAGCGCCAGTCCGAGAACGGGCGCGAGGCGGGTGTGCCGCAGCATCCTTCTCATCTCTGTTACCTCCGTCTAGTTGTTTCGCCCAGCTCCTTCTGCTGAACTGAGCGATCCGGAGGGTTGCAATGGGGCGTGTGAGCGAGCGTGTGAGGAATGCGGCGGTCGAGCCGGGGGCGGATCTCACGATCCAGCTCCTGGGCGCGCCGACCGTCCAGCGAGGCGGCGTCCAGGTCGACGCGCCGCCCGGACGCAAGCACTGGGGCCTGCTCGCGTACCTCGTGCGCACCGAGGTCCCGTCGTCCCGCGAACGCCTCTCGGCCTTGCTCTTCCCGGAAGCGGACGATCCGCTCGGAGCCCTGCGCTCCGCGCTCTCGGCGCTTCGGCGGCAGCTCGGCCCGCATGCCGAGGTCGGAGGCAACCCGGTGCGGCTTGCACTCGGGCCGGAGGCGTTCATCGACGTTGCGATCCTCGGCAAGGGCTCGTGGATGGAAGCGCTCTCGCTGCCCGGCCTGGGTCACGAGCTCCTCGACGGCATGGCCTTCCGCTCGAGCCCCGCGTTCGAGAACTGGCTCGAGAACGAGCGCCGACATGTCGCGGGGACGACTGCCGGCGTGCTGCACGAGGCCGCGCTCGCGCTCCTCGCACGGGGTGACGCAGCGGGGGCGCGGGAACACGCGGCTCACCTCGTGCGGCTCAACCCGTTCGACGAGAACGCGCACGTGCTCCTCGTTCGCTGCCTGCGGGCCTCGGGAGACGCCGAAGCGGCGCAGCGCCAGGTGCAGTCCTGCACGTCCCTCTTTCGGCAACAGCTCGGAGTCGAGCCGAGCCCAGCCCTTGCGTCGGCGGCGGCAGAGCCTCTCGCCTCCGGCGGAAACCGGGTCTCCACGCCGTCGGCGGTCAACGTTCTCCTCGAGACCGGCATGGCCGCCATGGACGCCGGCGCCCCCGAGACGGGCGTTGCGCGACTGCGGTGGGCGGTTGCCTCAGCCCGCCGACAGGACGACCCCGAGCTTCTGGCGAGATCGCTGGTCGGGCTCGGCACTGCCCTCGTCCACTCGGCCCGCGGAACCGACGAGGAGGGCGCAGCCGCACTGCACGAGGGCAGCACCCTCGCCGAGCGGATCGGCGAGCGCCGTCTCGCCTCCACAGGCTGGCGCGAGACCGGATGGATCCAGTTCCTCCGCGGGCGCTACGACCGTGCCGAGACGACGCTCGCCCGCGCCGCGGAGCTCGCCGACGGCGACGAGGAGGAGCTCGCCTGGATCGAGGTCATCCTCGGAACGTGTCGCAGCGACATAGGCGACTACGCGAACGCGAGCAGGCTCCTTCGTTCTGCAACCGCCCGCAGCGAAGCGCTCCAGCGCCCTGAGGCACTCGGGTACGCGTGGACGATGCACGCGAAGCTCCACGTGCTTCGCAACGAGCTCGACGAAGCGGCTGCGCTGCTCGACCGAGCGCTCGAGCTCGTCGACGCCAGGGGCCTGAACTCGTTCCGCTCGTGGCCGGAGTCGTTCCGTGCGGAGATCGACCTCAGGAACGGCAACGTGGACGCTGCCGACGCCGCGTTCGAGCATGCGTTCGCACTCGGCTGTGAGATCGGCGATCCCTGCTGGGAGAGCATTGCCACGCGCGGGCGGGGGCTGGTCGCCCTGGAACGGGGAGAGGTCAAACGAGGGCTCGAGCTCTTGGTCGAGGCGCCGCGCCTCTGCCGTCGCCTGCCGGATACGTACCTCTGGATCGAGGCCTACGGCCTGGACGCGCTCTGTGGAGCGGCCGTCGAGCACGGAGACCCCTCGGCGGACCGCTGGATCGGCGAGCTCGAGGCCATCGCTGCACGCCGTGGCCTGCGCGACCTGCTCGTGCGGGCAACGGTTCACCGAGTGCGGCTTGGCGAGCCCGGCGCGCTCGAGAGCGCCCGCACGCTGGCCGGACAGGTGGATAACCCCGCGCTCGACGCGCTCATCTCGTCGGCCGGCTAGCACCGAAGGCGCCATCCGTACAATCGAGCAATGACCGAGGCGGCGTACGAGACCCTGCCCGAGCTCGAGTCCGACGAGGCGAAGCCGCCGACAGGCACCATGGTCATGAAGTTCGGCGGGACGTCCGTCGCCGACCCGGTGAAGATCCGGCGCGTCGCGGAGCGGCTGGTGGCGACGAGGCGGGCCGGCGCGCGGGTCGTGGCCGTCGTCTCGGCGATGGGCTACCACACGGACGAGCTGCTCGCGCTCGCGCACCAGGTCTCCCCGCGGCCGAAGCCGCGCGAGCTCGACATGCTCATCTCCGTCGGCGAGCGCATCTCCTGTGCTCTCGTGGCCATGGCAATCTCCGACCTCGGCACCGACGCGATCTCCCTCACCGGCTCGCAGGCGGGAATCGTGACCGACACCGTCCACGGGAAGGCGAAGATCGTCGAGGTGAAAGCGCACCGGATCCACCAGGAGCTGGACGGAGAACGGATCGTGCTCGTCGCCGGCTTCCAAGGCGTCTCGACCGCCTACGACGTGACCACGCTCGGCCGCGGCGGCTCGGACACGACCGCCGTCGCCCTGGCCGCTGCCCTCGGCGCGGACGCCTGCGAGATCTACACGGACGTCGACGGCGTCTTCACGGCCGACCCGCGGCTGGTCCCGGAAGCGCGCAAGCTGCACGCGGTCAGCTACGAGGAGATGCTGGAGATGGCCGCCTCGGGTGCGAAGGTGCTTCAGCTACGCTCGGTCGAGTTCGCGCGCAACCACGGCGTGATGCTGCACGTGCGCTCGACGTTCACCGACGAGCACGGCACGTGGATCAGGGAGGAGGACGAGCGGATGCTGGAGAAGGCGTTGATCTCGGGCGTGACGCACACCGTCGAAGAGGCGGTGTACGAGGTCGACGGGGTCCGCCCGGCGGACCTCTTCGAGGCGCTGGCCGCCGCCGAGGTGAACGTGGACACGATCATCCAGATGGACTCGCGAATCGTCTTCTCCGCACCGGTCGAGGACCGGGCGCACGCCGAGGAGGCGCTGACCGGGCTCGGGGCGGGCTTCGACGAGCAGCACGGGCTCGGCAAGGTCAGCGTCGTCGGCGCCGGGATGAAGAGCCACCCCGGAGTCGCCGCGCGCACGTTCGCGGCCTTGCGCGAGTTGGGTGTCGAGCCGAAGTTCGTCGCCACCTCGCCGATCAAGATCGCCTTCTACGTCCCGCAGGAATTGGTCGAGGAAACCGTTCGCGCGCTCCACGCCGTCTTCGAGCTCGATTCTGCCGCCGCCGAGAGGGACCATGCCTGACGTCCGGGTCGGGGTCGTCGGGGCCACCGGAGCCGTCGGCACCGTCACGCTCTCCCTGCTCTCCGACCGCGGCTTCGAGGACGTGCGCGCCTTCGCCTCGTCACGCTCCGCAGGACGGACCGTCGCCTACGGCGGGCAGGAGCTGCTCGTGGAGGAGGCGACGCCCGAGGCGCTCGCCGCCGGCGGGCTCGACCTCGTCTTCTTCTCTGTCGGAACCGACGCCAGCCGTGAGCTGGTTCCGCACGCCGTTCGAGGCGGCGCGGTCGTCATCGACAAGTCCGACGCCTACCGGCTCCAGGACGGGATCCCGCTCGTCGTCGCCGGCGTCAACGACCATGCCCTGAACGGCGGCGAGATCGTCGCCAACCCGAACTGCTCGGCCATGCAGCTCACGTGCGCGCTGAAGCCGCTGCACGAAGCCGCCGGGCTCGCGCGCGTCCGCCTCGCCACCTACCAGTCGGCCTCGGGCGCCGGCGACGCCGGCATCGAGCGGCTGCGCAGCACCGGGCCCGCCGAGGGAGACCTGGGGATGGACTGGGAGCTCGACGGCGAGGAGTTCTCGGAGGAGTGGAAGCTCCGGGCCGAGACGCGCAAGATCCTCGAGTTGCCGGAGCTTCCGCTGCACGCCACCTGCGTGCGGGTCCCCGTCCTGGTCGGTCACGCCCAGGCGGTGTGGGTCGAGACGGAGCAGCCGCTCAGCCCGGACGAGGCCCGCGAGGCGCTCACCTCCTCGGACCAGATCGAGCTGGCCGACCTGCCCACGTCCTCGGACGCGGCGGGACGGGACCGCGTGCTCGTCGGGCGCATCCGCAGGGACACGGCCGGCGACGGCCTCGCCCTCTGGGTCGTGAACGACAACCTGCGCAAGGGCGCAGCGCTGAACGCGGTCCAGATCGCCGAGCTTCTGCTGGCGCGCCGCTTGGTCGACGCCTGACCGGCAGCTCAAGCACTCACGGCTGGCGGCTGCGAACGCGGCACCGGATCGTCGCGCTCGCCCCTTTCGCGTACTGACTAGTACGCGACCGCGGCGATCGCGGCGCCCGGCTTGGTCGCAGCCGTCCCCGCGAGCACTTGAGCTACCGGCCAGACGTCAGCGGCGTAGGCGCTGCGCGAGCCCGGCGGCTGCGATCCCCGTGAGGGCGACCGCGGCTCCCAGCTCGGCCAACCACCAGTTGCCGAGGTGATGCTCGGCGGAGCGACAGTAGACCGCCAGCGCGATGCCGAGCGGCCCAGCGACGGCGGCGGCGGCGAAGCCGAGCCTGCCGCTGACCGGGCCGATTGCCGCCGCTCCCAGAAGGAGCATGATCTGGACGACCGACACGGCGGTCACCCATGCCGGCCAGGTCATCCCCGGCTCCGGCGCCGGCTGGAAGGCGAGGGCGACGACGAAGAACGTCAGCCACCCGGCCGCGACGAGCGCGCCTGGGACGAGCGGAAGCCGGCGAGGCTCGGCCCGAGTCTCACCGTACGCCGGAGCCGCCCACAGCTCCTCCAGCCCCTGAAGCTCGTCCGTCCGGTCCCGCGTCGTCGTCGGCATCGCCAACCTCCCTCGGATCGTCTAGCCCTAGGGTAGCGGGCTATGGCCGCTGTGGCACCGGCGCCGGCGTCAACGCCTCCTTGACCTTCCGCCAGGCCCGCGCCGTCAGGCCGTCCTCGACCGGCTGGAGCCCACCGAGCTCGAGGCGCGCGAGACAGACATCACCCTCCCACCGCAACGCAGTGAAGCCGAAATCGGCGAGGAAGTCCGACGGGAAGACCGTCCGGTGGACGAGGAAACGCTCGTAGCTCGCCTCGCCCTCCGGATAGCGGTAGCCGAAGGTCTCGATCGCCTTCACGCCGCGGTCACGCACCTCGCCGATCGCGGCGAGAAAGAGGCTCTGCAGCACCCACGGCGAGGAGAGGTCGACGAGGTAGGCGCAGGTGAGCAGCACCGCGTCCTCGGAGGGCGGCCCTGCGGGCAGCTCGCCCGCGCGCGGGAACCGCGTGGCCGGCCCGTACTGAACGAAGCCGAGCAGCCGCTCGCCCTCGCCGTGATAGAGCGTCCCCCAGGCGCCCCAGTCTTCCTCCATCCGCTCGGCCCACCGTTCCTTCGAGCCCGATCGGCCGCTGCGGAACTGCCAGAAGACGCAATCGACGCACACAGGCGGGGCGTCCCCGAGCGACGCCCGCGTCACCGGCGAGAGGCGGTAAGCCATTCCCGTTGCGAGTCTACTCGGGGACTCTCGGCTCTCAGAACCAGCAGGGTCGCCTCCGGGCGGGCGAAGAACCGGAACGGGACAAAGCTCGTGCCGAGGCCCCGGGAGACATGGAGCGTGCCGACCGGCAGCTCGAAGACACCCTCCCAGTACGCCGCCCGCAGGTGCTCGAGCCGGATCTTCCCGCGTGGCGTCGGTACGCAGATCTGCCCGCCGTGGAGATGGCCGACCAGGATCACGTGGAACTCGCCGGGGAGCAGCCACTTGACCACGTCGGGGAAGTGCCCGAGGAGGATCCGGAAGTCGGCGTCAGGATCGACGAGCGGCCCGTGCGGCTCCTGGAAACGCGCCGGGTCTCCGCCGGCGACCTGCACGGTGCGGTCGCCGATTCGGACCGTCTCCGACCGGTGCTCGAGGAGCGTGGCCTCCCGGAGCTCTGTCAGGTCGGCGGGGCGGCTGAACGGATCGCGGGTGGAGGCGATGTCGTGGTTTCCGAGGATGGCGAAGATGCCGTGGCGAGGGTGGAGCCGTCCGAGCTCGTGGGTCAGCGTCCGCACGCCCCGCCGGCGGCTGACGAGGTCACCGGTGACCGCCACCAGGTCGAGGTCGTGCCGGGTGGCCCAGTCCACCGCCTTCCGGAGGGCACGGCCGTTGAGGGAGAGCGTGCCGAGGTGGAAGTCCGAGATGTGGAGAACCCGGAGCCCGTCGAGATCCGGATGGAGCCCGCGCACGGGCAGGTCCCGCTCGACCAGGTCGACCCACTGCGCCTCGAAGAGCCCCCATGCGAGGACGGCCGCCGCAACCGCGGCGACGGCAACGACGATCCAAAGCAGCATCTAGATGCTCGGCCGGCGGTCGAGCATCTACTGGCGCTCGAGCTCGCGCTGGAGCCGCGCGGCGCGACGGCGAGAGCCGCCGTTCTGCGCCACGTCGGCGGCGCGACTGCGACGCCGCGAGGCAAGGACGGTGGCCGCCCCCGCGACGAGGAGGCCGAGCGCGAGAAGACGCCTGGGCACGGCGCGGATTCTAGTGCGCTCGGCTACGGGGCCTGGAGCTTGTCCAGGACCGGCTCGACCGAGACCACGTGACGCTTGAACTTCAGCTCTGAGTCCTCGAGCCCAGCGGCCACGCCGACCAGCTGCGATAGGTGCAGGATGGGCATCTGGAAGCGCTCGCCGGTCTGGGCCTCGAGCTTCGACTGCCACGCGTCGAGGGAGAGGTGGCAGAGCGGGCACGGCGTCACCATCGCGTCTGCGCCGGCCTCGATCGACTGGCGGATCGGCTGGATCAGCTCGCCGAGCGCGGTCTCCTCGCGGGCCTGGATGATCGGAAAGCCGCAGCACTTGACCTTCGCCGGGTAGTCGATCGCCTCGCCGCCGCAGGCCTCGATAATCGCCTCGAGCGTGTGAGGCCGGTCGGGGTCGTCGACACCGAGGAGCTTCGACGGGCGCAGGATCTGGCAGCCGTAGAACGGCGCCACCTTGAGCCCCTTGAGGCCCTTGTGCGCCACGCCCTTCAGCTTCTCGTAGCCGTCGCCGTCGCTGATCATCCAGAGCAGGTGCTGGACGTCCACGCCGCCCGAGTACGGCGGCGCGCCGACCCGCTCGAGGTTCTCGTTCACGCGCACGCGCAGCGGGTCGTCGTGCTGCAGCGCGAGGTTCGCCTGCCGCAGGTTGAGCGTGCAGACGTTGCAGATCGTCATCAGCGTGTCGCAGCCCGTCGCCTCCGCGTAGGCGAGGATGCGGGCGTTCAGGTGGAGGTAGTAGTCGGGCTCCGCCTCGTGGATGTCGCCTGCCCCACAGCAGGTCACGGCGTCGAGCTCCTCCAGCTCGATTCCGAGCTTGGGGACGAGGGCCTGCGTCGAGGTGTCGAGCTCCTTCGCCGAGAGGGAGGCGAGGCAGCCCTTGTAGTACGCGACCCTCATTCCACCGCCTCCGGGGAGATCTCTTCGCCGTGGTCGAGCCGCCCGAGCACCCGCTCCGTCTGCACGATCCCGGCGGCGCCGTCCCGGTCCTGCGCCTTCACGACCTCGTAGAGGGCGCGTGCCTCCTGCACGCTCTTCGCGACGTGCGGGACGAGCGGCACCTTGCCGTGCTTGAACAGATCGAGTGCGAACTTCGTCTCCTTGAGGGCGCCGAGGATCCCCTGGGTCTTCGGCACGAGCTCGGTCTCGCGGAGCCAGCCCGTCGTCTTGGCGGAGTGGACGAACCAGAGAGCGTGCTTCGCGCCCATGTCGCGGTCGATGCCCAGCCGGATCGACTCGGCGCCGAGCTTCGCGATCGCATCGCGCGGGTCGACCCCCTTCGGGCAGCGCTCGTTGCAGAAGTAGCACCGGGTGCAGTCCCAGATTCCGTGCTCGTCGTTGTAGGCCTCGAGGCGCTCGACCTGGCTCTGGTCGCGCGGGTCGCCGACGAAGCGGAACCCCTTCGCCAGCGCCGCCGGGCCGAAGAACTCCGGATCCGACTCCATCGAGTTGCACTCGGAGACGCAGCAGCCGCACATGATGCAGAGCGCCTCCTTCTGGATCGGGGCCATCTCCTTCGGGGAGACCCGGAACTCCTTCTCCGGGACGTCCAAGTAGCCCGTCTCGACCCAGGGCTTCATGTTCCTGACCTTCGTCCAGAAGGGCTTCATGTCGACGACGAGGTCCTTGAGGACGGGCATGTTCCCCATCGCCGAGATCACCGGGACGTGGCCGCGGCCGACGATCGGCTTCATCCGCTCCTTGCAGGCAAGGACGGCGCGTCCGTCCATGCGCATGCCGCAGGAGCCGCAGATCATCATCCGGCAGCTCTTCCGGTAGGCGAGCGTGCCATCGACTTGGTCCTTGACGATGTCGAGGACGTCGAGGAGGCAGGCCCACTCCGGCGCCTCGACCTCGTAGTGCCGGAGCACCCGCTCCCCGGTCTCGGGGTCGAACCTCCAGATCTTCAGTGCGACGTCCACCGCGCTCCTTCCTCGGTCCGGCCTAGTACGTCCGCTCCTGCGGCTCCCATTTCGTCACCCGGACCGGCGCCCACGTCAGCTGCGGGGCCCCGTCCGCCCACGAGACGAGCGTGTGCTGCATGAAGTTGGCGTCGTCGCGCTCCGGGTAGTCGTACGGACGGGCATGCGCGCCGCGGCTCTCCTTGCGGGCAAGCCCCGCCTCGACCATGCAGGCGGCCAGCTGGAGGAGGAATCCGAGCTCGAGCGCCTGGGTGAGGTCGCTGTTGAAGACGTCGCCCTTGTCCTCGACCACCACGCGCTCGTACCGCTCGCTCAGTCCGGCGATGATCTCGCCCTGCCGGCGCATCTGCTCCTCGCGGCGGAAGACGCCGAAGTTCTCGTGCATCGTCGAAGCCATCGCGTCCCGGATGGCGTGCGGGCGCTCTCCCTCGGTCCGGTCGAGCAGCGCCTGCAGATCACGCTCGGCGTCGGCCAGCGCCGACTCCGGCGGAGCGACGACGGTGTTGGCGAACGCCCACTCGGCCGCGGTCCGACCGGCCCGCCGGCCGAACGTGATCGTCTCCATGAGCGCGTTGCCACCCAGGCGGTTCGCGCCGTGCACGGAGACGCACGCGCACTCGCCGGCGGCGTAGAGACCTTCGAGCGTGGTCTCGCCGTCGAGGTCCGTGTCGACGCCTCCCATGTGGTAGTGGGCACCGGGCCGCACCGGGATCGGCTCGTGGATCGGGTCGACGCCGGCGAACACCATCGAGAGCTCGCGCGTCCCGTGCAGGCGCTCGATGATCCGGTCGGCGCCGAGGTGGCGGAGGTCGAGGAGGACGTTCCCGTCGACGCCTCGGCCCTCGTCGATCTCGATCTGCTCGGCGCGTGAGATCACGTCGCGGCTCGCCAGCTCCATGGCGTTCGGGGCGTAGTTCTTCAGGAAGCGGTCGCCCTCGGAGTTGAGGAGGTAGGCGCCCTCCCCTCGACAGCCCTCGGTGATGAGGACGCCCGACGGCGAGAGCGTCGTCGGGTGGAACTGCATCATCTCCATGTCCTTCAGCGGCACGCCCAGGCGGAGCGCCAGCGCCATCCCGTCCCCCGTGCAGGAGTAGGCGTTCGTCGTACCCGTGTAGAGGCGGCCGGCGCCGCCCGTGCACAGGATCACGGTCTTCGCCCCGACGAGCTTGAGCCCGCCGTCGAGGAGGTCCCAGCAGATGACGCCCTGGCAGCGGCCGTCGTCCTCCACGAGCCGCCACGCGAACCACTCCTCGTACGTCTTGACGTCGCGCTTCATCATCTGCTCGTAGAGCACGTGCACGAGGACGTGGCCGGTGATGTCGGCGGCGTAGGCCGTCCGCGGCTCGCCTGCGGCGCCGAAGGGACGCTGTGCGATGCGACCGTCCTCGGTGCGGGAGAAGACCGCGCCCCAGTTCTCCAGCTCGTAGACGTCGGCGGGCGCTTCATCGCAGAGCGCCTGGATCGCATCCTGGTCGCCGAGGTAGTCCGACCCCTTGACGGTGTCGAAAGCGTGCTTCTCGGGGTTGTCCTCGGACGCGTTCCCGAGCGCTGCGTTGATGCCGCCTTCGGCGGCGCCGGAATGGCTCCGCGTCGGATGGATCTTCGAGATGACCGCGACGTCCGCGCCGGCGTCGAACGCCTCGATGGCGGCGCGCATGCCGGCACAGCCGGCGCCGACGATGAGGACGTCGTGCTTTGCTTCCACCGCCAGGGAAGCTATACGAAACGGCCGGCTAGACGCGCAGGCCCCACCGGTTCTCTCCAGGCTTCCACCCGAGGGCGCAACAGCGCCTTCGGGGTAAGATCCCCCCGTGGCCAAGATGGCTTTTCGGCTGCCAGAGGCGGCCTCGATCCTCCGGAATCCGACCGCCGACGAGCTCCAGGAGCTCGCCGCCGGGATGCCGACCGCCCGCTGGACGAAGTACGGGAACGTCAACGTCCAGACCGAGGTGCTCGCCCGCTCGACGCCTTCGACCTTCATCGTCGCGGACGACCCCGAGCCCGGCATCGCGCGCACGATCACGATCGAGCAGGCGCGCGAGTGGGCCGACCGACAGGACGCCTTCATCGCCGAGCAGGAGATGATCCTTCTGGACGGCTGGCTGGGCGCCCAGCCCGAGTTCCGCGTCCCGGTCCGCCTCTACATCGAGGCGGCGAACGCGAACATCGCCGGCATGCAGCAGCAGCTCTGGTTCCCGGTCGAAGATCCCGACGGATTCGAGCCGGAGCTGACGGTCGTCTACACGCCGAACCTGAAGGCGCCGGGCTGGCCGGACGAGCGGCTGATCATCGTCGACCTCGAGCAGGGCGTGAACCGCGTCCTCAACTCCGACTACTTCGGCGAGTCGAAGAAGGGGATCCTGCGGATGTGGAACAAGCTCGTCTTCGACCGCGGCGGCATCCCGCTCCATGCGGGCGCGAAGGTGATCCCCACGGACGCGGGCGAGCGCGTGGCGATGATCGTCGGCCTCTCGGGGACTGGGAAGACGACGACCACGTTCACGCGGCAGAACGGCTCCCTTCCGATCCAGGACGACTTCGTCGCCTGGATGCCCGACGGGAAGGTCTACGCGACCGAGAACGGATGCTTCGCCAAGACCTTTGCGCTGAACCCGGAGGACGAGCCGGCGATCTACGGCGCCGTCACCCAGCCGCACTCCTACCTGGAGAACGTCTCGCAGACCGACGACGACGTCGACTTCTACGACCAGAGCTACACGAAGAACGGCCGTGCGACGTTCCCGTTCGACGTGATCGAGTCAGCGGCGACACGGCCGATCGACGAGGCCCACTTCCTGCTCGTCCTGAACCGGAACGAGGGCATCATCCCGGCGGTTGCCAAGCTCGAGGGGCCGCAGGCAGCGGCCTTCTTCATGCTCGGGGAGACGACGGGGACCGCTGCGGGAGGCGCGGCGGAGGAGGGCAAGTTCCTCCGCGTCCCCGGCACGAACCCGTTCTTCCCGCTTCCCCACGACCTGCAGGGCAACCGCTTCCTGGAGCTGCTCGCCGAGCACCCGCTCGAAGTCTTCCTCATGAACACCGGCAGCGTCGGCGGGCCGGTGGCCGACGAGCGCGCGCGGAAGGTGCGCATCAAGCACTCGTCGGCGATCGTGAAGGGCATCGCCGAGGGGACGATCGAGTGGCAGCACGATCCCGATTTCGGCTACAGGGTCGCGCGCCGCGTCCCCGGCATCGAGGCCGAAGACGAGGCCGTGCTCCGGCCGCGGGAGCTCTACGAGGCGCAGGGCCGCGTCGACGAGTACGAGGCGCAGGTGGAGCGCCTCCACCGTGAGCGGCGCGAGTTCCTGAGCGGCTTCGAGAGCCTCACAGCTGAGATCGTCGACGCCGTCGGCTAGTCGGGCCCGGTTCCCGCGGACGCCCGGGGCCGTCTTCTCGTACCCTCGACGTATGGCGAACGACGCGATGCACCGCTGCCCGGGGTGCGAGTCGCCGCCTGCCATCACGGTCGGCGCTCCCTTCGTCGGCGCGGTTGGGTTCCTCTGGTGGAAGCGGCCGTTCGAGGAGCGGCTATACCGATGCCTCGAAGGACACATCTACTCGGTCCGGGTGAGCGGCGAGTCGACGACGATCGAGCCGCACGACTCCGTCGAGGACTGGCTCAAGGCGCGCACCGGGTCCGAGGCCCCGACCCGGCCGCCCGGGCTTTAGAACCCCTTAGCCGATTCTCTTCGGAGGGAGCTCGGCCTCGAACGGCGCGCGCGCCGCGTAGCGAAGCTCGGGACGCACAGGGAAGCCGAGGAGGACGCCGCCATCCCGAGCGGCGTCACGCGCAGCGCGAGGAAGACGACGGCGGTCTCGCCTCGGTGGCGTGCGTACACGCGAACGTTCACCTTGCGTGAAGTGGGGCACCGTCAGGACTCCGAGCTTCCCTCCGTCCCAGCGGACGGCCGCGATCGTTACTAGCCCTCGGTGAGCGGTTGAGGTCTGCCCGGGTTGTGGCGCGCCTCCGACCGTCACGGTCGGCCGCCGTTCGTCGGCGCGGTCCGGCTCCTGTGGTGGAAGCGCCCGTTTGAAGAGCAGCTCTACCGCTGCGCCGAGGGTCAGGTCTACTCGGTGCGGGTCAGCGAGGAGGCGACGACCGAGCTGCACGAGAGCGTCGAGACCTGGCTCCGGTCCCGCACGGCGGACGCCCTGGAACGCCGGCCGGCCTCTAGCTCCTGATGGTCACCCAGACGAGGCCGTCGGCCACGGCGACGCCTTGCGGGCGGTGACCGACCGCGATGGTCTCGACGACTTCGTTCGTCTCGGGGTCGATGCGGGACACGGTACCGTCGCCGCTGTTGGCGACCCAGATCGCGTCGGGACCCACTGCAAGCGCGCTGGGGTCGGCTCCAACCGAGATCGCTCTCAGGACCGAGTTCGTGCTCGGTCGTATGCGCAGGACGGAATCCTCCACGTTGTTCGTGACCCACACCGATCCGTGGCCGAAGGCCATCGCATTCGCACCCGGAGCCGAGCGGATCGTCGCGATCGCGTCGCCCGTCGCCGGGTCGACTCTCCTCACGCTCCCCTGACTTCTGTCGGCGAGCCAGACGGATCCTGCTCCGAGCGTCATCGCGGTCCAGTACCCCAGCGGGAGCGGGAGCCGCTCGGCGATGGTGGCCGGCTCGTCTTGGGGAGCGACAACGTGCAGAAGTTGAAACGGCACGTCGATCGGCGCCCAGACCGAATCCGTTTCGGCCGCCACGGCACAGCTGATCGCCGAGAAAGCACCGACCTCTCGGAAGACCTCGAGCTCCTGGACGATCCGCGCACTCGCTGGATCGAGTCGAAAGAGCTCGAGATGGCAGGCGTACACCCAGATGTCGCCGGGTGCGCTCGCAAGTAGCAGCGTTGGGCTGAGTCGCCCTGTGCCGACCGGCACACCGACGGAGGCAACAACCGAGCGCGCGGCGGCCTCGATCTTCATCAGCGTGTGGTCGTTCAGGTTCAGGACCCAGAGCGAGTCGCCACCGGCGGCGATCGGCCCGGGGCTCTCGCCGACCGGGACGTCCTCGACGACTTCGTTCGTTGCCGGATCGACGACTGCTACCGAGTTCGGCGTCACGGCGACCGGCGCTGTGCCACCTCCTCGGGCGATAAGGACTGCAGCGATCCCGGCAGCCGCCAGCAGTGCGAGGCCCACCCCGGCCAGGAGCCAGCGGCTGCGGCGCGACGCGAGGGCGTGGGCCGACCGGGCCGGCGGCCGCGCCTTGACCGGCGCGCCGAGCGCGGGATCCTGCTCGAGGATCTCTCGCTGGAGTTTCTGCAACTCGGGACCGGGCTCGATCCCCAGCTCGTCCACGAGCGTCCGGCGGCCCGCCTGATACGCCTCGAGCGCCTCCGCCTGCCGTCCCGAGCGATAGAGGGCGAGCATGAGCTGGCCGCGCAGGCGCTCGCGCAGGGGATAGCGTGCGACGAGCTCCTCGAGCTCGCCGACGAGAGCGGCGTGGCGGGCGAGAGCAAGGTCTGCGTCGATGCGGTCCTCGAGCGCCGCCAGGCGCGCCTCCTCCAGGCGGGCGATCGCCGGCTGCGCGAACGACTGGTAGGCGAGGTCGGCCAGCGGCGGACCGCGCCAGAGCGCGAGCGCCTCGCGAAGGAGGGCAGCAGCCTCTGCGCCTCTGCGCTCCTCCGCCTGCTCCACCAGCGACTCGAAGCGGTCGAGGTCAAGTTCGCCCGGCTGGACATTGAGGACGTATCCGGGCGCGCGGGTCACGAGGGCGCCGTCGGGTCCCAAACTGGACTGAAGCGTCTTGCGGAGCTGCGAGATCGCCACCTGCAGGGCCTTGGGCCCGGTCTCAGGCGGGTTCTCGCCCCAGAGCTCCTCGACAAGGCGGTCGGTGGAGACGACCTTGTTCGCGTGCAGAAGCAAGATCGCCAGGAGCGCCCGCTGCCTCGTCCCCCCGAGTGTGACCTGCCGCTCGCCGTCGAAGACCTCGAGCGGTCCCAGAATCCGGTACTCCATCGCCGCCTCCTGCGGCGGAACGTACCACGTCTTGCGGGCGTTCTTACCGCGCCGTTACCGCGTTCGAAGCGCTCGAAAGCGCCTGGACGTGGGCTCGTTACCGGGGGTCTCCATGCTTGGCTCGTCGGTTCGAAACGAGCAAGGAAGGAGTCGAGATGTTCAGCAAGCAGCACCGGTTCATGAGGCTGGCAACCGCGATCGTCGCGGCCGCGGTTCTCCTCCCCGTGGCCCAGGCGGGCGCCCAGGCGGCCTCGACGAGCGAGTGGGGCGAATACGGCATGCCGCGGGCGATGCCTTCCGACTACGCGGCGCACCTCGGCCAGCTCCCGCGCGCGATGCCGTCGGACTACGGCACGGAGATCCAGCCCGGCGACTACGGCATGCCCCGGGCAATGCCGGCCGACTTCGAGCCGATCAGCGGCACCTCGGGCGGAAACGGGTTCGACTGGGCGGACGCCGGCATCGGCGCCGGGGCGACCTTCGGACTGGTGCTCCTTGCCCTCGCGGCCGCGACCTCGCTTCGTGGGGGACGCAGGGTCGAGCAGGCCTGAGTCACCAGTTCATCGGACGAACGGAGGCGGCTCTCGGGCCGCCTCCGTCGGACCGACCCGCCGCGGCGGCAGCTCGACCTCGAAGGAGGCGGTCGCCGCGTACCGGATCTCGGGCCGGCCCTCGAGGGCGAATCCCAGCGCTAGCAGGGGCTCCGCGTGGAACCCGCCCACGGCCTCGGCGCCCTCCCAGCTCGCCTCGCCGCGGCGCACGCGGAACGCGCGCAGGCCGGCCGCCTCGACGAGGCCGAGCTCGTGCTCACCCAGCTCACTTGGCGGGGCGGGTCCGCTCCGTTCGTACCGGAGCGAGACGCCGAAGCCCGGCGCTTCCACCTGACCCTCGCGCACGCGCGCGCGCGCGAGACGCACAGGGAAGCCGAGGAGGGCCGCGCCCATCCCGAGCAGCGTGACGCGCAGGGCGAGGAAGACGACTGCGACCTCTCCACCGTGCTTGGCGTAGACGCGGACGTTCAGCTGGGAGAAGCGCGGAACCGGGGCCGGGCCCAGGCGGCCGCCGTCCCAGCGCAGCGCGGCGATGGTGACAAGATGGCGCCCGTCGACGGAGGCGGGCTCAAGGCCCCGCGGCAGCGTCCGCGCCACCTGCTCGGCGTCCGTCTCCCAGCTCGCAAGCACGAGATCGCGGACTCGGTGGCGGAGGAGCACGCAGGAACCCTACGCACGGGGCGGAAAGTCCCGTCGTGGACACCGCCGCCGCCATCGACCGCTTCCTGCGCAGCCAGGCGCTCTCCGAGTCGACCCGCCGGGCTTACCGGCGCGACCTCGACGAGCTCGCCGCGTGGCTTCGCCGCAACGAGCTGACGCTTGCGGGATTCGACGCGCGGGCGCTCGCCGCCTATGCGGCGGAGCTGGGCGCCGAACGGCCGGGCCGGAAGCCGCGCAAGCTCGCGCAGACGACCGTCGCCCGCAAGCTGGCCGCCGTGCGGTCCCTCCTCCGAGCGACCCTCGGGCCGAGCCGCGTGCCCGACCTCGCCGTCTCCGGCCGTCGGCGCCGGCGGCTACCGCATGCGCCGAGACCCGACGAGACCGACGCCCTGCTGGCCGGGCTGGAAGCCGACGACGCCCTCGGGATCCGGAACCGTGCGCTGCTCGAGCTGGTCTACTCGGCCGGCCTGCGCACGCAGGAGACCGCTGACCTCGGGCTGCGCGATGTGGACTTCGAGCAGGAGCAGGTGCACGTGCGCGGCAAGGGCGGGAAGGAGCGGGTCGTCCCACTCGGCGAGGAGGCTGCGTACCAGCTGCGCCGCTACCTCGACCAGGCGCGTCCCCAGCTCGCGCGCGGAGCGGTCGACGCGCTCTTCCTCTCCGCGCGGGGCAAGCCGCTGGACACGTCTACGTTGCGGCGGCTCTTGCCGAACCCGCACCGGCTCCGCCACGCCTTCGCCACGCACCTCCTCGAAGGCGGCGCCGACCTGCGGACGATCCAGGAGCTCCTCGGCCACTCCTCCCTCTCCACGACGCAGGTGTACAGCCACGTCGACGCGAAGCGGCTCCGGAAGGTCTACGACCGTGCCCACCCGCGGGCCTGACCGTCTCGAGCGGACACGCCCAGGTGCCAGGCACCAAGCCGTGGCCGATCCGGCCGTGGACGGTTTCCTCGCCCTCCTCGCTGCCCGACGCGCCCAACGGACGGTCGATGCCTACCGGCGTGACCTCGCCGACCTCGCGGCCTACCTCGGGGGTTCGCCGACGACCGCGGGGTCGGAAGAGATCGAGGGATGGCTGACGGACCTGCGGGCCCGCGGCCAGGCTCCCAGCTCGATCGCGCGACGGGCCGCTGCGGCCCGCACGTTCTACCGCCACCTCGTCGCCCTCGGCCTCCGCGAGGACAATCCGGCGGCCGAGATCGACCTGCCCCGCCGGCGCCGGCGCCTCCCGCGGTCGCTCTCACTGAGCGAGGTCGAGAGGCTCATCGAGGCGGCCAACGGCACGACGCCGCGGAACTTTCGCGACCGCGCCCTGATCGAGCTCCTGTACGGGGGCGGGCTGCGCGTCGGCGAGGCGGTGGCCTTGGAGCGGGGGGACGTCGACCTCGAGGCGCGCCTCGTGCGCTGCGTCGGCAAGGGGGACAAGGAGCGGGTCGTGCCGCTCGGAGCCCAGGCCGTCGTGGCGCTCCGCCGCTACCTCGCGCGCGGGCGACCGTTCCTCGACCGCCGCCATCGCCCGGAGATCTTCCTCAACGCCCAAGGCGGTGCGCTGACGCGCGCGGGCGCGTTCCTGATCGTCCGGCGCCTAGCCGCGAAGGCCGGCCTCGACCCCGAGCGCGTGCATCCGCACCTGCTGCGCCACTCCTTCGCGACCCACCTGCTGGAAGGTGGAGCCGACCTCCGAAGCGTCCAGGAGATGCTCGGCCACGCCGACCTGGGCACCACCGAGATCTATACCCACGTGTCGGATCGGCGCCGCCGCGACACGTACTTCGAGGCCCACCCGCACGCACGGCGGGCTCGAGGCTCGGGGGTCAGGCCGCTTCGGCGACCTCGTTGATCCGCCCGCTCCGAACGTCGTAGACCCAGCCCGAGACCTCGAGCGACTCGGGGAGGAGCGGCGACTCGCGGATCGCCCGCACGCTCGCCTGCACGCTGCCCTCGAGGCTGTCGAAGGGCTTGAAGTCGACGTCCGACGCGTCCGCGCCGGCCTCGTCTCGCAGTTTGCCGCGCAGGTCGTCGTTGGAGAAGGTCAGCATCCCGCAGTCGGTATGGGCGAGCACGGCGACCTCCTGCGTTCCGAGCAGCCAGTGGGAGATGACGAGCGAGCGGATCGCGTCCTCGGTCACCAGCCCGCCGGCGTTCCGGATCACGTGCGCATCCCCCTCAGAGAGGCCGAGGAACTTCGCGGGGTCGAGGCGCGCGTCCATGCACGTCACGATCGCCAGGCGCCGCCCGGGCGGCATCGGCAGATCTCCCTTGGTGAAGCGCTCGGCATAGACCTCGTTGGCAGCCTGCAGGCTCTCGCGCTCGGCCATGCGTCCCCCTCTCTCGATGCTTTACTTCTTGAAGCAGTTAGCTTTACAAACTGAAGCGACTGCCGTCAAGCGCGCGCCGAGGCCTTCTTCCTCAACGCTCCGTGCACCGCGGTCGCCGCCGAGCGGAGGTCGCGGTCGTCGGCCTCCTCGGCGAGGTGCGAGAGCAGCGTGATCGTGTCCTGCTGCGGCGAGCCGTTTCTCAGCGCGAGGATCGCCAGCCGCCTGACGGCCGCGTTCGGATCCTCGTTGGCGAGCCCGTGCAGCGTCCCGCGAACGGCGTTGACGACACCCGGGTGCGACCGGGAGAGCAGCTCGAGGGAGAGGAGGGCGGACCCGCGCGCCGCGGGGCTCTCGTCCTCGAGACCGCGGCGGAGGAGCTCCGTCTTCTGGTTGAAGCGCAGCTGCCCGATAGCGCGGTACGCGAGCGCGCGCTCGCGGTAGTCGGAGCTCCGGGCAGCGGCCTCGAGCTCGTCGTCCACCGAACGGCGGAGGTCTGCGAGCGCGCGCTCGTCGGTCAGCTCCGCGGCGCGCTCAACTGCCTCCGGGAGATCAGTCAACCGACGCGAGGGAGCGGGCGGATGGGCCGACGTAGCGGGCCGAGGGCCGGAAAAGGCGTCCGGTCCGCTTCTGCTCGAGGATGTGCGCCGACCAGCCGGCGACGCGCGAGCAGGCGAACATCGCAGGGGCGAGCGGCGGCGGGATCTCCGCGATGTCGAGGACGACCGCCGAGTAGTACTCGACGTTCGTCGCGAGCACGCGCTCCGGGTGGCGCTCCTGGAGCGCGGCGAGCGCCGCGTGCTCGAGCTCCCGGGCGACCTCGACGTACGGAGAGCCGAGCTCCTCCGCAGTCCGCTTGAGGATGCGCGAGCGCGGGTCCTCAGCGCGGTAGATCCGGTGCCCGAAGCCCATGATGCGCTTGCCGCTCCCGAGCGCCTCCTGCACCCAGCGCTCGGCGTCGCCGGCCCCCATCACCTCGTCGAGCATCGGCTTGACGTAGGCCGGCGCACCGCCGTGCAGCGGGCCGGAGAGGGCGCCGACAGCCGACGAGAGGGACGCGCCGCAGTCGGCGCCGGTCGAGGCGACGACGCGCGCCGTGAAGGTCGAGGCGTTGAGGCCGTGCTCCGCGGTACAGATCCAGTAGGTGTCGATCGCCTTGACATGACGCGGATCCGCCTCGCCGCGCCACCGCAGGAGGAACGTCTCCGCGGCCGTGGAGCCGCCCGCGACGACGTCGTCGGGGACGACGTCCGCATTTCCGTCGGCGAGCCGCGCTGAGCGGGCGACGATCGACATCATCTGCGCCGACAGCCGGCCGAGGTCCTCGCGTGCCTGGTCGTCGGAGATCTCGTTCAGCTTGCCGAGCCCCCACGCCCCCGCCATGCGCGCCGTCTCGGCCTGGAGGTCCGCGGGAGCGTTCCCGGTGAGGCCGGCAGGCTCGTACGGCTCGGGATCGGGCATCCTCGAGCCCAGGTCGTCGTCGACCAGGAGGCCCCAAACGTTCTCGTAGGGATAGCGGCCGACGAGCTCCTCGATGTCGACTCCCCGATAGCGAAGGGAGCCGCCTTCTCGGTCCGGCTCGGCGATCTCGGTCTCGACGGCGACGATGCCCTCGAGCCCCGGCTTGAAGTCGTCCATGGGCTCCTTTCCCTGTCAGCGGCACCGTATCGAACGGCCGCAGCAACGGGCGCCGCATAGAATTGCTCCTCGCCCATGCCGCATCGCGTGACCTTCATCCCCGGCGACGGGACGGGGCCCGAGATCGCCGAGGCGACTCGCCGCGTCCTCGAGGCAACCGGCGTCGAGCTCGACTGGGACGTGCAGGACGCGGGCGCCGACGTCATGGAGCGCTACGGCGGCAACCCGCTCCCCGAGCACGTGCTCGAGTCGATCAAGCGGAACGGCGTCGCCATCAAGGGACCGATCACGACGCCGGTGGGCACCGGCTTCCGCTCGGTCAACGTCGCGTTGCGGAAGAGCCTCGACCTCTACGGGCAGGTGCGGCCGTGCAAGAGCTACCCGGGTGTCCGCTCGCGCTACGACACGGTCGACGTCGTGGTCATTCGCGAGAACACCGAGGACCTCTACTCAGGCATCGAGCTCCAAGAAGGAAGCGAGGACGCCGCTGAGCTCCTGGACTGGCTCGAGAGCCGCGGCCAGGCCCGGATCCGCCCGGACTCGGGCATCTCCGTGAAGCCGATCTCGGTGAGCGGGACGCGCCGGATCGTCGAGTTCGCGTTCGACTACGCCCGCAGGAACGGACGCCGCAAGGTCACGGCCGTCCACAAGGCCAACATCATGAAGTTCACGGATGGGCTCTACCTCCGGGTCGCCCGCGAGGTCGCGGCGGAGAACGAGGACGTCGAGTTCGAGGACAAGATCGTCGACAACCTCTCTATGCAGCTCGTCCAGCGGCCCGAGGAGTACGACGTCCTCGTGTGCCCCAACCTCTACGGGGACATCGTCTCCGACCTCTGCGCCGGGCTGATCGGCGGCCTGGGCCTCGCCCCGGGCGGCAACTTCGGGACACACGCAGCCGTTTTCGAGCCCACGCACGGCTCGGCGCCCAAGTACACCGGTCAAAACCGGGTGAACCCGATGGCGATGATGCTCTCGGGCGTGATGATGCTCCGCCACCTGGAGGAGCGCAACGCGGCGGACCGGCTCGAGGAGGCGATCGCCGCCGTGATCGCCGAGGGCAAGGCGGTCACCTACGACATGAAGCCGTCACGCGACGACCCCACCGCCGTCGGGACGAGCGACGTCGCTGACGCGATCATCGACACGATGGGAGTTCGGGTGTGAGACGGAAGGTGACGATCGTCGGGGCAGGCAACGTCGGTGCGACCGCGGCCCAGGAGATCGCGCGGCGCGACTACGCCGACGTCGTGCTCGTCGACATCAAGGAAGGGCTTCCCCAGGGCAAGGCACTCGACATCGACGAGGCAGGGCCGGTGCTCGGCTACGAGCCGATGGTCAGCGGATCGAACGGCTACGAGGAGACGGCCGGCTCCGACGTCGTCGTGATCACCGCCGGCCTGCCGCGCAAGCCGGGCATGAGCCGCGACGACCTCGTCCAGACGAACGAGCAGATCGTCGGCTCGGTGACCCGGGAGGCCGTCGAGCGCTCGCCCGACGCGATCCTCATCGTCGTCTCCAACCCCCTCGACGCCATGTGCCACGTCGCCAAGAACGTCTCCGGCTGGCGGCGCGAGCGCGTCTTCGGCATGGCCGGCATCCTCGACACGGCTCGCTTCAGGACCTTCATCAGCCAGGAGACGGGAACGTCGGCCAAGGACGTCACCGCCATGGTGCTCGGCGGCCACGGCGACCAGATGGTCCCGGTGGTCTCCGCGACGACCGTCGGCGGGGTGCCGCTGACGACGCTCGCCTCTCCGGAGGCGATCGAGGCCATGGTCGAGCGCACGCGCAAGGGCGGAGGCGAGATCGTCGAGCTGCTCGGCACGTCGGCGTGGTACGCACCGGGCGCGGCCGCCGCGCAGATGGTGGACGCGGTGCTGCTCGATCAGAAGCGCGTCCTCCCCTGCACGGCGCTCCTGCAGGGCGAGTACGGCATCGACGACCTCTACATGGGGGTGCCGGTGAAGCTCGGCGGCAGAGGGATCGAGGCGATCTACGAGCTCGAGCTCACCGACTCGGAGCAGGCGGCCCTCGACGAGTCGGCCGCTGCCGTCCGCGACGTCGTCGCTGTCCTCGCACGCTAAGAACTTCCTAAACGGCGCGGAGCGCCGAATCGCGGGGCTACGATCGCATTCGTGCGCCGTCGCCTCATCATCCTCGTCAGCGTGGTCCTCCTGGCCGTC
>Ga0081538_10001386_pt1 | contig 24850 bp, 26 predicted proteins | sample TabmetS5T2R1_FD_71022 | JGI IMG/M metagenome (GOLD analysis project Ga0081538, IMG submission 71022) | Tabebuia heterophylla rhizosphere microbial communities from the University of Puerto Rico - S5T2R1 | ecosystem: Host-associated > Plants > Roots > Rhizosphere ... | reverse complement strand
AGCAGCGCCAGCGGGTTGCCGGCGGCGCGCACGACGACCTCGTCCCGCCGCGACGCATCGACGCCGTCGCCGAGCAGCCGCCGCGCGTCGGCCTCGGCCAGCCGCTCGATCCGCAGCTCCTCCACGCCGGGCAGCGCGAACTGCCGTGCCGGATCGTCGCGGACCGCGAACAGCAGCACCACGCCCTCCGCCTGCAGACGCCGCGCCGCGAAGCCGAGCGCGTCGCACGAGGCGCGGTCGAACCAGGCGGCGTCGTCGAGCAGCACGAGCAGCGGCCGCTCCTCGGCGGCGTCGGCCAGCAGCGTCAGCGTGCCGACGCCGACCAGGAAGCGGTCCGCGTCACCGGCGTCGGCGAGTCCGAGCGCGCCGCGCAGGGCCACCGCCTGCGGGTCGGCGAGGCGCTCGATGCGGTCCTGCAGCGGATGCAGGAGCTGGTGCAGGGTCGCGAACGGCAGCTCGGCCTCGGACTCGATCCCGGTCACCCGCAGCACGCGGAAGCCGACCGCGCCGGCCGCCGCGTGCTCGAGCAGCGCGGTCTTGCCGATCCCCGCCTCGCCGCGCAGCAGCAGCGAGCCGCTCCTCCCCTCCCGCGCGGCCTCGAGCAGCCGCTCGAGGCGTTCGCTCTCCGCCGCTCGCCCGACGAGCATCACGCGCTCCCGACGAGCTCGCGCGGCCCGTCGCCGCCGGCCACCAGCTTCACCAGCTCGGTGCGGGACGCGATGTCGAGCTTCTGGAAGACCTTGCGCAGGTGGTACTCGACGGTCTTCGGGCTCAGGAAGAGCTGGCCCGCGATGTCGCGGTTGCGGCCTCCGTCGGCGACCAGCCGCGCGATCTGGAGCTCCTGCGGCGTGAGGTCGTCGATCGTGGACGCGTCGCGCCTGCGGGCGGTCTCCCCCGTCGCCCGCAGCTCCGCCGCCGCCCGGTCCGCCCACCGCGCCGCCCCGAGCGTCTCGAAGCGCGCATGGGCCGCGCGCAGCTGCACCCGCGCTTCGCTCTTGCGCCGCGCCCGCCGCAGGTGCTCGCCGTAGGCCAGCTCGGTGCGGGCCTGCATGAACGGCATCGACACCCCGACGTGCGCGGCGAGCGCCGCCTGGTAGGCGGCATCCGCTTCCTCCGGCGCGGCGAGCATGGCCGCGGCGCGGGCGGTGATGACCCGCCCGGCCGGTGTGCCGGCGACCCGGAACGAGCTCTTCCACCGTTCCAGCGCCTCGGCGCCGCGGTCGGGCCGCCCCTCGCGCATCGCCGCCTCGATGATGTCGTCGATCACCAGGTAGCGGTAGCCGACGTAGCCGCCGATGAAGATCGCGTGCAGCCGCTCGTACGCCTCGCTCGCCCGGCCGGCGCCGAGCTCGAGCAGCGCGAGCGCGTAGTCGGCGACCGTGGCCGGGTGCGAGAGCGCGCGCGGCCGCGCGAGCGCGAGCGCCTCCTGCGCCTGCTCGCGGCGCGCGGCGACCGCGGGCGGGGGCTGATCCGCAATCCCGATCAAGCCGGCGACCTCGAGGCGGTCGGCGCCGAGCCGGTCGTGTGCGACCTCGAGGCCGATGACGCCGACGTCGTCGGAGCGATCGCCGGTGCCGACGCGGTCGTGTTCGCGGCCGGGGCGGGCCCGGGCAGCGGAGTGGAGCGCAAGCGGACCATGGACCAGGGTGGCGCGGTGAAGTTGATCGAGGCCGCGAAGGCGAGCGGCATCGCCCGCTACGTGATCGTCAGCTCGATGGGCGCCGACGACCCACCCCCCGGCGACCAGGTGTTCGCGGTCTATCTGCAGGCCAAGGCGGCGGCCGACGAGGCGCTGGCGTCGAGCGGGCTCGAGTACACGATCGTGCGGCCGGGCGGCCTCACCGACGAGCCGGGGACCGGGCGCATCGAAGTCGCCGAGCACCTCGAACGTCGCGGGGAGATCCCCCGCGACGACGTCGCGGCCACGCTGCTCGCGGCGCTCGACGAGCCGATGACCATCGGGGTCACGTTCGAGGTGCTGAGCGGAGAGCGGGGGATCGCCGCGGCCCTGCGGGCGCTCTAGCCGCGCGTTAGGATCGGCTCGCCAGCGATCCAGGAGGCCAAGAATGGCGACAGTTCTGTGCGTGCTCTACGACGATCCCGTCGACGGCTATCCGCCGGATTACCCGCGCGACGAGATCCCCAGGCTCGAGAGCTATCCGGACGGGATGACGACCCCGACCCCGGACGGGCTCGACTTCACCCCCGGGGAGCTGCTGGGCTGCGTCTCCGGCGAGCTGGGGCTGCGCAAGTTCCTCGAGGACTCGGGGCACGCGCTGATCGTCACTTCGGACAAGGACGGCCCGGACTCCGAGTTCGAGCAGCGCCTCCCCGAGGCGAACGTGGTGATCTCGCAGCCGTTCTGGCCCGCCTACCTGACGGCGGAGCGGATCGCCAAGGCCCCGGAGCTGAAGCTCGCGATTACCGCCGGCATCGGCTCCGACCACGTAGACCTGCAGGCGGCGATGGACGCCGGGATGACGGTCGCCGAGGTGACCTACTGCAACAGCATCAGCGTCTCGGAGCACGTGGTGATGATGATCCTGTCGCTGGTCCGCAACTACATCCCCTCCTACCAGTGGGTGATCGACGGCGGCTGGAACATCGCCGACTGCGTGTCGCGCTCCTACGACGTCGAGGGGATGCAGGTCGGCACCGTGGCCGCGGGGCGGATCGGCTCCGCCGTGCTGCGCCGGCTGAAGCCGTTCGACGTCGGCCTGCACTACACCGACCGCCACCGGCTCCCCTCCGAGGTCGAGGACGAGCTCGGCGTCACCTTCCACGAATCGACCGAGGAGATGGTGCCCCACTGCGACGTGGTGACGATCAACGCGCCGCTTCACCCCGAGACCGAGGGCCTGTTCGACGAGGCGATGATCGGGCGCATGAAGCGCGGCGCCTACATCGTCAACACCGCGCGCGGCAAGATCTGTGACCGCGACGCGATCGCGGGAGCGCTGGCGTCGGGGCAGCTGGCTGGCTATGCCGGCGACGTGTGGTTCCCCCAGCCCGCGCCGCGCGAGCACCCGTGGCGCACCATGCCCCACCACGGGATGACCCCGCACATCTCGGGCTCGAGCCTCTCCGCGCAGGCGCGCTACGCGGCCGGCACGCGCGAGATCCTGGAGTGCTTCTTCGAGGACCGCCCGATCCGCGAGCCGTACCTGATCGTGGAGGGCGGCAAGCTCGCCGGCGCCGGCGCCCACGCGTACAGCGAGGGCGACGCCACCGGCGGACACGAGGAGGCGGCGCGGTTCAAGGTCCGCTGACCGGCCGAGCCAGATGAGTCGGACCCAGTACTACTGCGCGATGTCGCTCGATGGGTACATCGCCGAGTCCGACGACACGCTCGCGTGGCTGATGGAGTACGAGGGCAGCTTCGAGGGGGAGGGCGCGGAGCCGGGCGGCCGGGGTGGCTACGAGCGCTTCTACGAGGGGGTGGGGGCGCTCGTCATGGGGTCGGCGACGTACGAGTTCATCCTCCGGGAGCCGGCCGCGGGCCCAGAGTGGCCCTACAAGGGCAAGCCGAGCTGGATCCTGAGCTCGCGCGAGCTGCCTCAGCCCGACGGCGAGGACGTCGACGCGCGGATAGTCGACGCGAAGGTGCCGGAGCTGTACGACGAGATGATCGCCGCGGCGGGCGACCGCAACCTATGGGTGGTCGGCGGCGGCGACGTCGCCTCGCAGTTCGCCGACGAGGGGCGGCTCGACGATGTCCTCGTGACAGTTGTCCCGGTCGTGCTCGGCGATGGCAAGCCGCTGTTCGACCACCGCGTGCCGGGCGGTCCGATGCAGCTCACCGGGACGACCACCTTCGACAGCGGGATGGTCGAGCTGCGCTACGAGATCACGCGGTAGCTAGCTCTCGGCGAGGCTGGCCGCGAGCTCCTGAGCCGCGTCGAGCAGCTCGTCGAGGTCCGAAGCCTGCCGGACGCTCGAGAGCCCCCGGTCCGCTGCGGCCGTGCCATCGAGCGCGCTGCTCCCGACGATCGCGTGGACCGGCACGCCGGCGCGCCGGCAGCGGGCGGCGATCCGACCGACGGCCTTTCCCGCGAAGCTCTGGGCGTCGAGGCGGCCCTCACCGACGAGCGTCGCGTCCGCGCGGTCGAGCCGTCGGTCGAAATCGAGCGCGTCGAGCACGAACTCCGCGCCGGGGAGAAGCTCGGCGCCCAGCTCGGCCCACAGCCCGCCCGCAAGCCCGCCCGCGGCGCCGGTCATTGGCACTTCCCGGGGGTCGCGCGGGAGCTCGGCGGCCAGCCGCTCGAGCCGCGCCGCGAGCCGCCGCACCGCTTCCGGGGTCGCGCCCTTCTGCGGCCCGTAGACGCGCGCCGCGTCCTCGAACGCGGTCTCGACGTCGCACAGCACCGTGACCCGGCACTCTCCGAGGCCGCCGGCCGAGCGGATGGCCTCGATCGCACCCGCGCCGCCGTCGACGGTCGCGCTACCGCCGGCCGCCACGAGGATGCGACTCGCGCCCTGCCCCCGCGCGGCGACGATCAGTTCGCCGGTTCCGGTCGTCGTCGCTCGCTCGGGGTCGAGCTCGGAGGGCGCGAGCAGCGCAAGCCCGGATGCCGCCGCGACCTCGACGATTGCATCGTGCCGGGCGAGCCCAAGCGCCGCCTCGATCGGGCGTCCGAGCGGATCGGTTGCCGGGTGCCGCACGACCCGACCACCGAGCGCGTCGACGAGGATCCGCATCGTGCCCTCGCCGCCGTCGGCCGCCGGGCAGGGATCCGGGTCGCAGCCGCCGAGCGCGACTCCCTCGGCGCACGCCGCGGCGACCTCCCACGCCGCGAACGTCCCCTTGAACGAGTCGGGGGCGACGAGGATCCGCGCGGCCATCAACCGCCTCCCGCCAGCACCTCCGGGTTGACCGGGGTCAGCGGTGGCTGGCCACTGGAGGCGGCGATCGCATTGCGGGCGGCGAGAACCGCCATCGCAGTGCGCGTCTCGAGCGTGGCCGAGCCCAGGTGGGGGACGAGGACGGCGTTGTCCAGTTCGAGAAGCCCGGGGTGCACCTCCGGCTCGCGCTCGTAGACGTCCAGCGCTGCGCCCGCGATGCGGCGCTCACGCAGGGCCTCCGCGAGAGCTGCTTCGTCGACGATCGGCCCGCGGGCCGTATTGACGAGGAACGCGGTCGGCTTCATCTGACGCAACCGCTCCGCGTCGATCAGGTGCCGGGTGTCCTCGGTGAGGGGGCAGTGCAGGCAGAGGACGTCGGCTGTAGCCAGCAGCTCGTCGAGCCCGACGAAGGCGACCTCGAGCTCACCCTCCAGCGCCGCGTCCGCGCGCTGGGCGTCCGCGTAGGTGATCCGCATCCCGAACGCGCGGGCCCGTCGCGCCACAGCCTGGCCGATCGCGCCAAGCCCGACGATCCCGAGCGCCTTGTCCTGAAGGCCGGTCCCCAGCATGTAGAACATGTGCCACGACCATGGAGTCTGACTTCGAATCACCCGTTCTCCCTCGCCGAGCCGGCGCGTCAGCATCAAAATCAACCCGAACGTGAGGTCGGCGGTCGCCTCGGTGAGCACCCGCGGGGTATTCGTCACCAGGACGCCGCGACTGCTCGCCGCCGCGACGTCGATGTTGTCGTAGCCGACCGCCACGTTGGCGACACAGCGGAGCTGCGGGCCGGCGGCGTCCAGGAACTCGGAGTCAACGCGGTCGTGCAGCAGGGTGAGGACCGCCGTCGCGCCCCGAACCGCCTGGTGCAGGTCCGCGGGCGCGAGCGGCGCGTCGCGATCCGAGACCCATAGGTCCCCGGCCTCGCGGAGGAGATCGAGCGCGGGCTCGGGGATGATCCTGGTGACGACGAGCCGCGGCTCGTCGCTCATCCGGGAACGGGTGCGTCCTCGCGCTCGACCGCCGCGATGAGCGCGCCGATGACCCGGTCGGCGGTCTCAGTGTCGGCGTTCGGCCCCATCAGGCCGACCCGCCACATCGCGGGCGCCTGCGGGCCGAGCCCGCCCCCGATCTCGAGCCCGTCGGCCAGCAGCTGCTGCTGCACTGCCTTGCCGTCGATTCCCTCGGGCACGCGGATCGCGGTCAGGGGGGCGAGCTGATGCTCGGGCTCTGCGAGCAGCTCGAAGCCCGCATCGAGCGCCCGCACCTGGAAGTGGCGACCGGCGGCGGCGTGCCTCGCCCAGCGTTGCTCAAGCCCCTCGATCAGGATCTGTCGCAGCACCTCGTGGAGAGCATAGATGTGCAGGATCGGGGCGGTGTGATGGTAGGTCGCCGGGCGCTCCACCCAGTAGCTCCGGAGCAGCTCGACGTCGAGCGACAACGGGACAGGCGTTCTCCGCCGCCGGCGCCGCTCGAGCGCACGATCGGAGACGGCGATCGGAGACATGCCCGGCGGGGCCCCGAGGCACTTCTGGGTGCACGAGTACGCGAAGTCGATTCCCCACCCGTCGAAGTCGAGCTCGACGCCCCCGAGGGTCGTGACGCAGTCGGCCATCAGGAGCGTCCTGCTGCCCCGCATCTCGGCACCGAGCTCGGCGAGCGGATGCTCGCTGCCGGTCGAGGTTTCCCCGTGGACGACCGCGAGCAGGCGCGCGTGAGGGTGCTCGTCGAGCGCTGCGAGCAGCCGCGCATTCCGCACGTGCCGGCCCCACTCCGCGGTCACCTCGACCACGTCCGCCCCGGAGCGCCGCGCCACCTCAGCGATGCGCTTGCCGAAGAACCCGCTGGCGCCCACGATCACCGTGTCGCCGCGCTCGACGAGGTTCGCGATCCCCGCCTCCATTCCCGACGTCCCGGTCGACTGGAGCGGCAGGACCATTCCCGACTCCGCCCGGTACACCCGGCGCAGCATCGCGACCAGGTCGAGCAGGATGTCGTGGAGCTCCGGGTCGAGATGCCCGAGCATCGGCCTTTGCATCGCCTCCAGCGCTGCGGGATCGACGTTCGTCGGCCCGGGCCCGCACAGCAGCCTCTCGGACGGGGACACGGGGGCGAGCGCGTCGACCATGGCCGGGAAGGCTCGCATACGAGGCCATGTCTTCAAACTAAGAAAAACCTTGAACCAATAGGGCTGGCCTTATATCTTCCTGCGTCCGTGGCGGTCACCGTCACCCAGTTGTCGGCGTTCCTCGCGGTCGTTCGGCGCGGCTCGGTCACGGCTGCGGCCGAGGAGCTCGTGGTCACGCAGCCGTCGGTCTCGGCCGCGGTCGCCGCGCTCGAACGCGAGGTCGGGGTGAAGCTCACCGAGCGCGCAGGTCGAGGCATCACCCCGACGCCGGCCGGCGTCGCCTACGCGCGGTACGCGACCGACGTGCTGGCCCTCCTCAAGGAAGGCTCAGAGGTGGCGGGGGAGGTGGCGAGCGGGGCCGGGCGCCACCTGCGGATCACCGCCGTCACCACGGCCGGGGAGTACCTGCTGCCGCCGCTTGTGCGCGCGTTCCGCGAGCGCCGGCCCGCGCTCGAGGTCAGCGTCCACGTGGGCAACCGCCAGGAGGTGTTCCGGCGCCTCGAGGCTCGCGAGGCCGACGTGGCGATCGCGGGGCGGGCGCCGGAGGGCGGCGACCTCGAGGGGATTCCGTTCCTCGACAACGAGTTCGTGCTCATCACGGCGCCCGACGATCCTCTCGCGCGACGCCCGTGGGTCGCCGTCGACGAGCTCGCCGACGTTCCGTGGCTGATGCGCGAGGAGGGATCGGGGACGCGCCGCCTGTGCGAGCTGTATCTCGATTCCCACCAGCTTCACCCTCCGCTGCTCACGCTGGGGTCGAACGGCGCGATCAAGAACGCGACCCGGATGGGGCTGGGGATCGCGCTTCAGTCTCGTGAGGCGGTCGAGCTGGAGCTCGACGCCGGCCGCCTCGCCACGATCAGCCCCCGCGGGGGGTTGCCGAAGCGGGCCTGGCACGTAGTCAAGTCGACCGTCGGGCCGAGCTCGGATTCGGTAGAGGAGTTCATCGAGTACGTGCGCTCGGCGGCCGCCCGCCGGGCACTCGCGAGGCCCACGCCTCAGGCGTGAAGCACCGAGTCGGCGCCGGTCACGCCCGGCACGTGCCGGTCGTGCGGGTCGATCCCGGCACTGATCGTGGCGCGCGTCGAGACGAGGTGGTAGAGCAGCAGCGCCTGCACGAGCGCCAGCGACTGCGAGCGGTGCAGGTCGGTTCCGATCGTGAACTCGCCGAGTCGCTGCGTCCGCAGGTGGCTCGCGTACTGCATCCGCTTCCACACCGCCTCCTCGAGCTCGGCCGCTAGTGAAGGGTCGGTGTCGCCTGGGATCCGGAGCAGCGACTCGCCCTCGTGGCGCACCAGCGTCGGACCGTCGCCGTCGGGTCGCAGGAAGGGGGAGAGGTCGGGGTGCTTGAGGGTGTCGCGAAGGATCACGTGACCGTCGAGGCGCTCGGGATCGCGACTCGTCGTCGGCCTGAACGCGACGAGGATGTCGGCGTGCTTTCGCTGTGGCTGGATGAACGCCTCGACGTCGGGCTCGCGGCGATCGAGCTCGCTAAGCACCTCGTGGGTCGTGTACCCGCGGCGGGTGCAATCGCGGGTCAGCTTCCACATCCGTCGCAGCTCCTCGGGTGGCGCCAGGAACACGCGGATGTCGTGGGCGCCGGCGAGCTTCGGCGAGTGGAAGTTGAGCAGTCCCTCGACGACGACGTAGGGGTGCGGGCGAACGACCTCCGGTGGCTTCAGGGTGCCGCTGCGATGGTCGTAGACCGGCTTGAGGATCGGCTCGCGGTCGCGGAGATGGCCGAGGTGCTGGCCGAGTATGTCGAGGTGGCTCGCCGCAGGATCCAGCGGCGTGATCCCGAGCTCGGCTCGCTGCTGGCGGTCGTAGCGGTGGTAGTCGTCGCCGCTGATGTACGACACGGCCTCGCGCCCCCCGAGGATGCGGACTACCCCGCGGGTCAGAGTTGTCTTTCCGGCTGCGGAGTCGCCGACGACTCCGAGTACGACCGGCCGCGTCATTCGCGAAGAATGCCACGGGTCAGGCTGTGGCGCGGGACGCCCCCTGCGGCACGCGTCGGGGCTCCGAGCCGTTCTGGCGCTCCTCGATCAGCTCGATCTTCGTAAGCAGATGCTCGGCCATACGCAGCGAAGCCGCGTCGATCAGGCGGCCGTCGAGCGAGACCGCGCCCATGCCGGCGTCAGCCGCCTCCTCCATCGCGGCGATGATCCGGCGCGTGCGCGAGACCAGCCGAGCGTCGGGCGAGAAGACCTCGTTCGCGAGCTCGACCTGGCTGGGGTGGATGCACCACTTGCCCTCGAAGCCGAGGATCGACGCCCGCCTGGCGGCGACGAGATAGCCCTCTGGGTCGCTGAAGTCGCCGAACGGGCCGTCGATCGGCCTAAGCCCGTTGGCGCGAGACGCGACCGCGATTCGAGCGAGGGGGTAGTGCCACTGGTCACCCCAGTGCAGGTCTCGGTCGTCCGCTCCGCCGGATCCGGGATCGGTGAGCACCGCGTAGTTGGCGTCGGATCCGCCGATCGACGCGGTCTGGCTCTGGATCGACGCCGCGTAGTCCGCGACGCCGAAGATCAGCGCCTCCATCCGCTCCGGACACGCCGCGGCGATCTCGTCGACACGCAGCATCCCGGGCGCCGTCTCGATCAGCGCCGCGATCCCGATCCGCCGCTCGATTCCGATTGCGTCCTCGATCTGGGTCAGCAGCGTGGAGAGCATGTGGATGTCGCCGGCCCCGCTGACCTTCGGGATCAGGATCATGTCCAGCCACCCCCCGCTCTCCTCGACGACGTCGACGACGTCGCGATAGCAGTAGTGCGTGTCGAGGCCGTTGATCCGCAGCGTCACGGTGCAACCGCTCCAATCGAGCTCGCGCAGGGCAGCGATCACGTTCTCCCGTGCCCGGGGCTTGTCGTCGGGGGCGACGGCGTCCTCGAGGTCGAGCATCACGACGTCCGCACCCAGCGTCGGCGCCTTCTCGAGCATCCGCTGGCTTGTCCCTGGGACGCACAGCTCGCTGCGGTGCAAACGCACTGGGATCGTCATGCTCGCTCCTCGCTAGACCGCTGACGGATTGCGACAGTGAACCGGCGGGGCGCGCTCCGATCAAGCAAATTGCCCGCTCGACGCATAGACAAAAGGTTGTGAGTGGAGGAGGGTCTGTAGTCAAGAGGCTTTACGTTGCCGAAGGCCGCCGCAGCGGCCGAGGGCACCCGAATGTACCTTTTTGTTCAACCCTTATAGTTCGTCCGTGACCGGCGCCCGTGGGGCGCGATCGAAAGGAGGCGGAGAGTGGCCGTAGCGAAGGCGCCCGACGCGTTGAGTGAGGTTCAAACCGCGCTCGACTCACCCAGGATCGAGCCGCCCCCGAGGACGCTCGCCGAGGCCCGTGAGGCGCCGGGCAGGGCCGAGCGGATCGCTGAGATCGTCGCCGAGATCGAGCGCGAGGGGATCGAGTACGTGTTCTTCCAGCAGGTCTCTGTCAGCGGCCACATCAACGGCAAGGGCGTAGTGGCGGAATGGTTCCCGCGGGTTGCCGAGCGCGGGTACCAGCTCGTCTACGGCGCGACGGCCGACCTGTTCACCGACCGCCAGGACGCCTACATCGGGTTCGGCCCCGAGGAGGCGGAGCTGGCGGCGATGGCGGACCTCGACACGTTCAAGCGCCTGCCCTGGGACCCCCGAGTCGCGCGCGTGTACTGCGACTGCTACGACACCGAGACGGGCGAGCTGCTTGACGCTGACCCGCGCCAGAACCTGAAGCGGATCGCTCACGACATCGAGCAGGAGCTCGGCTACAGCTTTCTGTGCGGGATCGAGCCGGAGATGATGTGGCTGAAGAAGCTGTCCGAGGACGGCGACGAGGCTCCCGAGGGCGTGACGAGGCCCTGGTGCTACCACATCAATCAGTTCGAGCAGCTGCGCCCGGTGATCCTCGACGTGATCACGTATGGCAAGGCGATGGGGCTCGACATGAGCTACGGCGACCACGAGGACGCGCCCGGCCAGCTCGAGCTCAACTTCCGCTTCGACCGCGCGCCGCGCACGGCGGACAACATCACGACCTATCGCCAGATCTGCACCGCGGTCGGCCGCGAGCACGGCCTGCACGCGTCGTTCATGCCGAAGCCGTTCACCGGCGTGTCCGCGAACGGGCACCACCACCACTTCACGCTGCTGGACGAGAGCGGCAACAACGTGTTCCACGACCCCGAGGGGCCGGCCCAGCTGTCCGAGCTCGGGCAGCAGTTCATGGGCGGGATCCTCGACCACTTCAAGGCGCTCGTATGCATCGGCTCGCCGACCGTGAACTCGTACAAGCGGATGTGGGACTTCGGGTTCTGGGCGCCCGTGTACAAGAACTACGGGTGGCAGAACCGCACCTGCACGGTCCGGGTCGCAAGCGGAGGGCGGTTCGAGTTCCGCGGCGTGGACTCCGCGTGCAACCCGTACCTGACGCAGGCGGCGCTGCTCACCGCCGGCCTCGACGGGGTGAAGCGCGAGCTCGATCCGGGCCCGCCGCAGCAGCGAAACACCTACGACCTGCTGGCGGAGGGAACCAAGTTCGAGCGCGTTCCGGACCATCTCGGTGCCGCGCTCGACGCGCTCGAGGCCGACGAGGTCGTGCGCTCGGTGATGCCCGGGCGCCTGTACGACGTGTTCATGCACTACAAGCGCGACGAGTGGGAGCGGTACCTGGCCGCGGTCACCGACTGGGAGCGCGAGCAGTACCTGACGGTGCTTCCGTGATCGGAGGGCCTAGCTGACATGTGCGGGATCGCCGGGATCATCTACCGCAACGGCGCCGACGGCCGCGAGGTCGGCCGCGACATGACGCGGATGCTCCAGGCGATGAAACACCGCGGCCCCGACTCGACCGGCTACGCGCTCTACCGCGGAGGCGGTGACTCGTTCGTGATGCACGTGAAGCTCAGCGAGGGCGGCAACGGCGACCCCGAGCTCGCGCGTCGCGTCGAGCGCCAGCGGGACCTGGTCGAGTCCCGGCTGCGCGCCGCGGGGGCCCGGATCGCGGAGACGAAGAGCACCCCCCGCACGATGACTGTCGCGTTCGAGTTCGACGGCGACTTGAAGCCCCTCGCCGACGCGGTCGAGCGCGTGCGCCACACCGAGGTCCTGTCGCTTGGGCGCTCGCTCGAGATCGTCAAGGACCTCGGCGACGCCGAGACGGTCTCCAAGGAGTACGACCTCGACGGGTACGTCGGCACGCACGCGATCGGCCACGCGCGGATGGCAACCGAGTCCGACGTCGACATCGCCAACGCCCACCCGTACTGGGCCTACCCGTTCCCAGACGTCGCGGTCGTCCACAACGGCCAGCTGACGAACTTCCACGACTGGCGCCGGCGCCTCCAGCGCTCGGGCCACCGCTTCCAGTCCGAGTGCGACTCGGAGATCATCGCTGTGTACCTCGCAGAGAAGATGAGCGACGGCCTCTCGCTCGACGACGCGATGCGCCAGAGCCTCACCGACCTCGACGGGGTCTTCACCTACATCTGCGTCACCGAGGACTCGCTCGGGGTCGCCAAGGACGAGCTTGGCGCAAAGCCGCTGGTGCTGTACGAGGACGACGACCTCGTCGCGCTGGCGTCCGAGGAGATCGCGATCCGCCAGGTGCTGGAGCGCGAGATCGAAACCCACGATCCCTACGAGGGCGAGGTCCGCGTTTGGAGCAGGTGAGCACCCAGAACGGGCCGCGGATGGACGAGCGCGGGCTCGTCGAGCTCGACGACGCCGTCCCCAGGACGTCGAAGGTCGACGGCACGAGCGCGGTGCTCGACGCGAGCGACCTGACCACGCGAAAGATCAACGCCGAGCTGAGGTGGCTGATCTATGAGCAGGGGGTCACCAGCGTCACCGTGCTGGATCCAAGCGCGCGCCACTCGCTCGGTGTGGCGATCCTCGCCCGGTGCCGGATCCGCTTCGAGGGCAGCCTGGGCTACTTCGGGTGCGGGCTGATCGACGGCCCCGAGGTCGAGATCACCGGGCGCGTCGGCTGGTCGGTCGCCGAGAACATGATGTCCGGTGTCGTGGTCGTCGAGGGCAACGCCGGATCGCTGGCCGGCGCGGCGCTGCGGGGCGGTGACGTCGTCGTCAAGGGGGACGTCGGCGCGCGCACCGGGATCGACCAGAAGGGCGGCACGATCGTCGTGCTCGGCAACGCCGCATCGATGACCGGGTTCATGATGCAGCGCGGCCGCCAGATCATCTGCGGCGACGTCGGGCCGGGCCTCGGCGACTCGATGTACGACGGCACGATCTACGTCGGAGGAGAGGTCGCCGCGCTCGGGATCGACTGCGTCGAGGCCGAGTGGACCGACGCCGATACGGAGCTCGTCGAGCGCAAGTTCGCCAACCACGAGCTCGGCGCGCCGCCCGAACTGCGCAAGTTCGTGTGCGGTAAGAAGCTCTACAACTACGACATCCTCGAGCCCAGCGAGCGCAAGCTGGTGCTCTAGGAAGGATCGATATGCCCCCGGAGAAAGCGACCGAGCAAGCGCCCGACGAGCGCGAGGTCCTGGGCCGCAGCCGGATCTTCACGCCGGAGGTCATCAACGACATCCACATGAAGGCCGAGCTCGGCCGCTACCGGATGCGCGGCTTCTCGATCTTCAAGGAGATGCCGGGCTGGGACGACCTGGTGTTCCTCCCGGGCACGCTGACGCGGTTCGTGATCGAGGGCTACCGCGAGAAGTGCGATACGAAGACGGTGCTCGGGTCGCGGTTCGCGTCCAAGCCACTGGAGCTCGAAATCCCCGTCTACATCACCGGGATGAGCTTCGGGGCGCTGTCGCTGGAGGCGAAGATGGCACTCGCCAAGGGCGCGTCGATGGCCGGCACCGCGACCTGCTCCGGCGAGGGGGGAATGATCCCTCCCGAGCGCGACCTTTCTACGAAGTGGTACTACCAGGTGATCCAGAGCCGTTACGGCTTCAACCCCCACCACCTGATGCTCGCCGACGGGGTCGAGTTCTTCATCGGCCAGGGCTGCAAGGTGGGGCTCGGCGGCCACCTGATGGGCCAGAAGGTGACCGAGCAGGTCGCCGAGATGCGCTCCCTGCCGGTTGGGATCGACCAGCGATCGCCGGCCCGCCACCCCGACTGGCTCGGCCCCGACGACCTCTCGCTGAAGGTCCAGGAGACCCGCGAGGCGACCAACTACGAGGTCCCGATCCAGCTCAAGCTCGGCGCCGCACGGGTGTACGACGACGTCCGCATGGCGGCCAAGTGCGGCCCAGACATCATCTACCTCGACGGCGCCGAGGGGAGCACCGGCGCCGGTCCCCACCTCGCCACCGAGGAGACGGGAATCCCGCTGATCGCCGCGATCCCGGAGGCGCGCCGCGCGCTCGAGGACGTCGGCCTCTCCGACGACATCGACCTCGTGGTCGCCGGCGGGATACGCAACGGCGGCGACATCGCCAAGTGCCTGGCGCTCGGCGCCGACGCGGTCGCGATCGGCCACTCGGCGTTGATGGCCCTGAACTGCAACAAGGAGATCCCCGGCGTAACCGACTACGAGGGGACGGTCGGCGTCCCTGCGGGGCAGTGCTACCACTGCCACACGGGCCGCTGCCCGGTCGGGATCACCACCCAGGACCCCGAGCTTCGCAAGCGGCTCCACGTCGACGAGGCGGCCCAGCGCGTCTACAACTTCCTCCACGCCCTGACGCTCGAGGTGCAGATGCTGGCCCGGGCGTGCGGAAAGACGAGCGTCCACAGCCTGGAGCCGGAGGACCTTGCGGCGCTCACCACCGAGGCGGCTGCGATGGCCAAGGTTCCGTTGGCCGGGACCGAGTACATCCCCGGGGTGACCGAGGAGCGAGCGTTGGGCGAGATCCGAACCCTGCTCGACCAGTACCTGGAGAACCCGGTCGACTTCCTGCCGGAGCACGCCGGCGCCGGGGCAGAGGAGGCGAAGTGACCGAGCCGGCGGGCGTCAGCCAGCGGCGCGAGCCCGAGAAGGTCATCTCGATCGACGCCGAGTACCTGTCCGGGAAGCGATTCCCCTACCAGGAGAACCTCGCCGAGGTCGAGGACGTCGACCTGCTGGCCGCCACGCCCGGCAAGGACCTCAACTGGCTCGAGGACGTCGAGCTGCTCGAGGAGGAGGGAATGCCGGCCGTGTTCGACCGCTACTCGAACTCCTTTTTGCGGATCTACTTCCCGATCCCCGAGGGGCGCGAGGACGAGATCGCGCGCAAGGTGCTGATCAAGCACCTGCAGTCCGGAAACTCCTATGGAATCCGCCTCAAGGAGGTCCACGCGAAGTTCCCGCAGCCCGAGCTCGGCCCGTGGGTCGAGGACTCATCCACGGTCGGACGTGGCTGGAAGCCCTCGGTGCTCGAGGGCTGGGAGCCGCCCGACCATTGAGATGACAGGCCTGCCCGACTCCGCTCGCAACCTGGTGATCGGCGCGGGCGTCCACGGGCTGTCCACCGCGTGGCACCTCGCGCAGGCGGGCGAGGACGCGCTCGTGCTGGACAAGCACGGGGTCGGCGCGGGCGCGTCGGGGATCGCCTGCGGGGTGATCCGCAACAACTACTTCCAGCCCGCGATGTCTGAGCTGATGGCCGCGTGCGTGGAGATCTGGGAGTCCGACCCCGAGGCGCTGCACTATCACCCGACCGGGTACGTTGCGCTCGGCCCGCCGGCGCAGGAGCCGGACCTGACCGAGGTGTTCGAACGCCAGCAGCGGATCGGCTACCCGTCGGAGCTCGTGGTGGGCGAGGGCGAGGTGCGCGACCACATGCGGGGAATGTTCGGCGACTGGCGCGCCGGGGGCCTGACCGTGTGCCTCCACGAGCGCGCGGGCGGGTTCGCGTTCAACGTCGAGTCGATGCGCGGACTTGCCGACAAGGCCCGCGCCGCCGGGGCGCGGATCCAAGAGGGGGTCGAGGTCACGGGATTCGACCTCGACGGGTCGGGCGCCGTGAGAAGCGTCGACACGAGCGCGGGGCCGATCGAGGTCGAGCAGGTGGTGGTCGCGGTCGGGCCGTGGATCCCCGTGATCTGGGAGATGCTCGGGCTACCGGACAGGATCGACGTTCACCGCCCCGACGGCAGCGTCGACCGCGACATCCCGATGTGGACCTACTGGTACCTCCAGGAGGGCGAGGTCGCGCTCCCTCCGTCGACGTTCGACACCGCGGACGGGGAGGAGGCTCCGGTGCTGCACGTCGACTCGGACCTGCCACTGCGTGACGACGCCGGCGCGACCGTGAGCGCCGGCCCATGGGGGATCTATGTCAAGCCGGACCGCACCACGGTCCAAGGAGGCGCCCAGCCGCTGCCCGTTGGGGAGCGGATCGAGCTCGAGCCGTACCCGACCGGGACCGTCGAGGAGGGCTTCCCGGACCTGTGGTGCGCCGCGCTGTCGCACTGCATGGAGCGCTTTGAGGGCTGTCGCTCGCTGTACCGCCAGGTGCGCTCGGGCGGGCCTGGGGCGTTCACCGCCGACAACTTCCCGGTCTTCGACCATATGCGGCCGAACGTGTACGTGGCCGCGGACTCGAACCACGGCTACAAGATGATCGCCGTCGGCCGCGAGATCGCGCGGGTGCTCCAGGGCGAGCATTCCACGCTCCTGCATCCGTTCCGGTTCGAGCGCTTCGCGACCGGGGACCTGCACCCCGTCTCGCACAGCCCGTATCCGTGGAGCTGAGCGCGGGCGGGACCCGGAGCCACGTCGTGATCGGCGGCGGTGTGCTGGGACTGTCGGCTGCGTGGCGGCTCGGCGAGCGCGGCGCGGACGTGACCGTCCTCGAGAAGGACCGGATCGGCGCCGGTGCATCGGGGATCGCCGGCGGAATCGTGCGCAACTACTACCGCTCGGCCGCGATCTCCGAGGTGATCCGGCGCTCGGTCGAGCTGTTCGAGGCAGAGTCGGAGGCTTTCGGCTTCCGACAGGTCGGGTACGTCGCGGCCGTGCCGAGAGCGCAGGTCGACGACCTGAGGGCCATCCGCGAGCACCACGAGCGCGTGGGGTACGAGTCCGAGCTCGTCGTGGGAGCGGAGCGCTGCCGCGAGTACCTCGCGTGGACGTGGCCCGACTGGGAGGCCGAGGTCGAGGCGGCGCTGCACGAGCGTCGCGGCGGATGGGCCGACGCCATGCAGACGGTGCGCCACCTTGGCGCCCGGGCCCGCGGCGCGGGCGCCCGGATCGTGGAGGGAGTCGAGGCGACGGGCTTCGAGCTCGGCGACGGCGGGGTCGAGGCCGTGCTCACGACCCAGGGCCCGCTGGCCTGCGAGCAGGTGATCGTCGCGCCGGGCCCGTGGGCGGCGGACGTGTGGACTCAGCTCGGTCAGGACGCGGAGGTCGAGGTCGTGCTGAACGGCGATTGCGAGCGGCGCCCGCTATTCTCGTACCTGAAGGCGCAGGAGGGCGAGTTCGCCTTGCCGGGTGTGGGCCTCGCCGGCTCCGCGGGCCACGAGGCGCCCGTCGTCCACCTCGACCAGGCGGGACCGCTCCTCTCCGACCGCGACGGCCGCACTCTCGTCGACGGTCCGTGGGGGATCTACTTCCGCATGGGTCGCACCGGGGCGGGCATAACCGGCGGCGGCTTGCCCGTGTCACTCGACGACCCCCCGCTCGACCCGTACGGCCCGGACAACCCGGCGCACGCGGCCGAGTCGTCGTTCGGCGAGTTCTTCACCTCGGGGCTCGCGGCCGCGATCCGCCGCTTCCGCGGCCGCGCCGACCAGTGGAAACAGACGCCCGCCGGCGGGATCGTCATGCACACCCCGGACAACTACCCGATCTGCGACCGGGTGCTGCCAAACGCGTACGCGATCGTCGACTCGGGCCATGGCTTCAAGATGCTCGCCCTCGGCCGGCTCGCCGCCGACGACGTCCTCGACGGAGGGGAGCCGCTGCTCGACCCATTCCGCCTCGCGCGGTTCAAGCGCGGCGAGACACACACGGCGTCGAAGGGGCCATATCCGTGGACGTAGTCGCTTCTGCTGTTAATCACGAGCATCCCGCGACGGAGATGGCCGTTGATCGAACGCGGCGTCACCATCAACGTCTACCAGCCGGCGGGCGACATAGACACGGGTTCGTTCGAGTTCGAGGAGCCCACCGAGGCGGAGCTCGCACGGCGCAAGCGCCTCGCCGAGGAGTAGGCGCGCGAGGGTCATGCTCTAAGGCGGAGCGGCCGGCTTAGGCGGACCGGCCTGGCGTTCTGCCCGCTTGCCGGCTAGGAGACCGAGGTTCGAGACGATGAACGGAACCACGAAGTTGCCCGCGGCCTTGACCCACGTGATGGCGGTCGCATCGCCGCGGATGATCACGTCGGCCTGGTTGATCGACGTGAGGATCACTCCAACCACCAGCGCGATCCGAATCGTGCGGCGCAGATGCTCGCGACGCAGGATAATCCGCAGCGCCTCCTCGACGGTGGCGATCGTCGGCGACCTGGCGATTCCCATCGTGTCCTCCTAGCTCGAACCCGTTCCTAACCAATATGGTCGCCGCACAGCTGGTCGTGCGGGAGGGCAGGTGGTCCTGGGCCCGAACCGTTCCGGCACCGCAAGGGTCCAAGGGTTGCATGGCACGAGGTGCCGCAATCGTGGCTGCGCTGCTGGCGGTGGTCGTGGCCGCCTGCGGGAACGAGTCTCCGGACCCCGAGGGCGGCGACCGGCCGCCATTCAGCACATCCGGTTGGGACACGGAGTTCTCCAATCACAGCGTCCCGCTTGACGAGTTCGTCGGCGGCGGACCGCCCAAGGACGGAATCCCCTCGATCGACAACCCAGAGTTCGTCTCGGTCTCCGACGCGGATAGCTTCCTCGATCCCCGCGAGCCGGTCGCAGTGGTCGAGGTCGACGGGGACGTGCGCGCGTATCCAATCCAGATCCTGATCTGGCACGAGATCGTCAACGACGAGATAGGTGGCGAGCCGGTGGCCGTCACCTACTGCCCGCTGTGCAACTCGACCGTGGCGTTCAGCCGCGTCGTCGCCGGCGAGCCGGTGGAGTTCGGGACCACCGGGATGCTTCGCGCCTCCGACCTCGTGATGTACGACCGCGCGACCGAGTCGTGGTGGCAGCAGATCACCGCGGAGGCCGTCGTCGGCGAGCGGACGGGAACGACGCTCGACGTCCTGCCCTCGCAGATTCTCTCGTGGGAAGAGCTCCGGCGAGTGCACCCCGATGCACAGGTGCTCTCGCGCGACACCGGCTTCGACCGCGACTACGGCAGCAGCCCTTATGGCGGGTACGACCGCGACCTCGACTCGAGGCCCTTCCTGCTCGAGGGCGAGCCGGACCGCTCGCTGCCCCCGAAGGAAAGGGTCGCCGCCGTGCGCACCGGTGAGTCGTCTGTCGTCTACCCATTCTCTGGCCTGCGCGAGGAAGCGCCCGTCAACGACGAGCTCGACAGCGAGCCGATCGTCGTCTTCTTCGACCCCGACGTCGCGTCCGCGCTCGACAGCCCGCTGGTCTCCGCCGGACGCGACGTCGGCGCGGCGGCGGTCTTCGAGCGCACGGTGCGAGGTCGGGAGCTCGAGTTCGAGCCCAGCGCCGATCGCGGGGTGTTTCGGGATCGCCAGACCGGTTCGACGTGGGACATGAGCGGAACCGCGACGAGCGGGCGGCTCGACGGGAGCAGGCTCAAGCAGGTCGCTCACGACGATCAGTTCTGGTTTGCGCTCGCGGCGTTCTTCGAGGACGCCGAGATTCGAGATTAGGTCCGACGGCTGCTGATCTACCGCGCCGCCGGACGGCTCACGCGTGAACCCCACGGTCGCGGCGTGGGTCAAAACAGCGTGGCAGCATCGACATGGAGACGAATCAACGCTCGGCGCGATCACCTCTGGGCGCACTCACGTCTCTCCGCGTACATCGATGGCGAGCTGCCCGAGCGGCATCATCGGCGTCTCGCGGCGCACGAGGAGGTCTGCTCGGAGTGCGCCGAGCTGATCCGCGCGCTGGCGGTGATGCTGTCGTGGCTCCCGTCGCTGCGCTTGCCGCCCGAAGCCGGGTTCGCGATCGCGGAGCGCACCGCGGAGCAGGTTCGGGCGCGACTCGAGGAGTGGAATTGAGCGGACGCGCGATGTCAAGCCCGGCTTATGTCAGGGTTCGCCCCATGCGGTCGGTGGCCGCGGAGCGAGAAGCCGTCCTGGTCGAGCGTGCGAAGGCGGGTGACCGGGATGCGTTCGAGGAGCTGGTCCGGCGCCATGCCGAGCGCCTGTACGCGGTGGTCCTGCGCTTCGTCGCCGACGGCGACGAAGCGCAGGAGGTGACCCAGGAGGCGTTCCTTCGAGCGTGGCGCAGCATCGCCCGCTTCGAGGGGCGGTCGCGGTTCTTCACCTGGCTCTACAGGATCGGGATCAACGAGGCGAAGCGCCGAGCCGCGAGGCGACCGCCGGTCGTCGTTACCTCGCTCGAGGACGAGCCAGTTCCCGAGGCTTCGGATTGGAGCGAGGCTCCGGAAGCGCGGTCGGACCAACGCGACCTGCTCGATGTTCTGGAGCAGGCGATCAGGGGCTTGCCGCTCGAATACCGAGCGCCGATCGTCCTCCGGGACGTCGAGGGTCTTTCGACCGCCGAGGCCGCCGAGGCCATGGGGCTCGGCGAGGCCGCGCTCAAGAGCCGCCTGCACCGCGCCCGACTCGCCGTGCGCCGGGCGCTGGATCAATACTTCCTGGACGCCGAGCCGTGATCCGCCGTCTGCTCCAACGCCGGCGCTTCATGCGTGAGCACCGCTGGACGCACACGCACCTCTCCGACTACCTGGACGGCAACCTCGATCGTGCAGGGCGCGAGCGAGTCGAGGACCACGTTGGCCTCTGTTCCCAGTGCCGCAGGGTGTTGGCGACGCTACGGCGCACGCTGGCGGGCCTGCGCGCGCTTGGAACACCTCGACGGCCGGATCTCGCAGACGGGATCATCGAACACGTCCGCGACCAAGGCTGATCTCACGCCGACGGCGTCCCGGCGACCGGCGGCGGTCGCCGGCGCGGCGCAGTGAACCGTGGCGGCGCGATCGAGGTCAGATCAAGTGACTGACCGAACGAGGGAAGGGAGCGCCGTGGGCGATTTCGACGCGGTCGTGATCGGAGCCGGGCCGGCCGGAGAGGTGTGCGCGGGGGAGCTCGCCGACGGGGGGCTGTCGGTGGCGGTAGTCGAGCGCGAGTTGGTCGCCGGTGAGTGCTCCTACTGGGCTTGCATCCCATCGAAGACACTGCTGCGACCGGGGGAGGCGATCGCAGCGGCGCGCCAGGCGCCGGGGGCCCGCGAGGCGGTAAGGGGAGCGCTCGACGTCGGTCAGGCGCTCGCGTGGCGCGACTTCATGGTCGCCGACTGGAACGACGCGGCGCAGGTGGCGTGGCTGGACGACAAGGGGATCGAGCTGCTCCGCGGCACTGGAACCGTCGCCGGCCCCGGCCGAGTCGAGGTCGACGGGGTCGCTCACACAACGGATCACATCGTCATCGCGACTGGATCGGATCCGCTCATGCCCCCGGTTTCCGGTCTCGCCGATCTCGATGGGTTGTGGACCAATCGCGAGGCGACGGCCGCCCACGAGGTTCCGGCCAGCCTCATCGTTCTCGGCGGCGGCCCCGTCGGCGTCGAGATTGCCCAGGCGTTCGGCCGTATGGGAGTCTCGGTCACGCTCGTCGAGGCCGACGAGCGGCTGTTGCCCGGCGAGGCGCCGGAGGTTGGTGATGCCTTGGCGGACGCGCTCGGCGGCGAGGGAACCGAGCTGCACCTTGGCGCGTTCGCTTCTAGGGCCGAGCGAAGGGGGATGGGGTTCGTGCTGTCGCTCGACGACGGCGGAGAGCTCGAAGCGGATCGGCTTATCGTCGCCACCGGGCGCAGTCCCAGGGTTCGCGGACTCGGCCTTGAGCGCGTTGGCATCGATCCCGCTGCCGACGGAATCGCGGTGGACGAGCGCCTGCGCGCCGCCGACGGCGTGTGGGCGATCGGCGACGCGACCGGGATCTTGCCCTTCACCCACGTTGGCAAGTACCAGGGACGGATAGCGGCCCGCGACATCCTCGGCCAGAGCGCGCGAGCCGACTACCGGGCCGTGCCGCGAGTCGTATTCACCGATCCGCAGGTGGCCGCGGTAGGTGATGGGACCGGCGAGCTCGCCGCTTCCGCGCAGCTCGCGGGAGTGGCCCGGACGTCGACCTACACGCGGGAGTACGCGGAGCGACCGGGGTTCCTGACACTCGTCTCCGACGGCCGCAAGCTCACCGGCGGGTATGCGGTCGGGCCCGAGGCGGGCGAGTGGCTGCAGCAGGCGACGCTCGCGATCCGCGCGGAGGTGCCGCTCCGAGTCCTCCGCGACACGATTCAGCCTTTCCCGACCTTCTCCGAGGCCTACTTGACGGCCGTTGAGGACCTCGTAGCGCGCTCCTCACTGGCGGGTGTGGGTGAGAGCTCGGCTTCCGGCTGAGCCAAGCGCCGACTCTCCTGCTGGAGAGTCGGTCGGACTCGCTTTCGCCTCGATCCCGAGCCCCTCGGCCGACGGGTTCGCCGTCGGACCGCTGACGGTGCGCGTCTACGGGCTGATGTTCCTCCTCGGGCTGCTCACCGCGGTCGCGATCACCGCGCGGCGCTGGGAGCGTCGCGGCGGCGAGCGAGCGCTGGTCAGCGAGGTCGCCCTGTGGAGCTTCCCGGCCGGCCTCATCGGTGGGCGCCTGTACCACGTGGTGACGAGCTGGGACGAGGTTCCCGACGACTGGTGGGGGCCGTTCGCGATCTGGGAGGGAGGTCTCGGGATCTGGGGCGGGATCGCCGTCGGGACGTTGGTCGGTGTCATCGTCCTGCGTCGCCGCGGGGCGAACGTCGCCGCGTTCCTCGACGCGGCCGCACCCGGGCTTCTTGTCGGCCAATCGATCGGTCGCATCGGCAACTACTTCAACCAGGAGCTGTTCGGCGAGCCGACGTCGCTGCCCTGGGGCCTTGAGATCGAGCCGGCCAACCGCCCCGACGCCCACGCGGAGTTCGCAACCTTCCACCCGACGTTTCTGTACGAGATCGTCTGGAACATCGCCCTGGCGGCGGCGCTGGTCTGGCTTGGGAATCACCGCCGCATCAGAGCGCCGGGTCTGTTCGCTCTGTACGTCGCCGGGTACTCGCTGGGACGGATCGGGGAGGAGCTGTTGCGCGTCGACCCGGCGCACCACATCCTCGGGATGCGACTCAACTTCTTCGTGGCCGCGGCTCTGTTCGTCGCCGGGCTCGTGTGGTTCGCGCACGCCCAGGGTGAATCCCTCCTCCGTCCGCGAGGGTCACAGGGAGTGAGAAAGGAGGTGGCGCCATGAAGGCCGTCTGGAACGGGGCCGTGCTCGCCGAGAGCGACGAGACGATCGTCGTCGAGGGCAACCACTACTTCCCGCCCGAGAGCGTCGACTTCGACCACCTCGAGCGGAGCTGGGTGCGCTCGCTGTGCTTCTGGAAGGGGATCGCCGCGTACTACACCGTCGAGGCCGGCGGGAAGAGCAACCACGATGCGGCCTGGACCTACCGTCACCCACTTCCGTGGATTCGCAAGATCCGCGACCACGTCGCCTTCTGGCGCGGCGTCGAGGTGATGGAATAGCGCCATGCCGAAGGTGGGGAGCGTGCTGCTGCGGGATTACACCGATCACCCCAGCCTTCGCACGCTGATCGCCGACGGTTACGAGGTCATCACCTTCTGACCCGCCGAGTGTCCGGCGTCCGACTTCGCGGGCTGAACCGCGGCGGCGGTCAGTGGGTCAAAGCTGCATGACCCGCGGGCGGTCGATGCACACCGTGCCTTTGGCCGTGCTCCTGCTTGCGGTAGTGGCGGTCACGGCCTGCGGTGGCTCCGACTCCGATCAGGAGCCGGCTGCCCCGCCCGCGGCCGGCGACGGCCAGGGTCCGGGCAAGGGCGATCTGCCTCGGCCGCTCGCCGAGAACGCCGAGCAGGCCAACGAGCTCCAGGAAGGAGGTCGGGAGGCGCTCGAGGCCAAGCTCGCCGAGCTCGAGGGACACCCGGTGGTGATCAACCAGTGGGGGTCGTGGTGCCCACCGTGCCGCGCCGAGTTCCCGTTCTTCGCCGAGTCCGCGCAGGCGCACCTGGACGATGTCGCCTTCCTGGGGGTGGACATCCAGGACGATCGCGGCTCCGCGGAGGACTTCCTCGCCGAGTTCCCGGCTCCCTATCCGCACGTCTTCGATCAGGACACCGAGGGCGTGACGTCGCTCGAGTGGCAGGGCGTGTCGCCGACCACCTGGTTGATCGACGAGGGCGGCGAGATCGTCCACCAGCGCCCGGGCGCGTACGCGAGCCGCGAGCAGCTCGAGGCGGACATCGACCGCTTCCTGCTCGAGGGGTAGCGCGGCCGATGGCGACCGACCCGGCGGCGGGTGTGGGGATCCCGCTGGCCCTCGCGGCCGGGCTGGGCTCCTTCCTCTCGCCCTGCGTGCTTCCCCTCGTCCCGGGCTACCTCGCCGCCGTGACGGGCGTCTCGGTGGGCGAGATCGAGCGCGCCGACTGGCGGCGCGTGCTGGTGCCGAGCCTGATCTTCGTCGCTTCCTTCTCGGCGATATTCGTCCTCCTGGGCCTGACGGCGACGGGCGTCGGCGACGTCCTGCGCGACAACCGGCAGCTTCTCAACAAGGTGGCGGGTGTGCTGATCGTGGCCATGGGCATCCTGTTCGTCGCGACGCTGGTGGTCAACAAGCTGAACCGCGAGTGGCGCATCGATGCGTTGATGGCGCGCGCCGGCAAGGGCGGACCGGTGATCGCGGGAGCCGCGTTCGCGATCGCCTGGACGCCGTGCGTGGGGCCCCACCCTCGCCGCGATCCTCACGGCCGCCTCGCTGTCGGACTCCGCCGCCCACGGCGCGTTTCTGCTCGGCTGGAACTCGGCTGGCCTGGCGATCCCCTTCCTTCTCACGGCGCTCGCCTTCTCGCGCATGACGACG
>Ga0081538_10001385_pt1 | contig 24857 bp, 24 predicted proteins | sample TabmetS5T2R1_FD_71022 | JGI IMG/M metagenome (GOLD analysis project Ga0081538, IMG submission 71022) | Tabebuia heterophylla rhizosphere microbial communities from the University of Puerto Rico - S5T2R1 | ecosystem: Host-associated > Plants > Roots > Rhizosphere ... | reverse complement strand
GGGGCCGGGGGGGCGGGCGGGGCGGCCGGGGCCCCCCGGCCCCCCGCCGCGGCCCCCCCCCCCCGCCCGTAGTCGGCCACCAGCACCGCCCCGGCCCCGGCGAGGGCGCGGCGGCCCGCCCGGACCAGCGGGCCGACCCGGCCGGGCTGTGTGGCCCGGTCCAGCCGGAGCAGCGACCGGCCCTCGGCCCGGACCCTGACCTTCTCCGGTGTCTGCCCGGCGAGGCCGAGGTCGACCACCTCGACCCCGGCCAGCTCCAGCAGCCGGCGCAGCGCCACCCCGCCTTCGTCGTCGGCCAAGGCGGTGACGAGCACGACCGTCCGGCCGTCGAGGCACGCGGCCAGGGTCGCGGCCAGCGCCGCCCCCCCGGGCCGGAGCCGCTCGGCCGGGTCGTCCACCACCGGCACCGGCGCATCCGGGGCCAGCCGCTCCACCCGCCCGTCCAGGTCCCGGTCGAGCAGCGCATCCCCGACCACCGTCAACGGCCCCCCGCTCACCGGCCCACCTCGCCCACCGGACCCCGGGTCATCAGCGCCACCTGGGCCACCGGGGCCGGGGTCGCCGGACCCCGGGTCACCGGGGCCACCTTCTGCTCTGCCGGGTCGGGGCGCGCGCGAACCCGACCTCCGGCTGCGAGGTCCCCCGGTGGGGGAGCGTAGCCGGCCGCGGCGAGCGGTGCTCGGGGCTGTCCACAGCCCCGCTGGGCAGGCCACCCCGGAGGCCGCCGGGCAAGCCACCCGGGAGGCCGGTGAGCCGGCCGGCAGGGAAGTCACCGGGGATGTCGCCGGGCAGGCCGGCGGGGAGATCGCCGGTGGGGTCGCCGGGCAGCCGGGCGGGGAGACCGGCCGGTAGCCCGGCGTACGCCTCGAGGGTGCTGCGGGCGATCCGGTCCCAGCCGTAGCGGCGGGCGCGGCGGGCGCCGGTTATGGCCAGGGTGGTTCGGAGGTCGGGGTCGGCGAGGAGGACGGCCACCGCCACCGCCAGCAGGTCGGGGCGTCGCGGGGGGACGTGGGCGCCGGTGACCCCGTCGACCACGGTGTCGACCAGGCCCCCGACCGCCGAGGCGACCACCGGCACGCCGCAGGCCATCGCCTCCAGCGGGACGATCCCGAAGGGCTCGTACCAGGGCACGTTCACGACCAGGTCGGCCGACCGGTAGAGGGCGGGGAGGTCGGCGCGGCCCAGCCGTCCCAGCAGGCGGACCCGCCCGGCCACCCCGACCCGCTCGGCCAGGGCGGCCAGGCGGCGGGCCTCCGGGTCCCCGGCGAGCTCCCCGGCCGGCGGCCCGCCGGCCACGACCAGCTCGGCCTCTGGCAGCCTGGCCAGGGCGGCGATCACGTCCCCGATGCCCTTGCGCTCCACCAGCCGGCTGACCACCAGCAGCCGGTGCCTCCCCGGCGGCCGCAGGGCGGCCGGGCCTTCGACCCGGAACAGGTCGAGGTCGACCCCGCAGGGGACGACCGCGATCCGGCGCAGGTCTGCGCCCATCCTGACCAGCTCGAAGACCTCGTCCGAGCAGGTGGCGACGATGCGGTCGGCCTCCCTGGCCAGCATCGCCTCCTCCCTGAGCCGGGTCGGGGGGCTGGTGTCCTTGGCGCCCTGGTGCCGCCGCTTGACCACTCCGAGGGCGTGGAAGGTCTGGACCACCGGGATCCCCAGCGGCCGGGCGGCGGCCAGCGCCGCCCGGCCGGACATCCAGAAGTGGGCATGGACCACGTCCGGCGGGTCGTCACGGAACGTCCGCCACAGCCGGGCCGCGAACTCGTCCATGTGGGGCAGCAGCAGGTCCTTGGGGATCGGCTCGGCCGGTCCGGCGTCGACGTGCTCGACGGTCACCCCGGGCGCCGCCGCCACCCGGTCCGGCAGGCCGGGGCCGTCGCGCCGGGTGTGGACGACCACCTCGGTCCCGCGCCTGGCCAGCGCGGCCGAGAGCGCGGCGACGTGCACGTTCTGCCCGCCGGCGTCGGCGCCGCCGAGCACGGCCAGCGGGCTGGCGTGCTCGCTCACCATCGCCACCTTCACCGGGCGCGCACCTCCTCCAGCAGGGTGTCCCAGTCGGCCAGGAACCGGTCGAGGCCGTAGCGGCCGGTGGCCGCGACCCGGGCGGCCTTGCCCATCAGCCGGGCCTGCTCGGGGTCGGCGACCAGCCGCCTGGCCGCCTCGGCGAGCGCCTCCACCCGCGTCGACACCACCCCGGCCTCCGGCGGCACCGCCTCGACGACCTCGGTGGTGGCCAGCGCGACCACCGGCATCCCCAGATGCATGGCCTCCAGCAGCGAGAGGCCCAGCGAGGTCCAGCGCACCGGGTGCAGGTACAGCCGGCGCCTGGCCATCTCGGCGTGCAGCCGGTCCTGGGCCAGGTCGGCCACCGACCGGACCCCGGGCGTGCCGGCCAGCCGGGCCGACCTCATCCCGAACAGGTCCAGCGGCACCGCCGCCCCCAGCCGCCCGAGCAGGTCGGTCCCGGTGACCCGCCCGCGGCGGCCGGGCTCGTTGACCACCACCGCGGCCGCCGGCACCTCGCCGCTGTAGCGCTCGCCCGGGTCGACGATGCCGTGCTCGATCACCCGGGTCGGGGTGGACCCGCAGTCCCAGAACAGGTCGTTGAAGTGGGTGACGTGGACGACCACCAGGTCGTCCCGGTCGGCGGCGACATGGCGCAGGTCGTTGACGCGTCCCTGCGGCGCGTTGTGCTCCAGGTAGACCGCGGCCACCTCCCGCCCCGGCCGCCGCCCCCCGAGCCACTCCTCGGCGAGGCGCTCCAGCTCCTGGGGCCGCTGCAGCACGACCACGTCGACCTCGGCCCCGGCCGCCTCCGCCCTGGTCACCTCGACCGCCGACGCCGGCCACGACCAGGTCCGGGCCCGGCCCAGCCCGTCCGCCCCCCGCTCCGGTGTCACCGGGAGCAGGTACTGGTGCCGCCCCTGCACGAACGCGGTCGTCCACGACCCGTGGACATGCCACAGCAGCACCCTCACCCGGCCACCCCCTCGACCGTGCGCAGCCGGGCCAGCCGCTCGACCGCGGCGACCACCTCCTCGACCGGGACCCGGTCCAGGCAGGGATGGCCGGCCACCGGGCAGACCCGCGCCCTCGACCCCGCACAGGCCGCCTCCTGGTCGCCGAGGAGCACCAGGGGCACCCCCGACGGCCGCCAGCGCACCGCCGGAACCACCGGCGAGAACAGCGACACCACCGGCGTCCCGACCGCCGCGGCCAGGTGCGCCGGCCCGGTGTTGCCGACCACCACCGCCTCGGCACCGGCCAGCACCTCGGCCAGCCCGCCCAGGTCGACCAGCCCGCCCAGGTCGACCACCCCCGGCCGCCGCCCTCCCGCGACCAGCGAGGTCAGCGCCCGTTCGCCGGCGTCCCCGGTCACCACCACCCGCCGTCCGCCGGCGACCAGCGCGTCCACCAGCGCCGCGTGCCGCTCCGGCGCCCACGCCCGCGCCGGCACCGCCGCCCCCGGATGGACGACCACGTACGGCCCGCCTCCCAGGTCGGGCAGGTCGGCCGGCCGGTCCCGCCGGACCCGCAGCCGACCGTCGTCACCGGCCGGCAGCCGGTAGCCGAGGGTCGCGGCCAGCGACAGCCCCCGCTCGACCTCATGCAGGTCCTCATCCACCCGGTGCCGCACGTCCAGCAGCGACCCCGGGTAGTCGACGCTGACCGCGGCGATGGTCGGCACCCCGGCCATGCGCAGCAGCAGGGCCAGCGGCAGCGGGCTCTGGTGGAACGAGGTCAGCACCAGCGCCTGGTCGGCCCCCAGCCCGGCCAGCCGGTCCACCAGCCCGTCGACCCCGGCCCTGGTGACCCGCTCGGGCTCGGCGTCGATCCAGCCGGCATGGGCGACCACCACCTCGTCCACCCCCGGCAGGAGCCGGGCCGCGGCGGCGCCCCGCGGCCCGCACAGCAGCGTCACCCGCCCGGCCCCGGCCGCCACGGCCCGCACCGCCGGCCCGGCCAGCAGCACGTCCCCGAGGCTGTCCTGCCGTGCCACCAGCACATGCCGGCTCACCGGCGGCCCTCGCCCTCGGAGGAACCCAGCAGCAGGTCGACGGCGGCCAGCAGGTCGGGCGCGACCGCCGGCGCCGCCGCCACCTCCTCGCCCCGCGTCACCGGCGTCGGCACCAGCACCGCCCGAGCGCCCGCCGCCCGCGCCGCCTCCACGTCGGCCCCGATGTCCCCGATGACCACGCAGTCGGCCGGCTCGACCCCCAGCGCCCCCGCCGCCGCCTCGATCAGCCCAGGCCCCGGCTTGCGGCACCGGCACCCGTCCCCCGGCCCATGCGGGCACACCATCCACGGCCCCAGCGGCCCCAGCAGCTCCTCGACCCGCCGGTTGACCGCCTCCACCTGCTCGACCCGCAGCAGCCCCCGCCCGACCCCGCTCTGGTTCGACACCACCGCCGTGGGCACCCCGGCCCCCCGCAGCCGCTCCACCGCCTCCCGGGCCCCCGGCATCGCCACCACCCGCCCGGGATCGCCGTTGTAGGGAACGTCCGCCACCAGGGTCCCGTCCCGGTCGAGCAGCACCGCCGCCGGAACGGCCCGGGGCGCCCGCGACCGGTCGGCGAGCAGCCACGGCAGCCGCACCCACCCCCGCAACCACTGCCAGCCCGCCACCGGCGGCATCAGCACGCTGGTGGCACTCATCGACGCCACCTCCCCGAGCGTCCGAGGCCCAGGAAGGATGCGGGCCAGCGCCAGCTCAACGGTCCCCGCCGCCCACCCGAGGCCCGCGACCCCCGCAACCCACCGCCGCGCGCCCCTCCGGAGGGTCGGGCCACCACGGCGAGCGGACAACAGCCCCCCGCGCGCGAGCAGCCCCAACCCGGTGACCACCAGGTGCCGCCGCCGCCGACCCCGCGGCACCCCGGCCGCCTCCCGCCACCCCCGCCCGTGCAGCACCCGCATCAGGGCGTCGTCCGCGTTCCCGGCCTGGAGCCGCAGGCTGACCGACCACCCCGCCGCCCGCACCGGGTGCGAGACCACCCGCGTGCCGGCGACGATCCGGTACCCGGCCCGGACCACCCGCAGCCCCAGGTCGGCGTCCTCCCGGTAGGCCCGCGGGAACCGCTCGTCGAACCCGCCGACCCGGGCGAGCACCTCCCGCCGGTAGGCCATGTCGGCCGTGGCCCAGCGGGCCGTCTCCAGCCCCCGGACGTTCCGCTCCCAGTCGGTCGGCCGCCGCCCGGCCGGCATGGGGACCCGCACCCGCCCCTGGCTCGCGGCCACGTCCCCGGGCAGGCGTTCCAGGTCGCGGGCCAGCGCCTCCAGCCACCCGGGCTCCGGCACCACGTCGTCGTCGAGGAACGCCACCCACTCGGCCGTCGCCCGCCGCCAGCCGAGGTTGCGCGCCGCCGCCGGTCCCGCGGCCCGGCCCGGCACCACCTCGACCCGCCCGCCGAGCCCCTCGGGGACCGGCAGCGGCCCCGTCCGGTCGCGCCGGTCGTCGACCGCCAGCACCCGTCCGGGCGCCGGCCCGGTCCCCTCGGCCAGGGTGGTCAGCAGCCGCCGGAGGCTGTCCCGCCCCACCGTGGGAACGACCACGTCGAAGGTCATGGGCGGGTGAAGGCGGCCCGCCGGACCAGGAACGGCCCGAGGGCGAGGACGTCGACCGGGGCCGACCCGAAGCACTCGAGGGCGTCGCGGGGGTCGTCGACCATGGGCCGGCCGGCGGTGTTGAGGCTGGTGTTGACCACCACCGGCACCCCGGTGCGGCGCTCGACCGCCTCCAGCAGGCGGGCCACCAGCGGCTCGGTGGTGGGGTCGACGGTCTGGATGCGGGCGCTGCCGTCGACGTGGACGACGGCCGGGATGCGCTCGCGCCATTCCGGCCGCACCCGGTGGGTGAACAGCATGTAGGGGCTGGGCATGGGGCCCTCGAAGATGTCGCCGGCCCGGCCGGCCAGGACCATGGGCGCCACCGGGCGGAACTGCTCGCGGCCCTTGACGTCGTTGAGCCGCTCCAGGTTGGCCGCCCTGGTGGCGTTGGCGAGCAGGCTCCGGTGCCCGAGGGCGCGCGGCCCGTACTCGCTGCGGCCCTGGAACCAGGCCACCACCCCGTCGGCGGCGATCACCTCGGCGACGGCGTCGGCCAGGTCGGGCGGGCGCTCGTAGGCGACCCGGGCCGTGGCCAGCCAGGCGGCCAGCTCGTCGTCGGTCCAGCCCCGCCCGAGGGCGGCGGTGGGCATGGGCGCGACCCGGTCCCCGAGGGCGTGGGCGACGTGCATGGCGGCGCCGAGGGCGGTGCCGGCGTCGCCGGCGGCCGGCTGGACCCAGATCCGCTCGAACGGCCCCTGCTCGGCCAGGACGGAGTTGGCCACGCAGTTGAGCGCGACCCCGCCGGCCATGGTCAGGTCGCGGTCGCCGGTCTGGGCGTGCAGCCAGCGGACCAGCTCCAGCAGCACCTCCTGGAGGCGGAGCTGGACGCTGGCGGCCAGGTCGGCGTGCTCGCCGGTCCACTCCTCGTGCCGGCCGCGCCGCTTGGCCAGGGTGTCGAGCTCGATCGGGGCCACGGTGAAGCCGCCGTCGCCGGTGACCCGGACCGCCTCGCGCAGCTCCCGGAGGTAGGCCGGCTTCCCGTAGGCGGCCAGGGCCATGACCTTGTACTCGTCGGAGGAGCGCCGGAACCCGAGGTGGTCGGTGACCTCCTCGTAGAGCAGGCCGAGGGAGTGGGGGAGCCGCTGGGCGGCCAGGATCTCGAGGTCGCCGTCGACCGAGCGCCCGGCCAGGTGGGAGGCGGCCTCGCCGCGGCCGTCGAGCACGAGCACGCTCGAGCTGGGGTAGGGGGCGGCCAGGTGGGCCGAGGCGGCGTGGGCCACGTGGTGGGGGACGTAGCGGACGCTCGCCGGGTCGAGCCCGGGCAGGGCGGTGCGCAGGAACATCGGGGCCCGCTCGGCATAGAGGGTGCGCAGCCCCTCCCAGCCGTCGCCGGTCACGTCGGGCCCGGCCGGCGGGGCCAGGGCCGGGTCGTAGGAGTAGGCGACGGCGTCCAGGTCCTCGGGGGACAGGCCGGCGGAGGCCAGGCACCAGGCGGCCGACTGCTCGGGCAGCTCCCAGGTGGCGAACGGGACCGGCAGCTTGCCGTGCTTGCGCCGGGTGAAGCGCTCCTCCTCGGCCGCGGCCACCACCTGGCCGTCGACCACCAGGGCGGCGGCCGGGTCGTGGAACACCGCGTTCACACCAAGGACACGCATCTTGTGATCCTTTGCACAATCGGCTGGCGCAGGTGTCCCTCGGACCCCGCTCGTCTTGCCGCTTCTCTATGGGGAGCGTTGGGGTAACCCGGTCCCGGAGGACCAAACGACCTTCATGCAATTTGGTTCTTTAGGCCTAGCCCGGATCGTCGCGCTGCTGACGGTCGGTGACTGGACGACCACCTACAATGGGTGGATGCCGGCCCGACCCGATCCTGCGCAGTTGGCGGCCTGGCGCCTGCTGCTGGAGGCCCACGCCACCGTCACCGAGCTGCTCGAGCACGAGCTGGTGGACGAGCGCGGCCTGCCCCTGAGCCGCTACGACGTGCTCCTCAACCTCTCCGAGGCCCCGGGGGGCCGGCTGCGCATGCAGGAGCTGTCGGCCTCGGTCCTGCTGTCCAAGAGCGGGCTGTCGCGCCTGGTCGACCGGATGGTGGAGGCCGGGCTGGTCCGCCGCGAGCGCTGCGAGGACGACCGCCGCGGGTGGTTCGCGGTCCTCACCGACCAGGGCCGCAGCGCCCTGCGCCGTGCCGCCCCGATCCACCTGCGCGGCATCCACGACCACTTCACCCGCCACCTGGAGCCCGACGAGGTCGAGGCCATGACCGCCGCCCTGGGCAGGGTGGTGGCCGCGGCCCGGGCCTCGGCCACCCCGGGCGAGGTCGAGGAGCCGGTCGCCGCGCCCCTGGGCTAGGCTCCTCCCCGTGAGCGATGCGGGGCGGAGCCCGTCGGAGGCCGAGCGCGGCCAGGCGGTGCTGTCACTCGGGATCCTGGCGTTCCGGTGGGTGAGCCTGGCCTGGATGGTGGTGCTGGCCCTGACCGCCGGGGAGCTGCGGCGCCCCGGGCTGGCCTGGGCCACGATCGCCGCGCTGGCCGCCTGGACGGGGTGGCTGACGGTGGCCCGCCCGCCCCCGGCCTGGCCCGTGCTCGCGGCCGACCTGGCCCTGGCCGCGGCCGTCAACCTGGTCGCCGGGCTGGTCATGCCGGCGGCCACCGTTGGCGAGCGACCGTGGTTCGCCGCCGGCTACCCGGTGGCGGCCGCCGTCACCTGGGGGGCCGCCCGGGGCGTCGGCGGCGGCGTGGCCGCCGGGCTGGTGCTGGGCGCGTCGCTGGTCGCCGGCCAGCTCGCGAACGGCATCGACCTGGCCGCCGAGGAGCCGGCGGTCCTGCTCGACCTGGCCGGCGGGACGCTGAACTTCGTGCTCGCCGGCGGGGCCGTCGGCCTGGTGGCGCGCCTGCTGGAGCGGTCGGCGGGCCAGCTCCGCCAGGCCACCGAGGAGACCATCCGGGCCCGCGAGCGGGCGGCCCGGCTGGCCGAGCGGGAGTCGCTGGCCCGCCAGATCCACGACTCGGTGCTCCAGGCCCTGGCCCTGGTCCACAAGCGCGGCCGGGAGCTGGCCGGCGCCGGACCGGTCCCGGCCGACCAGGTGGCCGGGCTGGCCGAGATGGCCGCCGGCCAGGAGCGGGCCCTGCGGTCGCTGATCCTGCGCGACCCCGCCGCCGACGAGACGCCGGCCGGGGCCGCCTCGCTGCGGGCGGCGCTGGAGGCGCTCGCCGGGGCCGAGCGGTCGCTGCCGGTGACCGTCGGGGCCACCGGCGCCCTGTGGCTGCCGGCGGGCCACGTCGAGGAGCTGGCCGCGGCCGTCCGCCAGGCCCTCGACAACGTGGTCGAGCACGCCGGGGCGTCCCGGGTGGCGCTGTTCGCCGAGGAGGACGGCGGCCGGGTCGTGCTCACCGTCCGCGACGACGGTCGCGGCTTCGCCTACGACGAGCGGCGGCTGCTCGCCGAGGGCAAGATCGGCCTGGCCAAGAGCGTCAAGGGCCGGGTCGAGCAGCTCGGCGGCACCATGCGGGTGGCCAGCCGGCCCGGGGCCGGCACCGAGATCGAGCTGCGGGTACCGATTCCCCCCACCGCGGAGGACGAGGGTGACGGCTGAGGACAGGGTCCGGGTCATGGTGGTCGACGACCATCCGGTGTGGCGCGACGGGGTCCGGGCCGACCTGGAGGCGTCGGGCCGGGTCGAGGTGGTGGCCGAGGCCGCCGACGGCGGCGACGCCATCGAGCGGGCCCGCGAGGCCATGCCCGAGCTCGTCCTGATGGACCTGAACCTGCCGACGGTCCCCGGGGTGGAGGCGATCCGCCGCATCGTCGAGGAGTCCCCGCACGTCAAGGTGCTGGTCCTTTCGGCCTCGGCCGAGGAGGCGGACGTGCTCGAGGCGGTCAAGGTCGGGGCCAGCGGCTATCTGCTCAAGAGCGCCACCGCGGCCGAGCTGGTGGACGCGGTGGTCCGGGTGCGCGCCGGGGAGCCGGCCTTCTCCCCGACGCTGGCCGCCCTGGTCCTCGGCGAGTTCCGGCGCATGAGCGGGACCAGCGAGCCGGGCCTGACGCCCCGCGAGCTGGAGGTCCTGCGGCTGGTGGCCAAGGGCTACACCTACAAGGAGATCGCCGACCAGCTGTTCCTGAGCGTCAAGACCGTCCAGAACCACGTCCAGAACATCCTCACCAAGCTCCAGCTCTCCAGGCGCTACGAGCTGATGCGCTACGCCATCCGCCGCGGACTGGACCGGTCCTGATCGGGGAAGGCTGGTAGCGTCTCCCGACCAGACGACGTGGAGCACCGGAGGACTCATGAAGAAGGCCACGGCCAGGAAGCGGCTCGAGGAGGAGCGAACCCGGCTCCAGGGGATCCGCGACGACCTCCATCGCGAGCAGGACGAGGCGGTCTCCGACACCGGCGGGGAGCTGTCGAGCTTCGACCAGCATCCCGGCGACAGCGGCACCGAGACCTTCGAGATGGAGAAGAACGTCTCCCTGCTGGAGCAGGTGGAGGACGAGCTGCGGGAGATCGAGGCCGCCTTCGAGCGCCTCGAGCGCGGCACCTACGGCACCTGCCAGGCCTGCGGCCGCCCGATCGGCGACGAGCGGCTGGAGGCGATGCCGGCCACCCGGTTCTGCATCGAGGATCAGGCAAAGGCCGAACGCGAGGCCGGATATCCCGGCCCGCGTCAATGACCATTTGCGCGCCTGGTTCTTTGTGAATTCTCATCCTGAATTCGACGCTAACCGGCCGTAGCTGTCGAACTTGACTGTCGCCGCCACCAGCACCCCGCTAACATCCGCGCCGTACCAGTCAATGACCGCCGCGGTCCGCGGCGGTACCTGCACGTGGAGGGGGGGCCGCGATGCCGGCATTCGACGTCGCGCGACGGTGGAAGGGCCGGGTCGTGCTCGACCGGGCCGGGAACAAGCTCGGGTCGGTGCTCGACGTCTTCTACGACGCCGAGAACGACGAGCTCGGCTGGGTGCTGCTCGCCGCGGCCGGCGCCGGCGGCCCCACCCGGCTGGTCCCGGTGGCCAGGGCCGTCGAGCACGGCAACGAGCTGCGGGTGCCGTACGACCGCGCCGTCGTCGAGGGCGCGCCCGGCATGGACCCGGGCGGCCGGCTGTGGCCGCAGGAGGAGGCCGAGCTGTACGCCTACTGGGACCTCCCCTACACCGGCGCCTCCCTGGCCGACCTGGACGAGGAGGACGAGGACGACAGCGCCGCCGTCGCCCAGCTCCGGGGCCTGCCCCCTCGGTAGGTCGCTAGAACTCCCGCGTGCGGGAGTTGAGCGGCGAGCCGACCCGCTGGCGCTGCTTGATCACCTTCTGCCAGTCGTTGGGGCGGGCCTCGACGTGGAAGGAGGCACCCGGGGGCGAGTTGCCGATGCGCAGCAGGCGCAGCTCGACCCCGAAGAAGCGCACCTCGTCGTCGCCGTGCTGGTTGAGCCAGTCCAGCACCGCCCGGTGCTCCTCGCCGATGCGGGTGGTGATCCAGACCACCGCCGAGACGTCGAGGCCGGCCGCGAAGGTGATCATCTGGCCGAGGTGCAGGTGGTCGCTCGGCTCCAGGTGGCTCATGACCGCGACCCGCCGCCCGCGGTCGGTCTGGGCGAGCAGGTCGGCGGTGAAGGAGCCGACCCCGACGTCGCGTCCGACCTCACGCAGGCCGCTGACGCCCAGCTCCTTGGCCAGCCGGTCCAGGTTGGCCGACAGCCAGTCCGAGAAGGCGGGCCCTTGGAAGACGGTCGAGGGGTCGACCTCCTCGATCTCGGCCAGCTGGACGGCCGAGGCCGGGTTGGCCGCGAAGCTGCCTCGGGAACGGTCCAGGTCGGCGGCGGCGGCCGCGTTGCGCTCGGCCCGGCTGGAGCGGGTCGGGGTGGCCGTCTCCGACCCGCCGGTGGATGCGGTGACGTCTGACTGGGTCACGCCGGATCCTTTCCCTCTCGAAGCATGACCGGGACAGCCTGGTGCAGCGGCGCAGCGCGGGTCAAATCGCCCTTTAGCGGGGGCGGCGGGGGAGGGTGATGATGCCGCGCTCCAGGGCGGCGACCACGGCCGCGGTGCGGTCGTCAACGCCCAGCTTGGCGAAGGTGTGGAGCAGGTGGGTCTTGACCGTGGCCTCGCTGATGAACAGGGCGGCGGCGATGTCGGCGTTGCTGGACCCGCGGGCGACCAGCTCCAGGACCTCGACCTCCCGGGAGGTGAGGGCCTCGGTGGCCGGCTGGCGCATCCGGCTGACCAGCCGGGTGGCCACCGTCGGGGCCAGCACCGTCTCGCCCCGGGCGGCCGCCCGGATGGCCGGGAACAGCCGCTCCCTCGGGGTGTCCTTGAGCAGGTAGCCGGTGGCCCCGGCCTCGACCGCCCGCAGGATGTCGGCGTCGGCGTCGAAGGTGGTGAGGACCAGCACCCGGGTCCCGGGGAAGCGGGCGGCGATCTCGGCCGTGGCCGTGGCCCCGTCCATCTCCGGCATCTGGAGGTCCATGAGGACCACGTCGGGCCGCTCCCGCTCGGTCACCGCCACCGCCTCGGCCCCGGAGGCGGCCTCGCCCACCACCTCGAAGTCGGTCTCGCCGGCCAGCATGCCCCGCAGCCCGTCCCGGACCACCGGGTGGTCGTCGGCGATCAGCAGGCGGAGCCGACTCACCGGGGGACCCCCTCGGGGTCCCCCGGACCCCCCCGGGTGGACGGCACCGTGACGGCGATGGTGGTGCCCCGGCCGGGGACGCTCTCGACGGCCAGCCGGCCTCCGAGGGCCTCGACCCGCTCGCGCATGCCCCGCAGGCCGAGGCCGCCGTTGGGACCGGAGCCGTCGGGCGTCGGGGTGAAGCCGTCCCCGTCGTCGCGCACGTCCAGGGCGGCCTCGCCGTCCATGTAGGACAGGGTGACGGCCACCCGGTCGGCGTTGGCGTGGCGGCTCACGTTGGCCAGGGCCTCCTGGGTCACCCTGAGCAGGGTGACCTCGGCGTCGGCGCTGAGCGGCGCTGGCGTCCCGGTGACGGTGGCCGTGGCCACCATCCCGGTCTCCTCGGCCAGCCGGCCCGCCAGCCGGCCGAGGGCCTCGCCCAGCGGCGCCGTCGCCAGCGCCTCGGGCCGCAGGTCCCAGACCAGCCGCCGGGCCTCGGCCAGGTTGTCGCGGGCCGTCCGGCGGGCCCGCTCCAGGTGGGCGCGGGCCTCCTCGGCCCCGTCGGGCAGCTCGGCCTCGGCCGCCTGGAGCTGGAGGACGATGCTGACGAAGCCCTGGGCCAGGGTGTCGTGGATGTCGCGGGCCAGGCGCTGGCGCTCGGCCAGGCGGCCGCCCTCGCGCTCGGCCGCGGCCAGCTCGCTGCGGGTCGTCTCCAGCTGCTCGATCAGCTCCCGCCGCTCGTAGCTCTGCTCGATGATGCGGGTGATCCAGATGGCGAACAGGCTGCCGAACACCACCGAGACCAGGCCGCCCACGATCGCCCCCGGGTTCTCCCACAGGGGCCGCCCCGACGCCAGCACCTCCCGCCAGACGACCGACAAGCTGAGCAGGATCGCCGCCGGGATGGCCAGCCAGAGCCGCAGGTGCCGGAAGACCTGCGGGTACAGGATGAGCAGGAGGGTGAAGAAGGCGGGATGGATCCCGGCCAGGACGAGCCAGATCCCGAGCAGGCCGGCGAGGTAGACGACCGCCATCACCGGTCGCTCGTCGTTCAGGCCCAGCCGCCGGAACGCCAGGTGCCAGCCGGCGCCGAGGACGGTCAGCCCGACCGCCAGCCAGCGGTCGGCGCCGGTGGTGGCCGGGTCGAGCAGGGCCAGGGCCAGGGTCAGGCCGAACAGGGCGTAGAGGGCGGCGTCCCAGACCCAGGCGTGCTGGTCCCAGGCGTCATCCGCGCGCGTGCAGCCCTGGTCGCTCAGCCGACGCTCCTCTCGTCCCGCCGCTCACCAGCGATGGTACGAGAGGCCGCGGCGGCGGGGGAGCCCCGGACGGTGGATCGGCCGGTCAGCCGTTCGGCTGATGACGGGCGCCGACGGCCGCCGGCTCGGGGCCGGGGGCGTCGTCGGCCGGGACCGGCAGGACCGCCGGGATCACGATCGTGAAGGTGACCAGGCCGTCGGCCGACTCCACCTCGACCGTGCCCCCGTAGGACTCGACCAGGCGCCGGACGATGTGCAGCCCCAGGCCGACCCCGGAGGCGCTGCGGGTCAGCGAGGAGTCGAGCTGGACGAACGGCTCGAAGATGCGCTCGCGGTCGGCGGCGGTGATCGGCGGGCCGGCGTTGGTGACGGAGACGGCCAGCATGGCCGGGCCGACCGGCCGGGCCGCCACCCGGACCGTGGTCAGCGGGGTGGCGTACTTGAGGGCGTTGCCGAGCAGGTTGACCATGACCAGGCGCAGGGCCTCGGCCGGCATGGCCACCTCCCGGGCGGCCAGGAGGTCGACCTGGAGGTCGAGCCGCTCCCGGCCGGGCACGTCCTCGAGGTCCTCGACCACCGCGCCAACGACCCCGCGCAGGTCGGCGGCGGCGCTGCCGTCCTGCTGGATGACCTTGGACGAGTAGACGAGGTTGTCGACCACCCGCTGGAGCCGGCGGGCCTCGCGCAGGATCCGGCCCAGATGCTCCTTGCGCTGCTCCGCGTTCAACCGGTCGTCGCGGGTGAGCAGCAGCTCGCCGAACCCGAGGATGCCGGTGAGCGGGGTGCGCAGCTCGTGGGAGACGACGTTGTAGAGCTCGTCCTTGAGGCGCTGGGACTGCTGGAGCTCGCGGACCACGGCCCGCTGGCCGTCGTACAGCTGCTGGAAGGAGCGCTCGGCCTCGGCCCGGCTGTCCTCGTTGAGCCGCCAGTTGGCCAGGTTGGCGGTGGCCGTGGCCAGGATCAGCAGCTCGCCGACGGCCGCCCGCAGCCACGGGCTCGACCAGGTGTCGGCCGCCGGCCACACGCCGAGGGACTCCAGCACCGCCGACACCACCGCGTAGACGGCCACGAAGCCGACCGCGATCAGGAATGGGAAGCCGTCCTGGTACAGCATGACCAGGGCGATCGTGACGAAGAAATGGAAGGCGAGCTCGACGGTGCCCCCGCCCATGCCGACGAGCACGCAGGACGCCGACAGCAGCCCGACGGTGGCCAGGGCCGAGCGCCAGCGCCGTCCGCCCCAGGGGGCGGTGGCCAGGGCCGCCGAGGCGGCGACGATCACGATCCCGGAGGCGGCGTCCAGGCCGTCGTGGACGATGAAGGCCACCGCGACCAGGGCGGGCACGTGCAGCCAGAGGATGAACAGGATCGCGCGGTGGCGGCCCTGCCAGACGTCGTCGGGAAGGGAGCGGCCTTGCGGGAGGGTGCCGCGAACCCGGGTGAGCAACCGCAACGCCACCTCAGAACTCTCCTTGCCATGGCGACGCCAAGCCCGGCGGAGCCTACGTTGCGGTACGTCCCCGATCACGCGCAGTCTTTTGCAGCTTCCCTACGCAAATGTACCCGGGCGGGGCGGGCGAACCGGTGTCCAACCGGCGATTGGCACGTACGGCGAAATCTCAACTACATTTTCGCCGTGTCGAGGTGGAGCGGAACGTGATCCTGAAAACGGCGGTGGTTCGGAAATTCCGGAGCATCGAAAATTCGGGGACTGTCCGTTTCGAGCCGGACGTGACGTGCCTCGTCGGCAAGAACGAGAGCGGCAAGACCGCCTTCCTCGAGGCCCTGCACCAGGCCAACCCGTTCGGCGGGCCGGGCCGCGGATTCGACGAGCTGCGCGACTACCCGCGCCGCCTGCGGGGACGCGACCGGGCCCAGATCGCCGGCACGGCCCCGATCTCGGCCACCTTCGAGCTGGGCGACGCCGACCTGGAGGCGGTGGCCCAGCGGGTCGGGGCCGACGCCCTCGGGGCCAAGGAGCTGACCGTCGAGCGGACCTACTCGGGGCAGCGGCGGCTGCTGGTCGGCGACGACGAGGTCGCCGGCGAGCTGGCCGCCGAGCTCACCTCGCGGCTGCCCCGCCTGCTCTACTTCGACGGCTACAGCGTGCTCCCGGGCCGGGTCTCGATCCCGCGGCTCCAGGCGACCGCCGAGGACGCCCTCCAGCCGGGGGAGCGGACCGCCCTGGCCCTGCTGCGGCTGGCCGGGGTGGCCGCCGACGAGTTCGCCGAGTCCGAGTACGAGGTCCGCAAGGCCGCCCTGGAGAGCGCCGCCACCACGGTGAGCGAGGAGGTCTTCCGCTACTGGAGCCAGAACCCGGAGCTGACCGTCGAGCTCGACCTCGACTTCCGCGAGGCCGGCCAGAACGGCCAGGGCGGCCCGCCCTTCCTCGACGTCCGCATCCGCAACCAGCGCCACCGGGTCACGACCAACTTCGGCGAGCGCTCGGGCGGGTTCGTCTGGTTCTTTTCGTTCGTGGCCGCCTTCTCGGAGCTGCGCGACGCCGAAGGGCTGGTCCTGCTCCTGGACGAGCCCGGCCTCGGCCTGCACGCCGCCGGCCAGGCCGACCTGCTCCGCTACCTGGAGGAGCAGCTCGCCGGCGACCACCAGGTCGTCTACACCACCCACTCGCCGTTCATGGTCGACGCGACCCGGCCCCACCGGGTCCGCACCGTCGAGGACGTGGAGGGGGAGGGGACCCGGGTCCGCGAGGGCGCGGGGGCGGGGGCGGCCAGCCGCGACACCGTCCTGCCCCTCTCGGGGGCGCTGGCCACGGCCGTGCTCGAGGGCCTCGGGGCCGGCCCCCGCACCCTGCTCGTCGGCGGCGTCCCCGACCTGGTCTACCTCGAGGTGATGAGCGGCTACCTCCGCGAGGGCGGCCGCCGGGGCCTCGACCCGGCCTGGCGGGTGCTGCCCACCGGCGGGCTGGCCGGCCTGCCCCTGCTGGCCGCCCTGCTGGGCGCGCCCCTGGAGGCGGCCGTGCTCCTGGAGGTCGGCGCCGGCCACCCCGGCGTCCGGGCCCTGGCCGACCAGGGGGTGGTGCTGCCGGAGCGGCTGCTGGCCCTGACCGAGCTGACCGGCCAGAGCGAGGCCGGGCTCGAGGACCTGTTCGACGAGGCCTTCTACCTGCACCTGCTGGCCGCGACCGGGACCGAGGGGCTCGACCCGGCCGAGCTGGCCGGCGAGGGCTCGATCGTGCGGCGGGTCGAGCGGGTCACCGGCACGGCCGTTGACCGCTACCGCCCGGCCCGCTACCTCCTGCACCAGCAGCAGCGGCTGCTGCCGGCCATCGGCCGCGAGCCCCTGCACCGCTTCGCCAGGCTGTTCGCCACCCTCGACGAGCTGTAGCCTTGAGGTCGTGCCGCCCACCCACGAGGTGCTGAACCAGCCGCCGCCGCTGGCCGGCTACGACCTCTACGACGCCGACCCGGTGCTGGCGGAGGCGCTGCACCGGGAAGGGGCCGGCTGGGCTGAGGAGCGGGTCCGGGCCCTGGGCGTCCTGGCCGGCACCCCGGAGGCGATCGCCTGGGGCGAGGCGGCCGACGCCAGCCCGCCGGTGCTGCGCACCCACGACCGCTACGGCCGCCGGGTCGACGAGGTCGAGTTCCACCCGGCCTGGCACCGGCTGCTGGCCACGGCGGTCGAGCACGGCCTGCACGCCAGCCCCTGGCGCGACCCGCGGCCGGGCGCGCAGGTGGCCAGGGCGGCCGGGTTCCATCTCTGGAGCCAGGTCGAGGCCGGCCACGGCTGCCCGGTCAGCATGACCTTCGCGGCCGTGCCCGCCCTGCGGGCCAGCCCGGAGCTGGCCGCCGTCTGGGAGCCGAAGCTGACCGCGCCGGCCTACGACCCGGTCCTGGCCCCGGTCGCGGACAAGGCGGGGGCGCTGTGTGGCATGGCCATGACCGAGAAGCAGGGGGGCAGCGACGTCCGGGCCAACACCACCAGGGCGGCCCCCGCCGGAGACGGCGAGTGGCGGCTCACCGGGCACAAGTGGTTCTGCTCGGCCCCGATGAGCGACGCCTTCCTGGTCCTGGCCCAGGCGCCGGCCGGGCTGAGCTGCTTCCTGGTCCCCCGGGTGCTCCCCGACGGCCGGCGCAACGGCTTCCACCTCCAGCGGCTCAAGGACAAGCTCGGCAACCGGGCCAACGCCTCGGCCGAGGTCGAGCTGGACGGCGCCGCCGGCTGGCTGGTCGGCGAGCCGGGCCGGGGCCTGGCGGCCATCCTTGAGATGGTCAACCACACCCGGCTGGACTGCGTGGTCGGCTCGGCGGCCCTGATGCGCCAGGCGGTCGCCCAGGCCACCCACCACGCCGCCCACCGCAGCGCGTTCGGGCGCCGGCTGGCCGACCAGCCGCTGATGGCCAACGTCCTGGCCGACCTGGCGGTCGAGTCGGAGGCGGCCACGCTGCTGGCCATGCGGGTGGCGGGCGCGTTCGACCGGGCGGCCGGCGACCCGGCCGAGGCGGCCCTCCGCCGGCTGGCCACGGCGGTGGCCAAGTACTGGGTGTGCAAGCGCGCCCCGGCGGTGGCCGCCGAGGCGCTGGAGTGCCTGGGCGGCAACGGGTACGTGGAGGAGAGCGGCATGCCCCGGCTGTACCGGGAGGCGCCGCTCAACTCCATCTGGGAGGGCGCCGGCAACATCAACAGCCTGGACGTCCTGCGGGTCCTGGCCAGGCAGCCGGACGGGCTGGCGGCGCTGCTTGACGAGGTCGCGCCGGCCCGCGCGGCCGAGCCGCGGCTGGACCGGGCCGCGGCCGCCGTCGAGCGGGAGCTGGCCACGGCCGCCGGCCCCGTCGAGCGCGAGGCCGGCGCCCGCCGGCTGGTCGAGCGGCTGGCCGTGCTCCTCCAGGGGGCGCTGCTGGTCCGCCACGGCCACCCGGCGGTGGCCGACGCCTTCTGCGCCTCCCGGGTCGCCGGCGACCGCGGGGCCGCCTTCGGCACCCTGCCGACCGGCCTCGACCTGCCCGCCATCGTCGACCGGGCCACCCCGAAGGTGGGCTGAGGCGGGAACGGAACCGTTACCCGGCCGAGACGGCGCGGGAACGGTCGCTCTGGTACGACTGGACGTGACAGCGGAACGACCGTCCGGAGGTGGGGAGGTTGGCAGGCAGCCGGCGCGGCAGGCGGGGGACGGCCACCCTGGTGGCGGCCGGCCTGGCCGCGACCCTGCTCCTGGCCGCCTGCGACACCGGCGCCGACGAGCCCGCCCAGGCGGCCCAGGGCTCGCCGACCACGGCCCCGCCGACCACCGAGGCGCCGGCGACCACCGCCGCGCCCACCACCACCGTCGCGCCCACCACCACCGCCCCGCCGACCACCGCGGCCCCGACCACGACCACCAAGCCGAAGCCGGCCGCGCCGGCCAGGCTCCGCTCCGGCTCCGAGGGGGCGCAGGTCAAGGCCCTGCAGCGCCGCCTCCACGAGCTCGGCTACCAGGTCCAGGCGGCCGACGGCCACTTCGGGCCCGAGACCCACCACTCGGTCGTCGCCTTCCAGAAGGTCAACCGCCTCGACCGCGACGGCGTCGTCGGGCCGATCACCCGCCGCGCCCTGGAGCGCCCGCGGACCCCTCGTCCCCGCTCCACCAGCCCCGGCTTCCACGTCGAGGCCGACCTCACCCTCCAGGTCGTCTACATGGTCAGGAACGGCAAGATCGTGGAGATCCTGGACGCCTCCTCGGCCTCGGGCCAGCACTACACCGTCGACGGCGACGTCCGGCTGGCCGTGACCCCCCAGGGCCGCTTCGTGATCCAGCGCAAGATCGACGCCTGGCGGCGGAGCAAGCTCGGCCTGCTGTACCGGCCCGCCTACTTCATCGGCGGCTACGCCCTGCACGGCGCCCCGTCGGTGCCGCCGTTCCCGGCCAGCCACGGCTGCATCCGCATCACCACCACGGCCATGGACCGCTGGTTCGCCCGGCTCCCGGTCGGCACCCCGATGCTGGTCTACCGGAGCTGACGGGAACCACCCCGGCCCTCCCGGTGTACCAGGGCGGAAGTCGGTCCTCAGGGAAGGGGTCACCCAATGCGGCGCCGTGTCCTGGCCATGCTCGTCCTCGCCCTCCTGCTGGCCGCGGTCCCCACGGCCGCCCAGGCCAAGGGGGCGTCGGCGGCCACCATCTCGGGCGGCGGGCCCGGCGGCCTGCCGGGCGGCCCCATCGAGCTGAAGGGCGACGGCGAGCCGGGCGCCGGCACCGACCTGGCCAACCTGGCCGAGGCGGCCGGCGTGTTCGCGCTGCTGTGGGAGGACGGGCAGAGCGGCGCGCTGGCCGCCGCCCCCACCACCCGGCGCGGCCCCCGCTACACGATCACCTGGACCTTCCCCAACGGCGACGGCGGCGAGAACCTGGTCCGCCAGTCCGTCTGGCCGTACGCGGCCGGCGGCCCGGTGACCTTCATGGCCACCGGCCAGAAGGTCCTCGACGGCACCACCAAGGGCGGCTGGTACCGGGCCGGCGACAACCTCCGCCAGCAGCTCGTCACCCTCGGCCTCCCCGACCGCCAGCCCCCCGCCACCCCCAGGCCGGCCACCCCGCCGGCGGCCACCCCCGCCCCGGCGCCCGCCCCGTCCCCGGCCATCTGGCCCTGGGTCGTGGCCGGCACGGGCGTGCTGCTCCTGGCCGTGGTCGCCGGCGCCCTGTTCCTGCGCCGCCGTTCGAGCCCCGGCACCGCCCCCGCCCGCTGACCCGGGCCGCCGCGGCGCGCCGCTAGGGGCGCTCGAGCAGGCCGTGCTCGTTGCCGTCGGGGTCGCGGAACTGGGCCCAGCGGCCCCAGGGCTGCTCGGCCGGGGGCTCGGTGAACTCGACCCCGCGCCCGCGTAGCTCCTCGAAGGTCGCCTGGATGTCGTCGCAGGCGAACACCAGCCCGGGCGTGAACGGCACCACCGCCGTCTCGGCCCCGGCCGGGGCGAGCTCGACCCAGCGGCCGTCCAGCCCCATCGGCTCGTCGCGCCGTTTCTCGAAGCCGAGCTTGCCGACGTAGAAGTCGACCGCCCGGTCCTGGTCCCCGGCCCGGACCCCGACCGAGCTCACCCTGGTGATCATCCGACCTCCCCATGGCCGAACACCTGTTCGAGTCATCCTACGCCTCCGCCGGGTCCCGGGTCGACCCCCGGTCCGCAGGTAGGCTCCGGCCATGACCGCCATCCTGCTGGCCCTCGGCACCAGCGTCGGCTACGGCGTCAGCGACTTCCTGGCCAGCCGTGTCGCCCGGCGGGTGGCCCCGGTGCTGCTGGTCCTCTACAGCCAGGCCCTCCAGAGCGTCGTCCTGCTCGTGGTCGTCCTGGTGGCCAGCCAGCCCTACAGCGCGGCCGGGCTGGCCTGGGGGACGGCCGCGGGCGCGGTCGGGGCGGTCGGGCTGGTCGCCTACTACCAGGCCCTGGCCACCGGGCAGGCCGCCATCCTCGCCCCCCTGGCCGCCAGCGGGGCCGTCCTGCCGATGGTGTTCGACCTGGCCAGGGGTGGCCGGCCGGGCCCGGTGGCCATGGCCGGCCTGGTCGTGGTCCTGGCCGGGATCGCGGTGACCTCGCTGGCCTCCGGCGGTCGGGACGAGGCGGCCCCCGCCCCCACCTGGCACGGCCCGCCGGCGACCCGGCGCCGGGTCGCCGTGCCCCGCCCGCCCATCCCGGTCCTGCTCGCCCTGGTCGCGGCCCTCCTGTTCGGGCTGTTCTTCATCGCCGTCGACCTGGGCGGCGAGGCCGCCGGCGGGGGCGTCCTCTGGGTCGCCCTCGGGGTCCAGCTGGGCGCCCTGCCCACCACCCTGGCCGGCGCCCTCCGCTCGCGGGGCCGCCGCCTCGGCATCGACGACCCGGCCCTGCTGGCCCCGGTGGCCCTGCTGACCGTGCTCAACCTCTCCGCCGACGCCTTCCTGGCCTACGCGGTGACCCGCGGCGACCTGGCCGTGGTCAGCGTCCTCGCCTCCCTGGCCCCGGTGGTCACGGCCATCTGCGCCCTGGCCATCACGGCCGAGCGCCCCAGCGGCCCCCAGACCCTCGGGGCCGGCCTGGCCGTGCTCGGCACCCTGATCGTGTCCGCCGCCCAGGCGGCCGCCTAGCGATACAGTCGTCCCCTCGAACCACTCAGGAGGGACCGCCGATGGCCAAGCTCGACGAGGGCGCCCAGGCGCCGACGTTCACCCTGCCCGACCAGGACGGCAACCCGGTGTCGCTGGACGACTTCAAGGGCGCCAAGGTGCTCGTCTACTTCTACCCGGCCGACGACACCCCCGGCTGAGCGAACGCTGAGTTATGTCCCCATTCACGCACCGTAGTGAGGAGCACCATGCCCCAGCTTGAGGCCGGCGCCAAGGCGCCAGAGTTCACCCTGCCCAACCAGGACGGCACCCCCGTGTCGCTGGCCGACTTCAAGGGCCAGCGGGTCATCCTCTACTTCTATCCCGCCGACGATACCCCCGGCTGCACTAGAGAAGCCTGCCAGTTCAACGACAACCTGGCCCACTTCCAGGCCGCTGGCGTGCCGGTGATCGGCATCTCCCGCGACGACGCCCAGAGCCACCAGCGCTTCCGCAACAAGTACGGCCTCCAGTTCCCCCTGCTGACCGACGCCGACCACCAGGTCATGGACGCCTACGGCGCCTGGGGGGAGAAGACCCGCTACGGCCAGACCAGCCTCGGGGTGCTGCGCTCCACCTTCTTGGTCGACGAGCAGGGCCGCATCGAGCGGGCCTGGCATAACGTCAAGGCCGACGGCCACGCCACCAAGGTCCTCGAGGCACTCGGCCCCAAGGTCTGACGCGGCATCCCGCGGCGCTCGGCGGTATGGCGCGTGCCGAGATGCTCCGGCGTCTCCGGAGTTGTCCGTTGAGTAGGAGCTGAACCGGCTCAGCAGGCAGAGCAGATCATGCGGCCGAGCGCCGTCTAAGTGCTCTTCGATGCGCTCAAGTCTCACCGGTACTGATTCTCCGTGCTGCGACGCGGTCACCTACACGGCGGTATCGACCATGTCGCCGACGGGGTCGCGACCGACCCAGGCCGCGCACACACCGATCGCCTGGACAAGCAGGTCACGGAGCATCCCGTCGGGATCCGGGACGCAGGCCTGCGCGATGCCCTCCACGGCATCCTGAACGATGGTGGGCGCGGACTGCCGGCGAAAGCCCTTGGTGGAGGGCCGGACCCCGCTGGTGAACTGGTAGGCCCACTCGGCGGCGTGCGGAACCTCCGCCAGAGCTAGGCGGCTCTGCTCCTCAAGGGCTCCTGCCGCTCGCCCGTCCAGCTCGGCCAGGACACGTTCGCAGGTCAGCACCGAGACCGCCATGACACGCTGCCGGTCGGCCGCCACCACCGGCAAGGCCATGGCCGCGGACCGCAAGGCGATCCGCGCGTCGATGTGCAGGTCCTCGCCGGTCAGCCCGATGACCGACGGGATCAGCTTGGCCAGTCGTGGGCGGCCGGCATCGGAGGTGTGGTCGTTGACCTGGCGGGCGACCGCGGCCAGCAGCGGGTGGGTGCAGGCGGGATGGTCGCTCCAGCGCTCGCCGGCCAGCAGCGAGGCCAGTTCCATGAAGCAGGCACCGGTGCGGGGGTTGCGGTGCTTACCAGGAGAGAGGATCGGGAACAAGTCAGGCGGCGGAACGCCGTAGTACGACATGAGGGCCCCCAAAGCAGCTTCAGGCCTGGTACCAGGCAAGTCTGCGCTGTTGCCGACCGCCACACCAGCGCAAGCTGCGCTCCTGCACTTGAGGACTGGGTGGCATCCGAAACTGCCTGGCCGGTGGGCCGCCGAGGGTTCAATTCACGGCCGTCCGCCGCCACGGCGCACTCCCGCGTGCTCAGCAAGCTCGACCTTGAGATCACGCCAGGCCGTGACCGTCCCGATGAGACATCCTGGGCGGTCCTGGTGCACCAGCGTCGCTGTCGCCCCCGGCAAGTAGGAGGCCTACAGGTTGGGACCGGGTGGCGACCGGTGAGCTGGAGCGGCCGCTCGGGCTACTCGGGGACCGGGATGGGAAGCGGTAAGCTCCCGCCGTGCCCCTTCTGGACCTGGTGCCGCGATCCTTCGGCGACTACGAGGCCGCCGGAGGAGGACGCGGGCTCCAGACCGCCCTGACCGCCTGGCCGGTTGCGGTGATCCAGGAGGTGGCGCGAAGCGGGCTCCGCGGCCGCGGCGGGGCCGGATTCCCAACCGGTGAGAAGTGGCGGGCGGTCCGGGCGGTCGGCGCCGGGCCCCGCTACGCGGTGGGCAACGCCGCGGAGGGAGAGCCCGCCACCTTCAAGGACCGGCTGCTGCTGCGGACCAACCCGTATCAGGTCCTGGAGGGCCTGGCCATCGCCGCCTACGCGGTCGGCGCCGAACGTGCCTACATCGGCCTGAAGGAGGCCTTCACGGCCGAGCTCCAGGCCCTGACCCGGGCGCTCCGGGAGATGCGGGAGGCGGATGCGCTCGGGGGCGTTCCCATGGAGATCGTCCTGGGCCCGGATCTGTACCTGTTCGGGGAGGAGACCGGGATGGAGGAGGTGATCGAGGGACGCCCGCCCCTGCCCCGAGTGGCCCGCCCGTTCATGCAGGGACTGTTCGCCAGGCCTCCGGCCGACAACCCGACGCTCGTCAACAACGTCGAGACCTTGGCCAACGTGCCCCACATCCTGGCCGACGGCCCCGACTGGCTGCGGGCCAACGGCACCGAGCGCGCTCCCGGCACGATGCTGTTCACCGTCTGCGGGGACGTCCAGCAGGAGGGGGTGTTCGAGCTGCCGCTCGGGTCGCAACTGCGATACCTGGTGGAGGAGCTGGCCGGCGGCCCGCCAGAGGGCCGGGCGGTGAAGGCGATCTTCCCCGGCGCCTCCAACGCCGTCATCCTTCCACCGCAGCTGGACGTGGCGCTGGACTTCGACTCGATGCGGCGGGCGGGGTCGGGCCTTGGCGCGGGCGGGTTCGCGGTGTTCGACGACTCGGCCTGCATGGTCCAGGCGGCCTGGCGGTACTCGCGGTTCCTGTTCGTGGAGTCATGCGGCCAGTGCCCGGCTTGTAAGTTCGGGACCGGCGAGGTCACCCAAACCCTGGAAGCGATCCACGCAGGCGGCGGATCCGACCGGGACCTGGAGCTCATCCTGGTCCGGGCACGGGGGTCCACCGGCGGGCAGAAGTGCGCCCTGCCGACCGGGGAGAGCCTGCTCATGCAGAGCCTGGTCCAGGCGTTCGGCGAGGAGTTCGCCAGCCACGTCGGGCGGTCGTGCCCGCTGCCACGCCAGCTCGCCCTCCACAAGCTCGTGGATTGGGATGCCACCGCCGGACGGTTCGCCTACGACCTAGCCTACGCAGACAGGCAACCGAACTGGACCTCCCTGTCCTGACTGGCCCTTCCGCCAATGGCGGGTCTCAGCGCAACGTGCCCAGCTCATGGCTTGACCCTCGGTGGTCGCTTCCTCGGCTGCTGCCCGAGCGCCCGTTCAAGCAGGTCTTGGTAGACCTGGGGGTCGAGTGAGACCAGCAGGTC
>Ga0081538_10001384_pt1 | contig 24858 bp, 19 predicted proteins | sample TabmetS5T2R1_FD_71022 | JGI IMG/M metagenome (GOLD analysis project Ga0081538, IMG submission 71022) | Tabebuia heterophylla rhizosphere microbial communities from the University of Puerto Rico - S5T2R1 | ecosystem: Host-associated > Plants > Roots > Rhizosphere ... | reverse complement strand
TTGCGCTTGTGATCGCGGCGATCGCGTTCGCCGCGCCGGCAGCGGCCCAGTCAGGGCCGCCCTGGGACGGGAACCCGGTCTCAGCGGGTCTTGGCCCGACGTACGGGCAGGAGTGGTGTGCGCCGGCGACGGGTGAGAACGTCCCACAGTCCGCGCCGCTTGCGCTCATTCCGTACAGGGCGATCGGCTGCACGCTCGAGCAGTTCAAGGCCGAGGCGGCCGCGGCGGGCGTCCCGAACCGGCTCACCTACTCGGTGATCGGACAGTCCGAGCTCGGCCGCGACATCTTCGGAGTCGTAGTCAACGCGCTCGAGACCCCCGAGCAGCAGCGCGACTACGCGCGCTGGCAGCAGCTGCGCCAGCTCATGCAGACCGACCCGGCGCAGGCCCAGGCCCTGCTGGCGTCCTGGGGCGACAACGTCAAGCTGCCCGTCTTCATCGAGGCCAACATCCACGGCGGCGAGCGCGAGGGCACCGACGCGATGATGCAGGTGATTCGCGACCTCGTGACCCTCCCCCACGGGACAAACGACACGGTCGACGAGCTCCTCGACCAGGCAATCGTCGTCGTCATCCCGACCACGAACCCCGACGGACGGGTGGCAGGACGCCGGCAGAACGAGAATCGCTTCGACCTCAACCGCGACCTGCTCGTCCAGTCCCAGGCGGAGATCCAAGCCAACACCGCCTTTCAGCTGGCATGGCTCGCCCCGGTCGGGCTGTTCATGCACGGGTACTACAACCCCACGCTCGTCGACGGCCTGACGAAGCCGCACAATCCGGGGCTGGAATACGACAAGTTCCTCTACTGGAACCAGCGCCGCCTGGACGCAAACGAGGCGGCGATCGAGTCGATCGGCCGAACCATCCAGCGGCCGGTCAACCAGTGGGACGCGCGCGGCCTCAGCGGGACCAAGAACGGAGGCCCGGCCGTCGCCGAGGGCTGGGACGATTGGGGCCCGTTCTACAGCCAGACCTACGGAGCGTTCTTCGGCGTCGACGGATCGACGGTCGAGATGTGCAACGACGCATCTTGCGGCGGTCGGCTCGGATCGAAGCGCGAGCAGTATCTCGTCTTCTACTCGTCGGCCGACTTCTGGATCGAGAACAGGAACGCAATCCTCGACGATCAGCTGGAGATCTTCCGGCGCGGCGTGACGGGCGCGGCCCGGGTGAACTGCTGCGACGATCCGCTCGTCGCCGGCCGAGGGTTTACCGAGGACCAGCACAACTGGATGGTCGAGTACCCGAAGGCCTTCCTGATCCCGTTCGTCGGAGGGTCGGCCGACCAGGTCTCTCCCAACCGGGGCGTCCAGCGGAGCGACGCGGAGGCGAACCGGCTCGTCGAGTGGCTGCTGCACAACGGAGTCGAGATTGGCCGGACCGAGGCCGACATCGTCCGGGCCGGGACGACGTACCCGGCCGGCTCCTACGTCGTCTCGATGAGGCAGGCCTTCCGCGGCTTTGCGTACACGGCGCTGGCGGCCGGGCAGGACATCTCCGAGCGGATCAGCCAGCTCTACGCGCCTCCTGGGGCGTGGAGTCACGGGTCGCTCTGGGGCGCGGACGTCATCGAGATCCCGGCGGGCGACGCGTCCTTCAACCCGGCCACGACGCCGGTCGTCGACGTCAACGAGCTCCAGGGCGGCGTGCGCGCCGGCGGCCCCGCCGACTGGTACACCGTGACCATCAGGGGAGCGGCGGAGCTCCGGGCCGTCCTCGACGTCCTCCGAAGCGGCGTCGACGGCGAAGTCGCGGAGGCCGCGTTCACGAGCGCCTCTGCGGGCGCCATGCCGGCCGGCTCGGTCATCTTCCCCGACGACGCGGCCACCGTCGTCGCCCTCGAGGCGGCCGGCAAGGCCGCGGGTGTCTTCTTCGAGCGGGGCCTCGGGCTGCCGCCGCCGGGGACGCAGCTCGACGAGGCGCCGCGGATCGCCATCCTCGTGGACAGCGGAAGCCCCGTCGAGTCCGACACGTCCTGGTCGCTGCGCCAGATCTTTGGCCCGGACGTGGGCTTCGTCTCGACCGCGAGCGGGTCGAACTCGCTCCAAAACGGGGCGAGCGACCCGCTGGAGAGCTTCGACGTCATCTACAACGCCGGCCAGACCTACCCACAAGGCAACACCGCGCGAGACCGCCTGCGGGCGTTCTTCGAGCGCGGCGGCGGCTACATCGCGACGAGCCAGTCCGCGTCCAACTTCGTCTTCCTGACCGGGGCGCACCCGGCGCTCATCAAGGGCAGCCTGACCCAGGGAAGCGACGGCGCAGGCGGCGGGATCGCGCTGTGGAACAACGTCGGCACGAGCGGCCCGCTCACGGGCGGGTACCGGGCGACCGACAACCTCTACCTGCCGGCCGACGTGACGTGGTTCTCGTCCCTGCCCACCGGCGCCACGGTCGACGGACGCTACCTCCCGAGCGTCACCTCGACGTTCGTCGCCGGCCTCTGGCGAGACCGCGATCGGAAGGCGGCAGGCGCGCCGATCATCGTCCACGGGACGACCCTCGTGGGCAGCCGCTACCTCGGCCTGGCCACGAACCCCTTCTCGCGAGGGGATGCCGAGCGCGAGTGGCCACTCATCGGCCAAGCAGCTCTGTGGTCGAACCTGACCGACGACTAGAACCGAGCAGATGGAGGGCGCCGGTCGAAACCGGCGCCCTCCATCCCTTCTTAACCTTCGCCCTTCTCCCCGTCCTTGCCCTTGCCCTTATCTGCGTCTTTGCCCTTGTCGTGGCCGTTGTCTCGGCCCGTGTCCTCGCCCGTGTCCTTGCTCTTGCCTTTGTCGCTGCCCTTGCCCTTGCTGCTCTCATCCGTGTCGCGGTCGAAGGGGTCGTTCGGACTCGCCACCTCGCGCGGGCCGGTCTCGTCACCCGATTCAGAGCCGTCTCCCGGGCCGCCCCGCGAACCGCCAGGATCGTCCGGCCCGCCCCCCGGCTCGTCGCCTTCACCCGGTGGCGGCCCCGATGGGGTCGGTCCGGAGTCTTCGGGAGGCGATCCAGTCCCCTTGTCCATAGGTTGGGATGCAGAAGGCATCCCGGTGCTCGAGTCGCCGGACGCGTCGGCAAGGACGATGGTCGGAGCGGCACCTCTCGACGCCGGCACTCCCTCGCGCGCCGGTGCGCTCGCGGCCGCGCGGATGGCCCTGGGCTGGGCGGCGGGCTGCGCATAGGCGGCCGGCAAGTCGACGTGCATCACGGCGCCAAGCCCCCCGGGCGAGTCGACGAGGAGCATGGGCGTTGTGGCCCCGATCGCGGCGGACAGCATCACGCCGGCGAGCGGTGGAACCATCCGGACGGACCTCCACGCCAGCGTTCGGAAGACGGTCGGCGTCGCCGCCCACGGCCATGAGCGGGGCCAGCGTGCCCGGGGCTGGTCGACCTGTCGATCTGGCTGCCCGACGGCCCGCGCGAGCTCTTCCTTGTTCATTCGCGAGCGGCCGGGAACGCCGAGCAGCCGTGCTTGCGTATAGAGCTCGGCTCTTGTGACGGTGGAGAGCTCGACGGAGTAGGCGCCCACTGACCCCTCTGCGGAGACGGAGGTCCGATCCTAGACGCCCCTTCTCCGCTGGGCAAGCTAGGGCCTGGCGGGAGACCGGGCTAACATTTCGAGAGCCATTCCACCCCGGACCCTCTTCCTCGTCGCGCTGGTCGTCCTTGTCGCGGTCATCGCCGCTGTAGCTGCCGGATTCGCCTTCATGAGCGGCGGCGACGACAGCGGCGCGACGGATTTCCCGGCCCAGGTGGTGCTCGCGGCGGGCGACATCGCCGAGTGCGACCACGAAGGGGACGAGGCGACGGCGGCCATCCTCGCCGACTACCCTGACGCGACCATCGCGCCCATCGGTGACCTCGCCTATCAGGAGGGCACTCTTGCCCAGTTCGAGGAGTGCTACGGCCCTACCTGGGGTCGGTTCAAGGATCGGACGAGACCCGCGACCGGCAACCACGACCACTCGACGACGAACGCCCAGGGGTTCTGGGACTACTTCGGCTCGAGAGGCGGGCCCTACGACCAGTACTACTACAGTTACGACCTCGGGGCCTGGCACGTCGTCGTCCTCAACAGCGACTGTTGGCGGGTGGACGGCTGCGAGCTCGGCGACCCGCAGATCCAATGGCTCCGCGAGGACTTGAATCAGAGCCCGGCCGTCTGCACGCTGGCGTACTGGCACCGCCCGCCCTTCAGCTCGGGCCGCTACGGCGACGCCCAAAACACGGGGCGGGTACGGCCCCTCTGGCAGGCGGCCTACGAGGAGGGGGTGGACCTCGTCCTGACGGCGCACGAACACAGCTACGAGCGCTTCGCACCGATGAACGCTGTGGGCGCGCCCGACGCCGCGGGCATGCGGCTCATCGTGGTCGGCACCGGCGGGGGAAACCTCCGCGAGTTCGCGAACGATCCGCTGCCGACGACTGAGAAACGCAGCGACGACACGTGGGGCGTGCTCAAGCTGAGCCTCCACTCCACCGGCTACGACTGGGAGTTCCTGCCCGTCGAGGGCAAGAGCTTCAGCGACTCCGGTTCGGGCTCGTGCCGCTGAGCGTCCGATGAGCCGGTATCTCGTCACGGGCGCCGCAGGCTTCGTCGGCTCGCATCTCGTCGAAGCGCTACTCGACTCGGGTCACGAGGTCGTCGGCATCGACGCGTTCACCGACTACTACCCGCGCGACCTCAAGGAAGCGAACGTCACTGGAGCCCGGGCCCGGCCCGGTTGCTCGTTCCTGGAGCTCGACCTCGCCGACGCCGATCTCACTCGCCTCGTCGCAGACGTGGACGGCGTCTTCCACCTTGCCGCCCAGCCGGGGGTGCGCGGGAGCTGGGGAACCACGTTCGCCGTCTACGTTCGGGACAACATCCTCTCCACGCAGCGCGTCCTGGAGGCGGCCGCGCAGGCAGGAGTACGCGTCGTTCAGGCCTCGAGCTCCTCGGTGTACGGGAATGCGGAGGCGTATCCGACTCGCGAGGACGCGCCCTTGCAGCCGGTTTCACCGTACGGCGTGAGCAAGGTCGCGTGCGAGTCGCTCGCTCAGGCCTATGCCGAGTCCTTCGGGCTCGACGTCGTCTCGCTCCGCTACTTCACCGTCTACGGCCCGAGGCAGCGCCCCGACATGGCCTTCTCGCGGATCGTCGGGTCGCTCCTGAACGGGAAGCAGTTCCAGCTCTTCGGCACGGGCGAGCAGTCGCGGGACTTCACGTACGTGGACGACGCGGTCGCGGCCACCCTCCTCGCCATGAGCGGCGCACCGGTGAGCAGGGTCTATAACGTCGGCGGCGGCAGCGAGACGACGCTCGCAGAGGTGATCGCCACATGCGAGCGGCTCTCCGGGAAGCGCCTCGATGTCCGCGGCGAGCCGGCCTCGGCCGGGGACGTCCGTCGAACGGCGGCGGACACGAGCCTCATCCGCTCGCAGCTGGGATGGAGGCCACGGACGACCCTCGAGCAGGGTCTCGAGGCCCAGCTGGCGGCGGCCAGGGGAGAGGTGTAGCGCCTGCTAGAGGGCCCAGAAGACGATCGCGACGACAATCGCGGCGCTGAGGCTGATGGCGACCCCGAGGAGGGCGACCTGCCCGCGGCGCGCGGCGAGGAGGTCCGCCAGCGCGCCTTCGGGAAGCATCGACGGCGGGAGCGCAGCGAGCACGAAGAGGAGCAGCGAAACTGCCACCGCGGCGAGAAGGACAGGCAGCCCGGCGCCGAGAGCCTCCTTGAGTTCCTCGAAATGGCCGCCGTTCGAAAAGAGCACGACCCCGCCCAGGATTGCCGTGTCGAGCCGTAGAGTAGTCGCCCTCGCCGCTGTCCGGGGCCAATCTACCTCGGAGAGCACTAAGCTTAGAAGCTTCCGGATCTGTGGCCCCGTGGCAAGTGCCGAGGAAGTGATGTTGAGCTGACCGGCGTTCTTCCCGTTGTCAAGCGTTGGTGGTGGCTCCTTGCGGTCGGAGCAGGGGTCGCCGCGCTCATGGGTTATCTGGTTGCGGACAGGCTTCCGCCCACGTACGAGAGCGAGGCGAGCTTGCTCGTCGGCCCGGTCAGCGGCGATCGCGACACCCTGGAAGCGGCGGGCCAGCAGGCACGGACCTACGGCGGGCTCGCGACGACGACGACCATCATCGGGCCCGCTGCCCGGCAGGTGGGAATGTCGGCCAACAGCCTCAAGAGCAAGATCAAGGACGTGACCGCCAGCGAGGTGACGCGCCTGCTCTCGATCCGCGTCAACGACGGCAACAGCGCTCGTGCTGCGTTGATCGCAAATGCGGTCGCCGAACAACTCGTCGCCCACTCGACCGAGGAAGGCATCCCGCCGCCCCCGCCGGGACAGCTTCAAATCGTCGAGCCCGCTACCCCAGCGTCGGAAGGAATCGGTCCGTCGGCGGGCCTGATCATCGTGCTGGCCGGCCTGGCGGGCCTGCTCGGCGCGTTCGGGCTGGCCGTGATCGTGGACAGTCTCTCGACTGTGGTCCGGAACGAGCAGGAGCTGGCAGCTCTCGCTCCGGTGACTGTTCTCGGCTCGATCAACGGAACCCGCTCGCCCTCCGCGAGCCAACCATTCGTGGTCGAGGCCGATCCCGACTCCCGAGCTGCGGCCGCGTATCGCCTCCTAGCGACGAAGATCGAGCTCTCGAACGGCGACCAGCCCCCCGAAAGCGTCCTCGTCGTCGATGCCCATGGTGGTCGGTCGGGAAGCAGGCTCGCCTTCAACCTCGCCGGAGCCCTGGCCGAGGGCGGCGCGCGGGTCGCTCTGATCCACCACGGGAGCGAGGGCGACCTCGAGAAGCTCTTCGGGCTCTCGGGCGACCAAGCGGACGGGAGCGGTCTCCGTCGCGGGCGGCCGCTGCGCGTCGATCGGATGATCTTCGACCGCTTCCGCATCCGGCGCCCAGCCGTGACGATCTTCCGGCCTCGAACGTCGTCGGACCTTCTCGAGCCCGACCAGGTGACCGAGGTGCTCCAGCGCGTGCTTGCGGACGCGGACGTCGCCGTGCTCACGGCCCCTCCGGTCGACAGCTCGCCGCACGGTCTCGTCTGGTCGTCTGCGGCCAAGGCCACAGTCCTCGTCGCCGAGCGCGATCACACGCAGCGCGCCCACGTCCCGGCGGCGCTGGAAAGCCTCCGCCTCGCCGGGGGCAACGTGATCGGTGTCGTCCTGTCAGGGGATCACTCCGTTTGAGCCCGCGCGCTTGACCGGTGTCCCCGAGTTTGAGGACGTGGTGGCACGCGGCAGCGAACTCGAAGCCCGGTTCGCGCCCGGCAGCAACGTCAAGGGAGCCGTCGGGGGCGCGAACTGGTGCTTCCTCCTGCCGAGCCTCGACCTGGGCCGGGTCGTCTGTCTCGGCCGTCCCTCCCTCGCTGGGCTCACCACGCTCGCCGGCCTCGGCGACGAGGTAGCGGTGTGCGCTCCCACCCATGACCTGAGAAAACTCCGACGCTCGCTCGACTCCGGCGGACCGGCGAACGTCCAGCTCCTCGAGACGAACGTGGGCGCGGCCCCTCTTCCCGACGGAACGGCAGACCTCGTCGTCGTCCCCCGGCTTCCGCTGCGACGACGCGCTCGCGCCGACGCGGTCGCGCGAGCACGGCGTCTCCTCAAGCCGAGTGGGATCGCTTACGTCGAGAGCCGTTTCATCGGAAGGCTCGACACCGTGTCGCTTCTCTGGCTCGCTCCCGCGGCGGGCGAGGTACGGATGGCGGCCCCACTCCAAGACCGGCAGGCCATCGCCTACCTCGAAAGGCGCTTCCCCAAGCGCGGCGTGATTCGGCGTCAGCTCTTACGGCGACCGCGCCGCGTGCTGGCTCGGCAGCCGGCCGTGATCCGGATCGTCCGACGCCGGGGCGCGCTCGTCGGTCGTCCGCCGAAACGCTTCGGCGCCGCATTACCCGAGTACGTCCGCACGATCGCGGCCGGCGCGGGCGTCGATCTCGTGAAGAGACGCTGGGCGCTTGCCGCTCCCGGCGACTACCCCTCTCAGAAGGTGCTCCTCTTTCTCTTCCCACCCGCCGGCGGGTCGCCCGAATCCGTCGTCAAGATCACGCGCGACCCGGATCTCAGCTTCCGTCTCGAAAACGAATGGCGCGCGCTCACGATCTTGTGCGAGCAGGGGGTCGGAACCGACGACGCGCTCCCTCGCCCGCTGTTCTTCGGGTCACACCGTGGACTTGCCGTCCTGGGCGAGTCGGCGATCGAGGGCGTCCCCTTCCGAAGGCGCACGCAGGCGACCGCTGACTGCCCCTTCGCTCGCGCGGCAGTCGAGTGGCTCCTGGAGCTCGGGAGGGCAACGGCGTCCCCGGCGCGCGCAGACACTCGCGGCGCCCTCTCCAAGCTCGACGCACTCTCCGACCAGTTCACGGGGACCTACCGACTCGAGCCGCACGAGGAGGATTTCGTTCGGGCGCACGTCGCCGCGCTCGTGGGCAGCGGCGGCGGGTTCCCGCTCGTCTTCCAGCACGGCGATCCAGGGCCCTGGAACGTCCTGGTCACGCCGGCTGGGCGACCCGCCTTCCTCGATTGGGAAGGGGCCGAGCCGCTGGGGATGCCACTCTGGGACCTCTTTCACTTCTTGCGAAGCTACGGCCTCATCGTCTCGCGCGCAGCGGGCACACGCGACCCGCTGCAGAGCTTCGGGGAGCAGGTCCTCCAGAGATCGGCCGTGAACCGGCTGCTCGTGGACGCAACGAACCGCTTCGTCGCCCAGACCGGGCTGGCCGCGGAGCTCGTCGAGCCGCTCTTCTACACATGCTGGATGCACCGCGGGGTGAAGGAGGCTGCCACCCTGCCGTCCCATCGGCTCGAGAGCGGTCGCTACGTCAGCATCCTGCGACTGGCGATCGAGCGGCGTGACTCACCCGGGCTCTCCGCGCTCTTCGCAACGGGGCCCACGAGCCGGCGCCAGACATGACGTCCCACCCGACGTTGGCAGCGCTTTTCCGCGCCCTCGATGCCGAGGGCATCGTATGGTGCCTGCTGCGGGGCGCCGACGAGGTCGACCTCCCCGGCAAGGATGTCGACCTCCTCGTCGCCGGTGCGCAGATGCCGCAGTTCCGCCGGCTGACGGCCCGGCTCGGGTTCGCCTCCGTGCCCGTGTGGGGGTACGGCTCGCATGCCTTCTTCGTCCGCTACGACCCAGCCCGCGACGCCTGGATCAAGCTGGACGTCGTCACCGAGCTCGCATACGGTCCCAACTACGCGCTCGCCACCGGGGCCGAGGCCGGGTGCCTGAGCCGGCGTCGACGTGTCGACGGCGACTGGGTCCTGGCCGAGGACGACGCCTTCTGGGCGCTGATCCTCCACCGCCTCCTCGACAAAGGCAGCATCGGCGCCCGCGACGCGGCACGCCTGCCGGCCCTCGCGCAAGCGGCGCAGACGCACGGCCCTCTCGCCCGCCTGGTCGAGGCTCTCTGCCCGACGGATTGGAGCGCGGGCCGCATCGTCGCCGCGGCCCGACGAGGCGAGTGGGATTCACTCTCGCGACTTGCGCCGGCTCTTGCCGCCGCCTGGCGGGACCGGCAGCGGAAGGACATGTGGCGCCGGACGATCGCCAACACGCTCCGCCGCTGGTCCGGCAAGGCTCTGCGCCTGAGCCGGCGTCAGGGGGTGAAGGTCGCGCTGCTCGCACCGGACGGTGCCGGCAAGACGACCCTGAGGAGAGGAATCGAGTCCACGTTCTACTTCCCCGTGCGCTCCGTCAACATGGGGCTGTACCAGGTGCCTCGGCCTCGCGGAAGCCGTCACGTTCCAGGGATCGGTCTTGCCCGCCAGCTCTCGACGCAGTGGACGGGTTGGCTCCGAGGCGCGTACCACCAGCGCCGCGGCCGGCTCGTCCTCTTCGACCGGTACGCATACGATGCGCTCTTGCCGACCCGCTTCCGCTACAGACGGCTCGGCAAGGCCCGCCGCTGGCTGCTCGCGCACGCCTGCCCGGCCCCGGAGCTCGTGGTGTTCCTCGACGTTCCGGGCGAGGTGCTCCATGCGAGGAAGGGCGAGAAGAGCATCGCCCTCCTCGAGTCGCAGCGGCAGGCGTATCGGGAGGTGCTTCGCCGTCTCCCGAGGGCGGCCGTGGTCGACGCGTCCCGCGAGGCCGAGCAGGTCCGCCCGGAGGTCACTGCAATCATCTGGCGGGAGTACGTTCGCCGCTGGAACCGACGAGCCGATGGCATCGGCCGCTAGGACACGCCCATGCGCATTCTGATCTGCGCCTCCGACGCACCCTTTCACGCCACGAACACGGGGTTCAGACGACAGCTGCTCGGGCTGCTCCCCGAACTCGGCAAGCGTCACGACGTGCGGCTGATCGGCTATCGAATGCCCGACCAGTCGACGGAACCGGCGGTGGAGGCGGATATGCGCATCATCGAGTTCGAGCGGCCCAACGCGGCGGAGAACGCGCGCGATCTGGCGCTCGCCATGATCCGGCAGCGCCCGTTGCGGGCGGAGCGGCTCGTTCGAGGCTTGCGCGAGCCGTTACGGGAGGAGCTCGCGCGCTTCCGGCCCGATCTCGTCCACGTGGGGCCGGGAAAGCTGTCCGGCCTGAAGCGAGAGCTCGCAGGCAGGCCGAAGATCCTCATGGTGATGGACACGTGGCACCTGAACGTCGACGCGCGGGCGGAGGCGGCAACGGGTATCCGGCGTCCGCTCCTTCGCGCCGACGCCAAGCGCATCCGGCGCTTCGAGGCGTCGGAGTACCGCGGCTTCGACCGGGTCGTCGTGAGCAACGAGGGCGACCTCGGCGAGCTGCGACAGAGGGATCCGACCCTGCCGTTCGTGATCATCCCCATCGGCTTCGACGCGAAGGCGTACGCGCCCGATCCGGAGGCGGTCGTCGACCCGAATCGCATCGTCTTCCACGGCGCGATGGACTACGCGCCCAACGTCCGCGCGGTGGAGTTCCTCGCGCGACAGGTGCTGCCGCGCGTGCGCGCCAGGCGGCCTGAAGCTCAGCTCGTGATCGTGGGTCGCGACCCGGCTCCTCGGGTGCTCGACCTGGAGGCGCTGGACGGCGTCCGCGTTACCGGCGAGGTCGAGGACATGCGGGCGTGGCTCACGAGCAGCCGCGTCTGGGCGGGCCCGTTCCTGGACGGCACGGGGATCAAGACGAAGCTGCTCGAGGCCATGGCGGCCGATCTCCCGTGCGTCGTCACGCCGCTGGGCCACCGCGGGCTGGACGACATCCGGTCGAACGACCAGCTGCTCGTCGGCACGAGCGAAGACGAACTCGCCGGCCAGCTCGTCGCGGTGCTCGCCGACGACGAGCTCGCACGGAGGATCGGCCGACGCGGAGGCGAGTACGTCCGCCCCCGCTACGACTGGGACGCAGTGGGGCGGATGTACGACCGTCTCTACGAGGAGGTCCTCTCGGAGCATCGAGGCGTCATCGCCGCGCGCTGACGGCGCCTCAGGAAGCGAGGCGGGCGAGGACGCGATCGACGTTCGTCTCGACCCAGCGCTCGTCGGCGGCGCGATGCGGGAGACGAGCGAGCGTTCCGTGCACTTCGGTCGCCCACCAGGCGATCCCGACGACGCCTAGCAGGTCATTGTCCGGCTGGATTCCCACCGCGCGCCAGTAGGCGGCCGCGGCCTCGGCATATTCGGGCAGGAGCCAGGGACGGGCGAGGAAGGCCGGCCCCAGCGCCCGGTGTTCCTTGCGACGGAAGTCGGTCGCGACGAGCTGGAGGAGGTCGGCGCCCGGGACGGCGGCAGGATGGGCCGCATCCCAGTCGACGAGCCCGGAGAGCCTGCCACGACGATCGACGAGGAGATTGCCGGCCCAAAGGTCGCCGTGCCGCAGGACCGACGGCACCGTCCGCAGCGGAGCCGAGACGTCGGACGACAGCCGGCCGATCTCCCCTGCACGCTCGGGGAGTACGGCGGCGACGGCGTCGAGGTCGGCAGCCGTGGCAGTCGGGGCGCCGTCCTGGCGCGGGAACGACGCACAGAGATCTGCGACCTGTCGCGTGAGCAGGCCGCTCGCCTGCGTCGGCCGGCGACCCGGCAGGGCCGACTCGGCGAGCCAGGAGGCGCCTGCCGTCGTCCCCCGCGCGTGGAGCCGCGGCGTGAACGGGACGCCGTCTCGGCCGAGCCGACCCAACGTGTCCGCGAGCGCGAACGGGTCACCCGCCGAGCCGGCGCGGGCCACCCGGAGCACGGCGCCGGAGCCGTCGGCGAGAGATCCCCGGACGAGCAGCGCGCCGCCTGCGCCCGCGTGGAACCCGCGCCCGTGCACGCTCACGCCGGCGGCCTCCGCTACCGCGTCGAGGATCCTTGCTCCGGGTTCCGCCGCTACCAGCTCGACGAGCACGCCGCCGCGAAGAGCCGCCCGGACGCCCGTACGGAGTCGGCCTGTCCCGAGCCGACGCGGCGGCAGGCGGTGGACGGCGACGACCCGGAAGCGCCCCGGCAGCCGCCGTCCCAACGTGCGAAGCGAGACCTCGCGCAGCCCCGCGAGGCGGGCCGCCGACGCGAGCGACGCCGACCCTTCCGGCATGCGGCCCCACGCGACGACGTCCGCGCGGGGGTCGATCGCCGACGGGTCGAAGTGCCAGTCGGGAGAAGCCTGGACTGTCACGCCGTGCCGCTCCGGCTCGACGGGCATGAACGGGTAGGCGAGCAGTTCGAACGGCGAGAGTCGGAGCGAGCCGGGACCCTCCACGTCCGCCCCGCTTCGGTCAGGGATCAAGCCGGGTAGAGCACTTCGCGCTCGGAAGCTTTCTCCGCCGAGCGCTCGACCTGCTCCTCGATCCACCGGTACGTGGGCTCGAGGCCGTCCTCCAGCGAGATCCCGGGCTCCCAGCCGAGGAGCTCGCGCAGCCTGCTGTTATCGGAGTTGCGGCCGCGCACGCCCTGAGGGCCCTCGACGTGCACGAGGTCCAGGTCGTGCTTGCCGGAGATGGCGATCACGATTCGGGCGAGCTCGTCGATGGAGACCATCCGGTCGGTCCCGAGGTTGAGGGGCTCCCGGTAGTCGGATCGCATGATTCGGTAGATCCCCTCGATGCAATCGTCCACGTAGCAGAACGAGCGCGTCTGCTGCCCGTCTCCCCAGATCTCGACCGTCCCGCCCGGCTGTGCCTGCGCCACCTTCCGGCATAGCGCCGCCGGGGCCTTCTCGCGACCGCCGTCATAGGTCCCGTAGGGGCCGTAGACGTTGTGGAAGCGGACGATGCGCGTCTCCATTCCATGCTCGTCCGTGTAGTACTCGCAGAGCCGTTCCGAGATCAGCTTCTCCCAGCCGTACGCGTCCTGGGGCTTCGCCGGATAGGCGTCCTCCTCCCGGAGCGGCGTGACCTCCGTGTCGGCCTGCAGGTGCTCGGGATAGACGCAGGCCGAGGAGCTGTAGAGATACCGCCCGACGCCGTGAACGCGAGCCGCCTCGATGGTGTGGAGGTTGATCAGGGCGTTGTTGTACAAAATCGTCCCGTGGTTGCTCGAGATGAAGCCCATGCCGCCCATGTCTGCGGCCAGGGCATAGACCTCGTCGACGTCGCGGGCGGCGATGAGCGCGTCGTCCCGGCGGCGGAGGTCGAGCAGCTCGAACTCGTCGGCGTCGACGTCCGTGAACTCCGGGTATTTGATGTCCACCCCGCGTACCCAGTACCCGCGTTCCTTCAGGTACGTCAGGAGATGATGGCCGACGAACCCTCCCGCTCCGGTCACCAAAACGCGCTGCATCTCCCCTCCTGTCCCTGACCCGCGATTCTTCGTTCGGACGCCCCTGGGAAGGCAGCGTAACCAGAGGGACCGGCCGCGTCAACGACGCCCGCTAGGTGGGCGGCGAGCCTCCGCCGAGCACGGCGAGCGCGCACAGCCGGGCTTCCGTCCGCGCGAGCACCCAGCCCTGCAGCTCCAACGTGCGCAGGTCGCGAAAGTCCTCGGCGACCGCGCTCGACAGCAGCTCGCGCAGCCGTCGGGGCGACGCGGCGTCGATTGCCCGGAGACCGCCGGGCAGGCGCTCGGCCACGCGCGCCGTCAGCACCGCCGGCGACGCTTCACCGGGAACCTGCCGGAGGTACTCGAGCCCGACGCTGCGCGCTCCCTCCACGCTCTGCAGGAGCTCGGCCAGCCGCTCGCTGCTCGACGGAGATCCCCCGCGGAAGGGCCAGGAACCGACCGACCGCCAGGCCAGGGTGACGCCTAAGCCTGCCGTTCCGAGCAGGAACGTCCGGCGCCGCATCCGCCGCGGGACGGTCATCGGAGCATCATGCCCTTGAGGCGATCGGCGAGCCGGAGCGCGAGGGCGACGAGCAGGAGCGTCGGCGTCGCCCCGCCGGGCGTCGGGAAGACAGAGGAGCCCGCGACGAACAGGTTGGACATCCCATGGACGCGGCACTCGGCGTCAACGACGCCCTGCTTGGGGTCGTCGCTCATGCGCGTCGTGCCCATGTGGTGTTGACCTCCGTCGAGATCCTCGGGCCAGCCTGTTTCGTCCTCGCCGTGGAGGATCCTCAGGCGCCCGATGCCGGCGGCGCCGATCTCGGCTCCGAACAGCTCCAGCGTTCGGCGCACGTTCTCGCGGTCGACGTCGCTCAGCCGCCAGTCCAGCGCGGCCCGCGGCATGCCGAGCGGATCGCGTTCCCGCACGAGCACGACTCGGCTGTCCGGGTTTGGAGCCTGCTCGATCCGCGTCACCACGCCGATCGACTCGATTCGACCGCGCAGATAGATGTACGCATCCTCCGGGGATCTCAGCGCGTCGCGGATCACGTCGAGGTACGGAATGGGCACGGGAGCTCCCGGAATCGCGATCTCCTGCCAGCTGTCGAGATCCCCGGCCAGCGTCATGAGACGACGCGCGAAGTCGGACGCGCCCTCGGGGGCGTCCCCGTACCCCAGCTCGAGGCGCAGCTGGAGGTCCAGGAGGCCCTCGGCGAGCTGGAACTCTTTCGAGGACGCGAGATAGCCCTGGATCCAGCGACCGTCGACGCGATGACTCTCGTAGAAGCTCAGGTTCGGATGCGGAGTCGACGGCACGATGACGCCGCCGAGGAAGCGGGGATGCTCCAGGAAGAATCTCCCGACCAGGCCGTAGCGGTTCCCCAGTCCTCTGGGCCACTGCTTGTTCGACGCGAGCAACACCCTCGCGTTCTCGACGGCGCCGGTTGCCAGCACGAAGACCTTGGCCTCCACGGAGAAGCGGTTGCCGTCGAGGGTCGCGACTTCCACCGACTCGACTGTCCCTCCCGACTCGTCGGTCCGCACGTCCGTCGCGTTTGCGTAGAGGAGCACGGTCACGTTCGGGGCGAGCCGTAACTCCACCCGGTAGCCGTCACCGAAGCTCCGAAGCTTCGGCTCGACCTCCTGGGCCACCCTGCTGACGATGCGATCGCCCCTGAGGCGCAAGGGAGCCGGCTCGTCACCCGGAGCCCAGTGGGCGAGGTCCCAGTTCTGCGAAGGAAGCCGGACGACCCGCGCCGCACGCTCGTAGAAGGGGTCGACGTCACGATTCTTGATGGGCCAGCCGGTGAAGGGAATGCCCTCGCGCGCCTCGAAGTCGGCCTCCTCGAACGGCCTGCAGATCCCACCCCAGTGGTTGGTCGTCCCGCCGAAGAAGCGGAGGCGTGGGACGCTCAGGTCCGGGTACGGGAGCCCGATCGATGGCCCCTCGTAGAGCGCCTGTGTATCTCCCTCGAATTGCAAGCCGCCGCTCTCGAGCACGGTCACCTGAAGCGGCGACCCGATGAGCTCCCGCGCGAGCGTGATGCCGGCGGCCCCGGCGCCGATGACGCAGACGTCCGTCTCCACCGTCGTGCCCCGCGGGACGGAGCGCGCGTCACCGAACATGGGCGGCTCGGTAGGCAGCCTGGCGCGACAGCTTGCGGACGACGCTGCGGGCGATCCGGTCGTGCAACCCCTGATTCGTGTCGCTGCGGGCCGTCGTGAGCAACAGAAGGAGATACCAGACCACCGCAGCTCCCCAGACGAGCGCGCCGACGAGCGGCATGCCGGCCGTCAGCGCCGAAACGGTCGCGAAGGGAGGGAAGAGAAGAATCCAGCGCGCGAGTGCTCGTCCGAGCGAAAGCGTCTGTTCGTCTGTGTGATCTCGAACCCGCATCCGCAGCGCGAGCTGCGCGGGCGATCCGCCCAACAGCACCCAGGGGACGACGAAGTACGACACGCTGAGAGCTGTGGCGAGGACCGCGTTCAGGACGACCCTGCCCGAGTCGGCAGCCAGCACATCCTCCAGCGCGGTTGCCTCGGGATGCATGCGCACGGTTGGTCCGAAGACCGCGTCCACGACGGCCACCTCGACGAATATGAGCGCGGTGACCAGGACGACGTCGACGACCCAGGCCAGAGAACGCCTGGGGACGCTTGCGAACGGCTCACCTGCCGGTGCCGTCAGGACCGAATGTGACTCGCTGGGCACCGAATGCACGAGGATCCCGCCGGTTGGAAACGTCCCGAGTTGCGCGGAGAATCGTCGCCCGCGCTCCGCAGACCTGTCAAGTCGTGCTCAGGCGCCGGATTCGGCCCGAAGTTGACTGGACCGAGTGGACACACGCCGCCGGGAGATGCCGTCGTTCACGGGGTGCATCGCCTTCCACGCAGTGCTATGACTCTCGTGTCGCATCGTGGGGATGCACGGGCGGAAAGGGGACGAGCGCACGTGGCGACAGATCTCGACGACCACCGCTCGGCGTCTGCGGAAGCGGTGGAGGACCAGCCCCGCCTCAAGGTCGGGTACGTCATGTCCCGGTTCCCGAAGCTGAGCGAGACGTTCGTCCTCGGCGAGATCCTCGCCGTCGAGGAGCAGGGGATCGAGGTCGAGCTCTACCCCCTCCTCCGCGAGCGGGCGGAGGTGATGCATACCGAGGCGGCGGCCCTGTGCGAGCGGGCCAGATTCCAGCCCTTCTTCTCGCTGCCGATCCTGCGCAGTCAGCTCCATTTCCTGCGCCGCGCGCCGCGCAGGTACATCGGAGCGCTGTGGGCTCTCCTCCGAGGGACGTGGGGCAGCGCCAACTACTTCGTCGGCGCGCTCGGCATCTTCCCGAAGGTCGTCCACGACGCCCGCCTCATGGAGGCCGACGGCATCACCCACGTCCACTGCCACTTCTCCAACCACCCAGCGGCGGCAGGCTTCCTCGTCAACCGCCTTACCGGCATTCCGTACAGCTTCACCGCCCACGGGTTCGATCTCCATGTCGACCGCCACATGCTCTGCGAGAAGCTCAGCGGGGCGGCTTTCGTCGTCGCCGTCTCGGAGTACAACCGCAGGCTGATCCTCGAAGAGTGCGGGGATCGCGCGCGCGAACGGGTCGCCGTCGTCCACTGCGGGGTCGACACCGAGTTCTTCCGCCCACGCGAGTCCGCTGCCCCCGAGCGACCGTTCTCGATTCTCTGCGTGGGAACGCTCCACGAGGTCAAGGGACAGGGCTACCTCGTCGAGGCGTGCCGCCTGCTCGCCGAGTCCGGAGCGGACGTCACGTGCACGCTCGTCGGCGACGGCCCGGACCGCGCTGCACTCGTGCGGCAGATCGCCGACTCGCGGCTCGAGGGGCGGGTCGCACTGGCCGGCCGCCGCACGCGGGCCGAGGTCGCCGAGCTCCTCGGCCGCGCGCACGTCCTCGTCTCCCCCAGCGTCCCGACCGCAGAGGGGAAGCGGGAAGGGATCCCCGTCGTGCTCATGGAGGCGATGGCGGGCGGCGTCCCCGTCGTCGCCAGCGGCATCTCCGGGATTCCCGAGCTCGTGGAGGACGAGGAAACGGGGCTGCTCGTGCCGCCCCGCGACCCGCCGGCCCTCGCAGGCGCGCTGCGCCGCCTGTACGACGAGCCGGCGCTCCGCGAACAGCTGGCACGCGCCGGGCGCGAAATCGTCGAGCGCGAGTTCGACGTGCGGAAGAACGCAGGCGAGCTCGTCCGCCGCTTCCGCGCCCACGCGGGGACCCCCGCGTGAGACGGCTCCTCTTCTGGTCGGCGGCCGGGCTGCTCGCCTACACGTATCTCCTCTTCCCCCTTGTCGTCCTGCTCCGCGCCGCACTTCGGCCACGACCGCACGACTCGGGCGAGATCACGCCCACGGTGACGTTGGTGATCAGCGCGCACAACGAGGCGACGAGCATCGACGCGAAGCTCGAGAACCTACTCTCGCTCGACTATCCCGACGACCGGCTCGAGGTCGTGATCGCGTCCGACGGATCGGACGACGGCACCGACGAGCTGGTTCGAGGGTACGCGGAGCGGGGCGTGCGCCTCGTCTCTCTGCCGCGCGTGGGCAAGGCCGCCGCCCTCAACACGGCCGTGGCGGAGGCGGAAGGCGAGGTGCTCGTGTTCTCGGACGCGAACTCGATCTACGCGCCCGATGCCCTCAGGGCGCTCGTCAGGCCCTTCGCCGATCCGTCCGTCGGCGGCGTCGCCGGCGACCAGCGGTATCGCTCGCGCGACGGTGGGGACGCCATCGCCTCCGGAGAGCAGCGCTACTGGGAGTTCGACCGCCTGCTCAAGGCGGCAGAGAGCCGCGCCGGGAGCACCATCTCGGCGACCGGCGCGATCTACGCCGTGCGCCGCTCGCTTTTCCGCTCCGTCCCGCCGGGAGTGACAGACGACTTCTTCACCTCCACCGGCGCGATCGCACAGGGCTACCGCCTCGTCTTCGCCGCGGACGCAGTCGCGTACGAGCCAGTCGCACAGACGAGCGAGGTCGAGTGGGGACGCAAGGTGCGGGTGATGACGAGAGGCCTGCGCGGCGTGCTCATGCGGCGGGAGCTTCTCGACGCTCGCCGCCACGGTTTCTACGCCGTCCAGCTCCTGACCCACAAGCTCCTCCGACGCACGATGGTCTTCCCTCTCGCCGTCGTCGCGGGGACCAGCCCGCTCCTCTGGCGCCGCGGACGCGTCTACCGGGCGGCCACGCTCGCCCAGGCGGCGGTCTACGGGCTCGGCGCGGGAGGCATGCTGCTCCGGGACAGGCCGCTCGGCCGCCGCAAGGCCTTCATGCTCCCGGCCTACTTCTGCTTCGTCAACGCGGCCTCTCTCCGTGCGGTGTGGAACGTCGTCCGCGGTCGCCGCATCGACCTCTGGGAGCCGCAGCGGCCCACAGCAGCCGCGCCTGGCGACACGGAGGCCGCGCTCCCGCGGACGCCGCCCGGAGGAGGAGCCTGATGCCACCGCTCGCGGCCGACCTGCTCGGCGCCGACCTCGAGCGCCTGCGCGGCGATCGAGCGCTCCCGCCCGAAGCGAGCATCGTCATTCCAGTGAACGCCCAGGCCGACCTCGAGAACGTCCTCGTCGTCCTGGGCGACATCGCGCGCTATCGCGGGAAGCGGACCTTCGAGGTCGTGCTCGTGATCAACAACTACCAGCCGGACGACCCGCCCGAGGAGATCGCGACCTACGCAGCCGCCGGGATGCGCGTCGTCTCGGTCCCGAACGTCTGGCGCGCCGGCGAGGCCGTCTGCCTGAGCGCCCGGGTCCCCGGCATCCGCGCCGCCGAGGCGGAGCGGATCCTCCTCTTCGACGCCGATTGCCGGATCCCCGAGCCGACGGTCCTGCTCGACTGGTACGTCGACCAGTTCGCGAGCGGGGCCAAGGTCGCGTACACCCGCGTCGGCCACTATGACCTGCGGCCACTGTGGTCGGTGCGGGCACGGATGGCCGCGCACCACGGCGCCCGCTGGATCAAGCGCGTGCTCCTGCGCATCCCGACGACGCGAGGGAGCAATTACGGCGTCGACCGAACGGCGTTCCTGCGCGCCTACGAGGGCGGGCTGCTCGCCGACGACCTCAACGTCGGCCCCGCCGTGAAGGCCGCCGGGGGCCGCATCGTCTACGGGGGGTCGCCGAGGCTGCAGGTGCTCACGTCCGGACGGAAGTTCCGCGGAGGCTGGCGAAGGCTCGCCCGCTATCTTCGCTACCGGCTCTTGTACAACGTGCGCGTGCTGCGTTCACAGGCTCAGGAGCGCGCGAAGAGCTCCTACCACCAACGACCTCGGAGGTAGCCGGTGGCGACCGGCGGCACGAGTCTCCCGACTCCCGTTCCCTGGCCCAACATTCGGGGCTCCGGCACCGCGCGCCTCGGCGTCGGCGCAGACGTCGCCACCCTTCTCTTCCTCTTCATCCTCTACACGAACCTCGCCGTGGTCGCCAAAGAGTTCCACGGCGTTCCCCAAGTCATAGCGTCCTCGATCGCGCTCCTGCTCCTCTTCCCGATCGTGAAGTACATCGTGATCGAGCGGCAGCCACTCGTGATCACCCCCGTCCTTCCGCTCGTGTTCGCCTTCCTCGGGGCCCTGTTCCTGGCAGCTGCGCTCTCGAGTGAGCCGGTGGTGACGCGGAAAGCCGTCGTCACGTACCTGACCGAGGGGCTCCTCCTCTACCTGTTCGTCTCGAACGCGGTGCGAACGACGCGGACGCTGAACCGGGTCTGTTGGGTCCTGATCATCGCCGGGAGCCTCCTCGGCGCTATCTCCATCTACCAAGAGCTGACGCACACCTACGCGAACAACTACGGCGGCCTGGCCCAGGTCGACCGAGTGGACACGGGCGGCGGCTTCAACATCGCCCCGGAGGAGTCGGGTGAGAAGATTCTGCGACCGCGGCTAGGCGGGCCCCTTGGGAGCGAGAATCGCTACGCCCAGATCATGGTGGTCTTGATGCCATTCGCGCTCATCCGGGTCTTCCGCGAGCGCTCGCGGCGTCTTCGCCTCCTCGCCACGGGCGCCTCTCTCCTCATCCTGGGCGGACTCCTGCTGACGTTCTCGCGCGGGGCGGCGGTCGCTCTGGGAGGCACCCTCCTGCTCATGCTCCTCCTGCGGGAGCTCCGACTCCGCCAGATCATCGTGCTCCTCGCCGCGGTCACGGTCGCGGTCGCCCTGGTCATTCCGGACTACGTCGTTCGCCTGAGCTCGCTTCAGGGCGTGACGGGGATCTCAACCACCGACGAGAGCGCATATCCGGACAGAGCCGTGCTCGGGCGGGCGACCGAGAACCTCGCGGCCTGGCACACCTTCCTCGACAACCCCCTCACCGGCGTCGGACCGGGCGTCTACTTCAGCGAGTACTCGCAGGATTACGCCAATCGTCTGGGCCTGAGGTATCTCGAGACGAATCGCAGAGCACACAGCCTCTATCTCGAAATGGCCGCGGACACTGGACTCATCGGTCTCGGCGCCTTCGTCGCCATGGTGCTCACCGCCGCCGGGTACCTGTATCGCAATGCCCGGTACTGGCGCGATCATGACCAGGAGCGATCGATCCTCGCGAGCTCTTTCCTCTTCGCCCTCCTCGGATACCTGGCGACGGCTTTCTTCCTCCACCTCTCGTACCAGCGCTTCTTCTGGGCCCTCATCGCGCTGGCGAGCTCGACCATCTGGGTGCTCGAGAAAGACCGGAGGTCGGAGGGCTCTGCCGGCCGCAACACGGCTCGGCCGTCGAAGACCTAGAACGTCGGAGGCTGCAAGCCCGGCCCGCTCGGGCCGGGCTCTGGCTTGACACTTCGGGCCGACCCTGGTATTTCCCGGCCGGTGCGAGCGGCACGCCGGCGACATCGACCCGGGGGGGCGGTGGTGCGTCGCTACCTGCCGGCAGTGCTGCTCGTTGCGGTCGGCCTCGCATTCACCTTCCCCGGTACGGCCGAGCCCGCGCTCGGAGACATCGGCTACGAGGGGCCACCCTCGACCGGCTCCGGCTCTGCGCCTACGGCTTCGAAGCCCGAGAGCAAGCTGTGGTGGAACGACGGCTTCTGGTGGGCAAGCCTCTGGGATACCGCGAGCGCGGACTTCCATATCTTCAAGCTCGACCAGGCGACGCAGACGTGGATGGACACCGGTGTCGCGCTCGATGACAGGCCGAGCACGCGGGCCGACATCCTCTGGGACGCCGCGGGAGGCAAGCTCTACGTTGCCTCGCACCGCTTCTCGGAGTCGCCGGCGAGCGGCTACCCGAGCCGCCTCTACCGCTACAGCTACGACGCCGCGACGGACACGTATACGCGCGATTCTGGCTTCCCGGTCACGATCAACAACTTCCGGACCGAGACCCTCGTCATCGACAAGGATTCGAGCGGCCAGGTCTGGGCGACGTGGGTGCAGGGCGGGAAGGTCTGGGTCAACGCGTCCGTCTGCAACCCGGCCTGCAACGACGCGAGCTGGGGCACGGCGTTCACGCTCAACCCCGCCAACGTTTCGAGCGACGACATCTCCTCGCTGATCGCCTTCGGCGGCGACAAGATCGGCGTCATGTGGAGCAACCAGTCCACGTCCACCGACTCCTTCGCAGTCCACCTCGACAGCGCGGCCGACGACGCCTGGACGATCGAGAACGCGCTCCAAGGACCCGGCCTCGCAGACGACCACATCAACCTGAAGACGGACTCGAGCGGGCGCGTCTACGCGGCCGTGAAGACGTCGAAGAGCGGCTCGGCCGACCCGCTCACCATGCTCCTCGTTCGTTCGGCCGCCGGGAGCTGGTCCAGCCACGTCTTCGGGCTCAAGCGAGATCACCACACCCGCCCCATCGTCCTCCTCGACGAGGCGAACGGCCTCGTCCGCATGTTCGCCACCGCGCCCGAAGCGGGAGGAACGATCTATCAGAAGACCTCACCCATGAGCTCGATCTCGTTCGCCGGCGGCCTGGGGACGCCGATCGTCAAGGACGCCGACAACCAGGTCAACAACGTCACGTCAACGAAACGGAACCTCGATGCATCGACAGACCTGGTCGTTCTCGCACACAGCGAGGCGCTTCGGTACTTCCACAACTTCGTGTCGCTGGACGGGGGAGCGGGAGAGCCGCCCGTGGCGAGCTTCGCGGCCGTGCCCTCCAGCGGGCCCGCCCCGCTGACGGTGCAGTTCAACGATACGTCGACCGGCACCGTGGACGCACGGGCGTGGGACTTCCAGGACGACGGCACGATCGACTCGACCGCCGCGAGCCCGGCGTTCACCTATGCGAGCCCGGGCACCTACACGGCGAGGCTGACGGTGTCGAACGCGGCAGGATCGAGCTCGACGACGAGAACGATCACCGTCGACCCGGCCGGCTCGACACTGACCTTCACTCCGACGGACGACGCTTACGTCCGTCAGCCGCATCCGAACGAGCAAACGGGCGCCCAGCCAACGATCCGCGTCTACAAGGGCGCGTCCGAGACGCACTCGTACCTCAGGTTCACGGTCAGCGGCGTCGCGGGACCGGTCACTTCCGTGAAGCTGCGCCTCTGGGTGACCGATGCGAGCAACGTGGCCGGCAGCATCTACGCCGTTCCGGACACGCTCTGGAGCGAGGACACGATCACGTGGGCGACGAGGCCGACGCTCGGGGCGTTCATCGCGAGCGGCGGCGCCGCGCCGCTAGGGACCTGGGTCGAGTTCGACCTGACCGGCGCGGTCGGAGGGAACGGCACCTACAGCTTCGGGCTCAAGGACGGCGGCAGCAACGCCGCCTGGTACAGCAGCAAGGAAGGGGCGAACGACCCGCAGCTCGTCGTGACGTTCGGCTCCTGAGCGGTTCAAGGAGCGCCCGTGCCGCGATGAGGGTCGGCCATACGATCGACTCCGGGCGCCAGGGCTACGCTCGTGGTCGGCGCCGCCCGATCCCAGGCCGTCAGGTCCAGGCCGGTGACCTCCGCGAGCCTCTCGTTGTACGGCTCGAACTCTCGATCGAGTTCCGCCAGGATCTGCTCGTCCTCGCCGGTGCGGCGTATGAGCGAGCGATCGACGTTGACCAGCGCATATGTGCGGGCGGTCAGCGCCTTGAGACGCTTTCGCGTCGTCGCGGGGAGGCGCCGCCCGATGGCTCGCCTGGTGCGATGCACCCACTGGTTGCGAATGCGAATCGTCCGATTCTTCCGCGGGAAGGTGTAGGAATCGTAGAAGGACGGGGAAATTCCAAGCCGTCCCGCGACCATGCTCGCGAACGCGCGGGCATCCTCGCGCAAGTCTTCGAAGAGGAAGTAGTGGAGATGCGAGGGAGGGAAGCGCTCGAGCCATACCGGGAGGTAGTCGACGTAGCGCGAGTGGGCGATGACGTCCTTCGCGTGGCCGTACTTGGGTACGCGCTCGTTCCCGGTGGAGACGAGCTCGACGAAGTCGCCGAAACTCATGTCGCTGTCGATCCGCGCGTGCGAATCCCGCAGGAACGTGAAGTGCGAATAGATGCGCTCGGACGGCTTGCGGAAGACGAAGACGATCTGCGGCACGGGGTCGAAGCCGGCCAGCACTTGGAGGGCGGTTCGCTGGTAGATGTAGACCGGCGTCGCCTCGAGGACGACCTTCGCGTCCATTCCTCGGCAGCCCTCGAAGTACGATCTGTAGCCGTCGAGACCGTGATCCCTGAAGTTCGACTTCTTCTTGAACAGCGGATCGTCAGGATCGAGGAGGTAGCAAGGCTCCTTGACGTTCGAGCCGCAGACGTCCGGATGGGCGACGAGCCAGGCGAAGAGCGACGTCGTGCCGCACCTCGGAGCACCCGCGATGACGACGTTCGGAAGCACCTTGCCCCTCGCGCGCGATCGTACACGCCTTTCTGCGACCGCGACAGGGTGAACTTCGGCTCCTCGACCGGCGATGCCAACTCACCTCGGCCGGGAGCTAGGCTCTGTCGCATGGGCTTTCGGTCGACCCACCGCCGAGGTCGCCGGGTCGACCCACTCCGCCGACACACCGGGACGCTAGGGGTCGATAGGCCTGATGCGCGGGCCGCCGGCTCTCTGCCGGGGGCCTGAGGCGCGTGGCGACGCCGACGTCGGCAACATCGGAGATCCTGACGGGCTCCGCCCAGGAGACGACGCGGAAGCAGATCCGCGGCTCAAGTCTCCTCCTGGCAGGGCGCTTCCTCTCGCTCGGGATCAACCTGGCGATCCAGGTCCTGATCGTCCGCTACCTCTCGAAGGCGGACTACGGCGCGTTCGCGTACGCGCTCTCGATCGTGAGCCTCAGC
>Ga0081538_10001383_pt1 | contig 24863 bp, 18 predicted proteins | sample TabmetS5T2R1_FD_71022 | JGI IMG/M metagenome (GOLD analysis project Ga0081538, IMG submission 71022) | Tabebuia heterophylla rhizosphere microbial communities from the University of Puerto Rico - S5T2R1 | ecosystem: Host-associated > Plants > Roots > Rhizosphere ... | reverse complement strand
CCCCGGACGAGCCGACGTTCGTCAGCTCGCCCGCGAGCGGCGATGAGTTCGACTGGGGCGATGCCGCGCTCGGCGCGGGAGCCGCGATGGCGCTCGTCGCCTTCGGCGGCGCGGCTCTGCTCACCGTCCGCAGGCGCTCGGCGCTATCACCGTCGGCCCCGGCGAGCTGAGCGCAATCGCGAACGGCGCTCGAGATGGGCGCGGAGGATCGGCCATCGGGCCCTCCGCGCCCATCCGCCGCTTGATCGCCCTTCAGAGGCCGTGTAGCGTAGCCCCAGGGGCAGGGCGCTCAGAGGATCGGTCCGAATGTCAATTGAAGTAAGGATTCTGGGGACCGTCGACGCCGTCGTCGACGGTCAGTCCCTGCGTCTGAGCGGGAGCAAGCAGCGTGCCGTGCTGGCGATCCTCGCGCTTCGCGCCAACCGAACCGTCTCGGCGGACGACCTGATCGACGGCCTGTGGGGTGATGCACCGCCGGCCAGCGCTGCCAAGAACGTCCAGCTCTACATCTCCCGGCTGCGCCAGGCGCTCGACTCGAACGGCTCGGGGGCCAGGATCATCACCCACGGTCGCGGATACGAACTACAGCTTCCCGAGGACGCGGTCGACGCGGCGCGGTTCGAGCGGCTCGTGGACCGAGCGCGCCGCCACGCCGAGCGGGGAATCACGGACGGCACGGCGCAAGAGGCGCTGGAGCTCTGGCGCGGTGCCCCGCTGGCGGACGTCGCCTCCGAGCCCTTTGCGGACTCTGAGATCCGCCGACTCGAGGAGCTGCACCTGCGGGCGACCGAGCTCTCGATCGATTCCGAGCTTGCGGCGGGCCGCAATGGCGAGGTGATCGGCACGCTCGAGGCACTGCTCGCCGAGCACCCCCTCAACGAGCGCTTTCACGCCCAGCGGATGCTGGCGTTGTATCGGGCCGGACGCCAGGCCGACGCGCTGGCGGCGTACCGGGAGGCTACCCGGACGTTGATCGATCAGATCGGGGTCGAGCCGGGGCCCGAGCTGCGTCGCCTCGAGCAGGCAATCCTCGAGCAGGACGCGTCGCTCGAACCGTCCGCACCGAAGGAGGAGCTGCCGCCACAGCTCGAACTGGGCTCGCCGCTGCTCGCCGGACGCGAGCGCGAGCTGCGCTGGCTGCGAAAACGCTGGGAGGAGGCCGAGGCCGGTCGGTCTCAGGTAGCGCTCATTTCTGGTCCTTCCGGAATCGGCAAGACCCGCCTCGCCGCCGAGCTCGCGGCGGAGCTCCATGGCAAGGGGACCGTAGTTCGGTACGCGTCTGGTACTGGGGCACCGGAGGCCGCGACACAGACGGTCGACAGTGTGGGCGGGACCGAACGCCCGACCTTGCTCGTACTCGACGACGCCGATGACGCCTCACCGACGTTGCTCGACACCGCGATCGCCCTCGTTCAGGTAGCGCGCGACACTCCGCTGCTCGTGCTCGCCCTCCACGCCGACGAGGACGGACCGCCGTCGTTGTCGGCGCTCGAGAAAGCCGGAGCCGCCCAGCGCCTGACGCTGCGACCGCTTCGCGCCGACGCGATCGTTGAGATCGCCGAGCTCTACAAGCCGACCGACGTGATGGCGATGCCGCTCGAGACGCTGATGGCAGAAAGCCAGGGGGTTCCGCTCCTGATCCACCGGGCCGCCAGTGCTTGGGCGCAGGAGCAGACCGCTGAACGGCTCGAGGCGACAGTCGTCAGAGCGGCTTCAGGACGCGGGGGCTTGCGGGCCGTCGAAGCTCAGTTGGCGGGCAACGTGGCCGACCTTCAGGCGACCCGCCAGCGCACGCGTCTTTATCTCGCCTCAGAGCCCGCGGATCCCTCGGCGAGCGACGTCTGCCCCTTCCGGGGCCTCGCGCCGTTCGACTCCGCCCACGCCGAGTACTTCTTCGGTCGCGAGAGCCTCGTGGCGAACCTCGTCGCCCGCCTGGCTGGCTCAACGCTGCTCGCGGTCGTGGGGCCGTCCGGCAGCGGGAAATCCTCGGTCGTCCGTGCCGGGCTCCTACCGGCGCTCGCCAGCGGGGTTCTTCCCGGCTCGGAACGGTGGCGCCAGGTCGTGATGCGCCCGGGCGCGCAGCCGCCAGAGGAGTTGCGTCGGACCCTCGACCGCCTGGCGCCTGGCGAGCTGAACCCCGACGGCCCGTTCGCCGCCGTGCTGGACGCGTTGCGGCCAGACGAGCGCCTGGTCCTGGCTGTTGACCAGCTCGAGGAGATCTTCACCGCCTGCCGGGATGAGGATCAGCGGATCGGCTTCTGCGACGCCTTAGTGACCGCCGCGGGGGATCCCGACCGCCGCGCCGTCGTTGTGCTGGCGATTCGCGGCGACTTCTACGGTCGCTGCGCCGAGCACCCGGCGCTCGCCTCGGAGATGAGCGCGAACACCGTGCTGGTTGGGCCGATGCGCCGGGAGGAGCTTCGTCGCGCGATCGAGCTCCCGGCACGCACCGCAGGGCTGCGGGTCGAGCCGGGGCTCGTCTCGGCGCTGGTCGGTGGGGTCGCCGACGAGCCTGGAGGGCTTCCCCTGCTCTCCACCACCTTGGTCGAGCTTTGGGAGCGCCGAGACGAACGAACGCTTCGCCAGTCAACCTACGAGGCGAGCGGCGGTGTCAGCGGCGCCGTAGCCCGGCTGGCCGAGCGCGCCTATCAGCGGCTGAGCGCGCCGCAGCGCGAGCGGGCGCGACAAGTCCTCCTCCGCCTGGTTGACGCCGAGGAGCCGGAACCCGTCCGCAGGCGCGTCCCGCTCTCGGAGCTGGAGGTCGGCCGAGACGAGGACGTCGCGGCCGCGTTGGCGGGGCTGACCGACAGCCGACTCGTCACCGTGGACGAGGGCACGGTCGAGGTCGCTCACGAGGCTCTGCTGAGCGAGTGGCCTCGGCTGCGTGCCTGGCTGGAGGAAGACGCGGAGGGGCGCCGACTGCACCAGCACCTGACGCATGCGGCCGGCGCGTGGAACGAATCGGAGCACGATCCCGCCGAGCTCTACCGGGGCGCCCGACTGGCGTCGGCACTGGATTGGGCGGACGGCCACGACTCGGAGCTCAACCAACTCGAGCGCGAGTTCCTCGACGAGAGCCAGGCGGCAAGCCAGCGCGAGGCGGAGCGCCAACGGCGGACCAACCGCCGCCTGCGGGCTCTGCTGGCCGGGGTCGGCGTACTGCTCACACTTGCGGTGGTGGCCGGGCTCATTGCGCGGTCGGAGCGTCAGAGCGCGCGTAGTGCGGCCACGGTCGCCGACGCCGAGCGTCTCGGAGCCGAGGCCCTCACCGAGGACCGCCTCGACAATGCGCTCCTGCTCGCCAACGCCGGCGCCGCGCTCGACGACTCCGCGCGGACTCGCTCCAACCTCCTCTCGGCGCTACTCGGCAGCCCAGCGGTCCTCGGGGTCCTGGAGGGCACCGGCGACCCGGTGACGTCGATCGCGCTCAGCCCCGACGGCCGCACCATGGCGCTCGGCGACGAGGACGGCACCGTGACGCTCATCGACACCGAGACGCAGGAGCGTACCGACGCCTACGTGGCGGCGGGATCCGTGTGGACACTCGACTTCGATCCGAGCGGGGACTCGGTCGCGCTCACCGCCAGCACGTCGCCCGATCTCCTCCAGGGAGTCCTCGCAGTCATCGACGCGAGTTCCGGGGCAGTGCGCACTGATGTCGCTTTGGGCCCCCATCCCGCCGACCCGGAGCTTCCCTACTTTCCGACGGTCGCGTTCGCCCCCAACGGGCGGAGCGTGATCGTCGCCTACTCGGTAGGCGACATCGACTACTCGGCCCCGGCGGCCCTGCGTCGCTTCGACGCCCGCAGCGGCGACCGCTTGCAGACCGTCGCCCGCGCCGCGACGTCGTTCAGCCATCCGCTTCAGTCGACGCCAGACGGGCGTCTGCTGGTGACGAGCGAGGAGACGACGTTCGCGATCGACGCAGAGACGCTGCGGGCCGTCCGCCGCTACCCGGTCGGAGGCTCCGGGGGAGCGATCAGCCCTGACGGCGGCACCCTCGCGGTCGAAGGGAGCGACGGGGGTGTTCGCCTGCTCAACCTCGGCTCAGGACGGACGCGGACGCTGGTGGGAGGCAGCGACCCCGATTCGGGCCACGGGATCGGGGCCTTCAGCCCGGACGGCCGCACGCTGACAACGTCGGACGCGGACGGAAACGTGGTCCTGTGGGACGTTAGGCAAGGCCGCGAGATCGAGACGCTCTCCTGGCGCTCCGGCGACGAGGGCGGTCACGGCTTCAGCGGTCATGTCTTCAGCCCCGACGGCCGCAACCTCTATACAGCCAGCGCCGATTCGACCGTGATCGTGTGGGACGTCGTCGGGGATCGCCGCCTGGGAAGGTCGTTCGCGACCGGATACGACTCCGACTACTTCAGGCAGTCATATCCGCCGCCGTTCGCCATTAGCCCTGACGGGCAATCCCTCGCCGTCGCAAGGCTCGACGGGCGCGTCGAGCTCATCGACGCAGAGACCCTGCGCAAGACGGCGAGCTTCGAGGCCTTCGGCCCGCCAGCGGTCGCAATCGAGTACTCGCCCGACGGGCGCCGGCTGGCAGTGGGGTCGGTGAGTGGCGGAGTCGGCCTCTGGGACGCCGCCTCGGGGAAGCAACTCGGCCCGCTCCTGCTCGCCCCGCGAGGTCCCTTGGTGAACAGTCCGCACGACGTCCAAACGCTCGCCTTCGGCCAGGGAGACGTACTGGCCGCCGCCGAGGTAGGCGGCGCCGTGCGGGCATGGGATCTGAGCCGGCGGGAGCTCCTGTGGGCGCCCCTGCGCCTGCCTCTCTTCGTTCTCGGCGTGACCTTCAGTCCGGACGGCTCCCAGCTCGCGATCGCATTCGGTGCATCCTCAGCCGAGGGCAGCGACGGCGTCGAAGTTCGTGACGTGACCAGCGGTGAGCGAATCGCCAGGCTCCCCTCGGAGGGCGAGGTCCGCTCGGTCGCCTTCTCCCCCGACGGGAGCCTGCTCGCCGGCGGCCAGGTCGACGGGAGCGCGCTGATCTGGGCGACCGACGGCTGGCAGCAGGTGGGACAGCCCCTAGTCATGCGGGAGGGGCTGGCTCTCGCAGTGGCGTTCTCACCGGACGGACGCACGCTCGCCACCTCGCACGACGACGGGGCGGTTGTGCTGTGGGATGTCGAGTCGCAGCAGCCGATAGGCGCGCCGCTTCCCGGCATGTCAGAGGCCTGGGTCACGGCGCGCTTCACGCCGGACGGCGGCCACCTGTTCGCGGTTTCGGAAGAGCGGCAGGCGATTCGCTGGGAGGTCGACCCGGCGGCCTGGAGGCAGCGCGCATGCGCCATCGCCGGCGGCGGTCTCACGCCCGAGCAGTGGGAGGAGGCCGTGCCCGAGCAGGACTACATCGAGGTCTGCCCCGAATAGACCAGCGTTGGGTCCCTGCTGGCTACGACCGCAGGAACGTGAGCACTGCCAGCACCCGTCGGTGATCCTCGGCCGCTGGCGTGAGGTTCAGCTTTCCGAAGATGCTCGTCACGTGCTTCTCGACCGCCCGCTCGGTGACGACGAGCTGCTCGGCGATGGCCGAGTTCGACCGGCCCTCCGCCATCAGCTCGAGCACCTCGCGCTCGCGCGGGGTGAGCTCCCCGAGCGGGTCGTCGCGGCGGGAGCGCCCGAGTAGCCTGGAGACGACCTCCGGGTCGAGTGCGGAGCCACCCTCGGCAACGCGCCGCAACGCGTCCACGAAGGCGCCGACATCGGCAACGCGGTCCTTCAGCATGTACCCGAGTCCGGCGGCGGTGTCAGACACGAGCTCCATCGCGTACGCCTCCTCGACGTAGGCGGAGAGGACCAGCACGCCGGTGTCGGGGTGGCGCTTGCGAATCTCAAGCGCCGCTCGCAGGCCGTCGTCGGTGTTGTCGGGTGGCATGCGGATGTCGGCGACGACGACGTCGGGCTTGTGCGCGCCGACCTTTCGCAGCAGGTCCTCGGCGTCGCCGGCCTGGCCGACGACCTCGAATCCGCGTTCGCTCAACAGCCGCACGATTCCCTCGCGGAGCAGCACCGAGTCCTCGGCCACGACTACTCGCACGGAATGCTCGCCCTCACGGTGGTGCCAACTCCGGGTGCCGAATTGACTTCGAACATACCCCCGAGCGCCGCGATGCGGTCGGCGAGACCCCGCAGGCCGCTACCCCGGCGCGGCTCGGCACCCCCGATCCCGTCGTCGGCAACCTCCACGATCACCTCGCCGTTTGCGCGCTGCAGCCGGACTCGCGCCTGCGAGGCCTTCGCATACTTGACGACGTTGGTCAGCGCCTCTGCGACGACGAAGTAGGCGGCCAGTTCGACCGGCTCGGCAACCCGGTCGCCGAGCTTGGCCTCGACCTTCACGGGGACGGGCGCACGCCGCGCCAGCGTCTCGACCGCCGGGTCGAGCCCGCGATCGGACAACAGCGCGGGATGAATCCCCCGCGCGAGCTCGCGCAGCTCCTCCAGCGCCTGTCCGAGCTCGTCAGCCGCCCCGTCGAGGACCGCCTGAGCCCGGCCAGGGTCCTGGCCGATCATGTCGCGCGCGAGGCGCAGGTCGAGGGCCAGCGAGACGAGCCGCTGCTGGGCGCCGTCGTGAAGGTCCCGCTCGAGGCGCCTGCGCTCGGCCATGCCGAACCGGATCATCCGCGCGCGCGACTGCTCGAGCTCCTGCACCTTGGCGCGCAGCTCGTGCTCCAGCTGCTCGCGCCGCAGCGCCAGGGCGGCGGTTTTCCCGACCGCCTCGAGCAGATCCGGGTCCTCGAGCACGCTCGGGTCGTGGATGATCGCCCCGACGCGCTCGCCGTCGAGCGTGACGTCGTAGACCTCCCGCGCGGCGGCCTCGATCTCGTCGTGCATGCGCTCGCGATCCTCGTCGTCGGTTGGCAACTCGACTCGTCGTCCGCGAGCGTCAACGTACTCGCCGGACTTCGGCAACCAGTAGGCGAGCTCGACCGAGGGGTCGTTGAGCGCCAGCGCCAGCGCGTCCCGTAGCCCCCCCGGCCCGGGCGTCTCGCCGACGGTGGCGACCAGCCCGCCGACGGCACCCCCGCGGAGCATTCGCGCCTGCACCAGGCTCGCGAGGAACAGGTACGGGACGAGCCCGAACGGGATCAGCGTCGCGTAGTAGATCGTGTCGTAAGCGACCTCCTCCTCCATGCCGAAGAGGCCGATCAGCAGGAGGCCGGCGAGGCCGGCCATCAGCGTCGCGCCGGCGGCAAAGAGCGGCGTCACGACGCGCCGCAGCGGCGGGGAGGCTTCGCGCCAGCGGGCGATCATGATCGCGACGACGCTGAGGAGGATCGCGGTAGCGCAGACGCTCAGCCCGTCGAACCAGCTCTCGAAGAACGCCATGTTCGCGTCGATCAGCAGCAGGTTCTCGGGGCAGCCGGTCGTGCATCCGAACTCGGCCGGGTCAAAGAAGAAGATCGGGACAATCGAGCCAACCGTCGTCATCAGGTAGGCGACGCCGACCACCAGACGGTCCACGGACTGCTCGAGGCGCCCGGACGGGAACGCGAGCAAGAGGTGGATCGCCGTGGCGACGAAGAGGTTGCTCATCGCCTGGCCGGCCGTGAAGAGGACCGATACATCGGTCACCGCGGCGACCTGGAGGTACCAGGCGAACCCCGTCCCCATCATCAGCATTCCGACCCGGTTGTTCGGCCGGCGCAGCCACGCGAACGCCCCCGTGCCGATCCACCCGAAGCCGATCACGAGGTCGAGCGCGATCCACAGCTCGCGATCGTCGTTCAACTCCGAGTTGGCGAGCAACGGGACCAGGGCGATCCCGATGGCGAAACCGAGCACCGTCAGGGCCCAGACCGCGCGTTTGCCCACCGTCATGCCAGCAATGCTGCCAGGCTTTCCCCGGAAAGTTCCGCCTTGGAGATGAAGCCGCGCGCTCCGGCTCGCTCGACGCTGTCGCCGAGGTCGCCGACGTCGCGGCTGGAGATCAGCACTACGGCCGGCGCATTGCGACCGCGGGAGATTCGCCCGGCGACGTAGCGCCCGTCCGCGTCGGGGAGGTGGATGTCCACGAGCGCCAGATCGAACTCCAGCTCCTCGGCCAGCCGCAGCGCCTCGGCCCCGTCGGCTGCCTCGCCGACCACCTCATAGCCGTTGCACTCGAGCAGGCGCGTGGCGCTGGCCCGGAAGCCGGCATGGTCGTCGACGATCAGGACGCGCTTGGACATGTGTACCGATTTTCGTCAATCGGAGCCTGACGGCCAATACGGATATCCGCACCACGATTCACCGGCAAACCCCATTGGATCGAGGCCACTTCAGCCCCATCCTGCTCGCTAACCAAGTTCCTCTCTCCTCCCCATTCCCAAGGAAGGCCGCCCGTGAACTCACCTCGCAACCTCGCCGCCCGGGCAGGGCGCTGGAGCTCCCAGCACCGCTTCAAGGCGATCTCGGTCTGGCTGGTCTTCGTCGTGCTCGCCGTGGTCGCGGGCAACTCGATCGGAACCGAGACCCTGTCCGACGAGGAGTACGGCGTCGGCGAGTCGCAGCAGGCGGACAAGGCCGTGGCGGATGCCTTCCCCGACCGCTCGCCCGAGACCGTGCTCGTGCAGAGCGAAACCGCGACCGCCGATCAGCCGGCGTTCCGCCAGGCGGTCGACGACACCGTCCGAGAGCTGGAGGCCACCGACAACGTCGTCAAGGTCGAGAGCCCGTACGCCGAGGAGGGTCAGATCTCCGCCGACGGCCACTCGGCCCTGGTCACGTTCAAGATCCCGGAGCCGCCGGACTCGAGCGACACCGAGGTGTCCGACCTGGTCGAGGCGCCCCTGGCCACGGTGGACCGGCTCGACGATGCTCATCCCGACTTTCGCATCGAGCAGTTCGGCGAGGCGAGCGCTGACAAGGCGCTGTCCGAGTCGTTCGAGGAGGACTTCCAGAAGGCCGAGACCAGCGCCCTCCCGATCACCCTGATCATTCTCCTGCTCGCCTTCGGCGCCGTGGTCGCCGGACTGGTGCCGCTGATCCTTGCCGCCACCGCGGTCGCAGCGGCGATCGGACTGATGGGTCCGCTGAGCCAGATCTGGCCGGTGGACGAGTCCGCCTCCTCGGTGATCCTGCTCGTCGGCCTCGCGGTGGGCGTCGACTACTCGATGTTCTATCTGCGGCGCGAGCGGGAGGAACGCGCCCGCGGCAAGGGCGCCGAGGCCGCGCTCGAGGCCGCCGCTGCAACCTCCGGGCGGGCCGTGATGGTCTCGGGGATCACCGTCGCCATCGCCATGGCCGGCATGTACCTCGCCGGCGCCGCGACGTTCACCTCGTTTGCGACCGGGACGATCCTCGTCGTCGCGATCGCCGTGATCGGCTCGCTCACCGTGCTGCCGGCGGTGCTCGCTGCGCTCGGCGACCGCGTCAACAAGGGCCGCATCCCCTTCCTGACGCGCCCCGAAGAGCGTGCTCGGCGGGAGTCACGCGCCTGGTCAGCCATCCTCGATCCGGTGCTCCGCCATCCCGCGATCGCCGCCACGCTCGCCACAGCCTTCCTGGTCGTGCTGGCGCTGCCGGTGCTCAACCTGAAGATGGCGGTGCCGGGCGTCGACTCGCTCCCTCAGGACCTGGCCGTAATCCAGACCTACGATCGCATCCAGGCGGCTTTCCCCGGCGATCAGATCCCGGCCGAGGTCGTGGTCGAGCGCGGTGACGCGTCGGAGACCGAGACGGCGGGCGCGATCCGCGACCTGCGCGCGGATGTGGCTGCGAACCCCGAGCTGTTCAAGCAGCCGGTGACCACGGAGGTCAGCCCGGACCGCAGCGTCACGGTGATCGACGTCCCAATTGCGGGCGACGGCAACAACGACGCCTCCTACGACGCGCTCCACACGCTGCGCGACGAGATCATCCCGTCGACGATCGGTCAGGTCCCCGGGGCCGAAGCCAACGTCACCGGCATGACCGCCGGGTCGGAGGACTTCAACCAGCTGATGCAGGACCGAGTGCCCATCGTCTTCGCGTTCGTGCTCGGGCTCGCGTTCATCCTTCTGCTGGTCACGTTCAGGTCGATCGTGATCCCGCTGAAGGCGATCGTCCTCAACCTGCTCTCCGTCGGCGCCGCGTACGGCGTCGTGACCTGGATCTTCCAGGAGGGCCACCTACAGTCCCTGCTCGGGTTCGAATCGACTGGAGCCGTCACCTCGTGGCTGCCGCTGTTCCTGTTCGTGCTCCTGTTCGGACTCTCGATGGACTACCACGTGTTCATCCTCAGCCGGATCCGGGAGGCGTACGACGGCGGCCTGCCTACCGGCGAGGCGGTGTCGCGGGGGATCAAGAGCACCGCGTCGGTCGTCACGGCCGCCGCAGCGGTGATGATCGCGGTGTTCGCGATCTTCGCGACGCTGTCCTCAATCGAGTTCAAGCAGTTCGGCGTCGGACTGGCCGTCGCGGTGCTGATTGACGCGACGATCATCCGCGGAGTGCTGCTGCCGGCGGCGATGAAGCTGCTCGGCGACTGGAACTGGTATCTGCCGCGCTCGCTCGGCTGGCTTCCCCGGGTCAGCCGCGACGGTCAGGCAGAGCCAAAGGCGGCGGAGGCCTAGTGAAGAACCAACGGCAGATGTTGGTTTCGCCGCAGAGGCGGCTCGGGGAATACCAGCGCGTTGACAGGCTCCCCACTGGCGGCGCGCTTTCTCTCACCCCCTAGGCAATCCGTCCGCTCGACGGCCCCCGCGCAGTCGGGGGCCGTCGCGCTGCCGATGAGCGTGATGGGCCGCGATCGCGGCGAAGGAGTACGTGTCGTCGGCTCTCCCCGCATTGGCGATGAAAGTGAGGTCACCCTGAGCATCGGCGCAGTCATGGCAGAGGCAGACTCTCGGTTCGATCGCGGCGCGCCTTCGCGAGCCGAGCGAGAGGCCCTGCTGCGAAACCTGCTCCTTGCCCGCGGCCTCGAGCGCGCGCTCGTCGTCGCTGGACACGGGATGCCCGGGGCCGGACCATCGCATCAGCTCACGGCCGCAGTTAGCGCGGCGAGCGCACTCGAGCACGATGACCGGCTGTTTCTGCCGCACGACCTGATCACCGCTCATCTCACACGCGGGATGGGAGCCGAGGAGCTGCTGGCTGCGCGACTTGGCGCGGCGCCCGCGACAGACGCGAGCGGCCGCCTGGTGGCCGGAATCGCGCCGGGAGTCGCGGTCCCGCTGGCGGCCGGCGCTGCGCTTGCCCTGCAAGCCGATCAGGGCTCGAGGCTCGCCTCGGCCGTGGTCGAGGCGGAATGGCTTGGCGACGCCGCGACCGCAAGGGCGCTCGAGCTGGCGCGGGATCGCGCCCTGCCGCTCGTCGTCGTGGCGATCGGCTCGGCCAGCTCAGCAGCCCGTCACGTTCGCGGCGCGGTCGACCGCGATCAGCCCGAGGTGGTTCTCGCGGCCGTTCGTGCGGCCGCCGACTCGGTGCGTGCCGAGCCCGGACCAGCCGTGCTCTATTGCGCGCCCCTGGCAGAGAGGACAGCCGACTCCGAACCGGCTCCGGAAGGCGCGTCCGGGCGAGACGCGCTGCGCAGCTACGAGCACTGGCTGTCGAGTCACGGGTTCGCGCGCGAGGAGCTCAGCGGACTTCGGTCCGCCGTCATCGCGCATGTCAAGGCGGCGGGCGACTCACTGGGCGAGCGGATGAAGGAGGCAGGCAGATGACAGCCAGCGGCTCACGCATCTCCTACACGGAGGCGATCGTCGAGGCGCTGCGCCTGGAGATGTATCGCGACAGCTCCGTCGTGCTGCTGGGTGAGGCGGGCGCGGCTCCCGAGCTCGCGGAGCTGTTCGGCTCCGACCGAGTCGTCGCGGGCATAGCGCCGGCGGCTCCCGTCGTGCTCGCTGCCGCCGGCGCGGCCGGCGAGGGCCGCCGACCGGTGTGCGAGATCAGCCCCGCCGGCCCTGGGCCGCTGGACCACATCGCCGAGCTCGGAGCGCTGCGGCTGGCAAACGGTGGCGGTTCCGCCCCGGTGACGCTGTGCCTGCGCTTCGGCGGCGCGCTCGCCGACGGCGGCGCCGCGGGGCGGGACCCGGGAGCGTGGCTGGTCGGAGCACCTGGCGTGAAGGTTGTCGAGCCGGTGACCCCGGCGGACGCGAAGGGACTCGTCACGGCGGCGATCCGGGATCCGGAGCCGGTGTGCGTGCTCGAGCACACGTCCTGCCTGGACTCCGTCGGCGTGGTCCCGGAGGGCGGACACATCGTCGAGATCGGGCGGGCGCGGTTGGCGAGGGAGGGTGAGCGCCTCACGCTGGTGACGCATGGTGCGGCGGTTGCGCTCTGCGAGCGCGCCGCCGCGGAGATCGACCTCGATGCCGACATACTCGATCTGCGAAGCCTGCAGCCGCTCGACCTCGACGGCGTGCTGGCGAGCGTACACAAGACGGGAAAGCTCCTGATCGTCGAGCCGACGCCGTCGGCCGCCCGGATCACAGCCGAGTTGATCGCCGGCATCTGGGAACAGGCCTTCGAGCATCTCGACGCCCCGCCCCGGCGGGTGCGGGTGGACGACTCGGAGCTTGCCGACCCCGCGGCGCAGGCGGAGGCGATCATGGAGGCGAGTCTTGAGCTCGTCGACTACTGAGCCCTCGGCTGGCGTCCCCTCTGCCAAGGACGACGCTCCGACGGTTGAGGTGACGATGCCCGAAACCGGCTCGGAGAGCGGAACCACTCTCGTCGGCTGGCTGGTGGAGCCAGGTCAGCCGGTGGAAATCGACGAGCCGATCTGCCTCGTGTCGTGGAACGGAACCACCGCTGAGGTCGGTTCGCCCGCGACCGGTGTGCTGCGGATGCTCTCGGTGGGCGCTGGGGTGACCGTGCCGACCGGTACCTCCCTGGCGCTGATCGACACGCGTCTGACTCCGCGCACTAACCATCAAGTACCGGGTCCGGGCGTCGCGGCGCCGCTGTCCGATCCGCCCGACGAGGCGGGTTGCGAGAAAGTGGTGCATAGGACCCATGACGCGCCAGAGGCCACAGGCGACGGCGGCGCGGACGCGGCGGAGGCCGCCGGGGCGCCGCATGAGCCCTCCTCCCTTACCCAGCCCGTTCCCGAGCCGTTCTTGCGCGACGCCCCTGTCGAGAGCACCGCGGCGCGCGACCTAGGGTCCTTCCACTCGCCAGCTGTGCGGCGACTCGCAGCGGAGCTGGCCATCGATTTGGACGACATCGCGGGCACGGGGCTCAACGGGAGGGTCACGCTTCGGGACGTGCGTAACCACGCATCACTAGCTGCGAAATCCAGCACCGGAGCTTGAAACGTCGCCCATCGGGAATAGAATCCGGTAGCGATTCGCGCGAACCATCGTGCGATTCAGACATAGGAGGCGGAGGCGGAACCCTCCACTTCCATCGTCCGTAGGCGTCGCGGAGGAGATCCCAAAGCGGCGACAACCGATCGGCCCGGAGGAGATCCCGAGGGGTCGTCAGACACGAAGGACGGAGAGATGAAGCGAAGCGATGGCGCTGTCGCGAACGGGCGCGTACGCGAGGACACGGACGCTGGCGTGGGCGAGATCAGCGAGCCCGCCCTGACCCGCGCGGACCGGGAGAACCTGTTCCGCTACATGGTCATGATGCGGGCCGCCGAGGAGCGCGGCCTGACCCTCTACAAGCAGGGCAAGGTCCCCGGAAGCTTCTACGACGGTTGCGGCCAGGAGGCAATCTCGGTCGGATCCGCCTACGTGCTTGGTCCCCAGGACCGGATGTGCATCCTGCACCGCGACCTCGGCGCGCATTTCGTGCGCGGCGTGACCCCCGACCGCTACCTGGCGAACTACATGGGCCGTGCCGACGGCGTGACCGGCGGCAAGGACGGCAACATGCACTTCGGCGACCGCAAGCTCGGCGCCGTGGGAATGGTGTCGATGCTCCCGGACATGGCACTGGTCGCCAACGGGATGGCGCTCGCCTTCAAGATGCGCGGCGAGCCCCGAATCGCGATGACCTACTTCGGCGAGGGCTCCACGGCCAACGGGCAGTGGCACGAGGGCATGAACTTCGCCGGCGTCCATCGGCTGCCGATCGTCTTCATCCTCGAGAACAACCAGTTCGCCTATTCCACGCCCAATGAGCTCGAGTTCGCCGTCGACCCGGTCGAGCGCGCTCACACGTACGGGTTCTCCGGCGTGACCGTCGACGGCAACGACGTCGAGGCGGTGTTCGAGGCGTCGCGCGTCGCGGCGGAGCGGGCTCGCTCCGGCGGCGGGCCGACGCTGATCGAGTGCCGGACGATGCGCATGCACGGGCACGGCGCGCACGACGACATGAGCTACGTGCCTAAGGAGATGTTCGAGGAGTGGTCGCAGCGCGACCCGATCGACCGGTACGCCGAGCGGCTCGTCGGCGAGCACGGGTTCGATTCCGACGACGTCGAGGCGATCCGCGCCGACGTGCGGGCGTACATCGACGAGTGCGCCTCCAAGGCGCTCGAGTCGCCGATGCCCGATCCGGAGCTTGCGACCGCAGGCGTCTTCGCAGAGCAGTGGGAGGCACTCGGCGACGGGAACGCGCCCTGGTCCTACTGGGCCGACGAGGGACACACCGGAAACGGCTCCACTTCCGTGAGCGAGAGGAGCGCGGCATGACCGACACGACCACCACGCCTCCCGGCAGCCGCGAGGTCGCCGGTGACGCCGCGACCGAGCCGCAGCCCGACCGCAACGGCAAGCGGGAGATGACCTATTTGCAGGCGATCTCCGACGGCCTGCGCGAAGAGATGCGCCGCGACGAGTCGGTGTTCTGTCTCGGCGAGGACATCGGCGTCTTCGGAGGCGCCTTCAAGGTGACCGACGGCTTCGCCGAGGAGTTCGGCATCGATCGAGTGCTCGACACACCGCTGGCCGAGAACGCCATCGTCGGCGCGGCCATCGGCGCGGCTGTCGAAGGGATGAAGCCCGTGTGTGAGATGCAGTTCGCCGACTTCATCTCCTGCGGCTTCGACCAGCTCGTCAACGTGGCGGGCAAGCTCCACTACCGCCAGGGCGTGGCCGTGCCGATCGTGGTGCGACTGCCTTCCGGCGGCGGCTTCTCCGGAGGCCCGTTCCACTCGCAGAACCCCGAGGCGTGGTTCGTGCAGGCACCGGGGCTGAAGGTAGTCGCGCCGGCCACGGCCGAGGATGCGAAGGGGCTGCTGGTGAGCGCGATCCGCGACCCGAACCCCGTCTGCTACCTGGAGCACAAGGGCCTGTATCGCTACGTCAAGGGCGAGGTGCCCGAGGGCGACTATGAGGTGCCGCTTGGCGAGGCGCGCGTCGCTCGCGAGGGCGAGGAGATGAGCGTGATCACCTACGGGTCGGGCGTGCACCTGGCGCTGCAGGCGGCAGACGCGCTGGACGAGGACATCGAGGTCCTCGACCTGCGGACCCTCAATCCGCTCGACACGGAGGCGATCCTGGCGAGCGCCCGCAAGACGGGCAAGGTCCTGGTAGCACACGAGGCGACTCGCTCGGCTGGCGTAGGTGCCGAAGTCGCGGCGCTCGTGACGGAGGAGGCGTTCGAGGACCTCGACGGTCCGGTCCGCCGCCTCACCGCGCCCGACGTGCCGATCCCGTTCAGTCCGCCGCTGGAGCAGGCCGTCCTTCCCCAGCTCGAGGACATGAAGGAGGCGTGCCGTGAGCTCCTCGCCTACTGACACCACGGTTGCCGTCGAGATGCCCAAGATGGGCATCTCGGTCTCCGAGGGAACGATCCTCGAGTGGCGCAAGCGCCCGGGCGACTGGGTCGAGGCCGACGAGACGATCTGCGACGTCACCACCGACAAGGTCGACGTCGAGATCCCGTCGCCGGCGAGCGGCAGGCTCGCGAAGATCGTCGCCGAGCCCGGCGACACGATCCCGGTCGGCGAGGCGATCGCCGAGATCGATACGGAAGCCAAGCCCGGAGAGTCACATCCCGACGAGGAGCATCCCGAGGCATCGGCTGAGGGCTCCGACGGCCCGGCCGCGGGTCCTGTCGCCGAAACATCGAGCGAGGCCCCAGACCGTGCGGCCGCGGGTCCTGTCGCCGAATCCCAACCGGATTCGGCGCCACCCGCGGGTGAAAACGACCGGTCCACTTTCTACTCCCCCGTCGTCCGCCGGATCGCGGACAAGCACGGTGTCGATCTCGAGCAGGTCCAGGGCACCGGCATCGGCGGGCGAGTGCGCAAGAAGGACGTGCTCGCCTTCGTCGAGTCTGGTGGCGCGGCGGCTGAGGCACCGGCCGAGAGGCCGCTCCACATCGAGTCGCCCTACAAGCCCGATGAGCCGGTCGCCGAGCCCGCCGTGACGGGCGGCAACGGGCAAGCTCCGGCGGCCCCGGCGGAGGCGCCCGCCGCCGCCGAGGGCGTCGCCGGCAGGCGCGAGCCGATGTCGCCGATGCGCGCGGCGATCGCCAAGCACATGCTCGAGAGCCGGCGGACGTCGGCACACGTGACGACGATCGTCGAGGTCGACATGTCGCGGGTCGCCGCGCGGCGCGCGGAGCTCAAGGAGCCGATGAAGCGCCGAGGCGTGCCGTTGACGTACCTGGCGTTCGTCGCGCGGGCGACGGTCGAGACGCTGCAGGAGTTCCCGATCGCAAACGCCTCGATCGAGGGAGACGACATCGTCTACCACGACGACGTGAACCTCGGAATCGCGGTCGCACTCGAGCCCGAGGGCTTGATCGTCCCGGTGATTCCACAGGCGCAGCGGCTGAGCCTCGAGGGCATCGCGGCGGCGATCGCCGATGTCGCCCAGCGGGCGCGTTCGAAGCAGCTGGAGCCCGACGAGGTGCACGGCGGGACGTTCACGATCACCAACCCCGGCCAGTTCGGCGCGGTGATCGCGACCCCGATCATCAACCAGCCGCAGGTGGCGATCCTCGACCTCGAGGCGATCGTCAAGCGGCCGGTGGTGGTCGAAGGGCCGGAGGGCGACTCGATCGCGATCCGCCCGATGGCGTTCTTGCCGCTCTCGTTCGACCACCGAGCACTGGACGGCGCCACCGCGGCGAAGTTCCTCGCTCGGATCAAGCAGCGGCTCGAGGGCGAGGTGGTGGACTGATGGCAGTCGCAACACCGAAGACCAACGGCCGCCCGACGTCGTCGGCAACCGCCGACTCGGCCGCGCCGCAAGCCAGCGAGGTTCCCGGGATCCCGCCGGTCCCGTTCGACCACGAGGAGCTGGCGGTGCGACGTGGGGAGCGCAGCGGGCTCTACACGATCGTCGCCATCCACTCCACCGCCCTGGGCCCTGCGCTCGGAGGCGTGCGACTGTGGGCTTATCCGGCGACCATCGACGCGGCCCGGGACGCCCTTCGCCTGGCGATGGGAATGACCTACAAGGCGGCGGCGGCTCGCCTCGATCTCGGAGGCGGGAAGGGCGTGATCTGCTGCCCGCCGGGCGAGAAGCTCGGCGGTGAGCTCCGGCGCGCGGCGCTGCTGGACTTCGGCGATCTAGTCGAGACCCTCGGTGGCCGCTACATCACGGCCGAGGACGTCGGGATTTCGCCCGACGACCTGTGCGTGATCCGGGAGCGAACGGAGCACGTCACCGGCCTGCCCTCGGAACGGGGCGGCTCGGGCGATCCGAGCCCGTTCACCGCGATGGGAGTCGAGGCCGCGATGCGGGCGTGCTGCGGCGAACGCTTCGGAACGCCCGATCTGTCCGGCCGCACCGTCGCGGTGGTCGGCATGGGGCATGTCGGCTCGCGCCTGGCCCGGCGCCTGGCCGATGCCGGGGCGAAGCTGTTCGTCTCCGACATCGTGGACGAGCGTCGCGCTCTCGCCGACGAGCTCGGCGCGACCTGGGTCGAACCCGACGAGGCGATGCTGACCGAGTGCGACGTGCTCGCACCGTGTGCACTCGGCGGCGCAATCGACGCTGCCAACGTCGACGCGCTGCGGTGTCGCGTGGTGTGCGGCTCGGCGAACAACCAGCTCGCCGACGAGTCGCTCGCTGGGCGGCTGGCGGAGCGGGAGGTCCTCTACGCACCCGACTTCATCGCCAACGCAGGCGGGCTGATCCACGTCTACATGGAGATCAAGGGCTACTCGGAGGAGCACGCGACCGAGCTGGCGCTGGGAATCGAGGAGACCCTCGGGCACGTGCTCGCGACCGCCTCCGACCGGGGGATCACTCCCCTTGACGCCGCTCGGGAGCTCGCTCGCGAGCGGCTGGGCGCCGCGGTCGCCCCGGCGGCCATGTGAACACCCCTGTGAACGGCACATGCTTCTTTCGCTGCTAAAGCGGCTCATGGGAGACTAAGGTCGATGGAAGTCCTCGTCGTTCGCTGCGGCCTGGTGCCGTACGACCAGGCTCGCCAGGCGCAGAAGCGCTTGGAGGCGGCGAGACACGCGGGCGAGGTGGACGACGTGCTGCTGCTGCTCGAGCACCCGCCCGTGTACACCAAGGGGCGCCGCACAGAGCCGGCGGAGCTGCCGATGGGCGAGGACTGGTACCGCGCGCAGGGAATCGGGGTGACAGAGACCGACCGGGGCGGCCGCGTGACCTACCACGGCCCGGGACAACTCGTCGCCTACCCGATCGTGTCGCTGAAGCCATACGGCGACGACGTGCACGAGTACATTCGCCGCATCGAGCGAGTGATGATCTCGGCGCTCGGCGACTGGGGCGTCGAAGCGCAGGTGATCGACGGCCTCACGGGCGTATGGACGAAGGGCGCGCCGCCACCCGCGGGCGAGGCCCGCAAGATCGGCTCGATCGGCATCCACGTCAACCGCGGGATCACCACCCACGGCCTGGCGATCAACGTCAACAACGATCTCCAGCCGTTCGAGTGGATCGTGCCGTGCGGGATCGAAGCGGTGCGGATGACCTCGCTGGGCCGAGAGCTGGGCGCCGAGCAGGACCTGGACGCTTTCGCCACCACCCTCGCCGAACGGTTCGGAGAGGTCTATGCCCGCCAGTCGGTGGACGTCGCGATCGACGAGCTCGCGCCGCTGGCCGAATCCCTCGCCCCGGTACCGTAGGTCGGCGATGGAAGCAGGCACCGCCGACCGGATCCACGTCACCCGCTCCCGGGCCAACCCGGGCGGCGCCCAGGTCGAGGGCGGCCGGCCCTTCCGCGAGCGCAAGCCGCCGTGGCTGAAGGTTCCCGCCCCGGGCGGCCCGAACTACCGGCGCCTCAAGGACAAGATCGAGGCCGACAACCTGCACACCGTCTGCCAGGAGGCCAACTGTCCCAACGTCGGCGAGTGCTGGGAGCGCGGCACGGCGACGTTCATGATCCTCGGCGATGTCTGCACCCGGCGCTGCGGCTTCTGCAACGTGCAGACGGGCGTGCCGACCTGGAACGACCCGCTCGAGCCGCTGCGCGTCGCCAACCAGGTCAAGCAGATGGGCCTGCGGCACGCGGTGGTCACCTCAGTCGACCGCGACGACCTGCCCGACTACGGCGCCGGCGCCTTCGTCGGCGTCATCCGCTCGATCCGGATGCAGGCGCCGGGTTGCAAGGTAGAGGTGCTCACGCCCGACTTCCGGGGCCAGGAGATGCCGCTGGCGCGGGTGATCAACGAGCGGCCAGACGTCTTCAACCACAACGTCGAGACGGTGCCCCGGCTGTACTCGAAGGCGCGCCGCGGCTCGAACTTCCTGCGCTCGTGCCGCGTGCTGCGGATGGCCAAGGAGATGGGCGGCGACGAAGTGGTCACCAAGTCCGGCCTGATGGTGGGGCTCGGCGAGGAGTTCGACGAGATGGTCGACGCGTTCGGGACCCTCCGCGAGCACGGCGTGCAGATCCTCACCGTCGGGCAATACCTGCGGCCCACCGAGCGCCACTTGCCCGTCGTGCGCTACTGGCACCCGGACGAGTTCGACGCCCTGCGCGACGCGGCCCTGGAGCTCGGGTTCGAGTCGGTGGCCTCGGGCCCGCTGGTGCGCAGCTCCTACCACGCCGACGAGTCCGCTCGCGAGGTCGCCGAGCGCCGCGCGGCGGCGGCCTGAGACGACCCCAACTTCACGCACGTGGCTGGACGCCATCTGCGTGTGGTTAGGGTCGCTATTCGACCCAAACCTCACGCGTGTGCGGCCGCCCGAGATGCGCGTGTGGTTAGGGGCAACCCGTGGCCGGTCGAAGACTGACTAGGCGTGCTCGGCCTCGAGCACCTCTGAGACCGCGCGATTCACCCGCACCGTCCCCGTGGCTGCCTCGAGGCGCTCGACCTTGATGTCCGCGAGCTCGTCGCGGACGAATTCGGCCGCGATCTCGGCCGATCGGTCGGCAGCCTCGCGGTCGGTGCAGATGGTGATGGCGAACACCGTGCCCTCGCCCGCCCTGTCGACCCCGGCGTAGATCGCCTGGTAGGCGACGAAGCCCGGCATCTGCTCCAGCCTGGGCGCGAAATCCTCGTCCACCCGTCGCATCAGCTCTTCGATGCTGTCCGGGTCGACGCTGTACTTGCGCACGCTCGCGTACATCGCTTCTCCATTCCCTCGCAAAGCCGCCCGTTTGGAGCGGCGGATCGACCCTACACGGATCGTCCCGGGCGGGCCTAGGGAGCGAGCCGCTCGACAACGGCGCCGTCCGGGGCGACGGCCACCACAGTCGGGACGATTGCGATTCCGTACTTGGCGGCCAGCTCGGGCCGCTCTCGGACATCGATCTCGATCACGGGGCTTCCGGAGCGGGCCAGGCGCTCGCCCCACTCGCGGCACTCCGAGCACAGCGGGTGCGTGAACTCCACGTAGGTGCGCGCGTGGCCGTTCGGCCCGGCCAGGTCGGCTGGGTCGAGGCGCGTGTGACGCCGGGGCGAGATGCCGCGGACCCGGGCCGTGAGGCGATAGAGCTCGCAGCCGGCGCAGAAGCCCGTGCTGGCAGCGAGCAACGCAAGGAAGGCCACCAGCAAGCCCAGGACCGTGCCGAGAGTGGGCGCGCCAAGCCACCAGGCTGCCGCCGCGGCGCCAAGGAACGCGGAACCCATCATGTTCGCCAGGCGGGGTGGCCGGGAGTCCTCGAGTGGGCCTTCGCCGAAGCGCGGCTGGATCAGCGCAAAGTACGCGAGGCAGGTGAGGCAGTACTGCCGGCCGAGGGTGAGGCCGATCAGGAGCTGTGCGGACATCAGCGCCCACGCCAGTGGCCATCCGAAGGCGGCTCCGAGCAGCGCCACGACGCCGACCGCTGCCTGGTTGAACCGTGGCGCGCGGGCGTCGATGACGTCCGTGTCGCGCCAGGGATGGGCGGATCTGAGGCCCTGCGGGGTCATGGACCAAGTGTGGCAAGCCCATAACCTTCGCCGCCCTTGATCCCGCTCAAGGACAACCTGCCGACGGAGCGGTTCCCGATCCTGACGGTGATCCTGATCGTCCTCAACGTCGGGGTCTTCATCTGGCAGACGCAGTTTCCGACCGATCGCGAGCTCGAACAGCGTGGCTTGTCAAGCGGGGTCGACCAGAGCGCGCTCGAGTACGGAGCGATTCCCTACCGGGTGACGCACCCGGACAAGTCCGAGTGCTTCATCGGCGCGACGGAGGACCAGGGAACTGTTGTCCCGAACGACATCGTGTGCGAGGGGACACCCGAGGTGCGCGAGGCGGAAGAGTTGGCCGGACAGGCTGTCCAGACCCCGAGCGGACCGGCCGAGATCCCCGAGCCCCTGCCCCTCGATCAGGCGGCGTGGTGGGTGACGCTGTTCAGCTCGATGTTCATGCACGGAGGCATCCTGCACCTGGCCGGGAACATGCTGTTCCTGTGGATCTTCGGAAACAACATCGAGGACTCGATGGGCCGCGCCAGGTTCATCCTGTTCTACCTGCTGGCGGGCTTAATTGCCGTCTACGCGCAGTCGCTGCTGGACACGAGCGCCACGGTGCCGACGATCGGCGCCAGCGGGGCGGTGGCCGGGGTGTTAGGCGGCTACGCGCTCCTGCATCCACAGGCGCGCGTGCTGAGCCTGATCTTCATCGTCTTCTTCGTCACCTTGATCGAGGTGCCCGCGTACATCGTTCTCGGGATCTGGTTCGTCCTCCAGTTCATCCCGGCGATCGGCCAGACGGCGATCCCCGATATCGCCGGCGAGGGCGGCGTTGCCTACTGGGCGCACCTCGGCGGCTTCGTGTTCGGGCTGGCGGCGATCAAACTGTTCGCCAACCGCTACCGCGACCGACCCGTCGAGCCTCCGTACCCCGTCTACTAGACCTGAATCACCAACGACACATGCCGCGTTCGCGGCCAAAGCCGCTCACCCGAATCACCTAGACCCGCTGATGGACCCGAGCCTGCGCACTGCCCTGCTTTTCGGCGGCCTCATCTTCTGCGGCCTCTTCGCGCTGATGACGATCACCGTCGCCATCGAGTACGGCGTGGACGTGCTCACTTTCGCCGCGGCCGCGATCATCCTCATGCTCGGCCTCGCCTTGATCGGGGCCATCCGCCACCCGCCCGACGAGTGAGTCGGCCGCGCGGCGGAGCCGGCGCTTGCGCACGTACTCGGCCAGGAAGTAGCTGCCGACGACAAAGACGAAGGCGGCCGCCTGCGCCACCAGCGTCTCCACGGTGGGGAAGACGCCCAGCCACGTGCCCATCCACAGCGGGAACTCGACGTCGAGCGGCGTGATCGGCAGCCAGCCGACGCCCTGCAGCGTGCGCACGGTGTTGCCGACCAAAACGACGAGCACCAGCGAGATCAACACACCGGTGACGATCAGCATGCGCTTGTAGGGAAGCCGGCGCTCGAGCATGAATGTGACCACGCCGACCACCGCCGTCATCGCCAACCCGAGCGAGACGCCCGCCAGCACGACCCCGGTACCGGAGTTGAGCGCCAGCGCTTGGAGGAAGAGGACGATCTCAAAGCCCTCCCGGAAGACGCTTGAGAACCCGAGCAGGTAGAGACCGAGCACCGTCGCGCCCGCGCCGGCCCCCGCGAGCGCGACGCCGCGGCGACGGTGGCCGGCGATCCACTCGGTCCAGTAGACGCGGTGGAAGAACCAGTTGAGGACGAGTAAGAGCACGCCGATGGCGATCAGCCCGACGATCGCCTCGAGCTTCTCGCCGTACCGCGACAGCGAGTCGAGCAGCGTCTGCGCGAGCACGAACAGGATCGCGGTGGCGGGGATCGCCAGCAGCGTGCCGCGGTAGATCGGCTTCCGCAGCGGTCGGTTCCGCCCGATCATGCTGGCGGTGATCGCCGCCACGATCAGGATCGCCTCGAGCCCCTCGCGGAAAACGATCAAGGCGGCGTTGGTGATCACGGTCGTGTCGCTCGCGCCCTCGCCGGTGATAGCCCGGGCCTGCTCGAGCGCCTCGTCGAGCTCGAGGCGGGTCTCCCGCAGCTCTTGGACCGAACCCTCGCTGGCGATGAGCTCGCCGAGCCCCTGCTTGCCGCGCGCGCCGTACCAGACAAGGCCCTCGATCTCGGCGACGAGCTGCGGGTCGAGTGCGCGCAGGAGCGGCTCGGGCCCGAACTCGAAGAACCCGTAGGCGACAAGGCGAGCCTGCTCGGCCTGTTGCTTCTCGCCCGCACCCGCCGCAGCCTGCATCTGGTCGAGCGAGATGTCGACGAGGTCAAAGTCGGCTTCGGTGGTCGACTCCTTCCACTCCTCGGGGAAGCTTGCGTCGAGCGCGTCGCTCGCTTCGCCGTGCGCCGCCTCCACGTCCTCCAGCGGAGCCACGGCGCCGCCCTCGTTCGCGGCCGTCAGGTAACCGTCGAGCCGCTCGAAGGCCGCCTCGATTGTCGCCACCGAGGCGGGGTCACGCTCCTCCAAGGTGGACTCGAGGTCGTTGAACGCGGATTCGGCACCCTCGAGGAAGGCAACCGCCTCCTGGATCTCGAACGGAATCGTGACGCGGTCGTCCTCGGTGCCGTCGTTGTACTCGATCGGGATCAGGTCGAGGAAGCGGATCAGCTGCTGGGCCCGCCGCGCCTGCTCCTCCGGCGTGAACGGGGCGGCCGTGAAGCCGTCGAGTTGCGCCAGCGCGCGCTCGCGCGCCGCCCCGAAGGTGCGGCGGTCTCCGGCCGCCGCCGCGCGCTCCAGCCCGGCGAAGGTGCGGTCGAGGCGGACGGCGGCCGCCTGGCCGCGCTGGCGCTTGTACTCGGCGGCGAGGATCGGCCAGTAGCCGCCCGCCAGCGTGGCGTTCTCCGCCAAAGCCGCGTCGAAGCCGCGTTCGCCTGCCTGCTGCGCCTCGTCGAGGTAGGTGAGAAGGCGAGCCTGGTAGGCGTCGAGCAGGTCCTTCTTGACGCCGAGCGCGGCATCGGCGGGAGCGATCTCATCGGCGGCGAGCGCGTCGAGGGCGGCCGTGGCGTCTACGCCGGGACGCGTGAACCTCGTCGCCTGGCGGAAGTCGCGGATCAGCAGCCAGCGCCGCGCCTCGGCGACGGACCCGCGGCGGGTGGCGCTGAGCGCGACGTCGTACGCCCCGGCTCGAAGCGCGGCAACGGCGCGCCCGCGGGCGGCTGCGAGCGCCGTCTCGTCGCCCGCGGCGGCCGCCCGGGCTGCGCCGGAGAGTGCCGAGTCCAGAGAGCGCAGCGCACCGGGTGCGCGCTTGGCGAGGCCACGCTCGAGCTCGCCGGCGAGGAAGTCGCGCGCGCCGTCGGCCTTCTCGACGGCGCCGCCACGCCCCAGCAGCAGCTCGCTCTGCGCGTCGAAGAGATCGGTTCGGATCTGCTCGGCCGCCTTCCATGGCGGCTCGGCGCTGGCCACGGAGGGGGCGAAGGTGGCGGCGAGCGCGGCCGCGACGGCCGCGACGCTCGCCCTCCCAAGCCGCTTGCCGCGCGCTGGCGTCACCTGTCCGGGCTATGCCTCCTGTAGCTCGATCCCAAGCCGCTGGGCGGCCTGCGTTACCTGGCCGGCGATCGCCTCGGCCCGCCGTTGCGCCTCGGCGCCGAGCGTGTCGGCCTGCTCGGCCGTGTAGTCGCGGCCCGACGCCTCCTGATCGCGCAGGTCCTCGACGTAGGTCAGCAGGCCGGCGAGCTG
>Ga0081538_10001382_pt1 | contig 24879 bp, 24 predicted proteins | sample TabmetS5T2R1_FD_71022 | JGI IMG/M metagenome (GOLD analysis project Ga0081538, IMG submission 71022) | Tabebuia heterophylla rhizosphere microbial communities from the University of Puerto Rico - S5T2R1 | ecosystem: Host-associated > Plants > Roots > Rhizosphere ... | reverse complement strand
GAACTACGGCCTGCTCGAGGTGGTGGGCAAGCTCGGCAAGCCGGTGCTCCTGAAGCGCGGCCTCTCCTCCACCCTGGAGGAGCTGCTGCAGGCGGCCGACTACATCCTCAAGGAGGGCAACGAGCGCGTCATCCTGTGCGAGCGCGGCATCCGTACGTTCGACACGGCGATGCGCTTCACGCTGGACGTCGGCGCGGTGCCCTGGCTCAAGCTGCACACGCACCTGCCCGTGATCGTCGACCCCTCGCACGCGTCCGGCGATCGGCGGCTGGTCGGCCCGCTCTCGCGGGCGGCCGCCGCGGCGGGCGCCGACGGCATCATCGTCGAGGTGGCGGTCGACCCCGAGGCCGCGCTCTGCGACGGCCCTCAGCAGCTGTACGCGCGCGACTTCGCCGATTTCGCCCGCCAGGTGGAGGCGCACGCCGGGTTGCTGGGTAAGCGGCTGGCGTGACCGGCCTGAATATTCCCGGGCGCATCAGGGCATGCCTGTTCGACATGGACGGTGTGCTGACCAAGACCGCCTCGGTCCACGCGCAGGCGTGGAAGGAGATGTTCGACGGCTTCCTGCGTGATTGGTCCGAGCGGACGGGCACGCCCTTCGAGCCGTTCGACCGCCCCACCGACTACGACGAGTACGTGGACGGGCTGCCCCGCCTGGACGGCGTGCGCGCGTTCCTCGAGTCGCGCGGTATCGACCTGCCCATGGGCTCGCCCACCGATCCGCCGGAGGCCGAGACCGTGCATGGGCTCGGCACGCGGAAGAACAACCTGGTGCTCGAGCTGATCCGCCGGCAGGGGGTCGAGCCGTACGAGGGGACGGTGCGCTTCGCGGAGGCGGCGCGCGACCAGGGGCTACGGCGCGCGGTCGTCTCCTCGAGCACCAACTGCGAGGACGTGCTCGTGGCCGCCGGGGTCGACGAGCTGTTCGAGACGATCGTCGACGGGGTGCTCGCCGAGCGCGAGGGGCTCGCCGGCAAGCCCGCACCGGATACGTTCCTGGCCGCGGCGCGGATGCTCGACGCCGAGCCGGCGGCGGCAGCCGTCTTCGAGGACGCGCAGGCCGGGGTGGAGGCCGGGCGGGCGGGCAAGTTCGGCTGGGTGGTGGGAGTCGACCGCACCGGCCAGGCGGACGCGCTGAAACGCCGCGGCGCGGACGTCGTGGTCCAGGACCTCGACGAGCTGCTGGAGCGGCCGTGATCCGGGAGGACGTGTTCGCCGTCGAGCCGTGGGCGGTGGCCGAGCGGGAGCTCGACCTCGAGCTGCTCCCCCAGACGGAATCGCTATTCGCGCTCTCGAACGGGCACATCGGGCTTCGCGGCAACCTCGACGAGGGGGAGCCATGGGGACTGCCGGGCACCTATCTGAACGGGTTCTACGAGGTCCGTCCGTTGCCCCAGGCCGAGGCCGCCTACGGCGATCCGGAGGCGGGCCAGACGATGATCAACGTGACCAACGGCAAGCCCCTCCGGCTGCTGGTCGACGACGAGCCGTTCGACGTCCGCTACGGCAAGCTGATGCGACACGAGCGGGTGCTCGAGCTGCGCGACGGGGTGCTGCGGCGGGAGGTGCAGTGGGTGTCTCCGGCCGGCCAAGCCGTGCGCGTGCGCTCCACCCGGCTGGTGTCGTTCGTCCAGCGCTCCGTTGCCGCCATCCAGTTCGAGGTCGAGCCGGTGGACGCCGGCGCGCGGATCGTCGTCCAGTCCGAGCTCGTCGCGAACGAGCCCGTGCCAGAGCCGCGCGACGATCCGCGCGCCGCCGCGGCGCTTCGCGCGCCGCTGGTCTCCCAGATGCACGGCCACATGGGACTCCGGGCCGGGCTCGTGCATCGGACGAAGGCGAGCAAGCTCCAGATTGGGGCGGGCATGGACCACGAGGTCGACGGGCCGGACGGGACGGTGACCGCGACGGAGAGCGAGGCCGACCTCGCGCGGGTGACCGTGAGCACCGAGCTGGCGCCCGGACAGAAGCTCCGGATCACCAAGTTTCTCGCGTACGGGTGGTCGAGCCAGCGGTCGCTGCCGTCCCTGCGCGCGCAGGTGGACGCGGCGTTGGCGGCGGCGAAGCGCACGGGCTGGGAGGGGCTTTGCCGGGGCCAGCGCGAGTACCTCGATCGCGTGTGGGAGGGGGCCGACGTGGAGCTCGGCGGCGACCCCGCCCTGCAGCAGGCCGTGCGGTTCGCGATCTTCCACGTGCTGCAGGCCGCCGCCCGCGCCGAGCGGCGAGCGATCCCGGCCAAGGGCCTCACCGGCCGCGGCTATGACGGTCACAGCTTCTGGGACATGGACACCTACACCGTCCCGGTCCTCACCTACATCGCCCCCCACGCGGCGGCGGACGCGCTTCGCTGGCGCCACGCCACGATGGATCTGGCCGCGGCCCGAGCGCGCGAGCTCGGGCTCGCCGGAGTGACGTTCCCGTGGCGGACGATCCGGGGCCAGGAGTGCTCGGGCTACTGGCCGGCCGGCACGGCGGCCTATCACGTGAACGCCGACATCGCCGACGCCGTCCGGCGCTACCTACGCGCGACCGGCGACGAGGAGTTCGAGGAAGGACCCGGGCTCGAGCTGCTGGTCGAGACCGCTCGGCTCTGGCGCTCGCTCGGGCACCACGACACGGAGGGCGGCTTTCGCATCGACGGCGTGACCGGGCCCGACGAATACACCGCGCTCGTCAACAACAACGTCTACACGAACCTCATGGCCGCGCGGAACCTCCGCGAGGCCGCCGCGCTCGCGGTCCGTCATCCCAAGCGCGCCGCCGCGCTCGACATCGACCAGGAGGAGATCGCCAGCTGGCGCGACGCGGCGGAGGCGATGGTGCTGCCCTTCGACGAGGAGCTAAGGGTGACCGCCCAGTCCGATGCGTTCACGCGCTACCGCCACTGGGACTTCGAGCACAAAGACGACGACTACCCCCTGCTTCTGAACCACCACTACTACATGCTCTACACCAGCCAGGTGGTCAAGCAGGCCGATCTCGTGCTCGCCCTGTACGCGTGCGGCGACCGCTTCGACGCCGACCAGAAGGCGCGCGACTTCGACTACTACGAGCGCATCACGGTTCGCGACTCGTCGCTGTCGGCGTCGATCCAGGCGATCGTCGCGGCCGAGGTGGGCCACCTCGACCTCGCCTACGACTACCTGGGGGAGACCGCCTTCATCGATCTGCGCGACCTCGCGTTCAACACCCGCGATGGGGTTCACCTGGCCTCCTTGGCCGGCAGCTGGCTTGCCGCGGTCGCCGGGTTCGGCGGAATGCGAGATCACGGCGATCGCCTCGCCTTCGCCCCACAGCTGCCGTCGCGGCTGAACCGCCTGACCTTTCGGCTGGTGTACCGCGGGCGCCGGCTTCGGGTGGACGTCCGGGACGACCACGCCCGCTACGAGCTGCTCGACGGGGACCCGCTCGACCTCACCCACCACGGCGAGGCCCTCACCGTCACCCCGGATGCACCGGAGTCACGCCCCCTGCCGCCCCCGCCGCGACGGCAGCGGCCCGAGCAGCCGCCGGGCCGGGCCCCGCCCCGGCGCCACGCCGAGGCCTGAGCGGGCGGCGGCTGCCCACCGCGTCGATAACCTCCCGCCCCGCCATGTTCGACAAGGTCCTGGTCGCCAACCGCGGCGAGATCGCGATCCGCGTGATGCGGACGCTCGAGGAGCTGGGGATCGGCGCGGTCGCCGTCTACTCGGAGCCCGACCGGGACGCCCCGCACGTCCGGCGCGCCGACGAGGCGTATCTGCTCGGCCCCGGTCCCGCCCCCGAGAGCTACCTCGCCGTGGACAAGATCCTCGCCGTCGCCGAGAAGGCGGGCGCCCAAGCGGTGCATCCCGGCTACGGCTTCCTGGCCGAGAACGCCGCCTTCGCGCGCGCGTGCGTGGAGGCCGGCCTGGTGTTCGTCGGTCCCCCCGCCGGCGCCATCGAGGCGATGGGCTCGAAGACCCGCGCCCGGGAGATCATGCGGGCCGCCGGCGTGCCGATCGTGCCCGGCACGACGGATCCGGTCGCCACCGTGGAGGAGGCCCGGGAAGTGATCGCGGAGTCGGTGGGCTACCCCGTCGCGGTCAAGGCGGCCGGGGGTGGGGGCGGCAAGGGCTTTCGGGTGGCCGAGTCCGAGGACATGCTCGAGAAAGCGTTCGAGGGTGCCGCCCGCGAGGGCGAGAAGTTCTTCTCGGACGCCACCGTCTACCTCGAGCGCTACCTGCCTGACCCGCGCCACGTGGAGGTGCAGGTGCTGGCCGACGACCACGACAACGTCGTCCACCTGTTCGAGCGCGACTGCTCCGTGCAGCGCCGCCACCAGAAGCTGATCGAGGAGAGCCCCGCGCCGGCGGTCGACCCCGAGCTGCGCGAGCGCATCGGCCGGATCGGCACCGACGCCGCCCGCGCGGTGGGCTATCGCTCGGCGGGCACGATCGAGGGGCTCCTGCAGAACGGCGAGTACTTCTTCCTGGAGATGAACACGCGGGTCCAAGTCGAGCACTGCGTGACCGAGATGGTCACGGGGATCGACATCGTGCGCGAGCAGCTGAAGATCGCCGCCGGGGAGCCACTCTCGTTCGGCCAGGAGGACGTGGTGCTCCGCGGTCACGCCATCGAGTGCCGCATCAACGCGGAGGACGCGGCCAAGAACTTCGCCCCCGCCCCCGGCCGCGTCGGCGCCTACCGCGAGCCCGCCGGCCCCTTCGTGCGCGTCGACTCCGGGGCCGAGGAGGGCTACGAGGTGCTCCCCCTCTACGACCCGATGATCGCCAAGCTGATCGTCTGGGACGTGGACCGCGCGGCGTCGACCCGCCGCATGCTTCGCGCGCTCGGCGAGTACCAGATCGAGGGCCTGAAAACCCTGGTTTCGTTCCACCGGGCGCTGCTGGCCACGGACCAATGGGCGAACGGCGAGACCTGCCGCGACCTGGTGGAGGACCGCGAGTGGCTCCAGCAGCTGGCCTTCCCCGCCCCGCCCTCGCCGCCGGAGGGCGGCGAGGAGGTCGAGAAGGTGGAGCACGAGTACGCGGTCGAGGTCTCGGGCCGCAAGTTCGACGTGCGGGTGATCGGGGCGCCCATCGCGGCGGCGCCGAACGGAGCGGCGCCCGCCGGACGCCGGGCGCCGCGGCGCGAACGCAAGAGCGGCGGCGGGGGCGGCGCACCGGGCGAGTTGGTGTCGCCGCTGCAGGGCACGGTCCTCAGGGTGGTCGTGGAGCAGGGCGCCGAGGTCGAGCAGGGGGCGCTGATCTGCGTCATCGAGGCGATGAAGATGGAGAACGAGATCACGGCGCCGAGCTCCGGAACGGTGGAGGAGCTCGGGGTGTCGGAGGGTGGCTCGGTGGCCACCGGGGACCGGATCGCGGTCATCAAATAGCGGCCGCGGCCGGGAGGCGCGCGCACCCGCGGGGTCGCTGTACTCGATTTTGGCTCCAGGGAGGCCAAAAGCGCGTACACCGCCGCGGGTTCCGGCGGGCGCGGGCCGCGGGCCCCCGCGGGCGCGCCGCGAACTACCGCGTGCGCACCACCAGCTCGTGGCGCCCGGTCGGCTGCGCCCAGGCCAGCACCTCGAGCCCGCGGTTGGTCGGCCGGATGCGGTAGCGCACGCGCTCGCCGTCGAGGCGCACCCGCCGGATCAGCGCGCCGGGCGGCAGCGTGTGTCCCAGCGTGATTCGGCGCAGGTCCGCGCCGCGGGCGCGGGCGACCGTGCGGTAGCGGTCCCCGTGCGCGGAGCCGGCCACGTCGACCACGCCGGAGCCCACGCGGATCGCCTTGCCCTCCACCCGCCGCTGCCCGGGCGGCAGCTGCGGCGTCACCTCCAGCTGGCGCCGCCCCATGTCCGGACGGACCCCGAGCTGCTGGTGGACCACCGCCCAGATCGTCCCGTAGTGGCCCCAGGCCTGGAGCACCATCGGCCGCTCGAGGAAGGAGCGGTCGATGGTGCGCCCGTTGAGGGGCGACGGCGCGATCTCGGGCGCGGCGCCGGGCTGCTCGTCCGGCGCGGGCAGCTGTAGGCGGCGGATCGCGCGCGTGTATCGGCCCTGCTGCCCCGGCCCAAGACGCCCGTAGTTGCCCTCCCCGACCGCCATGACGGCCGAGTTCAGCGTGAAGCTCTGCTTCTCGTCCGGCGCCGCCGGCCCGCCGTCGCAGCCCGGGGCGCCGGTGTGGAAGAGGCCGAAGTCGTCGCCGTAGCACGGTCGTTCGCGGACCGCCAGCGCCGCGATGCCGAGCTGCCGCCGGGCGAGGCCCAAGTGGGGGACGACCCCCTCGCGGAGCTCCGCCTCCATCGGCGTCACGCCGATCCAGTGGCGCTGCAGCAGCTTCGCGTTGCCCGCGCTCAGCGAGTCGGCGAACTGGGGCACCTCCGGCATCCACCAGTCACGCTCGAACCGGTCGAGCAGCGCCTCCGCCCGCGCCTCGGCCCACGCCCGGGTCGGGCCGTCGCCCTTCGAGCGAGCCAGCGCGGCGAGGTCGAGGAGGCCGCGGATCGTGTACACGGCCACGTCGAGCTTCTCCGGCCCCATTCCCTCCCGCTCGACGTTCCCCGGCCCCTCGAGCCAGCCATCGCCGTCGGAGTCGAGCTGCGCCGTCGCCCAGCGCATGCCGTCCACCGCGAAGCCGTACAGGTCGTCGCGGAAGCGGTCGTCGCCGGTCCAGCGCCATACGAGCGTGAGGGCGCTCGGGAACTTGACCGTCTCGTCGGTGTTGCCCTCGTCCTCGTTCGCCCCGAAGTAGACGGTCCCGTCGGTCACCACCTCGTGGACCACCTTGCCGGTGGCGCCGTTGGCGACCCGGCTGACGTCGCGCAGCGCGCGCAGGTGGTCCTTGATCGGCCCGAACTGCCCCGCCGCCATGCCGGCGAACGCGGTGTACTCGCCGTCCGTGGCGAAAAGCCACGGGTAGTCGGGCCAGCCCGCACCGACGAAGCGCACGCGCGGGACGGTGCCGGAGGGCTCGGGGTAGCTCTCTCCCTCGTTCACCTCGCGAACCTCGAGATCCTCGGCCACCTGGACCGAGTCCGCCAGGTTCTGCTTGGTCCACTCGATGCCCTGCTGGAGTAGGCGGTCCCCCGGCAGCGACAGGCGGGTGAACCCGGCCAGGCGCCGGCGCGCCTGGACCTTGCGGCGCAGCGCCGCCGCGGGATCCGCGAGCGCGGCCTCGAGCTCGCGGCGCGCGTCGGCCAGTCCGGTGTCCGCGCCCGCGACCGCGATCCACAGCCACCGGTCGCGGCCCGCGGGCACCCGCAGCTGCGAGTAGCGGAGGCGCCCGCCGGTCCCCTTGCCGTAGGCGGTGTCGTCGCAGCGGGGCGGGGGCTCGGGCTGCCCCTCGCCGGCCGGCGGGCACACCACCGGCGGCTCCTGGGGTCCGCGAAACCCCGGTCCCGTCTCGCCCTCGGGGGCCGGCGGGTCCGCGCCCACCATGGCGGCCCACGGCGTTCCCGGCTCCTCGAAGGTGAGGCGCCCGTCGCCGAACCGCCCCGTGTCCTGCCCATTCACCTGGAGCTGCGAGGGGGTGGTCTCACCCCACGGGTAGGCGCCCATCAGCTCCGAGTGCGCGTCGACCGCGAGGTCCACCTCGCGCGGCCCGCCGGTGGAGCGCAGGCGCAGCCCGATCAGGACGGCCCGGCGGCCGTCGGGGGCGAACTCGACCCGCTGGATGCGCAGCCCGGCGGTCTCGGGCAGGTCCATCTCGACGTAGCCGTAGCCGCTGCGGAAACTCGTGGCCGGCCCCAGCCACCGGCCGTCGACGGCGAACCAGAGGCCGTCGAGGAGCTTGAGCGGCGGTGTCCACAGGCCGCCCATCTCACCCCGGGTGTGAAAGCCCATCGCCGGGAAGCGGCCGGCCTGCGTGCCGACCACGTAGGCGCGCGAGCCGCTCGCCACGTAGCGCCGGTCGTCGAGGCGGTCCGACACCGAGAGCTCGGGCGCGGCCGCGGCCGGAGCGACCACGGCGAGCGCCGCCCCCACCACGAGCAGCGCGATGACCGTCCTCGCAAGCACCCGGTTTGCGGATCCCCGCCCCCGGCCGGTCTCAAACCCGCGCGAGGTTCTCCGCGTGGATCGCCCGCTGCTGCCTCGTGTCACGGCCCGCCGGCAGCCGGGGCCGCTCGTCGCCGCGCTCGAGCGCGTCGAGGTACTCGACGTCCTCGTCGAGGATGCGCAGCGCACTCTCGCGGTCGTGGGCGGAGCCGTGGCCCGGCACCACGGTCTGGGCGACCTCGACGAGCGGCGCCAGGCGGGCCAGCGTCGCGCGGTAGGACTCGAGCGAGCCGCCGGGCGAGATCATCGGGATCTCCCGGTCGGAGAGGTAATCGCCCACCACGAGCACCGCGAGCGGCCGGGCGAGGATCGCGGTGCCGTCGGTGGTGTGGCCCTCGGCCGGGTGCAGCTCGAGCTCGGCGTCGCCGAGCTCGAGCCGCCCGGGCACCGGCAGGGCCTGCACCTGCCCGAGAGCCAGCGGCGACCGCTCCACGTAGAGCTCCGCGTCGTGGTCGCGCAGCTCGCGTTGGGCGGCGCCGGGTTGGGCGCGCAGGCGCTCGACGGTGGACTCGCCGAGGCCGAGCGCCAGCCCGGGAAAGGCCAGCCGTCCCAGCAGGTGGTCGAAGTCGGCGTGCGTGGCCAGCAGGCCGTCGGGCTCGAAGCCGGCACCGGCGAGCAGGTCCGGGAGCGCCTCGAGCTCGTCCGGGAAGTAGGGGGAGTCGATCAGGAGCGCCTCGCCGCCCGCCCGCAGCGCGGTGGCGTTCAACTGCCAGATGCGGCTGGTGAGAACGAGGGCGTCGCGGTGGACCGAGACGGCCCGCATGCCCTGGAACTACGCGGCCTTCAACAGCTTGCCGGCCTCGCGGTAGCTGCGCACCTCCGCATCCGGCTTCTTGCCCCCGTCGACGCTCTCGCCGTGGCGGTTCACCCAGATCACGGGGATCTTCTGCTGAAGGCAGGGCTCGACGTCGGTGGGGTACCCGGAGGCGACGTGCACCCAGTTTCGCTTCAACTTGTCGATCCGCCGGGCGCACTCCCTGAAGTGGGCCGGGTCCGGCTTGTAGCTGCGCACCTGCTGCGCCGTCACCACCAGGTCGAAGTCGGCCCGCAGGTGGCGGCGGGTGGCCCCGAGGAGCTTGTCGTCGATGTTCGAGAGCACCCCCAGCTCGTACTTCTTGGCGAACCGCTCCAGCTGGGCGTTGGTCTCGCGAAAGGGAGGCCAGCGGGGCACGCTGTTGGGGAGAAAGTTGGACCGTGAGGGCTCGAGGTCCCAGCCGAGCTCCCGCGCTACCCGCACCGCCGTGCGCCGCAGCACCTCGGCGTAGAGCTCATACGAGCCCCGTTGGATCTCGCGTTGGACCTCGATGAACCGGGGCACGAGGAGCTCCCGGTCCACCGTAAAGCCGTCCCGGTCGGCCTCCTTCTGAAACGCCTCGTACACCCCCGTCTCCCAGTCGATGAGGGTGCCGTAGCAGTCCGAGGTCACGAACTTGACGTCTTTCGGTAGAGCCATGGAACTTCGATAGGGTCAGCGCCTCCCCTCGGCGGCCGGGGGATAGTACCTAGCCTCGATGGATCTCCTCGAATACCAGGGCAAGCAGCTCTTCGCCAAGCACGGGGTCCCGGTGCCCGAGGGCCAGCCCGCCGCGTCGGTCCAGGAGGCGGTGGAGGTGGCCGAGGGGCTGGGCTTTCCGGTGGTGATCAAGGCCCAGGTGCAGACCGGCGGCCGCGGGAAGGCGGGCGGCATTCGCCTCGCCGCCGACGCGGCCGAGGCGGAGGCCCACGCGAAGGCGATCCTCGGCATGGACATCCGCGGCCTGACCGTGCACGAGCTCTACGTCGAGCGGGCGAGCGAGATCGACGAGGAGTACTACGCCGCGGTGGTCTTCGACCGGTCGGCCAAGAAGCCGATGGCGATGCTCTCGCGGATGGGCGGCATGGACGTGGAGGCCGTGGCCGAGACCGACCCCGAGGCGATGCGGATGGTGCACGTCGACCCGCTGATCGGCTTCCAGGACTTCCACGGGCGCCGGCTCGCGTTCGAGGCCGGCATAGCGGCCGACGTGATCCGGCCGGTGGGGGCGATGCTCGCGCGCCTCTACACGGTGTTCGTCGTGGAGGACGCCACGCTGGTCGAGGTGAATCCGCTGCTGGTCACGAAGGACCGGCGGGTTACCGCACTCGACTCGAAGGTGACGATCGACGGCAACGCGCTCTACCGCCACCCCGACCTGGCGGAGTTGCGAGATCTCTCCGCCGAGGACCCGCAGGAGCGGATGGCCGCCGAGCGCGGGCTGACGTACGTGAAGCTCGACGGCAACGTCGGCATCCTCGGCAACGGCGCGGGCCTCGTGATGTCGACGCTGGACGTAGTGGCCCAGGCGGGCGGGCGGCCGGCGAACTTCCTGGACGCGGGCGGCGGCTCGAAGGCCGACGTGATCACGAGCGCGGTGGAGGTCATCCTCTCCGACGACAAGGTCACCGCCGTGTTGTTCAACATCTTCGGCGGCATCACCCGCTGCGACGAGGTGGCCAGGGGATTGATCGAGGCGTTCGAGCAGATCGAGCCCGACGTGCCGTTCGTCGTCCGCCTCGACGGGACGAACGACCAGGAGGGCCGCCGTCTGCTGGCGAAGGCGAAGCTGCCGAACGTCCACCCCGAGGCGACGATGCTGGGGGCGGCCGAGAGGGTCGTGGAGTTGGCCGGCTGATGGCGATTCTGGTCGACCGCAACACGCGCCTCTGCGTCTCGGGCATCACGGGCCGGGAGGGCACGTTCCACACGCTGCGCGACCGAGACTACGGCACGAACGTCGTCTCCGGGGTCACTCCGGGCAAGGGGGGCCAGGAGGTGGACGGAATCCCCGTCTTCAACACGTTTCACGCCGCCGTGACCGAAACCGGGGCGAACGCGGCCATGGTGTTCGTCCCGCCGCGCTTCGCCGCGGACTCCATCCTCGAGGCCGAGAACGCCGGCATCGACCTGATCGTCGCGATCACCGAGGGCATCCCGGCCCACGACGAGCTGCGCGTCTACAACCACCTGCGGCGCGGGTCGGCCCGCCTCGTCGGCCCCAACTGCCCGGGCATCCTGTCCCCGGGGAAGGCGAACGTCGGCATCATCCCGGCCCAGTTCTTCAAGCAGGGGAACGTGGGGCTCGTCTCGCGCTCGGGCACGCTCACCTACCAGATCGGCAACGAGCTCGCCCAGAGCGGGTTCGGCAACAGCTCGATCGTGGGGATCGGGGGCGACCCGGTGCCCGGCTCGAGCTTCGTGGACATCATCGAGTTGTTCGAGGCCGACCCCGAGACCGAGCTGATCGTGATGTGCGGGGAGATCGGCGGCTCGGCCGAGGAGGAGGCGGCCGACTTCATCGCGGACAACGTCTCCAAGCCGGTGCTGGCCTATATCGCCGGCTTCACCGCCCCACCGGGCAAGACCATGGGCCACGCCGGCGCGATCGTGAGCGGCTCGACGGGCACCGCCGCGGCCAAGGCCGAGGCCCTGGAGGCAAGGGGCGTGCGGGTGGGCCGCAATCCCACCCAGGTGGCCGAGATCGCGGTCGAGATCCTGGGCGCACGCGTGTAGATGCCGCGAACGCGGGCCCTGGTGGGGTTCGCGGCGTTCGGCCTCCTGTGGGGCGCCTGGGGCGCCGAGCTGCCGGCGATCCAGTCGCACGCCGGCGTCGACGACGCCGAGCTGGGGCTCGCGCTCCTGTGCATCGGGCTCGGCGCCCTGGCGGCGATGCGGCCGACCGGCGCGCTGGTCGACCGCTTCGGTCAGGCGCTTCCGCTGACCGCGGCACTCCTCGGCCTCGCGGCGCTCGGTCCGGCCCTGGCCACGTCGGCCGTCGGCCTCGCGCTCGCGTTGCTCGTGCTCGGCGCCTGCTCGGGCGCGATGGACGTGGCCATCAACGCCGAGGCCACGGACGCCGAGAGCCACGGCGATCCGCTCATGAACCTGGCCCACGCCGCGTTCTCCGCGAGCGTCGTGGTGTCCAGCCTGGCGGTCGGGCTCCTGCGCGAGGTCGGGGCGACGCCGCTCCTCGTGCTGGGCCTGGCCGGCGCGGTGCTGGTAGCAGTGGCCGCGCTGCTCTTTCGGCTCGGCGGCCGTACCGCCGCGCCCGCCCGGCCCATGGGTCCCCTATCGGCGCTCCTGCACGTGCCCCGGCCGCTGCTCGTGCTCGGGGCCCTTGCCGCGGTCGCGTTCGTCGTCGAGAATGCCTGGCAGAGCTGGGCCGCCGTCCACCTCGAGGACGGCTTCGACGCCTCGCCGGGCGTCGCGGCCCTCGGTCCGGCGGTGTTCGCCGGGGCCGCCGCCGTCGGTCGCGGCGCCGGCCACGTCCTCAGCCGCCGCCTGGGGGATCGGGCGCTGCTGGCGCTCGGCGCCTCGGTGGGCGCCGCCGGGACGCTGCTGGCCGCCCTGGCGCCGGCGAGCGCCGTTGCCCTCGTGGGCATCGCGGTCGCCGGGCTCGGGACCTCGATCTGCGCCCCCACCCTGTTCAGCCTCGCCGGCCGCACCGCCGGCGCCGACGAGCGGGCGGCGGCCGTGTCGATCGTCACCACACTCGCGTACCTGGGCTTCGTCCTGGGCCCGGCGCTGGTCGGCCTGGCGGCCCAGGCGAGCAGCTTGTCCGCCGCGCTGGCGGGCGTGGCCGGCCTCGCCGCGCTGCTCGCGGTGGCCTCGCGCGCCGCCCCCGTTCCGAGCCGGGTCTTCGTCGAGCGGGGTGCGGGCTGATCGCCTGGCGCGACCGGCGGGGGGTGTCGATTCACGACCGCAGTTGACACACCCCCTCGCGGGGCCGCGGCCCGGACGGCGATCCGGAGCCGCCGGTGGCCTACGGCGCCCCCAGCTGCACGTCGGCCACCATCAGCGCGAGGTCGGCGAAGGCGGCGGCGCGCTCGACGTCGTCGGGGCCGTAACCGCGGCCGTCGAGGCGATCGAGGACCGACAGCACGCCGACCGTGTGGCCCCCACGCCGCAGCGGCACGACCAGCATGGTGGCCGGCACGTAGCCCGTGCCGGCGGCCACCGCCGAGGCGAAGCGCTGGTCGGCGCGGCAGTCGGCGACGGCCTCTCCCTGCCCGCTCGCCGCCACGGCACCGGCCACGCCGACGCCGGGCGCGAGCCTCATTCCGACGGTCTCGCGCGCGCCGGCGCCCCAGGCCGCCCGGTACACGAGCTCCCCGGTCGAACGGTCGAGCAGGGCGAGCGAGGAGGCGGCCGCCTGGAAGACCCCGGCGGCGGCGCGTACCACGGCCTCGATCAGCGTTCGGGGCATGCCCGGCGTCTCGACGCTGCGCGCCAGGGAGGCGCCGGCGTCCGGCGCCAAGCGCGCTCCAATCGCCGCCGCGAAGGCCTCCACCGAAGCGGTGCGCCGGTTCGGATCGAAGGCCAGCCCCGCGTCGAGCGCCGCGCGTACCCGCGGCGGCACGCGAAGCTCGGTGGAGTCGCCGTAGCGGGGCGGATCGCCGGTGATCAGCGTCCAGAGCGTGGCCGCCACGCCGTACACGTCGCAGCGCGGCGAGATGATCCCGCCGAGCACCTCGGGCGCCATGAACCCCGGCGTGCCGATGACCGCTGTCCCCTCGACGTTGGTCTCGTACTCGCGCGCGACGCCGAAGTCGACGAGCACCACCCCGTCGGGCCCGAGGATGAGATTCTCGGGCTTGACGTCGCGGTGGACCACATGCTGGGCATGAACGTACGCCAGCGCCTCGCACGCCTGGCGGACGTACTCGACCGCCTCCTCCACTGGCAGGCCCGGCCGACCGCGCTCGTAGAGGATCTCCTCGAGGTCCGGGCCATCCACCAGCTCCATGACCAGGAAGCGGTCGCCGTCCGACTCGAAATGATCGAGCACGCGCACCACGCGCGGGTGCTCGAGCGCGGCGAGCAACCGCGCCTCGGCCTCGAAACGGCGCTCGCTGCCGCCCTCGAGGAGCTGCTTCAGCGCGACCTCCTCGCCGCTCTCGCCGTGGCGAGCGCGGTAGACCGCGCCCATGCCGCCGGTCGAGATGGGCGCGTCGATCTCGTAGGGGCCGTAGCCCACCGCCACAGTATGCGCCCACCGCATCCGTCCCCACGGACCGGGCCTCGCTATGGTCCCGGCTCGTGGCCGAGCTCACCAACATCTCGCTCGCCCGCGGTGCGCCCTCGCTCGACATCGTCGCGGTCGACGACCTCCGCGCGGCCGCCGACCGGGCGTTCGCGCGCGACCCGGCGGGCGCGTTCTCGTACGGCACCTCGGCCGGCTATCCCCGCCTGCTGGAGTGGCTGGCGGACAAGCACGGCGTCGCGCCCGATCGCACCATCGCCACCAACGGGTCCATGCAGGCCGACGCGTTTCTGTTCACGGCCCTGGTCGAGGCCGGCGACACGGTCGTGGTCGAGGCCCCGACCTACGACCGCACCCTGCTGGCACTGCGCCAGCTGGGCGCCGACGTCCTGCCGATCGAGCTGGAATCCGACGGCATCGACGTCGAGGGGCTCGAGCGCGCCATCGCCGCCGGGAGTCGGCCGAAGCTCGCCCACATCATCCCCAACTTCCAGAACCCGGCCGGCTGCACGCTCTCGCTCGAGAAGCGCCAGCGGCTGCTCGAGCTGGCGCGCGAGCACGGCTTCCTGATCTTCGAGGACGACCCTTACGTCGAGCTGCGCTTCGAGGGTGCGCAGCACCCAACGATGCTCTCGCTGGACGACGCCGACACCGTCGTGTACGCGTCATCCTTCTCGAAGACGGTCTGCCCCGGCATCAGGGTCGGCTACCTGGTGGGCCCGGCCGGGCTGATCGCGCGGATCCGCAAGCTGGCCACCAACACCTACATCTCGCCGAGCATGGTCTCCCAGTCGATCGTGGCCGAGTTCTGTCACTCGGGTGCGATCCAGCGGTCGATCGCCACGGTGAAGCGCGCGCTGCTGCAGCGCCGCGACGCCACCGGCGAGGCGCTCGAGCGCCACCTGCCCGACGCCCGCTTCGTGAGGCCCGAGGGCGGCTACTTCCTCTGGGTCGACCTCCCGGAGGGCAGCGACGTCGCGCGGCTCGAGGCGGCCGCTCGCGACCGCGGGGTGATCTTCGTGAAGGGCACCGACTTCCTGCTGGAGGGCGGCGAGAGCTCGCTGCGACTGGCGTACTCGGCCGTGCCACCCGACCAGATCGAGGAGGGCATCTCCCGCGTAGCGGACGCCTACCGCGAGCTGGCCGGGGCGGCTGCGTGATCGACCTCGAGCGGCGCCGCGACATCGCCACGCTGTTCGGGGACGCGCTCGCGGTCTTCTTCCGCCACGCGCCCGTCTTCATCGCGCTCTCCGCGGCCGTCGCAGTGCCGGCCACGCTGATCGTCCAGGGGTTTGGCCTCGAGCAGCTGACCGCCTCCTACGACGCCTCGCCCGCCCTGGCCCAGGCGCTGATCCCGACGATCGTCGGGTTCCTGGTCGTCTCGCCCCTGATCACCGCGATCTGCATCCACGCGCTGCGCTCCGTCGCGGTCGGGGGCCGGCCGGGGGCGCGCGAGTCGCTCGTGGCCGGGTTCGAGGCGTTCGCGCCTCTCTTCTTCGCCGTCTTGCTGGCCGCCGCCGGCATCGCGATCGGGCTGATCGCGTTCATCCTGCCGGGGATCTACCTGGCGGTTCGCTGGTACTTCGTGCCCCAGGCGGTGGTCATCGAGGGCGAGCGCGGGCCGGCGGCGCTCGGCCGCTCGAGTCAAATCGTGCAGGGCTTCTGGTGGCGGACCTTCGGCCTCGTGGTCCTCATCAACCTGGCGGCGGCGATCCCGGCGCTCGTCTTCACCGCGCCGTTCACGGCGATCGCCGCCAGCACCGACCGGGCCATCTGGTCCATGATCGGCACCATCTGCTCCGAGTGCGTCACGACGCCGTTCGTGGCGCTGTTCTCGACGCTCCTGTACTACGACCTGCTCGCGCGCCGGACGGCGGCGGCGATGTGAGCGGCCGGCACGGCGAGTAAGCGATCCGCGCGCACCCGGCCGAGCCGGGTGCTTGCGGCTTACGCGGCGTAGCGGTGCGCGCTGCGCGCCCGCGCCTTCTCCGCCTCCCGCTCGCGGTCCTTGGGGGGCGCGGCGGTCACGAGGTCGTCCAGGAGCTGGGCCGATGCCGCGGCCACGGCGTCGACCGCGCGCTCAAAGGCCTCGGCGTTGGCCTGGGACGGCTTGCTGAAGCCGCTGATCTTTCTGACGTACTGCAGCGCCGCCGAGCGGATCTCCTCGTCGGTCGCGGGCGGCTCGAAGTTGTAGAGCGGGCGGATGTTGCGGCACATGCCCTCAGGCTAGCCGGTTCGCCGCCCCCCCTCGCCCGGGCGCTTCCTGTGACATCGCGCACGCTCGCGTGCTCAGCGTCGTCTCAGGGATGGCTCCTACCTTGCTCCCAGGCCGGCTAGATCCAATCCAGAGAACCCAAAGGAGACGACAATGACGAAGAGGCTGAAGGCAATCATCGCCGCCGGGGCGGCGCTCGTGGCGCTCGCCCTGGGCGGCGCGGCGATCGCCGGAGCGTCGGGCGGCGGCGACAGCGAGAAGCCGATCAGCGGCGGCGCACTCGACAAGGCGAGCGCCGCGGCGCTCGCCCACACCGGCGGCGGACAGGTCACCGACACCGAGGTGGGCGACGAGGAGAGCTACTACGAGGTCGAGGTCACGCGGGCCGATGGCAGCCAGGTCGACGTGCAGCTGGACCGCGACTTCAAGGTCCTCAGCCAGAGCGCCGATGAGGACCGTGCGGGCGACAAGGACGGCGCGGGCGAGCGGTAACGTCCCGCGGCTTTCCAGCATGCGGGTGGCGGCTCACGGGCTGCCACCCGCTTTCGCGTTCGAGGCGGCCGTCAGCCGGGCCGCACCAGCTGCATCGGCAGGATCTCGTAGGCGCACGTGCCGCTATCCACGGCGGGGTCGGCCTGGGCGATCGCCACCGCGGCATCGTGCTCCTCGACGTCGAGAAGCCCGAGCCCCCACGGATGCTCGGGATGGAGCACCGGACCGAAGGCCACCGCGACGTCGCGACCGAGGAGGTCCTGCCAGTAGCCGACGTGGCGCTGCATGACCTCGGCCTCCGCCGCGTTCATGTCCTCGCTGAACGTCGGCCGGGGCGGCAGCAGGCGGTAGAGGTAGGCCACGGGTCGCAGAATAGAGTGAGCGCCGGGCATGTTCACCAGCATCTTCCCGATCATCACCACGCGGGATCTCGGGGCGGCGCTCGGGTTCTACCGCGACCTGCTCGGCGCGACCGTGGAGTACGAGTTCCCCGGCCCGGACGGCCAGCCGGCGTACGTCGGGCTCGGGCTCGGCGACGCTCACCTCGGGATCGGCCGCGATCCGGAGTCCACCGCTGGACCCAGCCCGCGCTTCAGCCTCTGGGTCTACGCCGACGATTGCGACGCGGCCGTCGAACGCCTCCGCGCCGCCCGAGTGGAGATCGTGGAGGAGCCGGCCGACCAGCCCTGGGGCGAGCGGGTGGCGCGCGTGCTCGACCCGGACGGCAACCTCGTGCTGATCGGCCAGGCGGCGGCAGACGCCACCTAGTGGCCTAGCGCTTGCGCTGCCAGAAGGCCAGCTCGCCGCCCGCGGGCGTGGTGACGACGCTGCGCCAGCCGGCGGGACCCTCGCGCGGCTCGAGCAGCACGGTCGCGCCCAGGTCGCGGGCCCGGTCCACCGCCCGGGTCACGGCGGGGACCTCGACGTAGGGCAGCCACAGCGCGCGTTCCGTGCCGCACTCCACGATGCCGCCGCCGAGCTCGCTGGCCAGGTCGAGCGCGAGGTATGACCCGCAGCCGGCGTCCACGCGCTCCTCGGGCCAGCCGCACAGCCCGGCGTAGAACGCGCGCGCGCGGGGCAGGTCACCCGTGTGGAGCTCGAGGTGCACCACTGGTGTCGAGGGAGCCCGGCTCATCGCCTGACCCCTAGACCCGGTGCGAAGCGCGAACTCATCGCCGCGGATGCCGTCTAACCTGCCAAGGAATGAGCTTCTCTTCGACAAGCGCCACGACGCGGGAGCGCGAGCTGCTCGAGGCGGCTCGAGGCGGCGACGAGGAGGCGTTCGGGCGCGTCATCGAGCCGTACCGGGGCGAGCTGCATGCGCACTGCTACCGGATGCTGGGTTCGGCCCACGACGCCGAGGACGCCTTTCAGGAGACGGCGCTGCGGGCCTGGCGCGGGCTCGGCCGGTTCGAGGGCCGCAGCTCCCTGCGCTCGTGGCTGTACACGATCGCCACGAACACCTCACTGAACCTGATCGAGCGCCGGCCCAAGCGGGTCCTGCCGATCGACTACGGTCCCGCCACCGATCCGCACGACGGGCCGGGCCGGCCGCTCATCGAGTCGGTGTGGGTCGAGCCCTTCCCCGACGAGCAAATGGGCCTCGAGGACGGCTACGCCGCGCCCGAGGCGAGCTACGAGCTGCGCGAGAGCGTCGAGCTGGCGTTCGTGGCCGCGCTGCAGCACCTACCGGCGAACCAGCGTGCGGCGCTGATCCTGCGGGAGGTACTCGGCTTCTCGGCCCAGGAGGTCGCGGACGCGCTCGACACGACGGTGGCCTCGGTGAACAGCGCCCTGCAGCGGGCGCGCAAGACCATCGACGAGCGCCTCCCCGAGCGCAGCCAGCAGACCACCCTGCGGGCCCTCGACGACGAGCAGGTCCGCGCGACCGTCGAGGGATACATGGACGCGATGCGGCGCGGCGACGTGGACAAGGTGGTGTCTTTGCTCGCCGAGGACGCCGCCTGGTCGATGCCGCCGCTGGCGACCTGGTTCCACGGCCACGACGGGATCCGCGAGTTCCTCGAGCGCTACCCCCTATCGGGTGCGTGGCAATGGGGTCACGTCCCCGCGCGCGCGAACGGCCAGCCCGCCGTCGCCAGCTACACGTGGCGTCCCGAGGAGGGCGTCTACCGTCCCTTCTCGCTCAACGTTTTCACCCTGGCGGGTGACCGCGTCCAGGAGATCACCTCGTTCATCGCCCGCACGGCCGACCACCTCGACCCGCCCGAGATCCACCGGCTGCCCGACCAGCCGCCCGCCACCGCCCGCGTGGCCGACATCTTCGCGCGCTTCGGGCTGCCGGACCGGCTCGCGGATCCGCCGGCCTGACCAGCCGGGCCCGTCGCGCATCGTCGCCGACGGCGGGTGAGCGAGGGCCGGCGCCGGCCTAGCGCCCGTACCGCTCGCGGCCCAGGACGAGCTGATCCGGGAGCGCGGTGCGCGCCGGCGGTGAGGGGTCGGCCGCCACCGAGACCGTCTCGGCCACGCTGCGCGTGACCGCGTGGCGCCCGTCGCCGGCATCGAGCACCACCTCGTCGGCGCCCGCGACCGCGAGCGTGCCCTCGAGACCGGGATGCAGCCCCGTGTCCTTCAGGTAGTGGAGGAGGTCCTCGGCCTCGTTCTCGAAGCGCAGCACGCGCACCCGGGCGCCCTCGGTCACGTCGGCGAGCGGCACGCCAAGCTCGCGCTCGCCCTCGAAGATGGGGTGGCCGTGGGGGCAGGTCTTCGCGTCTCCGATCGCGCGCAGCATGCGCTCTTCGACCACCGGTGACATCCAGTGCTCCAGCCGCTCGGCCTCCTCGTGCACCTGATCCCACGGGATGTCGAACACGTCGGTGAGGAAGCGCTCGATCAGGCGGTGGCGGCGCACGATCTGGGCCGCGTGCTCGTGACCGCTCTCGGTGAAGCTCAGCGCCTTGTCTGTGCCGCGAGTGACGTAGCCGTCGGCCTCCAGCCGCCCGATCATCTCGTGAACGGTGGGCGCCGAGACCTGCATGGCGCGTGCGATGTTGGCGCCGGTGATGGGCAGGCCCGCCTCCTGGAGCCAGTAGATGATCTGGAGGTACTCCTCCTCGGCGACGGTGGCGTGATCGTGCGACACGCCACGCATCCTATCCCGGGCTCAGCGCGCGGCCGGGGCCACCGGTCGCGGCCTGCGCGAGCCGGCCGAGCAGCAGCTCGACCTCGTCCTCGGTGTTGTACAGATGCCAGGAGGTACGCAGCCGCCCGGCCCGCACGGCCGCCATCACCGGCAGCTCGCGTAGGCGCTCCTCCGCGCCCGGGATCTCGGCGGAGACGATCGCGGAGTCGCCGGGAGGAAGCCCCAAGCCCGCGCGAAGGAGGTTCGCGAGGTGGACGTCGTGCGCCTGGATCGACTCCACGCCGATGTCGAGGAGCAGCTCGAGCGCCGGCGCCGCCCCGACCCACGAGAACCAGGCCGGGCTCGAATCGAGCCGGCGGGCGTCGGCCGCCAGGCGCAGCGGCGGTCCGTAGTAGGACTCGTGCGGATCGGCGCCCGCGTACCAGCCGGCGGCGTGCGGCGTGAGCCGCTCGAGCAGCTCCGGGCGCACGCTCATGAACGCGACGCCCCGCGGCGAGACCAGCCACTTGTACCCCGCGCATACCACCGCGTCGAAGCGGGAGCCGGCCAGCGGCAGCCAGCCGCAGGCCTGGGTGGCGTCGAGCAGCGTGAGCGCGCCGTGGTGCTCGGCGGCCGCCACCACGGCTTCGAGGTCCGCGACCTCGCCGGTGGCGGACTGCACGGCGCTGAAGCTGACGAGGTCGGTGCCCGCGTCGATCGCCTCGGCGAGGCGGGCCACGGGCACGCACTCCACCTCGACGCCGCGCCGTTGCGCCATGAACGGCCACAGCGCCGAGGTGAACTCGGCCTCGGTGGAGAGCACGTGCGCGCCGTCCGGGAGCGCGGCCGCCACGAGCCCGACGAAGCTCGACACGTTGGCCCCGACCGCCACCCATTCCACCGGCACTCCGCAGAGCGCCGCGGAGGACGCGCGCGCCGACTCGGTGGCGTCGCCCCAGCGCTCCCAGCTGGTGCGGCCGCCGCGCCAGTCGGCGAGCGCGGCCTGGAGCGCGTCCCACGCCGGCCGGGGCGGGAGCCCGTAGCTGGCGGTGTTCAGGTAGACGCCCTCGGGCGCCCAGAGCGCGCGTGCCTCGTCGATCCTCATCTCGTCCACGCTAACGTGCCGCCTCGTGGCGCTCCCGCTCAGCCCGCCCGTGCAGCCGCAGCTGGCCCGGTCCGCCAAGGACCTCCCGGACGGCGAGGGGTGGCGCTATGAGCCCAAGTGGGATGGCTTTCGCACCATCGTTTTCCGCGACGGGAGTGACGTGCGGCTCCAGAGCCGCAACGGCCGGCCGATGAACCGCTATTTCCCCGACGTGGTCGAGCAGGCGCTCGCGCTGCCCACCGACCGCCTGGTGCTGGACGGCGAGATGGTGGTCATGGTCGACGGGATCCAGGAGTTCGACCTGCTCTCCCAGCGCATCCACCCCGCCGCCTCGCGCGTCGAGCGTCTCGCCCGCGAGACTCCGGCCAAGCTCGTGGCCTTCGACCTGCTCGCCGAGGGTGACGAAGTGCTGTTCGACCTCGGCTACGAGGAGCGCCGCGAGCGGCTGGCCCCGCACGTGGCGGACCCGGTCGAGCTCACCCCGATGACCGCCGACCGGTCGGCCGCCGGCGAGTGGCTCGCCGGCACCGGCGAAGGCGTGATCGCCAAGGAGGCGGACGCGCCCTACCGCCCGGGCGAGCGTACGGGCATGCTGAAGATCAAGCGCGTGCGCACGGCCGACGCGGTGGTGGCGGCCTTCCGCTTCGGCAAGGAGCCGAACACCGTCGGCTCGCTCATCCTGGGGATGTACGACGACGGGGAGCTGCACATCGTCGGCCACACTTCGAGCTTCCGGGCCAAGCAGAAGCGGGAGCTGCTGGAGTTGCTCGAGCCCTACCGGACCCACGAGCGCGGCTCGGGCGAGCCCAGCCGCTGGAAGTCCGACGAGGAGCTCGTCTGGGAGGGGCTGCGCCCTGAGCTCGTCTGCGAGGTGACCTTCGACCACATCACCGGGCAGCGGATCCGGCACGGGGCGAAGTTCATGCGCTGGCGCCCCGACAAGGAACCCCGCGAGTGCCTCATCTCCCAGCTGCGCGAGTGACGCCGCCGCCCGGCCGCGGCTACGCCCGCGCCACCTCGCGCAGCCGGCGCTCGAGAAACGCGCGCTCGACCGGGTTGGTCGCGAGCTCGAGCGCGCGGCGGTAGGCGACCGCCGCCTCCGGTCCGCGCCCCAGCCGGCGCAGCATGTCGGCGCGGGTGGCGTGAAGCAGGTGGTAGCGATCGAGGTCGCCCCGCTCCGCTAGGCCCTCGACCAGCACCAGTCCCCGCTCGGGGCCCTCGGAAAGGCCCACCGCCACGGCGCGGTTCAGCTCGACCACCGGACTGGGCCTGAGGCGGCCGAGGCGCGCGTGCAGCTCCGCGACCCGCACCCAGTCCGTCCGCGGCGCGGCGTGCTGGGCGGCGATCGCCGCCTGCACGCCGTACGGGCCCGCCAGCCCGGCGCGCTCGGCCAGCGCCACTCCCTCCGCGATCTCGTCGCGGTGCCAGAGCGAGCGGTCCTGGGCTTCCAGCAGCACCAGCCGGCCCTCGGAATCGAGCCGGGCGTCGCGGCGCGAGTGGTGGAGCAGCATGAGCGCCAGCAGCCCGATCGCCTCGCCCTCGTCGGGCATGAGCGCGACGAGCACTCGGGTGAGCCTGATCGCCTCGTCGCAGAGCTCGCGTCGCACCAGGGTGTCCGCGCTGGTGGCCAGGTAGCCCTCGTTGAAGACCAGGTACAGGACGGCGAGGACCGAGCGCAGCCGGTCGGGCAGCTCGTGGTCCTCCGGCACCGCGTACGGGATCCGCGCGGCGCGGATCTTTCGCTTGGCCCGGACGATCCGCTGCTGCATCGCGCTCTCCCCGGTGAGGAAGGCCCGCGCCACCTCGGCGGTCGTGAGGCCGCCGAGCATGCGCAGCGTCAGCGCCACCCGGGCCTCGGGGGCGAGGGCGGGATGGCAGCACGTGAAGAACAGCCGCAGTCTGTCGTCCGGGATCGAGGTCATGTGGGGGTCGGGATCCGCGGCCCGAGGCGCCTGCGCCTCGAGCTCGCGCAGCTTGTCCTGGTAGCGGCGGTCGCGGCGCAGTCGGTCGATCGCGGTGTTTCGCGCCGTGCGCACCACCCACGCCCCGGGGTTGTCCGGCACCCCGTCGCGCGGCCAGCGATCGAGCGCCTTGGCGAACGCCTCCTGCAGTGCGTCCTCGGCGAGGTCGAAGTCGCCGAGGATCCGGATGAGGGTGGCGACCGCCCGCCCCGACTCGCGCCGGAACAGGCGGTCGACGGCCTCCGCGGACGCTCCTACGACCGCGCCTCCTCCCTCGCCTCGTTGCTGTGCAGCTCGGAGCCGACGGCCTCGTAGTCCATCACCGGCCGGACCTCGACCGTCCCGCCGGGCATCGGGATCCGCTTCGCCCAGGCGAGCGCGTCGTCGAGGTCCTTGCAATCGAGCAGGTAATAGCCGCCGAGCTGCTCCTTCGTCTCCGCGAAGGGACCATCCGAGACGATGGGATCTCCGCTCTCGGGGATCGCGACGGTTGTGGCGGTCGAGGCCGGCTGCAGGCCCTCGCCTCCCACGTGCACGCCGGCGTCGACCGCGGCCCGGGTGTAGGCGTCCCAGGCCTTCATGCCCTCGGCCTGCTGCTCGGGCGTCATGGCGGCGAAGCGATTCTCGTCGCCGTACAGCGTGAGCAGGTACTTCATGCCGTCAAACCTCCCGTGTCGTTGCGGCGCCTGTCGCCGCGTTCACTCTCATGACGAACGGGGCGCCGGCGGATCGACACCGGCGCCATCGGCCAAGCGCTTCGCGGTGGTCGGGGACGGGGAAGAACCCCTTGGGCTCCATTGCGCGGGAGGATAGGCGGCATGGCCGAGCTCGAAGTGAGACAGGCGGACGTGACGGCGCTCGAGATCGACGCGATCGCGAATGCCGCGAACACGCAGCTGAGGCACGGTGGCGGTGTGGCCGGCGCCATCTCCCGAGCCGGCGGACCGGCGGTCCAGCGCGAATCCGAGGAGCGGGCGCCGATCGGCCTCGGCGAGGCGGTGGAGACGACGGCCGGCGACATGCCCGCGCGCTGGGTGATCCACGCCGCCACCATGGAGCTCGGCGGCCCTACGTCGGCGGAGATCATCGAGCAGGCCACCCGTTCGACGCTCGCGCGGGCGGAGGAGCTGGGCGCGCGCTCGCTGGCGTTGGTCGCGTTCGGCACCGGAGTGGGCGGCTTTCCGGTGGAGGAGGCCGCGCGGCTGATGGTGGGCGCCGCGCGCGAGCACGAGGGCAAGCTGGAACGCATCGTGTTCGCGGTGCACGGAGAGGAGGCGGAGCGGGCGTTTCGCGAGGCGCTCTGATGCTCGGCGCGCTGGTGGCGCCCGACTCGTTCAAGGGCACGTTCTCGGCGGAGGAGGTCGCGGCCGCGATCGCCGGCGGGCTGCGAGCGGCGGGCCGGGAGGCGGAGGAGCTGCCGGTGGCCGACGGCGGCGAGGGGACGATGGCGGTGCTCGTGGGCGTGCTCGGCGGCGAGATCCGGAGGGCTACGGCGAGCGACCCGCTCGGACGGCCGGTCGAGGCGTCGTTCGCCCTCCTTCCGGACGGCGCCGCGGTGGTGGAGACGGCGCAGGCCAGCGGGCTCGGCCTGGTGGCCGAGGCCGAACGGGACGCCTGGGCGGCCTCCACACGCGGAACCGGTGAGCTGATCGCCGCCGCGGTGGAGGCCGGAGCCGATCGGGTGATCGTCACGGTCGGCGGCTCCGCCACCACGGACGGCGGCGCCGGAGCGCTGGCGGCCCTCGACGAGGCCGGCGTTGAGGTCGAGATCGACGTGCTCACCGACGTCCGCACCCCCTACGAGGACGCCGCGCGGGTATTCGGCCCGCAGAAGGGCGCCCACCCCGAGATGGTCGAGCGGCTGAGCGAGCGGCTCCATCGGCTGGCCGCCGGCTTCCGCCGCGAGCCCCGCGGCGAGCCGATGAACCGGGCCCCCGGGGGCCTGTCCGCGGCGCTCTCGGCCGCGCGCGGGGGGCCCCTTGTGCCCCGCCCCCCCCTCGTGCTCGACCC
>Ga0081538_10001381_pt1 | contig 24913 bp, 31 predicted proteins | sample TabmetS5T2R1_FD_71022 | JGI IMG/M metagenome (GOLD analysis project Ga0081538, IMG submission 71022) | Tabebuia heterophylla rhizosphere microbial communities from the University of Puerto Rico - S5T2R1 | ecosystem: Host-associated > Plants > Roots > Rhizosphere ... | reverse complement strand
AGTCCTCTTCGGGCTCGGCCTCCGCCTCGGGCTCTTCGTCCTCGAACTCTTCCTCGGGCTCGGCCTCCGCCTCCGGCTCTTCGTCCTCGAACTCTTCCTCGGGCTCGGCCTCCGCCTCCGGCTCTTCGTCCTCGAACTCTTCCTCGGGCTCGGCCTCCGCCTCCGGCTCTTCGTCCTCGAACTCTTCCTCGGCCTCGGCCTCAGGCTCCTCGTCCTCGAACTCCTCGTCCTCGCGGGCGTCCGGCTCGTCGTCCTTGTCTCCGCCCAGCCGATCCCGCACGAAGCGCCCGCCCTTGTAGGCCGCGCGACCGGCGGTCACCAGGACCGCTCCGGCCGCCACCGCGCGGGGGGCGGTCATGCCCTTCTTCTTCTCCTCCTTGGCGACGTCCCGCCCTTCCTCGAGGGCGCTCGCCAGTGCGGTCAGGGCCACCTTTCGCACGTCGAACGGCAGGCCGTTCTTTCCCTTCCCTGGGAACCGCATCGCCGACCTCCTAGCTCCGAATCACTCGGTACGTGAGCACGGCCACGGCCGCACCGGCCGCAACAGCGGCGAGCGCGGCATAGACCGGCGACGGTCGGTCGCCGGCCATGCGCTTGGCCAGTGCTCCCTTCACGAAGCCGGCCATCGGTCAGCTGCTCGACGACTTGCTGCGGCTGCCGCCCGAGCGGCTCCGCGACGACGAGCGGCCGGACGACGAGCGGCCGGACGACGAGCGCTTGGAGCTCCCGCCGCGGTTGCTTCCGCCGCCGCCGCTTCCGTTCGACCCTCGGCTTCGGCTCTGGGTCCGACCCGAGCTGCGCGACCGGCTCGACGACGACTTCGACGAGGAGCCGCCGCGGCCCGACGAGGAGCCGCTGCGTCCCGACGAGGAGCCGCTTCCGCTACGCGAGCCCGACCGCTCCGCCTGGCGCTTGAACCGCTGGGAGCGCGCCCGCTGGCTGTCGTCGTCTTCCTCCTCGTCCTCGTCCTTGCCCGCCTCGTCATAGAGGTCGTCGACGTTGCTGTAGTCGCGCTCGTCGTCGTAGGAGTCGTCGTGGTCCTCGACCAGCTCGCCATCCTCGATGACGCCGCGCCACGCACCCGTCTCCATCTCCTGCATCTCGATGAAGGCCTTGAAGCGGTGCAGATCGCCGCGCAGCGCGCGCTTGATGTGTCGCATGCCGCGGGCCGCCTTCTCGAGCAGCGAGCCGGGATCCACGTCCACGTTCAGCTCGATGCGCGTAAGCCGCGGCGCCAGCTCGTGGAAGGTCACGACGCCCGTGTGGGTGATGCCCTGGGTGACGCTCCACTTGATGCGCTCGTCCGGCCGCTGCGTCTCGATCTCGGCGACGAATTCCTTCGTCTTGCCCCAGATCTTGCTCGCGAAGGAGACGGTGCACGGATCCTCCTGGCTCACGCGCGTGACCCTGTGCATGAACTCCGGCCAGTCCTCGAACTGGGTCCATTGGTTGTAGGCCGTCTCCACCGGCACGGCCACGTCGACCGACTGCTGCACCGGCATGCGCCGGCCCTTTCCTACGCCTGGCATACCGCCCTTTCCGCCGCCGCTGTCGCCGGTCGGAGAGAAGAGGCCGCCAGCGGCCTCCTTCACCAGACCGCCTGCACCGCCGGCCTCGTCGACCTTCTGGCTGACGCCTTCCTTGACCTTGCTGCCAACGCGGTCGCCCACCTTCGATGCGGCCTTGCCAACCACCTTGGCGGGCTTCGGAGAGGGGACGCCGTTGCCGCGGACCGCGTCGACGCCCTTCTTGGCGAGCGGCGCCAGGGCCGCCAGCCCCGCGCCGGCCGCCACACCGCGCGCGCCCGACAGCGGGCTCGACTTCTTCTGAGGCGTGGCGTTGCCGATGTTCTGCGCGGCCTCTCTTACAACCTGCCCGAGGGCGTCACGCATGGTGTCGCCGATGTCCTTGGCCATCCTTGTCTCCCCTCCGATTTCTTCCTCCGTTCATCAGCGGCTACCCGTCCTGTCGCAGCGAAAACTCATCGGCCTCACCCCAGGGGGGATGCAAGATCGGTTTCAGGCGGCGAACTCGACCACGGCGTACCCATGCTCCGGCCGCCTACTATCGAGCGATGGACCTCGGTGCCCCGGGCTCGTACATGACGCTCACTGACGGCGTGGCCGTCTACTCGAGTGACGGCGAGCGGCTCGGTGACGTCCGGCACGTGCTCGCCGAGCCGGACAAGGACATCTTCGACGGCATCGTCTTCGAGGGCCCCGGTGGGCACAGGTTCGTCGATGCACCCGAGGTCGACCGCATTCACGAGCGAGGAGTGGTGCTGACACTCGACGCCGCGGCCGCCGATCGGCTGCCGCAGCCGGGCCCGAACCCGGCAACGATGTCGTCCGGCCCCGACGACACGGTGGAGGGCAACCTCGAGCGCAAGCTCCGCCGGGCCTGGGACCTGATCTCGGGGAAGTACTAGAGAAGGACGCCGGCGAACGCCTCGGGGCGGCCCCGCGCCAGCGTGCGCTCGAGCCGCTCCCGGTACTTGGCCGCGCCGGTCGCGCCGCTGAGGAGGCCGGCCGAGTCGCGCTCCCAGTTGTCGGCATGCACGCGGGCGACCCAGCCGCGGATGTACGGCTGGATCACGAGCGCGTGTGGAGCGATGTCGAGCAGCTCATTCAGCTCGACGACCGCGCCGGCGAGCGGGGAGGCGATCGCGATGAGGCGTCCCTGGCGGGCCCGCGCGGTCGCGATCGTGCTGCCGACCTCGACTCGATCGACCGCCCAGAACTCGACCTCGGGCGCGTGCCAGAGCACCTCTCGCAGCGGCGCCGCGACTCCGACCGTGACGAGCTCGCCCTCCTCCTCGGGGCGGGCCCAAACGTGGCGGTCGGGCAGGTAGTGCACGCTGGTCGGCAGGTGGAACGGGCTGCTCATCGCCGCGGACGATCTCACGCGCATCGGTCGGCAAGCGTTCCGTACGCGATGACCATCACCGACAGAATCCAAGGCCTCGACTGGCCCGCCGTGACCGCGGAGATCGACGAACAGGGCTTTGCCCAGACCCCGCCGATCTACCGCGCCGCGGAGTGCGACCGCCTTGCGAAGAGCTTCGAGAACGGCGACTTCCGCTCGCGGGTCGACATGCGCCGACACCGCTTCGGCGAGGGCGAGTACAAGTACTTCGATGCGCCGCTGCCCGACCTGATCGACGAGGCCAGGCACGCGTTCTACCCGCCCTTGGCGCGGCTCGCCAACGATTGGGCGCGGCGTCTAGGAGAGCCGGACGACTACCCCGAGCGGCTGGAGGGCTTCCTGGAGCGCTGCCACCAAGCGGGCCAGAAGCGCCCCACGCCGCTGATCCTGCGCTACTTCGAGGGCGGCCACAACACGCTGCACCAGGACCTCTACGGCGACATCGCGTTCCCGCTCCAGGTCGTGACGATGCTCGACCGCCCGGGCCGGGACTTCGAGGGCGGGCAATTCGTGCTGGTGGAGCAGCGTCCTCGGGCGCAGTCCCGCGCCCACGTGATCGACCTCGCGCGTGGCGCCTTCCTGATCTTCCCGACGCGCCAGCGCCCCGTCGAGGGCAGCCGCGGCTTCTACCGCACGGCGATGCGCCACGGCGTGGCGACGGTGCGCTCCGGGCGCCGGACCACGCTGGGGATCATCTTCCACGACGCGGCGTAGACATTCATGCATGCAATTCGATAGCATTGCATGCATGGCGAATGTGCAGGTCCGCGGCGTCCCAGATGACGTCCATCGCCGGTTGAAGTCCCAGGCTGCGCTCGCTGGGCAGTCGCTCAACGAGTTCCTCCTTGCTCGGCTCAGCGACCTTGCGCGCCGCCCGACGGTACCCGAGCTCGCGGCGCGCATCCGGGAGCGCGAGACGTACACGGGCCCCTCGAGCGCGAGCGCGGTCCGCGAGGGACGCGACCGGCGTTGATCGTCGTCGACGCCTCCGCCCTCACTGACTTCCTGCTCGGCCGGCCAGAGGCGCTGGATGTCGTGGAACGGGAGCTAACCGCCCACGAACATGAGCCGCTGCATGCCCCCGAGCTCGTCGAACCCGAGACACTCAACGCCCTCCGCCGCCTGTGCGCCACGGGGAGGGTGAGCGACCGCCGCGCCCGCGAGGCCGTGCTCGATCTGGCGAATGCCAGGCTCGTGCGCTATCCACACGAGCCCCTTCGTGAGCGCGTATGGGACCTCCGACACAACCTCACCGCCTACGACGCCTGTTACCTCGCGCTCGCCGAGGCGCTGGACGACCCCGTACTGCTCACCGGCGACGGTGCATTGGCGGAGCAGGCGCGAACGTCGCTAGGCGCGGAGCGTGTTCGACACATCGAGTAGGCGCGCGCATCACCGCGCGGTCGCCACGAGGAAGCGGTACTCGTTCTCGAGCCGGTAGGTGCCCTGCGCCGTCCGGTGCGGGGCGAGCGCGTCGACGATCTGCGCCCGGACGGCCTCCTCGTGCTCGGGACCGACGAGGGTGGCGAGGCCCGCCGGAGCGACCAGGAGGCGGCCCAGCGTCTCCGCGTCCGGGTACTCGTAGGCGAAGCTGAAGTCGAACGCGTCGCTCGGGGTCAGACCGGCCGCGGTGGCGATCTCCTCCAGGACTCCCGGCTTCCACAGAGGAGGCGGATCCGGCTCGTCGGATGGCGGTGGCGCCGGCAGGAACGGCCGCGCGATCTGCTTCATGGCCTCGAGATCGCAGCGCTCGGGCCGGCCCCAGACCTGGATCACGACGGGCGCACCGGACACCGCAACGCGGCCGGCCTCGCGCAGCGCGGGGACCAGGTCCTCCGCGAAGAAGAAGGACGTGAAGCCGGTGACGAGGTCGAAACGGTCGTCGCCGTAGGGGAGGAACTGCATGTCCCCCACTCGCACGTCGGCGTCGGGCACGCGCCGGCGAGCCAGCGCGGCCAGCGACTCCGACGCGTCGATGCCGAACGGCTCCGCACCGCGTTCCGCGGCCAGCTGCAGGAACACGCCCGCGCCGCACCCGATGTCGAGCACCCGCTGACCGGGCCGCATGCCCACCCGCCTGATGGTCTCCTCGTACGCGGGCAGGTGCTGTTCCTCGCTGCGGGCCCAGTCGTCGGCCCGCGCTCCCCACAGCGGGCCCCAGCGCCCGGCGCTTCCACGATTCCCCGCCTCCAAAGCGGTCGCCGTCACGTCGTCCTCCTCATTAAACTACGATTCGTAGTTATGGAACACTATGGACCATAGTCATGTCAAGACCTGAATTGAGTCTTTTCTCTTACGAGATCCTGGGGCTCGTGGGACACCACGGCGCGGGGGCACACGACCTGCTCCGGATGGCCCGGCGCGGCCGCATGCTCGACTGGGCCGGCGAGAGCCAGTACTACGTGGAGCCGAAGCGCCTGGCCAAGCTCGGCTACCTCGACGCGCGGAAGGAACCGGGCCGGACCCGGGAGCGCACCGTGTACCGCCTCACGGAGAAGGGGCTGGAGGCGCTGCGGGAGTACGCGCGCACCCCGGTCCGCTTCACCCCCTTGAAGAGCGACCCCCTGCTGCGCCTGCTGATCGCCGACCTCGTGGGTGAGGGAGTGACCCGCGAGAGCATGGCCACGCTGCGCGACGACATCGCCGACCTGCAGGAGCGGGTGAGGGAAACCACGGCGAGCGCGGAGGAGCTCCCGCACCGGAGCAAGTACCTGCAGATCGTGAACGGCTTCCTGGGCGAGCTGCTCGAGCTGCACCTCAAGCTGGTGGACGATGTGGAACGTGCCACGGCGGCGGAAGAGGCAGCCACTCCCTGATGACGTAGCGTGCCGCCGACATGGGGCGCGCCTTCTCCACGCCGGTCGTCGTCGCTGACGCGGCGGCGGTGACGGAGATAGTCGTGGCGCTCGAGTCGTCCCTGTACGGCCACAGCACGTTCTCGCAGGCCGATCTGGAGGACGAGTGGTTGGAGCTCGACCTCGAGCAGGACGCGCGCGTGGTCCGCGACGACGACCGGATCGTGGGGTACGGCGTGGTCCGTGAGCGAGGCGAGCTCTCGCGCGTCGAGGGGTACGTCCACCCCGACGCGCTCGGGCGCGGGATCGGGACGCTGATCGCGACCGGGCTCGAGCAGGAGGCGGCCCGCGCCGGCGCTCACAGGATCCAAAACGGCGTCATGGAGGCCGACTCCGCCGCGCGCAGGCTGCTCGAGACCCTCGGCTACACGGCGGTGCGCGTCTTCCGCGAGATGCGCATCGAGCTCCAGGCCCCGCCGCCCGCACCCGAGTTGCCGGACGGGCTGCGCATCGTCCCCTTCGACCCCGAGCGCGACGCGCGCGAGTTCCATGCCGCAGACCAGGAAGCGTTCGCCGATGCCTGGGACTACACGCCGCGGGACTTCGGCTGGTGGTCGACGGTCGTCCTCGGGAGCGAGCGCTTCGACCCGACGCTCTGGTGCGTCGTCCGCGCCGGCGACGAGATCGCCGCCGGGACGATCTGCGCCGCCGACACGTACGGCGGCGGCTGGGTCCACTCGCTCTTCACCCGTCGCCCCTGGCGCAAGCAGGGCGTGGGCGCGGCGCTCCTCGCCGACTCGTTCAGGCGCTTCTGGGAGCGCGGTGAACGCAACGTCGGGCTCGGGGTCGACGCGGCGAGCGCCACCGGGGCATTCCGCCTCTACGAGCGCGCCGGGATGGCGCCCGCGCTCGGCTGGGTGATGTACGAGAAGAAGCTCGGCGACGCTGCGTGAGGTGCGCGCCGAGTCTCGAGCATGCCCCCGGGAGGACTCGAACCTCCGGCCCGCTGCTTAGAAGGCAGCCGCTCTATCCAGCTGAGCTACGGGGGCGCTCGGGCCGAGGATAGGCCGTCATCGGCCGGAGCCGCCGCCGATCGACGAGCCCGAGAAGAAGAAGAACCAGGTCTCGAAGGCCACCGCCGCGATGATCACCATGAGGACCACGATTCGCTCGGCGCCGCTGATGCGGGCGGTGCTGCCCGGGTAGTCCGGGCGCTCGCCCCGCATGCTTCGCAGCCAGGGCGTGTGGGCGCGTACCGTCGGGAGCGTCCCGGTTGCCTCCTGATACGCCCAGCTCACCCGCTTGAGCGCCTGGTACAGCAGGAAGCTGAACAGGATGAGGCAGCCCACCACTGCGACGAACGCGCCCATCGTCGGCTGCGTCTCCTCTCCCTGGATCCGCGACCCGATCCAGAGGGCGAGCAGCGGGCTGCCGGTCCACACGTTGAGCGCCAGGAACGCCATCAGAGCGGCGAGCCCGAAGCGCTTGAGCCGGTTCACCGCGGCGATGCTACTCCGCGGCTGGCTGCATTCCGACGGTACCCAGCACCCGGTTCCTGCGACCGCCGGCCATCCACGCCAGCGGGGCGAGCGCGACGCGCTGGAGCCACCGGGGCGGGAACGCCGCCTGCACCTCCTGCTCGAACTCGCGCACGAACAGGGCGAGATCCAGGGGCCTCGGGATGCCTCCGAGCATGGTGCGGCCCTGCTCGGCGAGCGCGACCGCGGTCTCGAAGAGCCGCTCCATCTGAAGAGCGGGGCGGATGTCGACTCGCACCAGGGCCTCGCCGTCGCCCGCATTGGCGAAGTCGTGGGGAACGCCCGCGGGCACCACGACCACCTCGCCCGGGCCGGCCACGATCCGCTCGCGTCCCATCCGGAAGCGCATCGTGCCCTCCACGACCTCGAAGCGCTCCTCCTGCCGCGGATGCACGTGGAGACCGCCCGGTACGCGGCGCCCGGCGGGAAGCCGGAGGTCGATCGCGACGAGCTCGCCGCCGGTGTCGGCGGCCGTCTCCCGGAAGGTGATCCGCTCGCCGCTCGCGGGGTTTTCGATTGTCTGTCCTCGATATGCCATGACGTCCAGTCTGCAGCCGCTTGTGTGGACTGTCTATGGCATAGGAGCGCTATTTCATGCTCATTCGTCCAGCCAGCTGCCTAGCCCACCTTCGATAGCGGCGAGGGGAACCGGGGCAGCACGCGCACGCCGCCGAGCCACTCGGTGAGGCGCTCGGCCTCGGCCTCGATGGCGCGCAGCCCGTCGGCGCCCACGTCCTCCAGCATCTGCAGGAACACCTCGCCCGTCTCGGCCTGGCGCCATCCGCCGACGAGCCGCCCGTCCCACCAGATCGTGGGCCCGGCGTTGCCGGCGGTGTCGAACAGTTGCTCCTTGTACGGACCGAGGTACCACTCGCGCTCGGTCCACCCCATCGTCGTCGGATCGAGCGGAGGCAGGAGCGCCGCCCAGGGCTCGACCGGCTCGGCCGGCTCGAGGTCGTCGGGCAGCACGTATCCGACCCTGCCGTCGAGGTCGACCTCCACCGCCTCCACGTCTGCCAGCGCCCTCCGCACGGCGGCAACGGTCGAGCCGAGCCACCACTTGATGTCCGTCGCGGTGCCGGGCCCGAAAGCGCGCAGCCAGCGCCCGACGAGCCCCGCCACGCCCTCGGCCTCCGAGCAGGGTGCGATCTCCTCACCCAGCCATGAGGACATCGACGCCCAGCGGGGCCGGGAGATGGTCCACGACCCGTCGTTGGAGGCCCGCACGACGCGGCCCGCGGCCGACAGCGTGGTCAGGACCCGGGGACCGATCGGCGCCTGCCCGCCCCATGACTTGCCCTCCCCGTAGGTGATCGACCCCTCGAGGACGGGAAGCTCCCGGCGCAGCTCGGTGGAGGTTGCCTCGCGCCCGTCGGACAGCAGATCGAGCACCTGCTCCCACGCGGACGACAGCCAGGCCTCGCCGTCTCGGTGGAGGCCGGCCTTCTCGACGTCGCGGATGAGACGGCGCCGCTCGCCGTCCGCGACCCGCTCGCTGGCGCCCGCCTGCGCGGCGGCCAGGTGCTCACGGGGGAAGACGAACAGCGTGCGCCGCATCGCCAGGTGCTTGACGAGCGAGCGGTCGGTGTACAGGGCGCGGTCGAGATCCGCCACGGTCATGCCGTCCACCCGTGCCCAGGCGGACAGGTACACCGAGGCCGGATCGGTCCCGTGCAGGCACACCATGCTCGCGGCCGCCTCGACCACGTCGCTCGCTCGATGGCCCGGCGCCAGGCGGTGCCGGCGGGCGAGCCGGGCGCGGCGCTCGGCGACATCGATCTTGGGCACTCGGCTCAAGAGTGCTCGCGATCCTAGAACTTCGACTGGCGCCGCCACGGAGAGCGGCGCACAGGCCGAATCGCGCCGGTAGCCTCGGCTCCCGATGCGATCGGGAGTCGTCGCTCTGGGCGCGCTGGCTGCCGCCTGGCTGGGGCTGAGCGATGCCGTTCAGGCCCACCACCCGGCGTACCGGAGCGCGCCGGCGCCGGCGGTCGCTTCGACCCAGGCGCCCGAGCCGCCGCTCGATCCCACTCCGCAGGGCGAGTGCGGCCCGGGCTCGCGGCCCGAGACGGGCATCCAGGGCCGCGTGAGCCCGGCGGACCACGAGAGCGGGCGCGCGGCGAAGGGCTTCACCTGCAACACCGAGCTGGTGGGGTCGTACACGAAGCCGAACGCGATGGGGACCGTGGGCGGCTTCAAGGTCGAGCGCTACGTGGACGCCGCGGGGCACGATTGCGCCTACTACGACACGACGCTGATGTTCCCGACCAACCTCCTGGACCAGGAGGGCGGGGTGAACGTCCTCGACATGTCGAATCCCGCCAAGCCGGCGCTGACCGACCGGCTGTTGACGCCGGCGATGGACACGCCCCACGAGTCGCTCGTCCTGAGCACGAGGCGGGGCATCCTCGCGGCTGTGGCCGGCAACCTGACCACGCAGGTGGGCCAGGTGGACGTGTACGACATCTCGAAGGACTGCCGCCACCCGGTGCTCAAGTCGAGCACGCCGGTCGGCTTCCTCGGACACGAGAGCGGCATGGCGCCGGACGGGAACACGTTCTACTCCGCATCGCCGGCCGGCAAGACCCTGGTGGCGGTGGACATCTCGAACCCGTCGGTCCCGGTGCCGCGCTGGTTCGGCAACTACGACTCGCACGGGCTCTCGATCTCGAACGACGGCAACCGCGCCTACGTCGCCGGCATCGACTCGGGTCTGATCATCCTCGACACCACCGAGGTGCAGGCCCGGGTTCTGAACCCGACTGTGCGCGAGGTCGCCCGCCTCCAGTGGAGGTCGATGAGCATCCCGCAGAACGCCATCCCGATCACGATCAAGGGGCACCCCTACCTCGTCGAGATCGACGAGTTCGGCGCCCAGTCCGAGGTCGGCGCCGGCCGCGTCATCGACATCGCCGACGAGACCCGTCCGCGAGTGATCTCGAACCTCCGCCTGGAGGTGCACCAGCCGGAGAACTTCGAGGCGCAGTCGAACGACAACGGGGCGAACAACCCGGTCCAGGGCTACGCCGGTCACTACTGCAACGTGCCGCGGCGCGCCGATCCGGGGATCGTCGCGTGCAGCATGATCCTGTCCGGGCTGCGGGTGTTCGACATCCGCGACCCGTACCGCCCGCGCGAGATCGCCTACTTCAACGCCCCGGTTACGCCGCGCATCATCCCGGGCGCCGGCATCGTGCCCGACCCGAGCAACTGGGCCATGGCGAGCCCGTCGTTCGTGCCGGAGCGCGGGGAGATCTGGTACTCGGATGGGCTGAGCGGCTTCTACGCGGTGCGCGTGACGAACGGCGTCTGGCCCTTCGCCGAGGGCGCCGGCGAGCGGTTCGGCGGTGGAGGCCGCCGCGCCTGTCTCGCGCGGCGCTCGCCGATCGGGCCGCGCAACATCGGCCGCGTTCGTCTCGGCTACAGCCGCCGGCGGCTGCTTCGCCTTGCGGTCAAGCCGGCCCGTCGGACCCGCCGCTCGTTCCGTTACTGCGTGAAGGGCAGCTCGGGCCGAGTGAGCGCGGTCTTCACACGCCGCGGCCGCGTGGCGCTCGTGACGACCACCGCGCCCGTTCACGGAAACCGCCGGCTGCGGCCGGGCGCGCCGGCGCGGGCGCTGCGGCGCGCCTACTCGCGGCGGCGCGCGCTACGGCCCGGGCTCTACCGCGCGAACCGGCGCAGCAATCGCCTGATCGGCGTCCGCCGGGGACGGGTGCGGTTCTTCGCGGTGGCGAACCGGCGCCTCGTGCGGCGCCCGCGAGCGCTCAGCCGGCACCTCCGCCTCGCCGGCCTCTAGCGGCCTGGTCGCGGCAGAACCTGCGCACCGCCTCGTTGAACTGCGCGGGCTGCTCGAGGTTGCTGACGTGCCCGCAGTCCGGGATCACCACGAGCTCGGCGTGCGGGATGGCCTCTTCGAACTGACGTGCGACGCCGAGCGGCGAGCGCCCGTCGAGCTCGCCCCAGAGCAGCAGGGTCGGCACGGCGACGGTGGACAGCATGTCGGTCAGGTCGGCCTCGGCCATCACGAGCAACTGCGTCTTGAGGCTGTCCGGGCGCACGGCCGCGGCGACCTCCTCGAGCAGCGGCACGAACTCGGCCGGCGGATCGCCGGCGAAGAGACCGGGAAGGGTGGGATCGAACTCCTCCCGCCCACGGGCGAGCATCTCGTGCAGACCCGCGACCCGGGCGCGGACCTCCTCCTCGGGCAGCGACCCCTTCCAGCCGGCGTACGTGTCGATCAGGAGCAGGGTCGCGACCAGCTCCGGCCGCCGTCGATAGAGCTCGAGCGCAACGGTGCCGCCCCAGGAGAGGCCGGCGACGTGCGCCGGGCCGAGCCCAAGCTCGCCGACCAGCGCAGCTAGACAGTCCGCATAGTCGGCCAGGCCGAAGTCCGCCGGAACATCCGAGGACCGTCCGGCACCCGGCTCATCCCAGGCAACGACGGTGAACTCGTCGGCCAACGCCTCGAGCTGCGGCCCCCACAGCCGGCCATCCGAGGCGGCGCCGTGAACGAACACGAGGAGCGGCCCGCGGCCGACGCGCTCGTAGGCGATGTCGATCCCATTCGCGTGGAGGACCTGCACGAGCGCACCCTACTCCCGCGGCTGTCCTGGTTTGGCGCCCATATAGGGCCCCGGGACAGGACAGTTCGAAGTCGGGGCGCCCGGATTTGAACCGGGGGTCTCGGCCTCCCAAAGGCCGCGCGATAACCAGGCTTCGCTACGCCCCGTCCGGCCGAGTCTAGTCCGGACCTAGACCACCCCGTTGGCGTACGCCGCCCACAGCATCAGTGTCGATCCCGCCGCCAGCAGTACCACGCCGGTCAGCGGGACGGTCTGGGCGCCCGAGGGGCGTGTCTTCTCGTGGACCATCAGTGCGGTCAGCGCCGCCATCCAGAGCAGTGACGCGGCTCCCGCCGCGAACATCACCAGCATCAGCGCCCAGCAGCACCCCACGCAGAACAGGCCGTGGCGGGCGCCCAGCATGAAGCCGCCGCCCGTGCCGCGTCGGTAGTGCCGTTGCATGAACGACGCCGGGTGCCTGCACGCTCGCAGGCAGGCGTCCTTCAGCGGGGTGAACTGGAAGGCGCCGGCCAGCAGCAGCACGGACGGTGCGATCGCCCAGTCGTGATCCGCCAGCCAGGGGCTCGCCGCCACGGCCGCGTGCAGAGCCGCGTCGCCTCCGAAGGCGACCAGCCCGAACACCGACCAGACCAGGGCATAGGCGCCCAGGAAGGCCGCCATCGCCCGGCCCCGCTGCGGCGCGCGGGCCGAGGCCGTCGCGTACATCCGCACCAGCGGCAGGCTCGACGGCAGCATCATCGCCGCCACCATCACCTGCCACGACACCACGAACAGCAGGAGGGCGGGCCCGAAGCCGGGCCCGCCCTCGAGCAGGCTGTCGTGGTGCAGCGAGCCGGCGACGCCGCTCGCCTCGGCCGCCACGGCGACCGCCCATGCGGCCGCCACCGCGGCCAGGATCGGCCCCGGCACTCCCGCGAAGGGAGGCCGGACCGCCGCCGAGGCAGCCGGCGAGCTCAGGCGGCCTCGCCCCGGTAGTCGATCATCCAGTCCGACTGGATCGCGTTGCGACCCTCGAACTCATAGGTCCAGCCGTGCTCCGGGATGTTCACCGCGAAGCGCTCGGCCTTCCCGACCCAGGCCGGCGAGCCCGGCACGGTCGAGAAGACGGAGTTGACCAGCGTGGTGACGCTGCCATCCGGCCCGCGGTAGGGCTCCATGACCGCCGTCACCTTGTCGCCGATGGTCAGCGTGCCGCGGCCCTCGGAGATCTCGTGCGACACCGGGGCACGCACGACGTCGAGCACCTCGCCGATCAGCTGGGCCAGGTCCGCGAGCGGGCCGCCGAGCTTGCCGGTGAACGCGTCGAGCATCGCCTGCATCTGCTCATCGGTCGCCCGCTCGTCGACGAACACGAGCTGCTTCCAGTTGCCCGCGAGCACGTTGCCCGGGATGAACACGACGGCCGCGAGTGTCAGCCCGCTCACGTCGACCCCGCGGATCCTGCCGCTGTCGAGGTTGTACGCGACTACGGCGCTGCACGTCCCGTTGTCGGGGTCCTCCCCGATCCAGCAGGGACACAGCACATCGCAGTTGCACGCCTCGAGCAGCGTGCCCTGGAGCTGGTAGCCGGACGCCACGTCCTCGGTCTGAACGGCTGCGTCAGCCGTTGCCATGCGAGTCCTCCTTCCGTAGGTGAAACCGACCCTACGCCTCCCCCACACCAAAGTGAAGCGCTAGCCTGGGCGCCTTCGGATGGCCGACCTGCAGCCGCTCCGCACGCTCCGCTACGAGCCCGCCGCCGTCGGCTCCCTGGACGATGTGATCGCCCCTCCCTACGACGTGATCGACGAGGCGATGCGAGCCGAGCTGGCCGCGCGCAGCCCCTACAACGTCGTCCACATCGATCTCCCTCCGAGCTACGAGGGCGCCGCCGCGACGATGCGCGAGTGGCGCACGGGGGGAGCCCTCGTCCAGGAGGAGGAGCCGGCCGTCTGGGTGCTCCGCCAGGACTACTCGGCGCCCGACGGCGCTCGCCGCAGCAGGAGCGGGTTCTTCGCGCGCGTGCGCGTGGATGAGTACGGGCCGGGCCGGATCCGCCCGCACGAGCGCACCCACCCGGGGCCGAAGGAGGACCGGCTCAAGCTGACCCGCGCCACCCGCACGAACCTCTCCCCGATCTTCACGCTCTTCCCGGACCCGAACGGCATCGCCGAGCGCGCCACCTCGCAGATCGAGCAGAACGAGCCCTTCGCCGTGGTGAACGGCGACACCCTCTGGCGATCCGCCGACGAGGACCTGATCTCCGAGCTCCAGATGGCCCTGGCCGACGCCGAGCTCCTGATCGCCGACGGCCACCACCGCTACGAGACCGCCCGCGTCTACGCGGAGGAGGTCGGCGGCGAGGGCGAGCACCGCTACGTCCTGATGCTGCTGTGCTCGCTGTCCGACCCGGGACTGCTCGTCTTCCCCACCCACCGGCTGCTGAGCGGATTGAAGGACGACACGCCCAAGCAGGTCGCCATCCGCGACGTCCTTCGCGCGAACTTCGACATCGAGGAGCTCGCCGACCCCAGAGAGCTCGAGCCGCCAGCCGGGGACGGACGCGTCGCCTTCGGCTACATGGACTCGTTCTTCAAGCGGCCGTTCCGCGTGACCCTCAAGGACCAGGCGATCGCCGACCGCGCGATGGAGGGGATGCCGGAGCCCTACCGCCGGCTGGACACGGCCGTCCTCGAAGCTCTCGTGTTGCGGGGCGCGCTCGAGATGTCCGACGACGACATCTCCCACCTGCGCGGACTCGACTACTCGAAGGACCTCGACGACGCGATCGAGGCGGTGACCGAGGGCCGGGCCGACGCCGGGTTCTTCATGCGCGCCACCCCGATCGACCAGGTGCGCCGCGTGGCGGAGACCGGCGAGTCGATGCCGCCCAAGTCGACCTACTTCTATCCCAAGGTCCCGACCGGGCTCATCTTCAACCCGCTCACGTGAAGATCTACACGCGCAAGGGCGACGACGGCACCACCGGCCTCTGGTACGGCGGCCGCGTGCCGAAGTACGCGGGCCGGCCGGAGGCGTACGGCTCGATCGACGAGGCCGCGTCCGCGCTCGGGCTCGCCCGGGCCGGCGCCGACCGCGCTAGCGAGCTCTACGCGGACATCCTGCGCCTTCAGAACGAGCTGTTCGTGGCGGGCGCAGAGCTCGCGACGGCGCCGGAGGCGGCCGGGCGGCTGGAGGAGGGCGTCTCCAAGGTCACCCAGGACATGGTCGAGCGGCTCGAGTCCGACATCGACCGCTACATGGACCGCGTGGACCTCCCGCCCAAGTTCACGATCCCGGGCGGGACCGAGCTGTCCGCGCGCCTCGACGTGGCGCGCGCCGCGGTGCGGCGCGCCGAGCGCCGTGTGGCCGCCCTCGACGACGAGGGAGACCTGGCCGACGCCACCGTGCTGAGATACCTCAACCGGCTCTCCGACGCTCTCTTCGCGATGGCGCGGTTCGCCGATGAGCCCGAGCCCGAGATGTTCGAAGGGAGAGGATGAAAGCCACATCGCGCCGTGTGGACGGCCGACTCGAGCAGGACGTCGCAGTGCGTGCCCATCACGTGACGGTCGACGAGCCCAAGGACCACGGCGGAGACGACGCCGGACCGAGCCCCCAGGAGCTGCTGGCGGCCAGCCTCGCATCGTGCACCGCGATCACGATCGAGATGTACGCCGCTCGCAAGGGGTGGGACGTCGGCGAGATCTCGGTCGACGTCCAGTACGAGCCCGCCCAGCGAGGCTCCCCCACCCGCTTCGCGATGGTGGTCGAGTTCCCCAAGGAGCTGCCCGAGGACCAGCGCGAGCGGCTCATGCAGATCGGCGCGAAGTGCCCGGTGCACCGCGCGCTCGAGGGCGAGGTCATGTTCGAGGAGTCCGTCGAGCTCAAGTGACCCCGGCGCGGCGCTCCCACATCTGGAGCACAGCGAAGGTCCGGTAGCCGAGCCGCTCGTACACGGGCCGGCCGCGCCGCGTGGCCACGAGCGTGCTGGTCTCCATGCCCCGCTCCGCCGCGTCGGCGAGCGCATGGGCAAGCAGCTTGCCCGCGATGCCGTGGCCGCGCGCCTCCGGCACGACGGCGACCATCTCCACGTCGGAGTTCCGCTCGTGGTCCGAGATCGTCAGGCAGCCCACGGCCGCGCCGTCGAGGAAGGCCGCGTACACCCGCAGATCGCCCGGCCGAACCCCGGCGAGCGCGCGGGTGAAGGAGTCGGTGCCGAAGTCGTACGCGCGATCGTTGAGAGGCCCGACCAGGGCCGGATCGCCGTCGGAGGTCCAGCTCTCGAGCGCGTCCTCGGCAGGCCGCTCGGCGCCGCGGCTCAGGTCGACCGACATGACCGCCGGCTCGGCGTCGAGCACGTGGCCCTGCCGGTCCAGGAAGGCGGCCGCCTGTCCGTCGTCGGAGGGCACCCAGACGGTCCAGGCCGCGCCGATCTCGGCGTAGGCCGCGGCGATCTCGTCGTATGCGCCCTCCAGGGCGTCGGCGCCTTCGTAGATCACGGAGTTCACGACGGCGCGCTCGGGCGCGGCCGGCGCGAGCCCCGCCAGCACGCTTTCGCGCTCGAGCGTGCCACCGCCCGAGACGATCCGGAGCCAGTGCCGCATGGAGGCTAGAGTGACGTTCAGCAATGCGCGAGCTCCCTGTCCCGGCGCATTTTGACGCCGGCCGTGCCGGCGAGGTGTGGCGGGTCCCGTACGAGGAGCGCGCGCGGGAGGCGGCGGCCTGGGCCGAGGAACACGATCTCGGTCCCGCAGCCGAGGACGGGTTCCGCCTCTGCCTTCTCGCCGTGGACGTGCAGAACACGTTCTGCATCCCCGGGTTCGAGCTGTTCGTCGGGGGCCGCTCGGGCACGGGCGCGGTGGACGACAGCCGCCGCCTGTGCGAGTTCGTCTACCGCAACCTCGGCAACATCACGCAGGTCTTCCCGAGCCTCGACACGCACCACACGATGCAGGTGTTCCACGCGATCTGGCTGGTGGACGAGCACGGTAACCACCCCGACCCGTACACGCTCGTCTCCGCCGCCGACGTGGAGTCCGGCCGCTGGAAGGCCAACCCCGCCGTCGCCGAGGCGCTCGGAAAGGACCCGGACGAGCTCGACCGCCACCTCGCCCACTACACGGCGCTGCTCGCCGAGGGCGGCAAGTACGACCTGACCATCTGGCCCTATCACGCGATTCTCGGCGGCATCGGCCACGCGCTCGTGTCGGCCGTCGAAGAGGCCATCTTCTTCCACAGCGTGGCCCGGCACAGCCAGCCGGAGTTCCAGGTGAAGGGCAACGAGCCGCTCACCGAGCACTACTCCATGCTCGGGCCCGAGGTGACGGAGGGCCCTGACGGCGAGCGGCTCGGGGGCCTCAACACGGCACTGGTCGAGAAGCTGTTCGGCTTCGACGCGGTCGTCGTGGCGGGGCAGGCGAAGAGCCACTGTATGGCGTGGACGATCGACGATCTCCTCGACGAGCGCGGCCTCGCCGAGCGCACCTACCTGCTCGAGGACTGCACGTCTCCGGTCGTGGTGCCCGGGGTCGTGGACTACACCGACGAGGCCGACGCGGCCTTCGAGCGCTACGAGGACGCCGGAATGAACGTCGTGCGCTCGACCGAGCCGGTCGAGAGCTGGCCGGGGATCGCCGGGCACATCTCCGCGTGAGGCAGTACCTCCTGAGCCCCGAGGAGGCGGCCGCCATGGACGCCCCCGGCACGAAGGACGCGGCCGTGCTCGTGGCGCTCCACGGCGACCCGCTCACGGCCGTCTTCACCGAGCGCCGCGCCGATCTCAGCCGGCACGCCGGCGAGATCTCGTTCCCCGGCGGGCGCCAGGACGAGCCCGACGAGGACCTGCGCGCGACCGCCCTGCGTGAGGCCGAGGAGGAGATCGGCCTGCCGGCGGAGGAGGTCGAGCTGGTCGGCGCGCTGCCGCCCGTCGGGACGTTCGTGACGGGGTATCGGATCTACCCCTTCGTGGGCACGGTGCAGCGGCGGGCTTGGACCCCGCAGGAGTCGGAGGTCGCTCAGATTCTCGAGTTCACGCTGCGCGACCTGGTGGCCGGGCACGAGATGAAGCGCCTGATCCGAAAGGGCGTGCCGATCAAGACGCCGACCTACACGGTCGACGGGCACCTGATCTGGGGTGCGACGGGGCGGATCGTGCAGTCGCTGCTGGAGCGGTTGGCTCCCGTCCTCTAGGACCGGCCAGGAATCATCGGGGGTCCGGGGGCGTGAGCCCCCGGCTCCTCTAGACGTCCTTTTCAATCGGCACGTTCACGAGGTTGCCCCACTCGGTCCACGAGCCGTCGTAGTTCTTCACGTCGTCCTGCCCGAGCAGCTCATGCAACACGAACCAGGTGTGCGCCGAGCGCTCGCCGATACGGCAGTAGGCGATCACCGGGTTGCCGTCGATGACGCCCTTCGAGGTGTAGAGCTCGCGCAGCTCGTCCGCCGGCTTGAAGGTGCCGTCCTCCTGGACCGCCTGGGCCCACGGCACCGAGGCGGCGCCGGGAATGTGGCCCGCCCGCTGGGCGCCCTCCTGCTCGTAGCCCGCCATCGCGATCAGCTCGCCCGAGTACTCCTGGGGAGAGCGCACGTCGACCAAGCGGGTGTCCCGGTCGAGCGCCGCCAGCACCTCGTCCCGCTTGGCGCGGATCGCGGCGTCGCCCTCCTGGGCCGTGAACTGCTGGGCCTCGTAGCTCGGGACGTCCGTGCTCGTCGGCCGTCCCTCGGAGATCCACTTCTCCCGCGGCCCGTTCATCAGCCTGACGCTCTGGTGGCCGTAGTAACGCAGGTACCAGTACGTGTAGGCGGCGAACCAGTTGTTGCGATCGCCGTAGAGCACGACCGTGTGGTCGTTCGAGATGCCGCGGCTACCGAAGAGCTCGCCGAACTCCGGCGGCCCGAGGAAGTCGCGCTTGACCTGGTCCTGGAGGTCCCTCTTCCAGTCGAAGCCGATCGCGCCCGGGATGTGCGCCTCGGCGTACAGGGCGGGGTTCTCGTCGACCTCGACGATGCGGATCGAGTCGTCGCTCAGATGGTCCTCGACCCACTGGGTATCGACCAGGACGTCCTTCGCGTAGTCGGCCATGGAACTCCTCATTCCTCCGAAAAAGGGCAATCCCGAGCGGGATTCGCTTCATTTCTAGCAGGGCTCGGCACTATGCTGCACGACGATGGACCACGCTCCGCTGCGTCCCGTTCCCGTCCGGCCGAGCGGCCCGGTGTCGGACCCCGACGCGGTCCGCCATGTCGCGGCCTCCCTGCCCGGCGCCACCGAGCGCGACCGCCTCGCCCTGGCGCTGGTGGGCCTCGCGGGACATCCGCGCGCGGAGGTCGCGCAGCGGCTAGGCGTCGGGGAGGCCGAGCTCTCCGCGGCGCTATCCCGGGCTCGCAAGGAGCTCCGGCGGACCGTGGCCCCGCTGCCGGGGAGCGGCTGGTGCGAGCGGGCCGAGCGCCTGATCTCGGACCGCCTCGACGCCCCCCTGTCCGACGCGGACGAGAGCCGCCTCGACACGCACCTCCGGAACTGCTCGCGCTGCGTGGAGCACGAGCGGCGGCTCGTGCAGGCCACCGACGCCCTGATCGCGCGGCTTCCCACCGCCCCGGCCGCGCCTTACCTGGCGCCCGCGCCGGAGCGGGTGGACCTCTCGCCTGCCGCGGAGCCGGTGGCCGCCGCGCACGACTCCGTCGCGGGCTGGTACGCCCTGATCGCGGTCTGCCTCGTGCTCGCGGTGGCGGCGCTCGCGCTGGTGCTCGCCGGCGCGGTCTAGAGGAGCCGGCCGACCGCCCCCCTCATCGCCGCGACCCAGGCGTCGCGCTTCGAGGCATCCGCCTCGACCACCTCGGCGGGAATGCGCCACGTGGCGGCCGCCTCACGGACCGCCGCCGCGCCTGCCGACAGCACGTCCGGCTCCGCGCTCCCGGCCGCCTCGTAGACGAATCCGCGCACGGGCGTGTCGACGAGCCGCTCGAGCAGCGTACGCAGGCGCGGGCCGTGAAGCTCAGCGGGAGCGCTGCCCATCAGCCAGCAGACCACGCTCACCCCGGCGAACTGCGGCATGACCGTCGCGAGGCGATCCGGATCCGCGAGGACCGCCTCCGCCCCGCTCGTCTCGATCTCCGGGAGCCGGCCCGGATCCCGAGTCGTGCCGCGCACCGCGTGCCCCTCGGCCACCAGCGCCCGCGCGAGCGCCCCGCCGCGGCAGCCGCAGCCCACGATGAGGACCCGCGCCACCTATGACTCGCCGCGCGCTCTCCGGCGCAGCTCCTCGCGCCAGCGCTCGTCCTCCGCGACCTGGGCGCGGATGTCCTCCTCGGTCCGCTCCGGCCGGCCGCTGGCGCGGCGCCGGGCGTTCTGCGCGGCGAGCATCTGGTCGACGTCGTCCACCTCGAGCTCGGCCTCGACCTCAGGCGAGCGCGTGGGGCGCCAGTCCACCTGCTCGGCGCCCGAGCCGGGGTACCACTTCCCGATCGCCAGGAAGATGCCGATCGCGACGACGAAGCCGAACAGGACGAAGAGCGCGAACTCGTCCACGCGGCGAGTGTACGCTCAGGCGCCATGTCCGACGCCGTCATCCTCGACGCGGTCCGCACTCCCATCGGTCGCTACGGCGGCGTGCTGTCCGGTGTCCGCCCGGACGATCTCGCGGCGCACGTGGTCAAGGCGGCGATCGATCGCGTCGGTGTCGACGCGGGCGAGGTCGACGAGCTCTACATGGGCTGCACCAACCAGGCCGGCGAGGACAACCGCAACGTGGCCCGCATGGCGGGCCTCTTGGCCGGGCTGCCGGTCGAGGTGCCCGCCGTGACGGTCAACCGGCTGTGCGCGTCGGGTCTCGAGGCGGCCGTGCAGGGCACACGCCAGCTGCGGCTCGGCGACGCCGATCTCGTGCTCGCGGGCGGGGTCGAGTCGATGTCACGCGCCCCGCTCGTCACGCTCAAGCCGGAACGCGGCTTCCCGCGCGGGAACTCGGAGCTCGTGGACACCACGATCGGCTGGCGCTTCGTCAACCCGCGAATGGAGGAGAGCTACTCCACCGAGTCGATGGGCGAGACGGCGGAGAACGTGGCGGAGCGCTACGGCGTATCGCGCGAGGACCAGGACGCGTTCGCGCTCGAGTCGCACCGGCGGGCGGCGGCCGCCGCCGAGGCCGGCCGCTTCGACGAGGAGCTCCTCACCGTCGACGTGCCCCAGCCGAAGGGCGACCCCGTGACGGTCCACTCCGATGAGGGACCACGCCCCGACACCACGCTCGAGCGGCTGGCCGCGCTCCGGCCGGTCTTCCGCGAGGGCGGGTCGGTCACGGCCGGCAACTCGTCGCAGATCAACGACGGCGCCGCCTGCCTCGTGCTGGCCACCGAGGAGCGCGCAGCCGAGCTGGGGCGCGAGCCGCTGGCGCGCATCGTGTCGTCGGGCGCCGCCGGGGTCGACCCGGGCTACATGGGCATCGGACCGGTGCCGGCGACGCGGAAGGCGCTCGACCGCGCCGGCCTCCGGCCCGAGGACATCGACCTCGTCGAGCTGAACGAGGCCTTCGCCAGCCAGGTGCTCGCATCGATGCGGGAGCTGGGCTTCGACCACGAGCGCCTCAACGTGAACGGCGGCGCGATCGCGCTCGGCCACCCGCTGGGCTGCTCGGGCGCCCGCCTGCTGGGAACGCTCGCCTTCGAGCTGCGCCGCCGCGGTGCCCGCTACGGACTCGCGACGATGTGCATCGGCGTGGGCCAGGGCCTGGCCGCGGTGATCGAGAACACCGCGGCCTGAAGCCCTGCGGAGCAGCCGCTACCCGCGGGAGCGGCTGTCCTCGGTGTCGTCCGAGGCCTTGGAGTGCCCGCTCTTGGACGCGCCCTTGCTCGAGTCCGAGTCGCCGTTGTGGTTGTCGTCCGACTTCGAGTCCTCGGAGTTCGTGTTCTTGCTCGAGTCCGAGTTGCCGTTGTCGTTGTCGTCGGAGTTCGAGTCGTCCGAGTTCTTGCCCCTGCTCGAATCCGAGTTGCCGTTGTCGTTGTCGTCGGACTTCGAGTCGCTCGCCTGCTTGCCGTGGCTCGAGTCCGTCGCGCCGTTGCCGTTCTCGTCCGAGTGCGAGTCGTCGCTCTCCGTGTCGGTGTCGTCGTCGTCATCGTCGTCGCCGCCACCCGGCCCGGAGTTGTCGTCGTCGCCACCGTCCTTGCCCGAGCCGGACGAGGCGACCGCCTTGCCGATCAGCTTGGCGTCGAGGTCGAACGCCGCGGTCGCGAACAGCGAGGTTCCCGTGAAGAGGATGAAGGCCACGAACAGCGTGAGCAGGCGCCGTGTGACCGAAAGCTGGCTCTCGAGCAGGTCGTCCGGCCCCTCGGCCAGCCGCAGATATGTGCTTGCGGGATGGTCCATGCCTCTGGAACGCGGCAGGCAACCAAAAATCACGGAACTCGCGGCCCGCGACGCCCGAGAACCAGCTTCTTGGGCAGGTCCGCCACCAAGGGCTGCAGCGTCATCGCGAACTCGGCCGCGGTCGGGCGGGCCTCCGGATCCCTCCGCAGGCAGGCCATCACCGCGTCCGAGAGGGGCTCGGGGACGCGCACCGGCCACGCCTTCGGCTCCTCGGTGAGCTGGGGGAATCGCTCCTCCGGCGGGTCGTCGTCGTCGCGCGAGCGCGGCTTCGAGAAGGGGAGCCGTCCGGCGATGGCCTGGTAGAGCGTCGCGCCGAGTCCCCACACGTCCGCCGGCGGCCCCACGTCACCGCGCGGGACGCATTGCTCGGGCGGCATGTACGCGTTCGTGCCGACGTAGTCCGTCAGCCGCCGTGCGCGCTCGAGCGTGCGCGCCAGCGACATGTCGATCACGCGCGGCGGGATCCCCATGACGATGTTGTCCGGCTTCAGGTCGAGATGGACCCAGCCCTCCTCCGCCATGTAGTGGATCGCCGCCGCCACGTGCAGGCCGAGCGGTAGCACCTGCTCCAGAGGCAGCGGGCCGCCGCGCCGCATCAGCCGGCGCAGCGTCGGGCCCTCCAGGTGCTCGACCAGCAGATGCGGATAGTCGCCGTCGAGCCGACGGCCGAACCCGCGTAGCACCACGGGGTGCGCCAGCGCGTCGAGCGCCTCGGCCTCGCGGCGCAGCCCTCGCAGCGCGCTCTCGTCCTCGATCAGGTCGGGGCGGACGATCTTCGCCACCATGACCGCGAACAGCCGCTCGTCCCAGACCAGGTAGACCTCGTAGCGATTCCCCCCGCCGAGCAGCCTGAGCACCGTCCGGCCAGGGGCGATCTCATCCCCCTCCTCTAGCTCCCAGGAGCGCTTCACGGACGCGGAATCTTGCACCACGGCAGAATCCCAAACACATGATCGACTTCGAACTCACCGACGAGCAGAGGCTCATCCAGGAAACCGCCCGCGATTTCACAGACCGCGAGATCGTCCCCCGCGCCCGCGACAACGACCGCAACGAGCACTTCGACACGGAGCTCGTCCAGAAGATCGCCGACATGGGCTACCTCGGCGCGATCGTCCCCGAGGAGTACGGCGGCCGCGAGGTCGACTACCGCACCTACGCGCTGATCGTCGAGGAGATCGGGCGCGGCTGCTCGGCGATGCGGACGGTCGTGTCCGTGGTCACCTCGCTGGTGTGCTCCTCGATCGTCCGCTGGGGCAGCGAAGAGCAGAAGCAGGAGTGGCTGCCCCAGCTCTGCTCCGGCGAGGCGCTCGGCTGCTTCGGGCTGACGGAGCCGGACACGGGGTCGGACGCCTCCAACCTGAAGACCCGCGCCGAGAGGGTGAACGGCGGCTGGCGCATCAGCGGCGGCAAGATGTGGATCTCGCTCGGGAACTACTCGAAGCTGGCGCTCGTCTTCGCCCAGACCGATCCCGAGGAGCGCCACCGGGGGATCGCCTGTTTCCTGGTGCCCACGGACACCGACGGCTTCTCGACCCAGGAGATCCACCACAAGCTCGGCCTGCGCGGCTCGGACACCGCCGAGCTTTCGCTTGACGGGGTCGAGGTGCCCGACTCGGCGCTGATGGGCGAGGTGGGCGACGGCTTCAAGATCGCGATGAGCGCGCTCGACTCGGGCCGCTACAGCGTGGCCGCCGGCTGCGTCGGGATCTGCCAGGGATGCGTGGACGCATCGGTCGCCTACGCCAAGGAGCGCACCCAGTTCGACCGCCCGATCGCCTCCTTCCAACTCGTGCAGGAGATGCTCGCCGAGATGGTGGTGGAGACCGAGGCCGCGCGCGGGCTCGTCTGGCGCGCGGGCTGGCTGAAGGACGAGGGCAAGCCGAACACGACCGAGACCTCGATCGCGAAGCTCTACGCCACCGAGGCCGCCGTGAAATGCGCCAACACCGCCATCCAGGTGCATGGCGGCTCGGGCTACGTGGACGACTACCCGGTCGAGCGCTACCTGCGGGACGCGCGCGTGACGACGCTCTACGAGGGGACCTCGCAGATCCAGAAGCTCATCATCGGGCGCTCGGTGACCGGTGTGAACGCGCTCGTCCCGTGAGCCTCATCCTCTCCGAGCAGCGCGGCGCGGTCGGGCTCGCCCGCCTCGATCGCCCCGACGCCCGCAACGCGCTCTCCCCCGAGCTGATGGAGGAGCTGGCCACCCTCGTCGAGCGGTGGGACGAGGATCCCGAGGTCGGCTGCGTCGTGATCGCCGGCGGCGACGAGTGGTTCGCGGCCGGCGCGGACATCCGGGTGATGGCCCAGCGCAGCTTCCAGGACACGCTCGCATCGCCGGCGGCGCGCTTCTGGCCGCGCCTGGCGGCGGTGCGCACGCCGCTGATCGCGGCGGTGTCGGGCTATGCGCTGGGCGGCGGCTGCGAGCTTGCGCTCGTCTGCGACATGATCGTCGCGTCCGAGTCGGCCGAGTTCGGGCAGCCGGAGATCCTGCTCGGGATCATCCCCGGCGGCGGCGGCACGCAGCGCCTCGCGCGGGTGATGGGAAAGCAGCGCGCGATGGAGCTCGTCCTGACCGGGCGGCGGATCAGGGCTGCCGAGGCGGAGCAGCTCGGGATCGTGAACCGCGTCGCGCCGGCCAAGGAGTGGCTCGAGGCCGCGCTCGAGCTAGCCGAGGGCGTGGCGAAACGCCCCCCCCCCGCGGGCCCGCTCCGGGAGCAGGCG
>Ga0081538_10001380_pt1 | contig 24918 bp, 23 predicted proteins | sample TabmetS5T2R1_FD_71022 | JGI IMG/M metagenome (GOLD analysis project Ga0081538, IMG submission 71022) | Tabebuia heterophylla rhizosphere microbial communities from the University of Puerto Rico - S5T2R1 | ecosystem: Host-associated > Plants > Roots > Rhizosphere ... | reverse complement strand
TCGGCCAGCGCCTTGCCGCCGGTCTGGTCGATGTCGAGCAACGCGACCTTCGCCCCCTCCTGGTGCAGCCTGCGCGTGGTGGCGGCGCCGATCCCGTTGGCGGCACCGGTGACGATCGCGACCCGGTCCTGCAGACCCCGCATGGTCGCTCGTGCCTCCCTTCCCGGGTCAGGCCTCGGCCACGATGTCCACGTCCCAGGCGCCGAGCTCGACCGACCCGCCCTCCCGGACGCCGCGGCCTGAGAGCAGCGCCACGCCGGCGACCGGCGTGGGCACGGTGACAGGCTCCCACGCCCAGTTGCTGACGAACCACAGGCGCCGGCCCGCTCTGGTGGTGGCGCCGGTGACCCGCACCGACGGGGGCAGGCTAGCCCAGCGGGAGCGCATCCCCGCCTGCTGGAGCACGAACCCGGCGATCGCCCGACCGAACGCGGGGTCCGGCAGGGTGCCGACGTAGGTCACCTGCCCCTGGCCGAAGCGGTGGGTGGTCGCCGCGGAGAAGCGGCCGAAGTGCCGATGGTCGTAGGTCGCCAGCGGCGTGGCGCCCTCCGGCTCCAGGCCGTCGGCCCAGGCGGTGGCGCGCGCTTCCGCCGGCAGGGCGAAGCCGTCGGCCGCGACCATGCCGAGCGGCACGGCGAGGTTGCTGCACTCCTGGTAGCTGCCGCCGACCGCCTCGCGCAGGATGCCGGGCGGCCGCGTCCAGCGGGCGCGGGCGTGCTCGTCGGCGTAGCCGGAGCGGAAGGACAGCAGCAGGTGACCGCCTGCGTCGACGTAGGCGACGAGCCGTTGAAGCAGAGCGTTGTCGGCGACGTACAGCGCCGGTACGACCAGCACCGGGAAGCGCTCGAAGGGCTGCGCCGGGTGGACGACCGCGAGCTGTGCGCCGGCGTCGAAGAACCCCTGGTAGAAGGCGTTGAAGATGCGCTCGTAGGCGTGGCGGTCCGGCTCGGCCGAACCCGGCATGGCCAGCGGCGGCTGGAACGACAGCCCGTACCGCGAGTCCTGCGAGTACAGCACGGCGACGTCGGCGTCCGGCTGGAGCTCGTCGAGCGTGCCGCCGTGGGCGGCGAGCTCGGCGCCGATGCGGCTGACCTCCCGGTAGCAGCGCCCCGGCTCCAGGTCGTGGTTGAGCACTCCCTGCCAGTAGGTCTCGTTGCCCTGGTGACAGCTGTGCCAGTGCCAGTAGGAGATCCCGCGGGCGCCTCGCGCGATCAGGGCGTAGGCCGCCAGCCGCCACTGCCCGTCGTAGGCGGGCGCGTTGGTGTGCGCCTCGCCGATGGTGAGTGCGTTGGTCTCGGTGACCAGAAAGCCGGAGGGGGCCGCGCTGCGGGCGAGGTCGGCCTGGAGGTACAGCATCCAGACGCCGGTGTCGCCGAGCCACGACGGCCCCAGGCGCTCATGGGGTGTCCCGCCCGGCAGCTCGAGCGACTCCTGCATCTGGTAGTAGAGGTTCTCCGCGGGGACGTCGAGGACCTGGGCGACGGCCAGGCGGTCCGCGGCCGGCCGCCCGTGACCACCGGCCAGGCAGTGGGTGACGAACTGGTCCGGGCGCGCGTACTCGCGAACGATGCTCGCCTGCCAGGCGAGGAACTCCGTGACCAGCGCCGACTGGAAGCGGCGCCAGGCCAGCTCGTAGCCGGGGTTGGTGTTGCCGTCGGGCACCCACAGGTCCGCCCACGAAGCGAGCCGGTGCGACCAGTAGGCCAGGCCCCACAGCTCGTTCAGGCGCTCCACCGTGCCGTGGGTGCACCGCAGGTGGTCGACGAACGCCTGGAACACGCCGTGGTTGTGCAGCAGCTCCAGCCCGGCCTCGTTGTCGACCTGGAAGCCGATCACGGCTGGGTGCCCGGCGAAGGCGCCCGCCACGGCGCGGATGACCCGCTCGGCGTGGTGGCGGTAGGCGGGGTGGGTGAGGTCGACGTTCTGCCGGCCGCCGTAGGGGACCCGCTCGCCGCCGGCGCGCTGCGCCATGATCTCGGGGTGCTTGCGGTGCAACCAGGGCGGGATCGCGTAGGTGGGCGTGCCGAGGATGGCCCTGATGCCGGCCCCGTGCACCCCGTCCAGGACCCGCCGCATCCAGTCCAGCTCGAAGCGGCCATCCTCCGGCTCCCACGTCGCCCAGGTGGACTCGCCGACGCGGACGACGTTCAGGTTGGCCTCCACCATCAGCTTCAGGTCGTCCTCGAGCCGCTCGTAGGGCTGGTACTCGGGGTAGTAGGCGGCGCCGTACAGCATCGCCCACCTACTCCCTGACCGCGCCGGCGGTCAGCCCGACCACCAGGTGGCGCTGGAGGAGCAGGAACAGCAGCAACATCGGGAGGACGCTCACCACCGAGCCCGCCATGAGCACGTCGAAGGCGGTCCGGCCCGGCGGGCCCTGCAGCGAGGCGAGCATCACCGGGACGGTCTGGACCTCGTCGGAGCGGAGCACCGCCAGCGGCCAGAGGAAGTCGTTCCACTTGAGGACGAAGAACAGGATCGCGAGGCTGGCCAGACCGGGCCGGCTGACCGGCAGGACGAGGCGGAGGAAGATCCGCAGCTCCGAAGCCCCATCCACCCGCGCGGCGTCCAGCATGTCGTCGGGGATGGAGAGCATGTACTGGCGCATGAAGAAGATCCCGAAGGCGTTGGCGGCCCACGGCACGATCAGCGGCCACGGGGTGTCAATCCAGTGGAACCAGTTCCGCATCATGATGAACAGCGGCACCATGACCACCGCGAACGGCACGGCCATCGTGGCCAGCAGGAAGCCGAACAGTACCCCTCGTCCCGGGAAGCGGAACTTGGCGAAGCCATACCCGCCCATGGCGCACAGGAACACCGCCAGCGCGGTGTACAGCGCGGCGACGTAGAAGCTGTTCCAGACCTTGCGGAGCGCGTCGCTCTGCTGGAACAGCGAGGCGTAGTTGGCCAGGGTCGGCTGCTCGGGCAGGAACGAGCGGCCGGCGAAGATCTCGGTGAACGGCTTGAAGGATGACGCCAGCATCCACGCGAACGGGAACAGCATCAGCGCCGAGATCGCGGCGAGCGCCAGGTAGCTCGCCGCCTTCACCAGGGTCGACCGGCGGACGCGCACCGCGGTCACCGCCCGCGACCGGCCGGCCGCTCCCGCGACAGGGCCCAGAACTGGAACAGGGTCAGGACCACGATCACGGCGAAGTACACGTAGCTCATGGCGGCCCCGTAGCCAACCTTGGCGTACTCAAAGGTGGAGGTGAACACCTGGTACACCGGCGTGGTGGTCGCCTGGACCGGGCCGCCACGTGTCAGCACGAACGGCTCGGTGAACAGCGAGTACGTCCCGATGATCGACAGGGTCACCGCGAACAGGATCTGGGGCCGCAGCAGCGGCACGGTGATCCTGCGGAAGATCTGCACCGCGTTGGCGCCGTCCACCCTGGCGGCGTCGAGCAGCTCGGGCGGGATGGTCTGGAGGCCGGCGAGCATGATCACGGTGTTCCAGCCGAGCCACGCCCACACCAGCAGCAGCCCCAGGGAGATGCGGGCCCACCAGATGTCGTCCAGCCAGGGGATCGGCGAGACGCCGAAGAACGACAGGAACCGGTTGGCCAGGCCGCTGTCGGTGTCGAGCATGAGCCGGAAGACGTAGCCGGCGGCGACCATCGAGGTGATGTTGGGCAGGAAGATCAGCGCCCGCCACAGCCCCTGGAGCCTGAGGTACCTGGAGTGCAGCACGGACGCCAGCACCAGCGCCAGCAACGTCATCGCCGGGACGTAGATGAGGAACAGGATGGTGGCGTTCAGCATCGAGCCCCAGAACAGCTCGTCGCGCAGGAGCAGGCGGTAGTTGCCGAGCCCGACGAACCGCGCCGGCCCGAACCCCGACCACTCGTGGAGGCTCAGCGACAGGGAGAAGCCGATCGGGTAGAGGAAGAAGACCGCAAACAGGACGAAGAACGGCAGGATGAACAGGTAGGGCGCGCGGTAGCGGCGGAAGGCGACGATCCACGCGCGGCGCCTGCCGCGCTCCCGGGCGCGGGGGAGCGCGGCAGGCTCGGCCGCGTGCCGGGCCATCGGGGCTCCTACGCCCGGCTGGTCCGGGACCGGATGGCCGCCGCGGCCTTGGCGAGCGCCTGCTGCGCGGTCTGCTTGCCGAGGGCGAAGCTCTGGACCTCGCTGGCCATGAGCGCGTTCATCTCCTGGTACTCGGAGGTGTAGACGCCGGCCTCGGGAATGTTACGCACCACGTCGACGAACAGCTCGCGGACCTTCTGGCCGCCGAAGTACTCGGACGGCTCCTGGAAGAAGGGGTCCTGGTAGGTCGTCTCCAGCGCCGGGAAGATGTCGGTCTTCTCGTAGATCTGGAGCTGCGACTCGGGGCGGGTCAGGTGGTACTCGACGTAGGCCCAGGCCGCGTCCTTCTGCTTGCTCTGCTCGAAGATCGCCAGCGTCGAGCCTCCGTCGTTGCTGGCCTGGGAGCCGCCCGGCTCCCACACGGGCAGCTTGAACACGCCCCAGTGGCCGGTTCCCTTGGGGTCGATGAAGTCGCGGAAGAAGGTCCCCATCCACACCGCCTCGGGGATCGTGGCCACCTTGCCGCCCCCGAGGGCCTTGTACCAGGGGTCCTGCCACCACTCGCTGTCGAGTGAGAGGTCCTCGCGCCAGAACCGCCCCATGAACTCCAGAGTCCGCTGGACGCGCGGGTCCTTGTCGAGGATCACGTTGCCCTGGGCGTCGACGTACCCGAGGCCCTGCTGCCACAGCAGCATCTCGAGCAGGCGGGCGTCGTTGCGGGCCCTGGGCTGCGGCCACATGGGGATGCCCGTCTTCTGCTTGATGACCGTGGCCGCCCGGTAGTAGTCCTCCCAGGTGCGGATGCTCGCGGGGTCGACGCCCGCCTTGGCGAAGACGTCCCGCCGGTAGAACACGGCCACCGGTCCGCTGTCCCACGGCATGGCGTAGACGCGCCCATCCTTGGTGGCCGGCTTCCAGCGGTAGGCGTTGACCTGGTCCGTGTACGGCTTGACGAGGTCGGTGACGTCGGCCAGCCCGCCCAGCTTGACGAACTGGGCCAGGTGCGAGTCCTCGATGACCGAGATGTCCGGCGCTCCCGACCCGGCCGAGAGGGCCAGTTGGATGTTGCGGTAGGTGTCCATCGGCGGCTTGGCCACGTACTTCACGGTGATGTTCGGGTAGGCCTGGCGGAAGCCGGCATCCACCACCTTCAGGGACTTGATGGCGGCGTCCCAGCCCCACACGGTGAGCTGACCACTGGTCTCGGCGCCGGGTCGGGGCGTCGAGACCTGCTCCGGTTCACCCCCGCCCACGCATCCGGCCAGCACGAGCGCGAGCACCAGCCCCAGCGCTCCTCGGCTCCAACCCCGTCTCATCGCCCTCGACCTCCCGGCTGGGGTGGGATATGTTACCGGTCACAGTGACCGGTAACATATCCTCGTGTCGCCGTCAAGATGGAACCTTGAGGCCCGGCGCACCCGGCCCTCGCCTGCTGACGTGCTCGACCTTGTGAGCGGAAGGACCAAGGAGGACGGGTGAAGCGACCGACGATCCGGGACGTGGCGGCCCACGCCGGGGTCTCCCACCAGACGGTCTCGCGGGTCATCAACGGGAACGGCCTCGTCGCCACGGAGACCAGGGAGCGGGTGCTCCAGGCCATCCGGGAGCTCGAGTACGTGCCGAGCGCCCTGGCTCGCGGGCTCTCGTCCGATCGCACCCACACCCTTGGCATGGTCGGCGTGGACGTCTCCGACTACTTCTTCGCCCAGGCGGTGGCGGGGGCGGAGGCGGAGGCTCGCAGGCACGGCCTGTTTCTCGTGATCGGCAGCATCGAGGCGGCGGCGGACGGCGACGAACGCGGCTACCTCCGGCTGATGCTCGAGCGGCGCGTCGACGGCCTGGTGCTGGCCCGGCCGTTCTTCGGTCCGGACATGGGCCCACTGCTCGCCTCGCTGGCCGAGCGTCTGCCCCTGGTGGTCATCGCGGCCCGGCTGCACGTGCCGGGCGTCGACACGGTGGAGGTCGACAACCGCCAGGGCGGCCTGGACGCCACCTCGTTCCTGATCGAGCAGGGCCACCGCGTGATCGCCACCATCACCGGGCCGCTCGCCTGGCCGCACGCCCGCGACCGGCTGGCCAGCTACCGGGTGGCGCTCCGCCGGGCTGGCCTGAGCGCAGACCCCGCGCTGGTCGAGCGGTGCAGGGATTGGGGCCCCGAGAGTGGGCGAGCGGCGGCCGCGCGCCTGCTCCAGCCGGAGCCGTCGTTCACGGCGATCTTCGCCCAGAGCGACCTGCTGGCCCTCGGCGCCATCACCGAGCTTCGGGCACAGGGCCTGCGGGTCCCCGAGGACGTCTCGGTGGTTGGCTACGACGACATCCCGGTGGCGAGCTTCGTGGATCCGCCGCTCACCACCATCCGTCAGCCAATGCGTCAGGTGGGTGCCAGGGCCGTGACGGTCCTACTCGACAAGATCGCGGCGGCCCGCTCCCACGCCGCCTCGCGCCCCGGTCGGCACCTGCTGCGCGCGGAGCTGGTGGTCCGCCAGAGCGCAGCCCCGCCCCGCTGAGCCGGCTCAGCGAACCGCCGGAGCGGGCGGTCCCCGGCCGGTGTCGCCGCCGGCCTACTGGGAGAGGGACGCGGCATCGGCGCGCTGGCCGCGTCGGCCGGCATGCCCTCGCGGGAGCTGCTGCGGTGGGCGGTCACCTGGCAGCAAGCCGGTCTTGGCGGGGAGGCCAAGTCGCGCCGGACCCTCACCCTCGACCGGTTCGGCCGGGTCGGACTTGTCTTGCTTTCCATCCAGCCGTAGTCCACCGTTCGGGGTGCCGGTGGGAGCGTCTTCCAAGGAGGCGTGCCGTGGCGCAGACCAGTCCGTCCCCCGGCCTCGCGCGCGAGGCCATCGGCCTGCGGGAAGTCCTGTTCCAGTCCATCACCCACATGGCCCCGGCGGCCGCGGTCGCCTTCTCGATCATCGTCGGTGCCAACTTCGCCGCCGGCGCGCTGCCGCTGTCGGTGCTGTTCGCGCTCGTCGGCTGCCTGCTGGTGGCCATCTCCATCGGGCAGCTCGCCAAGCAGCTCCCCTCGGCCGGCGGCTTCTACACCTACGCCGCCCGCGGGCTGCACCCCGCCGTCGGCTTCCTGGTCGGCTGGGGCTACGCCTTTGTCGAGCCGCTGGTGGCGCCCCTGCTGTACCTGATCTTCGGCAACGTCGTGGCCAGCACCCTCCAGGCCGAGTTCGGCTGGAGCTACGACACCTGGTGGGTGGTGGCGGCCGTGGCCGCCGCCGTGATCGTGTTCGTGCTCGGGTGGTTCGGCATCCGCCTGTCCACCGGCGCCGGGACCATCCTGGGCCTGTTCGAGATCCTGGTGTTCGCCGCGCTGGCGGTCACCCTGATCGCCCAGGCCGACAACAACACCCTGAGCGTGTTCGGCACCGGCTTCGCCACCGTCGAGGGCTTCGACGGTCTCTCCGGGGTGATCGCCGGCTCGGTCTACACCATCCTGGCGTTCATCGGCTTCGAGGCGGCCGCCCCGCTGGCCGAGGAGGCCAAGGACCCGCGCCGCACCGTGCGGCTCGCGGTCGTCTACTCCTGCCTGCTGATCGGCCTGTTCTACATCCTCACCACCTACGCGGCGGCGGCCTTCTTCGGGCCGGAGCGGTTCGCCGAGTTCCCGACCAGCGGCGACGGCAACCCGTGGGACGGGCTGGCCCGCACCGCCTGGGGCGCCGGCTGGGTGCTGGTGTTCCTGGCCATCGCCAACTCGGCCATCGCCAACGCCAACGCCTCCGCCAACGCCGCCACCCGCACCTGGTTCTCCATGGGCCGCATCCGGCTGCTGCCGCGCGCCCTCGAGCACGTCAACCCGCGCTGGCGGTCGCCCGACGTCGCGGTCGTCGCCCAGTTCGTGGTGGGCGTGGTGGTGTCGGTGTGGCTGGGGCTGCGCTATGAGCCGCTGACCGCGTTCGCCCTTGTCGGCACCATCGTCACCGCCGTCATCATCGGCATCTACATGGTGGTGAACCTGGCCTGCCTGGTGTTCTACCTGCGCGAGCGGCGCGACCAGTTCAACCCGCTGCTGCACGGGCTGGTGCCGCTGCTCGGCATCGCCGCCTTCGTGCCGGCGCTGCTGACCGCGCTCGGGATCCAGGCGTTCGACTTCATCAGCGCCCTGCCGGACCCGATCAGCCTCGCCGGCCCGGTGGTCGGGATCTGGTTCGCGCTCGGCGTGATCTACCTCGTCGTGCTGGCCGCGACCGGCCGGGACCGCCTGCGCGCCACCGCCAAGGTCTTCGGCGAGGAGCCGGCCGCCCCGGCGGAGGAGGAGGTCACGCCCATCTGACGGAGGCGGCGCCGGCCTGGTCGGCGCCGCCTACCGCCGCAGCCGGTAGTGCAGGTGGGTCACCCGGTCGCCCTGCACCACCCGCGGGTTCTCCAGCAGCAGCGGCGACCCGGCGTAGTCGCCGAAGTAGCGCACGCCGGCGCCGAACACGACCGGCACCAGGTCCACCCGCACCTCGTCGACCAGCCCGGCCGCCACCGCCTGGCCGCCGACGTTGCCCGGGGTGACGGAGACGACCTTGTCCCCGGAGTAGGCCTTGGCCTGCGCCACGGCGCTGGCCACGCCGTCGGTGACGAAGGTGAACGGCGCGTCCGGGAAGTCCCAGCCGGTCGGTGGCCGGTGGGTCACCACGAACACGGCCTCGCCGACCGGGGGGCGGCCGTTCCAGCCGTTGGTGATGTCGAACAGGCGCCGGCCGATCACCCCGGCTCCGATGTTCGCCCATGCCTCGCGCAGGTAGTCCGCGCTGGCCGCGGAGACGTGGAAGACCCGGTCCGGGTCGGCGCCGGTGACCTCGACGTCGCCGTTGCCGTACCAGTCGAACAGCTGGCCGACCTGGTCGGAGGGGTCGGCGATGAACCCGTCCAGCGACATCGTGGCCTGCATGGTGACCGTTGCCATGTGGTTCCCTCCCGTTCCCGGATGGCGTCACCGCAAGGTACCGGTTCTCCGGGCCTGGGCGGCCAGGGCCAGGAGGAGCAGCAGGCAGGGCGCGGCCGCCACCAGGCCGAGCATCCCGAAGCCGCCGGCGGCCAGCAGCGGCCCGGCGCCGCTGCCTCCCACCGCGGCGGCGGCGCCCATGCCCAGCTCGCCGAGCCCCTCGGCGCGGGTCTGCAGCGACGGCGGGACGCGGGCCTCGCGCAGCAGCGCGCTGCCGCCGATCAGCCCCGCGTTCCAGCCGACCCCGAGCAGCAGCAGCGCCGCCAGGATCCTCCCCTGGTCCGGGCCTGCGACGGCGGCCAGCGCGCCGGCGGCGAGCAGCAGCAGCGCGCCCATCGCGGCCACCGCGCCGCCCCCGACGGCGTCGGCCAGCCGGCCGGTCACCGGCGAGGGCAGGTACATGGCGGCGATGTGGGCGCTGACCAGCAGCCCCACCGTGCTCAGCCCGGCGCCGTGCGCGTGCAGGTACACCGGTGCGACGGCCATGATCGCGACCATGGTGAGGTTGGCGATGGAGAGCGCGACCACGGCGAGGCGGATGTGGCGGTCGGCGAGCATCGCCGCCAGGCCGGCGCCGCCCCCGGCGGGGCGGCCCGCGGCGGCGCCGGCTGCCGCGGGACCCTGGCCGGCGGTGGCGGGCGGGGCCGCGGCCTGGCGGGCGACCTTCAGCGGGTCGGGCCGCAGCAACGCCAGCAGCACCGCGGCCGCGGCCAGGAACACCGGCATGGCCAGCAGGAACAGCCCGGCCGGCGCGGGCAGGCCGAGCGCCCCGGCGACGCTGCCGGCCGGGCTGAGCAGGTTGGGGCCGGCGACGGCGCCGACGCTGGCGGCGGTCACGACCGTGCTGATCGAGCGCCCGCGCCGCTCCGAGAGGTCGGCGGCGGCGTAGCGCGCCAGCATCACCGCGGCGTTGCCGCCACCGAGCAGCAGGCAGCCGGCCAGCAACAGGAGCAGACTTGACACGGCCGCCGCGGCGACCGCGGTCGCGGCGCCGAGCGCCCCGGTCAGGTGGGCGGCGGCCAGCCCGACGCGCCTGCCGGCCCGGTCCATGACGCGCGTGACGGCCACCGCGGCGACCCCCGAGCCGAGCACCAGCGTGGCAAGGGGCAGGCCCGCGGCGGCAGGGCTGCCGGTCAGGTGCTCGGCGACCAGCCCCCCGGCGGCGCCGCCGGCGGCCAGGCCCAGCGCCCCGAGCAGCTGCGCCGCCACCAGCACCCGCATGGTGCGCCGCTGGAGCGCCTCCAGCGGCCGCGCGGAGGTTGGCGATTGCAGGGACGACGACACCGCGGACATTGCTTGCTCCACCTTCAGGCGGGGGATCGGGCTGCAACCCCTGGCACGGCCAGGGTGCGCGGCCCGGGCCGGCGGCGTCCAACACCTGTTCGGAGCCGATTCACGCGCCTACGATGTCAATCGTCGGCCGGGAGGCGCGGGGAGGTGCGGAGGCGGTGCCGGGCGAGCTGGACCTGCGGCTGCTGCGCTCGTTCGTGGCGGTCGCCGAGGAGCTGCACTTCACCCGCGCCGCCGCGCGGCTGTACGTGGCGCAGCAGGCGCTCAGCCGCGACATCCGCCGGCTCGAGCGGCAGCTCGGCGTGCGCCTGTTCGCGCGCACCACCCGCCGGGTGGCGCTCACCGTCGACGGCGAGCGCCTGCTGGCGCGTGCCCGCGAGCTGCTCGCCCTCCACGACCAGACCCTCCAGGAGCTGCACGGCCTCGACGGCGGCCGCCCGTTGCTGGTCGACCTGCTCGCCGAGGGCCACACCCCGGCGCGGGTGCTGCGCGCCGCCCGCGAGCGCGCGCCAGGGGTCGAGCTGGTCGCGCGCTTCCGCGGCGGCTTCGCCGCCGCCCTGGAGGCGCTGCTGGCCGGCCGCCTCGACGTCGCCTTCGGCCGCAGCGAAGGGCTGGGCCGGCCGTTCCCCGCCGAGGTGCTGGCCCGCAGGCTGGTCCGCCTGGAGCTGCTGGCGCTGCTGCTGCCGCAGGAGCACCCGCTGGCCGCCCTGGAGGCCGTGCCGACGGCCGCGCTCCGCGGCATCCAGGTGGACGCCAGCGTCGGCAACGACGTCGCGCCGGAGTGGGTCGACCTGGCCGTCGGCCTGCTGGCGGCGTTCGGGTCCGAACCCTCCCCGCCGCATGCGCACGCCGTCGGGCTGGAGGAGACCGTGCTGCACCTGCGCGCCCACGGCCGGCCCATCCTCACCCTGCTGGAGCGGCCCGCGGCCGACGGCGTGGTCGTCCGGCCGCTGACCGAGCCGGCGGCGCTGTACCCCTGGACGATGGTCCACCGCCGCGAGCTCCGCCACCCGGGCCTGGAGGCCCTGCACGCCAGCATCGACGAGCTCGCCGCGCGCGAGCGCTGGCGGGACCGCCCGGCGGGCGCCTGGCTGCCCGAGGCCGACACCGCCGCCCTCGGCCTGGCCCCGGCCCGGCCGGCCGGGAACGCCGGGGCGGGCCACGGCGTTGCCGATGGTGGAGGCTAGCCGCACCCGACGAGAGGGAGCCCAGCGGGCGACGATGGTCGAGTTGATCGATGGCCTCCTGGCGGCGCTGACAGGTCTCCCGCTGTGGGCGCTCGCGGCCGCCGTCGCGGTGGTGATGGCCTTGGAGGCCTCGCTGCTGACCGGCGTGGTCGTGCCCGGGGACCTGGTGGTGCTGTTCGCGGCGTCCACGGCCACCACCCCGACCCGGTTCGTGGTCTTGTGGGCGGCGGTCGCGGCCGGGTCGGTGGTGGGCGAATCGGTCGGCTACGGCATCGGCCGGGTGTTCGGGCAGCGGGTGCAGGCCAGCCGGGTCGGCCGCTGGCTGGGCCCGCAGCGGTGGGCCCGCGCCGCCGACTTCCTGCAGCGGCGGGGGGCCCGCGCGGTGGTTGCGGGCCGGTTCCTGGCGGCGGTGCACGCGGTGCTGCCGATCGTCGCCGGGACGGTGCGGATGGGCTACCGGCGGTTCGTGGCCGCCTGCGTGGCGGGCGCGCTCGTTTGGTCGGCGCTGTACATGACGATCGGGGCGCTGGCCGGGGCGTCCTACCGGGCGGTGGCCGAGCGGCTCAACGAGGCATCTGGCGTGGCGGTCGGCGGGCTGATCGGCGCGGCGCTGTTCGCTGGGGTGGTGCTGGTCCGGCAGGGCGTGGTCGGGGTGTCCGCCATCCGCGTGGACGCCGGAGTCGCGCTGGCGATGGCCGCGGTGGTGGGGGTCGGCATCACCGTCGCCGAGGAGCCGGGGGCCCGCGCCCCCGACGTGCTGGCCTATGGGCTGGGGGTTGCCGGCGCGGCGGTGTTGCTGGGACGGCGCCGCTGGCCGGTGGCGGTGCTGGGGGTGACCTTGGCGGTGTCGTTGGGCTACCACCTGCTGGACTATCCGGCCGGTCCGCCCAACCTGCCGGTGCTGGTGGCCGTCTACAGCACCGCGGCGGCCGGCCGGTTGCTGTTGGCGCTGCTGGTTGGGGGTGCCTTCACCGGGGTCGGGAGCGCCTACCGGGGCCTGATCGAGGGGGACGCGCTGGGGATCGAGGCGTTGTCGGCGGCGGCGCTGCTCCCCACCCTTGCGCTGCTTGGTGATGCCGCCTACCGCCGCCGCGCCACCGCAGGCCAGGCCGACGCCGTGATCGACTCGCTCGGGGAGCGGCGCTCGGCGTAAGGGCGTGGAGCGTCAGGCCGATCGGTTGGCCGCTCCGGCCGCCGCACGCACCGCGGGTGCGACCTCGGCGGCGAACGTCTGGACCTGGCCGACGCGATCCTCGCCCTCCGGCCAGAAGATGAAGGCGTCCATGCCCAGCTCGGCCGCGCGGGCGAGCTCGTCGACCCAGTACGTGACCGGCCCGGTGAACCGCTCGCCGGTCGCGGGCCCGATCGTGCCCATCAGGTTGTAGACCCGCCGGATCGATCGGGGATCCCTCCCGGCCCTGGTTGCGGCGTCCTCGATCCGCCCCAGGTATTCGGGGAGGTCCTCCGGAGGAATCGACGGCGCGGAGGGCACCCACCCGTCGGCCTTCCGCCCGATCAGGTCCAACATCCTCGGCCCGCTCGCCCCGACCCAGATGCCCATGTCGTGCGCGGGCTTGGGTCCGGTGTGCAGGCCGGAGAGGCGGTAGTGGCGGCCGTCGTAGCGCACCCCGCGCTGACCGCTCCACACCAGGCGGATCACGTCGATCGCCTCCTCTGTCGCCTCGACGGCCTGGCCGGGGGTTCGTCGAGGCCCTCCCATCGCCTGGACGGCGTCCCAGAAGCCACCGGCTCCAAGGCCGAGCTCCACGCGGCCTCCGCTGAGCACGTCCAGCGACGCGGCCGCCTTGGCCAGGACCGCTGGGGGCCGAAGCGGAAGGTTGCTGACGTCGGCGAAGAACCGGATCCGCGAGGTCCTCCCGGAGAGGTAGGCGATGAGCGTCCAGGTGTCGAAGAACCGCCACTGGTAGGGATGGTCCTGGATCCCGATCAGGTCCAGGCCGGCCTCGTCGGCCACCTGGGCGAACCGCAGGACCTCGTCATGCTGTTGCCAGTTGGGGATGATGCTGATCCCGAACTCGATCGGCGTGGTCATGAAGCCTCCTTCGCGGACCTGTCCGTAGCAACGCCCCGGGCGAGCGGCTCGTTCCAGGGTGGGCCTGGTCCGCAGCGGCCGTCGGGAGCACTACTACTTGACAGGAGCCTGACGAATAGTCAATATCCATCTATGATGGAGCGCAGACGGTCACGCACCGGCGAGGCCGCCACGGAGCTGATCCTGGCGACGTTCCGCGCGAACGGCCTGCTGCTGGGCGCGGGAGACCTCCTCGGCGCCGACGAGGGCCTGACATCCGCACGCTGGCAGGTGCTGGGCGCGATCGCGCTGGCGGAGCGGCCGCTCACCGTGCCGCAGATCGCCCGGCGGATGGGCCTGACGCGACAGAGCGTGCACGCCACCGTGCGGCGTCTCGCCGGCGACGGCCTGGTGGAGTTCGCCCCGAACGTGGACCACCGACGATCTCCGCTCGTCTGTCTGACCGAGCTGGGCAGCACGAAGTACGAGGCGATCGACACGAGGCAGGCGGTGTGGGTCAACCGGCTCGCGCGGGGGATCGCGCGCTCGGACATCGAGACGGCGCGAAGCGTGCTCGATGAGCTCTGTCAGAGGTTGGAGGCCGACCGCGGAGACGGATCGGAAACGGGACAGGAATGAGAGTTACGTGCTCCGGCGGCCGCCCCGGTGCCGGCCCGAAGCGGAAGGAGGAGGGGCAGAGATGCGGGACGCCCTTCGACCATGGACGATCGTCATGCTGAGCACCGGCGGTCTCTTCACCGGCGGGCTGGTCTGGTACGCCTGGGAACGCGTCTGGATCTGGCGTCGCCTCGCGCTTGCTGACTTCGCCGTGGACTTCCGCCGTTCCGTCCGCAAGGCCGATCCGGCCATGCCGATCCTCCTGGTGACCTGCGCCGCGGCGGCCGGCGTGTTCGCCTCGCTCACCGACAGTGGGGCGCGGGTGCTCGCCCTGGCGAGCATCGGGCTCCTGACGGTCATCCTGATCGGCTCCATCGTCGTCGCCGAGCCGATCAACAGCCAGTTTCGCCGGCTCCCCGAGGGCGTGGTCCCGCCGCAGGCCGAGCAGCTGCGGCGACGCTGGCGGCGCTTCCACCTCATCCGCACGGGGCTGGGCCTCGCCGCCCTGGCGTGTCTCATCACCGCTGTCACCTACGCTGCGCCAAGCTAGGCAGAGGAGCCCAGATGAAGACGATCGGCCTGCTGGGCGGGATGAGCTGGGAGTCCTCGATTGAGTACGAGCGGCTCATCAACCAGGAGGTCCGCCGCCGCCTGGGCGGCAACCACTCCGCTGACCTGCTCATCCGCTCCTACGACTTCGCCGAGATCGAAGCCCTCCAGCAGGCCGGGGACTGGGCCGCCGCCGGCTCGCGGCTGGCGGCCGACGCCCAGCGGCTCCAGCAGGCCGGCGCCGAGCTCTTGGTGCTGTGCACCAACACCATGCACCGCGTGGCCGACGCCATCCAGAACGCCATTGACGTGCCGTTCCTCCACCTGGCCGACACGACCGCCCTTGCCGTCGGGCGGGCCGGCATCGGCCGCGTGGCGCTGCTCGGCACGCGCTACACGATGGAGCAGGACTTCTACCGCGGGCGTCTGGAGCAGCGGCACGGCATCGAGGTGATCGTGCCCGGGGAGGCCGACCGCGCCGTCGTCCACGACGTCATCTACCGGGAGCTGGTCCAGGGAATCGTTCGTGAGGGCTCGCGCAGGGCCTACCTGGACATCATCGGCCGGCTCATGGCCGAGGGGGCGCAGGGCGTGGTCGCAGGATGCACCGAGATCGAGCTCCTCGTCACGCCCGACGACGTCGATGGCCCGTACTTCCCGACGACACGCCTGCACGCCCTCGCGGCCGTCGACGCGGCGCTCGAAGGCCCCGCAGCCTGACCGGGACAAGGGTTGGAGTGGGCCGCTGGCGGGCGCGGGCGAGTGCCCGGCAGCATATTGTGGTGCCAGCAGGCCACCTGCGGGCGATGGGGAAGAGGGCGCTGGATGGGTCACGTCGCGTGAGCGGGGGGATCCTCGGCCTCGGCGGAGGCATCGGGGCCTCCCGCCTGTGGCGAGCCCTCGCCGACGCGGTCGAGCCATCCCGCCTGACCGTGGTGGTCAACACCGGGGACGACCTGTGGATGCACGGGCTCCGGATCTGCCCCGACCTCGACACGACCCTGTACGCCCTGTCGGGCCGGCAGGACCCGACGCGCGGGTGGGGGCTCCGCGGCGAGTCGTTCCGCTGCATGGACGCGCTGCGCGGCCTTGGGTACCGGGTGTGGTTCAACCTCGGCGACCTCGACCTGGCCACGCACCTGCTGCGCACCGGGCTGCTGCGGGACGGGGTGCCGTTGGCCCAGGTCACCGGGCGCCTCGCCACCGCGATGGGGGTCCGGCAGCGGGTCTTGCCGATGACCGAGCAGGAGGTCGCCACGCGGGTCGAGACCGCCGACGGCAGCCTGCTCCACTACGAGGAGTACCTGGTGCTGCACAGCGCGGCGCCGCCGGTTCGGCGCGTGCTGTACGACGGGGTCGAGCGTGCCAGGCCGGCGCCCGGGGTCCTGGAGGCCATCGCCACCGCAGCCGTCGTGGTGCTGGCACCGAGCAACCCGATCGCCAGCATCGCCCCGATCCTGGCCGTGCCCGGGGTTCGGGATGCGCTGCAGAGCACGGCGGCGGTGGTGGTCGCGGTGTCGCCGATCGTGTCCGGTGTCCCGATCACCGATCCCGGCGAGCGCGCGCGGGCCACCAGCCGGGCCGCGCTGCTCGCGTCGGTCGGCCTGCCCGCCACCGCGTCCGGGGTGGCCAGGCTGTACCGCGGCTTGTGTCGGCGCTACGTGCTCGACCCGGCCGACCGGGACGAGGCCGAGGCCGTGCGGGCCCTCGGCCTTGCCCCCGTCGTCGTCCCCACCCTGCTGCACGCCGGCGCCCCCGTGGAGGCCATCAAGGACGCGGTGCTGGCCGCGGTCTGAGGCCAGCCGCCGGTTGACGTCCCAGGAGTGGTTGGTCACGCTCGACACGGTCGTGCCGGGCGGGACAGGGGGTTCGCGATGCGCAACGACACCAGCCGCCAGTGGGCGATGCTGCCGCCCCTGGTCCCGGGTGAGGTCCTGACCGCGCAGGCCAGGCAGGCGGAGGCGGCGGGCCTGGCGGGGATCTTCGTCCCCGAGATCTACAGCTCCCCGTTCATGGGCCTGGGCTACTGCGCCGCCGTGACCGAGCGGGTACGGCTGGCCAGCGGCATCCTCAACGCCTTCGCCAGCAGCCCGTTCGAGATCGCGATGACCGCGATGGACCTTGACCGGGTGAGCGGCGGCCGGCTGGTGCTCGGGCTGGGCACCTCGGTCAGGGCGTGGAGCGAGGGGCTCTACGGGATGAAGGGCTATGGCAGGCCGGTGGCGCACATCAGGGAGACGATCGAGGTCATCCGGCTGGTCATCGCCAAGAGCCACACGGGCGAGCTCGACCGCTACGACGGCGCCTACCACCAGCACGACTGGAGCACCTTCCTGGGGCCGTTCGCGCCGCCGATCCGGGAGCGGGTGCCGATCTGGCTGGCCGCCAACCAGCGGGGGCTCACGCGCCTGGCCGGCGAGCTGTGCGAGGGGTTCATCGACCACCCGATCCACGGGACGAGGTGGATGCTGGGCCCGGGGCGTGACGCGCTGGAGGAGGGGCTGCGAACGGCCGGTCGGGACCGCAAGGACGTCCACTGGAACGCGTGGCTCTGGGTGGCGGTCAACCCCGACCGGGCCGAGGCCCGCAACGACGCGCGCGCGACGGTCGCGTTCTACGCGGGCCTGCGGCAGTACGAACCGATGTTCGACGCGATGGGGTTCGGCAAGCAGGCGCGGGCCTGCTGCGAGGCGTTCGAGCGCAAGGACATGACCGGATGGGTTGGCGCCGTCAGCGACGAGATGGTGGAGACGTTCGTGGTCCTGGGCAGCGCCGACGACTGCCGCCGGCGCGTGGCCGACGTCTGGGACCTGGCCGACTCGTTCTGCCTCGTGCCCCCGATCGGCGGCCTGCCGCCGGACAAGCTCATGTTCTACGCCGGCGGCATCGCCGAGACCTTCTACAGCTAGGCAGGGCCGCCCCGGCGCTATCCGCGCCAGGGTCGGCCCTGGATGAAGATGCCGTTGTGGACGAGGAAGCTCCGCAGCGTGTTGCCGGTGACCACCGCGTCCCTGCCGTCCAGGCCCCGCGCGGCGACGAACTGGTCGATGGTGGCGTTCATCGCCTTCCGCCGCTTGGCCGAGATCGCCGTGTCGCCGGCCTTGGTGGTGCGCAGGCACCCGTGCACCAGCTCGTCGGGTGACTGGCCGGTGTGGCGGCAGAAGTCGGCCAGCAGCACCAGCCGCCGCTGCTTGTCCTCCGGGGGGGCGCCCTGGAGTGCGGGGCTGGTGAACCAGCGGCGCACCGCCGCCGCCGCGGCCACCTCGTCCGGGGTCATTCAGGCAGACCGAAACGTTGGGCCAGCCCCCGGACCTCGTCCATCCGCCTGGGGACGTCGACCGGGTCCTGGATCAGGCCCTCCCGCTTCAGCCGCTCGGTGGTCGCGGGGTCCTCGGGCCACGGGGTGTCCAGGTTGTTGAGGTAGGCGCAGGTCGAGATGCTGCGACGCGGGCGCTGGCCGCCGGTCTGCGGATCCTCCGCCGGGTAGCCGACCAGCAGCACCCAGCACGGCACCCAGTGGTCGGGGATGCCGAACGCCGCCTTGACCGGCTCGGCGTTGTAGGCGTGCAGGCAGACGCCGAGACCCTCGTCCACTCCGGCGAGCATCGCCTGGCAGATGGCCAGCCCCGTCTCCAGCGTGCCCATCCAGGCGACGGTCTGGGTGTCGGACAGCAGCGGCTTGATGACCGTGCCGATCACCACGTCGTCCACGTACGCGTCCGACCAGCCATGGGTGGGGTTGAGGGCGCCGACGCCGACGAGCTCCTTCAGGTTCTTCTGGAAGTTGGCCGGGTCGGCGTAGGACATGTCGGCGAACCAGAAGATGTAGACCGGCGCCAGGTCCAGGTCGAGGGTGGTGGTCGGCACCCGCATCTGGTCGATCAGCTCCGGCGACAGCTCGTCGCGGTACACGACCAGGGCCTTCCAGTAGTCGATGTTGCCCGACCGGGAGGCCCGGTTGGCCGCCTCCAGTATGACCTGGATCTTCTCCTTCTCCACGGGCCTGTCGGGCTCGAAGTAGCGGATGCTCCGCCGGTTGCCCAGGACCTGCTTGAACTCCATGCGCCTCGCCTCCTCGCCGGTTGGCCCTATCTGGACAGCACGGTGATCACCACGGCGGCCGGGTCGGTGCCCAGGAACCCGCCGCCGTTCTCGGCCAACGCCACCTGCGCCCCCTGGACCTGGCGGGCGCCGCAGCGGCCGCGCAGCTGGTCGGCCAGCTCGACCAGCTGCCCGCAGCCGGTCGCGCCGATCGGATGGCCCTTGGACAGCAGCCCGCCGCTCGGGTTGACCGGGACCCGGCCGCCGAGCGCCGTCTCACCCGACGCCAGCAGCTTGGGGCCATCCCCCGCCGCGCACAGCCCGAGCTCTTCGTAGACCATCAGCTCGGCCGGGGCGGCGGCGTCGTGGACCTCGACCACGTCCAGGTCGTCCGGCCCGACCCCGGCCGCGTCGTAGGCCCGGCGCACCGCCCGCTCCACGGCGCCGTCGTCGTCGGGGCCGCGATCGCGCCCGGAGACCAGCACGGTGGCGCGCACCCGCACGGTATCGGCGCCCAGCCGCGCCGCCGCCCGCTCCGAGCACAGCACCAGGGCGGCCCCGCCGTCGCTCACCGGCGAGCACATCAGCAGCGTGAGCGGCGGGGAGATCTCCCGGCTGGCCAGCACCTCCTCGACCGTCAGGTCCGCGCCGTACTGCGCCTTGGGGTTGAGCTTGCCGTTGCCCTGGTTCTTGACGACGACCCTGGCGAAGTCCGCGGGGGTGGCGCCGCTGCGGTCCATGTACTGACGGGTCATCTGGGCGTAGATGTCCATGAACGGCGACCTGCCCGCACCCCTGCCGGGCGCGCCGGGGTCGGCGTCGGCCGCTGCCGGTAGGGGAGAGCCCGCCAGCAGCGTGCGGGCAAGGGGGTCCCGGACGGGGGCGCCCAGCTCCTCCAGGTCCACGGCGGTGCCGATGGCCGCGAAGCTGCGGGCCTTGTCGGGGTGGGTGAGCTTCTCGGCGCCGACGGCCAACGCGATCTCGGCCGCGCCCGACGCCACCGCCATCCAGGCCAGCCAGAATGCGCTGGACGCCGAGGCGCAGGCGTTCTCGACGTTGACGATCGGGACGCCGAGCACGCCGGTGTGGCGCAGGGCCGACTGGCCGCGGATCATCTCCTGGCCGGTCAGGACGCCCGCGGTCGCGTTGGAGAAGAACGCCGTGTCGACCTCGGACGGGGCGGCGCCGGCGTCGGCCAGAGCCTCGGCCGTCGCCTCCTCGGCCAGCGACCGCACCGAGCGGTCCATGAACTTGCCGAAGGCGGTCATGCCGGCCCCGGCCACGAGCACGTCGCGCATCAGTCCCTCTCCATCGTGTAGCCGGCGGCCTCGCGGTCCCAGGTCTGCGGCGTGATCCCGCGCTGCTTGAGGATCCCGTACTGGAGGCGCTGGGTCCCGCCCTTGGGCAGCTCGTCGACGAACTCGACGTAGCGGGGGATCGCGTAGTGGGCCATCCGGCCCCTGCAGTGGTCGAGCAGCGCCTCCGGCGACGGCCGCTCGCCCGGCTGGGGAACGACCACCACCTTCACCTCGTCCTCGCCCAGCTCGGACCGGACCGCATGCGCCGCGCTCTCGTTGACCTGAGGATGGGCGTTCAGGACGGTCTCGATCTCCCAGGCGGAGATGTTCTCGCCGAGCCGGCGCATCGACTCCTTCAGGCGGCCGCGGTAGTAGAAGAAGCCCTCCTCGTCGAACTCGGCCAGGTCGCCGGAGTGGAACCAGCCGCCGCGGTAGGCCTCCTCGGTCGCGTCCGGCCGGTTCTCGTAGTAGGTCATCTGCCCCTGGGGGTGGCGGAACACCAGCTCACCGACCACGCCCGGGCCGACCGGGCGGTCCTGCTCGTCAACCACCTGGTACTCCACCCCCGCGATCGCCTTGCCCATCGAGCCGACCTTGCCCTCGGCGTTGAGCAGGATCCCGGGCGCGTCCACCATCCCGAACCACTCGATGATCCGCAGGCCGAAGCGGCGCTCGAACTCCTCCCACCGGTCGGGCGGGCAGCCGGCCGACAGCACCACCCGGACGGGGTTGTCGGCATCGTCGGGACGGGGCGGCTGCTTGAGCAGGATCGAGATCATCCCGCCGAGGGTGTTGAACTCGACCGCCTGGTAGCGGCGGCAGTCGTCGAAGAACCGCGAGGCGCTGAACCGCTCGGCCAACGCGAGCTTGGCGTCCAACACCATCGAGCCGATCGCCGAGACCAGCAGCGCGTTGCCGTGGAACAGCGGCAGCGGGGTGTACATCGTCTCCCCGGGCTGCACACCCGACGCCTTCAGCAGCACCTGCAGGGGGGCGAGGTCGTAGCGGGTCGCCACCACCCCCTTGGGGGGGCCGGTCGTGCCGGAGGTGTACATCAGCCCGACCCCGCCGGTTGGCTCGTCCAGGTCGACCTCCGGCTCCCGGTCGGCTCCCTCCATCAGCCGGTCGAAGTCCCAGTCGATCCCCTCGCCCGGCTTGCCGTCCACCACCACCGTGTGGCGCAGGCTCGGCAGCTCGCCCCGCACCGCCAGCAGCGCGTCGCGCAGGTCCTCGTGGAGGACCACCGCCGCCGCGCTGGAGTCGCGCAGGATGTGCTGGAGGGTGGCGCCGCGCTGGGAGATGTTGACCGGCACCGACAGCGCGCCGATGAACAGGATCCCCAGGTGGGTCCAGAGGAACTCGGGCCGGTTGCCCATCAGGATCGCGACCCGCTCCCCTGGCCGGACGCCCAGGTCGAGCAGCCCGTTGGCGGCGCGCTGGGCGCCGGACAGCACCTGCGCCCAGGTCACCTCCTCGTCTCTCCACTTCAGCCAGGTGGCGTCCGGATGCTGCTCGACCCGCTGGCGGATGACCTGTTCGATCAGCCCTTGCGCGCGTGCCACCCCTGCCTCCCGCTCAGTGCCAGCTGTCCATGTGCTGCCGGATCTGCGGGGTCACGCTGGAGCCGTCGTAGTAGCGCTCGTAGAACGCGGGGTCCACATGGTGGATCACCGCGCCGAAGTTGCACTGCATCGGGTTGAAGTTCACCGGGCACTGGCCGTACTGCTCCACGCAGTAGTCCACGTAGGCGATGGCGGCGTCCACGGCCCAGTCCGACACCTGCACCGCCTGGCTGTTGACGATGTTGCGGACGGCCTCGGCGGTGTAGGGGCCCTTGTGGGTGAGCATCCAGTTGTCCTCGCCCTTGGACATGGTCCGGCCGAGCCCGTACTTCTCCTCCATCATCGCGGTGATCACCGCGCGGCCGTCGGCGTAGCGGGGCGACGGGACGTAGGTCGCCTCCTTGACGCCCTCCACGCCGAAGGTCTTCAGCTGCCCGTTGACGGCCGGCGCGCGCTGGTTGAGCGCCTCGTGGCGGAACTGCAGGCCCCTGGCGACGTCCGGGAAGGCACCCATGAGCACGTCGTCGAAGAACCCGCAGAAGATCCAGTTGCCCAACCCCATCGCCTCGGCGGCCAGGCGCATGTTCTGCACGTAGGACCCCGGCGGGTAGGTCTCGACCTGGAAGATGAACCACTCGATCTGGGCGATCGAGATGGGGAACTCGAGCTTGCCCTCCCCGACCCAGGGGCCGACGCCGGCGGGCTCACCGGTGCGGTCGTCGATGAAGTACAGATGCCAGGCGTCGAACAGGTTCAGCATCACGCTGAAGTACAGCCACCCGACGTCGGTGATCGGGATGAACCAGGTGGTGCCGGGCCGGTTGACGTTGTACTGGTAGGGGCCGAACAGCGAGGCGTTGGGGGCACCGGGCACCCGCAGCGCCCAGTCGACGTCCGGGCGGCCGTCGAGGACCTTGTGCATCCCGTTGCGGTACCAGTCCAGGACCTTGTGGTAGTCCTCCTCGCCCTGGATCTCCACCATCCGCTCGCGCTCGTCGCCGGGGTTGTAGATGAAGGAGCCCTCGTCCTTGATCACCAGCAGGTCGTGGGCGAAGGAGTTCCCTGGCGCCGCCGCGGTCCGGCCGGCGATCGTGACCAGCTCGTGGAACCCACCGTGGACCGCGATGTCCCAGTGGGCCATGCCGTTCGGGCCGAGCGCGGACCAGGCGACGATCGCCTCCTCGACCTCGCTCAACGGCATCACAGGATGCTCGGAGACGAAGGCCAGCGGGCCTTTCGGCTGGTGCAGGCGTCGCCCGGCGGCCGAGGTCTCCTCCTGCCCACTCTCGATCTGATAGCCCATCGCGACCCGGCGGCTTCTGAGCGTGGCCAGCAACTGGGGCAGCGACCGGGTCTCCTCGAAGTACCGCTTCAGCTGGCGCTGTTGGGTCTCGGTCGGCTGGGCGACGGTGGTCATGGCGGCTCCACCTCCCGTGCGGCGGCCGAAGGCTCAGGGCCGTCCCGTCACGGTTGCCGGCGGCCCCGAACCCGGGCATAGCTCACCTACTGTCGCCCCCGACCTCCGGGAGTGTCAATGGTCCCAGACGAAGCAAGCACCGCCCGACCGATCGGGCCACAGGGCATCATCATCCCGACCTAGCCACGCGGGGACTCCCCCAGGGTGTCCGCGACCGTCGCGTCGCGCTCGCCCATCGGCCGCTCCGGACCGGTCGTGGTGTCCCTGGCCGTCTGGCGCTCGATCTCGGCGTCCAGCTCGGCGCCGATCAGCGCCGCCAGGGCGGACAGCCACAGCCACAGCAGCAGGACGATGACCGCCCCTAGCGAGCCATAGGTCTGGCCGTACTTGCCGAAGTTGCTGACGTAGTAGGAGAACCCGGCCGAGATGGCGACCCAGAGCACAACCGCGGCCACCGCGCCCCAGCTCACCCAGTGCAACCGCGGGTTGGCCCGGTCGGGACCGAGGCGGTAGAGGATGGCGAGGGCGACCGCGACCAGGATGATAAGGGCTGGCCAGCGGCCGATGGAGATGGCCAGCTCGCCGGCGCGCCCGAGGCCCAGGTTGCGCAGCACCGCCGGCAGCACGGCGATCAGGGCGAGCGCACCGAGGATCACGACGATGCCCCCGATCGTCAGCAGCAGGGCCAGCCCGCGGAGCTTGACGAAACCGCGTGTCTCCTGCTCGTCATACGCCGGCGGCAGCACCCCCAACCCCACCTACAAGGAGGTCTGCACGGGGCGCACCGGCCACGCCGAGGTCGTCCTGGTGGTGTTCGACCCCGCCAAGGTGAGCTACGAGGAGCTGCTGCAGGTCTTCTGGGAGCACCACGACCCCACCCAGGGCATGCGTCAGGGCAACGACGTCGGCACCCAGTACCGCTCGGCGGTCTACACCTTCTCGGCGGCGCAGTGGAAGTCGGCCGAGGCCGCCCGCGACGCCTACCAGCAGAAGCTGACCGAGGCCGGCTACGGCGTCATCACCACCGAGATCGCCGACGCGCCGGCGTTCTACTACGCCGAGGACTACCACCAGCAGTACCTGGACAAGAACCCGTACGGGTACTGCCCCGACCACAGCACCGGCGTGAGCTGCCCGGTGGGGCTGTTCGCGTCCGGCGGCGAGCCGACCGTGCGGGGGGAGTAGCGCCGCCGGTCATGCGCCCAGCCGGCGCGCCAGCAGCTTCTTGAACTCGTCGACCCCACAGCACCGCGCTGGCCATGACGGCGCACAGCGCCCAGTCGCCCGCCGGCAGTGGCGTGGCGCCAAAGGCGCGGTTGAGCAGCGGCACCTGCACCACCAGGACCTGGAGCAGCAGCGACAGGGCGATCGCCGCCCACAGCCAGCGGTTGGTGAACAGGCCGTGGAAGGCGCTGAACCGGTCCGAGCGGGAGTTGAAGCAGTTGAACAGCTGGGCCAGCACCAGCACGGTGAAGCCGGCCGTGCGCGCCTCGACCAGCCCGGCGGCGCCCTCGACCAGCCCGCCCGGCAGCTTCAGGTCGATGGTGAGCAGCGTGACCAGCGCCATCACCAGGCCAACGAAGAGCACGCCGAGCTGCATCTGCCGGTCGATCACCCGGTCGGTGAGCTTGCGCGGCGGATGCCGCATGACGTCAGCCGGCGGCGGGTCGACCCCCATGGCCAGCGCGGGACCGGTGTCGGTCAGCAGGTTGATCCACAGGATCTGGGTGGCAAGCAGCGACGCAACCACCGTCCCGCCGGCCGCGTCCAGGCCGATCAGCGACGCCCCCACCACCCCGAGGAACATGGTGAGGACCTCGCCGATGTTGGACGACAGTAGATAGCGCAGGAACTTGCGGATGTTGGCGAAGATCGCCCGGCCCTCGCGCACGGCGGCCACGATGGTGGCGAAGTTGTCGTCGGCCAGGATCATCTTGGCCGCTTCCTTGG